>Ga0268266_10000642_pt1 | contig 47516 bp, 58 predicted proteins | sample KBSS13metaG_FD_190356 | JGI IMG/M metagenome (GOLD analysis project Ga0268266, IMG submission 190356) | Switchgrass rhizosphere microbial communities from Kellogg Biological Station, Michigan, USA - KBS S1-3 metaG (SPAdes) (version 2) | ecosystem: Host-associated > Plants > Roots > Rhizosphere...
GAAGAGGCGCTGGCTGATCTCGTTGATGCGCACGCCGATTTCGGGGCGCCGCCCCTTCTCGGCGAGGACGACGGGCCGCTCGGCATCGACCGCGGCCGGCTCGATCCGGGCCTGGCTCATCATCTCGGCGAGCACGGTGAGGCTGGTGTCGAGCGGCTCCCGCGCGGCGTGCGGCAGGTTCAGCACATAGACGGTGTTGGTCGCGTCGGTGCGGGCATTGGTGTCGGAGCCGAAGCTGGCGCCGAGCTGCTGCCAGATCTCGCGCGCCCGCCGGTCCGGATAATTTTGCGTGCCCCGGAACAGCATATGCTCGAGGAAATGCGCCCAGCCGCGCTCATCGTTCGCCTCGTGCAGCGCGCCGGCGTCGATGCGGACGCGGATCGAGACCTGGCCGGCGGGGAGCGCATTGCGGCGCACCGCATAATGCAGCCCGTTGGGCAGGGTCCCCAACCGCCAGGCCGGATCGCGGGGGATGTCGCTGCCGCGATAGAGCCAGTCGGCATCGCCGGAGCCTTGGCCCGCCGGACTCTGGGCGGCCGGTGTCTGGGCCTGCTGGGCGAAGGCGGACGGTCCGGAGAGAAGAAGCAGGCAGGCGAGGCCGGCGGCACGAAGGAAGCGCATCGCCCCCTTCTGCGCGGGCGGGGCGCGAATGTCGAGCCGGGCTGCTTGACTCTGGCAAAGCAGAAGCAGAACATAAAGCGAACAAAAGAGTCCGAGTCGTATGGCCGCTTCGCCTTCTCCCAGCCTCGACGCCCTGCGCGCCGAGATTCGCGCCATCGAGCGTGGCGGCCCCGTGCGCGCGGCGCGGCCGGTGGTGCCCTTCGGCCTGCCCGAGGTCGACGACAGGCTCGCCGGTGGTGGGCTGGCGCCGGCCCTGCACGAGGCCGCGGGCGTCAGCCCGGACGCCGGCGACGATGCCGCCGCGACCCTATTCCTCGCCGCTCTGGCCGCGCGCTTCTCCCGCGCCGCCGGGACAGGCCAGGTGCTTTGGGCCTTGGCCCGGCGGGACCTGTTCGCGCCGGGGCTGGCGCAGGCCGGGCTGACCCCGGACCGGTTGCTCTTCGCCCAGTGCGGCGACGATGCCGAGATCTTGGCGGTGATGGAGGAGGGGGTGCGCCATGGCAGCCTCGCCGCGGTGATCGGCGAGGTGAAGCGCGCCGACATGGCCGCCGCCCGCCGCCTGCAGCTCGCCGCCGAGGAAGGTGGCACGCCGGCCTTCCTGCTCCGCCGCTGGCGCAAGGCAGATGCGGAGCCGCTCGCCGCGCCGTCCGCCGCCTGCACGCGCTGGCGGATCGGCTGCGCGCCCTCCTCACCTTTGCCCTACGGGATCGACCCGACGGAGGGGCTCGGCCGGGCCCGCTGGCGCGTCGCCCTCGTCCGCCAGCGCGGCGGCCCACCCCATGACTGGCTCCTGGAGACCCCCGATGCCGAGGCTCGCTTCGCTCTTCCTGCCCCAGCTGGCGATCGAGCGGATCTTGCGGGGGGAGAAGAGAGGCGGGCGGCCTGAGCCCGGCAAGGCGCCGCGAGAGCCCGGGGGAAAGCCTGCACCTTTGCCCACGCCCACCTTTCCCAATGGCTCCGCGGTCAGGGAAGCCACGATCGTCAGCCGGGGTCATTGGAATCCGGGCGCGCGCTGGGCGCGGGAACCGGTCGTGCGGCGCCGATCCCTCCGCATCGCTGAAGGCGCGCTCGTCACTTATGCGCGCACCGGCAATCGGGACCTGATCGCCGCTGCTTGCCCGGAAGCGCGGGCACTCGGCATCGCCCCTGGCATGACGCTCGCCAAGGCCCGCGTGCTGGTGCGTGGGCTCGATGTGCGGCCGGCCGACCATGCGGGCGATGCCGCCTGGCTGGAGCGGCTCGGCCTGTTCGCCGCCCGCCGCTGGACGCCGCGCGCCGCCCTTTCGGGCCCGGACGGGCTCTGGCTCGACCTTAGCGGCGTCGCTCATCTGTTCGGCGGCGAGGCGCAGATGTGCCGGCGGATCCTCGCTTTCTGCCGGCGGCTGGGCTTCGGCGCGCGCATCGCCGTCGCCAGGACGGCGGGCGCGGCTCATGCCTTGGCCCGCTTCGGCGGCGAGCCGCTCCTCCTCTGCCCACCGGGCAGCGAGGCCGACCTGCTGGCGCCGATGCCGCTCGCCGCGCTCCGGCTGGACGAGGACGCCTTGTCCGCCGCGAGCCGGTTGGGCCTGGAGCGGGTCGGCGAGCTGATCGCCATGCCGCGTGCACCGTTGCAGCGGCGGTTCGGCGAGGCTCTGCTGACCCGGCTCGACCAGGCGCTGGGCCGGGCGTCCGAGCCGTTCGAGCCAATCGTCCCGGAAGAGCCGCGCTCCATCCTGCTCCGCTTCATGGAGCCGATCGCCAGCGCAGAGGCGATCGCGGAGGCGAGCGGGGAGGCGGTGCGCCGGCTGGTGCCTCTGCTGGCCGAGGCTGGGCTGGGCGTCCGCCGGCTGGTCCTGCTCTGCCAGCGCGTCGACAATGACGTGCAGGCCGTCCTGGTCAGCCTCGCTCGCGCCACGCGGGACGGGGCGCATCTCCATGCCCTGCTTTGCGGGAAGATCGAGACGATCGAACCGGGCTTCGGCATCGAGCGGCTGCGCCTTGTCGCGGCGCGCGTCGAGCCGCTCGGCGCCCGTCCGATCGAGGGCGAGATGGCTGGCGCGCGGCCGGCACCCGATCTCGCCACCCTGATCGACCGGCTTGCCGCCCGGCTCGGCGCCCGCCGGATCCATCGCCTCGGCGCGGTGGAAAGCGACCTGCCCGAGCGCAGCGTTCGCGCGCTCGATCCGCTGGCGCCGCCGGAAAGCTGGCCGGACTGGCCGCGCCCCGTCCGCCTGCTCCATCCGCCCGAGCCGGTGGAGGGCGTCCTGGCCCCGCTGCCGGATGGCGCACCCGCGCGTTTCCGATGGCGCGGTCGCTCCTATAAGGTCGCCGCCGCCGACGGGCCGGAGCGGCTCTACGGAGAATGGTGGCGGCACAAAAAGGAGCAGGCTGCCGTACGGGACTATTTCCAGGTCGAGGACCAGGAAGGCGCCCGCTTCTGGCTGTTCCGTAATGGCGACGGCGAGGACCACACGACTGGCGATCTTAGCTGGCACATGCACGGCCTGTTCGCGTGAAGGCTCCGGACACCACCTATGTCGAGCTTCAGGTCGCGAGCCATTTCAGCTTCCTGCGCGGCGTGTCGAGCGCGGAGGAGCTGTTCAGGGCGGCGGACATCCTGGGCTATCCCGCGCTGGGCCTTGCCGACCGCAATACGGTGGGCGGTCTGATCAAGGGGCTGAGGGAAAGCGATGAGTGGGGCGTGCGGCTCATTGCCGGTTGCCGTCTCGATCTCATGGACGGTTCCTCGCTGCTGGTCTGGCCGGAGGACCGCACCGCCTGGTCGCGGCTCACGCGGCTGCTCAGCACGGGCAAAGGCCGTGTCGATCGGAAGAAGGGCGAGAAGGGCCAATGCTTCCTTCACTGGGAGGATGTGGCGAAGTGGTCCAAAGGTCTGGTCGCGGCGCTCATCCCCGACGAGGCGGACTGCGTGGCCGATATCGCGCTGGCCCAGATAGCCGACATTTTCGGGAAACGCGCCCATCTCGCGCTGACCCATCGCCGCCGCCCGGGCGAGGCGCGGCGGCTGCACGCGCTGGATGCACTTGCGCGGCGTCATGGCATGCGCAGTCTCGCCACCGGGGATGTGCTCTATCACAGCCCCGACTGTCGAATGCTCCATGACGTCGTCACCGCGATCCGCGAACATTGCACCGTCGACGAGCTTGGGTTCCGGCGCGAGCGGTTCGCGGACCGCTATCTCAAGAGTCCGAAGGAGATGGAGCGCCGGTTCCGGGATTTCCCGGATGCGGTCCGGGCGACGGCGGACATCGCCGAACGCTGCACCTTCTCGATACGGGAGATCGGTTATCAATATCCCGACGAGATGGTGATGTCAGGGCGTACGCCGCAGGATGCGCTGGAACGGCTGACCCGTGAAGCTCTACAGCGGATGTTCCCTGACGGAATTCCGCAGAGCCATGGCGATCTGCTGGAGCATGAGCTCAGGTTGGTCTCGAAATGGGGCTACGCCCCCTACTTTCTCACCGTCAATTCGATCGTCCGCTATGCGATCAGCCAAGGCATTCTCTGTCAGGGCCGCGGTTCCGCCGCCAATTCGATGATCTGCTTCGTGCTCGGGATCACCTCGATCGACCCGATCAAGCACAAGCTGCTGTTCGAGCGTTTTCTGTCTGACGACAGAAATGAGCCGCCCGATATCGACGTCGATTTCGAGCATGAGCGACGAGAGGAGGTGATCCAGTGGATCTACGAGACTTATGGCTTGGAGCACGCCGCTCTGACCGCCGTGGTTATTCGCTATCGGACGCGCAGCGCCGTCCGTGAGGTTGGCAAGGCGCTGGGGCTTGCCGAGGACGTCACCTCGACCTTGTCGAGCCAGGTCTGGGGTTGGTCCAATGACGGCGTCGCCGAACGTCATGTCGCGCAACTGGGCCTCGACGCGAAGGATCCCCGGCTGGAGTTGACGCTGGACCTGGCGCGGCAGCTTATCGGCACGCCGCGTCACCTTTCCCAGCATCCCGGCGGCTTCGTTCTCACGCGGGATCTGCTTGCCGATCTCGTGCCCGTCGAGCCTGCGACGATGGAGGATCGGTGGGTCGTCGAGTGGGAGAAGGACGATCTCGAGGAACTGAAAATCATGAAGGTCGACGTGCTCGGCCTGGGCATGCTCGGCTGCATGCGTCGCACCTTCGATCTGCTCGCCGAGCATAAGGGGCAACAACTCGACCTCGCCTCGTCCGAAATGCAGGATGACGACCCCAAGGTCTTCGACATGATGTGCGAGGCCGATACGATCGGTGTCTTCCAGATCGAAAGCCGCGCGCAGATGTCCATGCTGCCGCGCCTCAAACCTCAAGAATTTTATGACATCGTCATCCAGGTCGCGATCGTTCGGCCTGGGCCGATTCAGGGCAACATGGTCCACCCCTATCTGCGGCGACGCGAAGGCAAGGAGAAGGAGGAATACCCTTCGGACGAACTTAAGGAAGTCTTGTCAAAAACCAGGGGTGTGCCGCTCTTTCAGGAGCAGGCGATGAAGGTGGCGATCACCGGTGCCGGCTTCACTCCGTCTGAGGCTGATGCCCTGCGGCGTGCGATGGCCACGTTCAAGACGACAGGCGGGGTCACACATTTTCGCGAGAAAATGATCTGGGGGATGATCGACAACGGCTACACGCCGGACTTCGCCGAGCGCACCTTCAAGCAGATCGAGGGCTTCGGCAGCTACGGCTTTCCCGAGAGCCATGCCGCCAGTTTCGCGAAGATCGCCTATGCCTCGTCCTGGATGAAATATTATCATCCGGACATCTTCTGCGCGGCCCTGCTCAACGCCCAGCCCATGGGCTTTTACGCGCCCGCCCAGCTGGTCCGCGATGCGCAGGAGCATGATGTCGAGATCCGTCCCGTCTGCGTGAATGCCAGCCGCTGGGATTGCACGTTGGAGGCGGACAATGGCGGCAAATATCTCCCGCTCCGGCTCGGCCTGCGTCAGGTGAAGGGCCTCTCTAACGCGCATGGCGCGATGCTCGCCACCGCCGCCATGGACGCGCCTTTCGCCTCGATCGACGATGTCTGGACACGCTCCGGCGTGCCGGCGGCGGCGCTGGAGAAGCTCGCCGATGCCGATGCCTTCCAGGCGCTGGGGCTCGACCGGCGGCAGGCGCTCTGGAAGATCAGGGGGCTGGGCGGCGGCAAACCGCTGCCGCTCTTCGCCTTCGCCGACACACGGGGGCAGGAGCCGGAGGTGGCCCTGACTCCGCTGACCGCGGGCCGCGAGGTGGTCGAGGATTATCGCGCCGTGCAGCTGTCGCTACGCGCCCATCCTCTGGCCTTTCTGCGGTCCGAGCTGGACCGGCACGGGATTGTCCCCTGCGGATCGCTCAAGGATCTGAAGGATGGCGCCAGGGTCAGCGTCGCCGGGATCGTGCTGATCCGGCAGAAGCCAGGCAACGGGAAGGTCACCTTCATCACCCTGGAGGACGAGACCGGCATCGCCAATGCGATCTGCTGGCAGCGCATCTTCGAGGCCCACCGGCCGATCATCTTCGCCGCGGCGATGATCGCGGTGCATGGCAAGCTGCAGAGAGAAGGCAAGGTGATCCACCTCGTCAGCGAGCGGATCGAGGATCTGACGCCTTTGCTCACCACGGTCGGCGACCGCGATTTCCCGCACCGCACCGGCCCGGGCGACGGTGCCCGCAACGGCGGCCACGACCCGCGCGACGGGCCCCGCAGCAAGCCTGCCGAGCATCCCGGCCGCGATGGCGGTATGCGCATCCGGTCGCGCAATTTCCACTAGACGCCCGCGGGGAGGCTCAGCGTCGCCAGCCCTCCACGACTGCATCCGGGTGCCGGTCCAGCACAAAGCCCGGCTCGATCCCCTGCTCCAGCCAGATTTTCGCGCCCGCGAGCACCAAAGCGAAGCCACCGGTCGAATCCAGCGCCGCGGCCATTTTCTCCTCGTCCGTACCGTGGAAGCCGCGATTCTCGACCGAGACCCAGGTCCGGTCCTCCCCCCGCGGCTCAAACCGCCATTCCACTTCGGTCGGCGCCTCCAGATCCCAGTCGACCAGGATGCGCCGCCCCGGCTCCACCACCTTCACCCGCACGTCGGAGCCGGCGCCATACATTTCCCACTCCCAGCGCACCGTCGCGCCGGGCTCCAGCCGCCCGCTGCCCTGGCTGAACCAGAAGCGGGCGGTGACCGCCGGATCGGCAAATGCCTCGAACACCTCAGCCACCGGCCGGCGGATCAGCATGGCGGCGCTGGCGACCGGGGTCATGCCTTGCTCCACAGGCCGGTCATGACCTTGCCCGTCTCCAGCATGGACTTGAGGTTGGAGAGGACGGCCGGCCAGCCGGCACTGATGCCGGCGAGCATGGCGGAGCCGGCCTCGAGTTCGCTATGGGTGACAATGAGCTTGGTGTCGGCGCCCGCCGGCTCCAACTCGTAGACGACGCGCGACACTTTCTCCGGGTCATGTTCGCTTTCCGGCGAGGCCCAGCTGGTCACCAGCCGGCGCGGCGGATCGATCTCCAGCACGCGCCCGATGATGTCGACCTTGCCGCTGCCATCCTCGCGCACATGCTCCCAGCGCGAGCCCGGCCGCCAGTCGGAGCGGTTGTGATGGCCCCAATATTCCTTGGTGACCTCCCGGTCGATCAGCCCGTTCCAGACCGTCTCGGCGCTGGCGGCGATATAGATGACATAGACGAAAGCGGGGGCACGCTCAGGCACTCTTCTTCTCCTTGGCTTCGGCATGGTCCTTGAGGCCGGTCAGCGCCTCGATCCGCGCGTCCTCAAACTTGCCGACCCAGCGCTTCACCATCTCTCCGATCGGGACCGGGTTCAGATAATGAAGCTTCTCGCGGCCCCTTTTATGGGAGGAGACGAGATTGGCGGCTTCGAGGATGACGAGGTGCTTGGCCACCGCCTGCCGGGTCATCGGCAGGGTGGCGGCAAGCTGGCCGAGCGTCTGCCCGCCCGCGGCGAACAAGGCGTCGAGCAGAGCCCGTCGGGCCGGATCGGCAAGGGCGCGGAAAACCTCATCCATGTGCATACCTATATGCAACCATCTAGTTGCATGTCAAGGCCGGTCCCTTGCCGCCCACCAAGCCAACCCCTAAGGGGCGGGAGCCATTCGGAGAGTCCCATGCGTAAACCCCTCATTCTCATTGCCTTTCTCGCCGCCGCGCCTGTCGCCGCCCAGCAGCCGGGCCAGCCCAGGCTCGGCGCGCGCACCCAGGCGCCCGACCGGATGGTCGGGGCGATGAGCCAGGTTTCGCCCGAGGAGGAGATGCGGGCTCTGGCCGCGGCGGCGGACGCGCACCCGCTCGGCAGCCTCGAGAATCCCGTGCGGGTCGGCGGGCCGGAAGGCGAGCGCGCCTATCTTGGCCGGCTGCGTTGCCCGGACGGCCGGACGCCGCAGGTCGGCGCGCGGCGCGAGGCCGGCCCTGGCGCCTTCGGCTCGGTGACCGCCGCTTATGAGCTGAACTGCGGCGCCGTGGCCGCCCGGATCCTCTTCGACATGTACCATGAAGAGCATCGCGAGACCCGCGCGCCCGCGGGGTTCACGCTGGCGCCCTAACCGCGCCGGAAGGGGCTTGTCCGCGGCCCGATCCTCCCGCAAGCTCGGCCGTCCTGAAGGAGAGCCGCTCATGCGCCTGCCGACCCTCGCTGTCGTTTTTGCCCTTACCGCCGCGCCCGCGCTGGCGCAGCAATCGACCCCGCGCCAGATGATGGAGCAACTGGGCGTGGCCCCGCCGGCCGGGCAGGTCGCGCGCGCGGTGGAGCGGGCCCGGGGCCAGCCGCTCGGCACGGCCGCCAATCCGGTCCGGGTGAGCGGGGCGCGCGCCGAACATGCCTATATCGGGCGGCTGCGCTGCGCGGACGGTAATATGCCGCGCGTCGGGCAGCGCCGTAATGACGGCGTCGGCGCCTTCGGCACGATCGTGGACGTCTGGCCCCTCGACTGCGGCGACGCGGCGCCGGGCCGCTTCAGTCTGTTCATGGACATGTATCATGATGATCATGAGGAACAGCAGGCGCCGACCGGCTTCACTCTGGTCCCGGCCGAGGGCGGCGCGACCACCGGCAAGCCCGCCGCGCCCCCCGATCCCGCCGTCTGAAGGCGGGTCCGGGCCGCCCAAAGATGATCAGGCCATTGCTGAAATGGCTGGGCACGATCGTGCTGTTCGTGCTGGTCGCCCTCAGCTTCGCGCCGACTCTGGTGCCGCCCTTCCTCGACCGGATCTATTATGCCGGGCCGGTCAGCGACCATTTTGACGGCCACCGCTTCTTCAATCCCGGCATGCGCGAGCCGCCCCGGCTCGATCCGAGTCGCTTCCTCAACCGCTGGCTGCGCGGCGAGCGCGGGCATTGGCCGGAAAGCGCGCCGGTTACCCCGACCGTGCCGCCGCCCGCCGTCGCCGGTGCGGAGATGCGGGTCACCTGGGTCGGCCACTCGACCGTGCTGGTGCAGGTCAACAGCATCAACATCCTGACCGACCCGATCTGGTCGGACAATGCCTCGCCTTTCTCCTTCATCGGCATTCGCCGGGTGCGCGCCCCCGGCATCCGCTTCGAGGATCTGCCGCGCATCGACCTCGTCGTCGTCAGCCACAATCATTACGACCATATGGACCTGCCTACGCTGAAGCGGCTCTGGGAGCGGGACCGGCCGACGATCGTCACCAGCCTTGGCAATGACGCGATCCTGCGCGGCGAAGGGATCGAGTCGGTCGCGCGGGACTGGGGGGGACGGGTCAGCGTCTATTCGCGGGAATGCGGACCGGCCGTGCGCTGCGTGCCCTCGGCGCAGGTGTTCGTGCTGCGCAACCATCATTGGAGCTCGCGCTGGGGCACGGACCGTAACCGCGCGCTCTGGTCGGCTTTCTCGATCCGGACGCCGCAGGGCAATATCTTCTTCGCCGGCGACACCGGCTGGGGCGACGGTTCCTGGCTGCGGGAAGCCGCGCGCGCCGGGCCCTATCGGCTCGCGATCATCCCGATCGGCGCCTATTTGCCGCGCGATGTGATGCAGAACAGCCATGTCGATCCGCAGGAGGCGCTGGCCATGTACCGGGTCCTCGCCCCGCGCATGGCGCTCGCCGTCCATTGGGGAACCTTCCGGCTCTCCTTCGAGGCAATGGACCAGCCGGCGGGGGAATTGCGGGCGCTGGCGGCCCGGCAAGGCCTGCCGCAGGGCCGCTTCATCACCCCCGTCCCAGGGCAGTCCTTCAGCGTTCCGGCACGATAAGCTTCAGCGCCTTCGGCCTGATCCTGTAGCGGAGCGGCGTTTCCATCCGCGCGGTCTCCCCATCGGCGGAGAGGGAGAGGGTCGGGCGGTCGGCGCTGATCTCCGCCTCGCTCACATAAGCAGTGATGAAGTCGCGCTGCTGGTCGAGCTTGCCGAAGATACCACGGATGCCCGCCCAGAAGAGGTGCAGACGGCTCTTCGCGCGGATCGCGTAGAGGCAGAGCTCGCCCTCGTCGAGCCGCTCCCTCTTGCCGAGGCCGAACAGGTTCACCTGGTAGCGGTTGTTACCGATGAACAGGAAAGGCGTTCTGATCGGCGCCTCCAGCCCCGGGGCGCTGATCCAGAGGCGGTGGCGGCGGAAATGGCGGAGCGAGGCCCAGCTCGCCGAGAGCATGGCGCGGCGCTTCGACCGTCCCAGTTTCTCCTGCTCCTGCTCGCGCAGCACCACCATGTCCGGATAGAGGCCGACCGAACTGTTGTTGACGAAGACCCGGCCGTTCACCTCGGCGACGTCGATCGCCCGCACATGGCCCGCCGCGATCACTTGGGCCGCCTCCTCGAGCTTGATCGGGATGCCGGCGTCACGGGCGAGATGGTTGAGCGTGCCGAGCGGGAGGATGCCGAGTGGCCGGTCCGTGCCCGCGAGCTGGCCGGCGGCGCAGGACAAAGTGCCGTCGCCGCCGCCCGCCACCAGAGCGTCGAGGCCGGGCGCCGCCGCCGCTTCCTTCATCGCTTCGAAAATATCTGCGGACTCGGTCATGCGGACATCGGCGTCGACGCCCGCCGCCGCGAAGGCGGCGACGATCTTCGCCTCCCCGTCCTCCTGGCCGTTCAGGGTGCCGCCGCTCTTGTTGACGATCGCCCTGATCTTCATGCGTGTCCTTCAGGCTGGTCCCGTCCGGAAGGCGCAAAACTTGTTGCCTTCGGGATCGCGGAAATATGCACCATAGAAGGCCTGGTCACCCTCAGGCGAGCGCAACCCCGGAGCGCCCTCGTCGGTTCCGCCGAGCTCCAGCGCCTTGGCATGGATGGCGGCGACTTTGTCCCGGCTGTCGAGCACGAGCGCGACCATATTGCCGTTGCCCGCGGTCGCGGCCTCGCCATTATAAGGCTTGCAGACGGCGACGCCGGCCTGCTGCCAGCTCGCGCCGTAGAGCGTGAAATTGTCGCCGAACTCCATCAGCCGCCCGGCCCCGATCGAGCCGAACAAGGCGTCATAATAAGCGCGGGCCTTGTCGAGGTCGTTCGACCCCAGGGTCACATAGCCGATCATCTTAGTCCTCCCCTCAAAGCCTGCACGCCGAGCGCCCGCTCAGTCCGTCTCGTCGCCGGTACATTCACCCACCCGGCGCCCGGTCAGCGTGCTTTCGATGCGCACCTCCTGCTGGGTCCCATCGGGGGCCTGCATCGAGGACGCGGCGGTGATCGCGGTCTGGAGATTGCTGTCAGTGTAGCTCCCGACCATGGCCAGCCTCTGATCCGGCTGGCCGTTCCGGCCACGGCAGTCGAGCGACACCCTGATCTGCCCGCCGTCGAACCTCTGGTTGCCCGTCTCGCAGGCTAGGTTCTGCTGATTCTGTACAATCTGCCTGCGGATATTGGCGCCCATGTCCGCCGCTTCCTCCGGCGTCAGGCAATTGGCCGTGACCTGCGGCGGCGGCATTGGCTGCGCGCGGAGCTGCTGGACCAGCTCAGGCGCGGCATTGGGCAAGTCCAGGGAAAGGACGCGCATTGTCATCTCCCAGCGGCCTGGCCGCATCACCGCCGCCGGAGCGGCGGCGGATGCAGCGCCATTGCCTGCCGCCGTCCGGTTTGCGCCTGCATCATTCTGTGAATTGCAGGCTGCGACCGCGAAGGCGGCGACCAGGACGGCGGGCAGCTTCATCTTTTGCGCCTTCGTCAGAGCTGGTTCCCCGTGGGCGCAGGTGTCGGCGCAGGCGCCGGCGTGGCGCCGGGCGGCGGGGCCGGCATCGACTGGATCTGCGGCGCGGGCGGCGTCGGTGTGCAATCGCCGGTGCGGCGCGCGCGCAGGCGCTGGGACCGGCGCATCGTGCCCTGCGGCGATGTCGCCTCCTCGGTGACCGTGGCGTTCATGGTGGTCGCCGTGAAGGTGCCGTCGATCTTGAAGGTCACGGCCGGGCGTCCGGCCTGGGCGGCGCAGCTGATCGTCGTGCGGATCACGCCGGCGCCATAGACTTCGTCGCTGATCTGGCAGCCCGGCGGGACTTCGCCGCGCAGGTCGCGCAGGAAGGTCTGCGCCTGGGCCTGCGACAGGCATTGCGGCGGCTGCGGCTGGTCGACGTTGATCTGCCGGCGGAGCTGCGCCTGCTGCTCGGGCGTGGCGTTGGGCAGCTCCATGCCGGTCAGCTGGACGATGGTCTCCCACTGACCTTCCTGGATGCGGTCAACCTTCGGCGCGCAGCCCGCCATTGCGGCGAGTGCGAGCGGCGTCAGGAAAAGCACTTTCTTCATCAATAGCCCCTTGTCAGGATTCGAACAAAATCACATGCCACGCCCGTAGTCGCTTTCGCCGGTCGCAGGCAACCGACACCGATGCGGGGCCGCCGGCCCGCTCTGCGCCATTGGCCAAAGCGGGCGGGAGCGCGCAGCCATCGGCCGCCGCTCCCGCCGCTTCGTCCTAGAGCGAGTTTGCCGGCGCCGCCGGGGCGGCGCCCGCCGCCGGGGGCTGGCACTCGCCGACCCGGCTGCCGTTGATCTCGGTGGTCATGCGGATCGACTGCGGCGCGCCGCCGGCGCCCGGGCCGGAGCCGTCGATCGTCATCCGCGCCTGCAGCGTCGAATCGGTGAAGCTGCCTTCCATGGTCATCGAGCCCTGGCCCGGCTGGCCGTTTGACGACCGGCAGGTCACGCGCACGCGGATCACGCCATTGGCAAAGGTGTCCTCGTCGGTGGTGCAGGCGGCGCCCGGCTGGCCGCGCGTCATCATGTCGCGGAACTGGCGCAGCGGGTTGGAGGCCTGCTCCTGGGTGATGCAGGTGCGGTTGGTCTGCTCCTGGTTCAGTTGGGCGCGCATTGGCGCGAGCATCTCGGCCGGCGCCCCGGGGGCGTCGAGCGCGGTGAGCTTGGCCTTCATCTCCCACTGGCCGGCCTGAATATGGGCGGGGCCTCCACCGCCGCCGCCGCAGGCGGCGACAAGAATGGCGGCAACGCCCGCCGCGAGGAAAGTCCGTTGCTTCATTGAAGGTCCCCTTATTTCGGTCGGCGATGGATTCGTGACCCTGGTTTCGTGTCCGATATCCTTCGCCGTGGCAACCGGTGACGTTGCGCCGCGCCCCGCCGGAGACCATATCCACCCCATGTCGCTCATCATCCGCACCAGCCTCGAAGAGCCCGAAACCGGCCAGACCTTCGTCCCCCACCGGCCCGCCCGGCCCGAGAAGGCCGAAGGGGGGCAGCCGTTCCGGCTCGTCTCCGACTATACCCCGGCGGGGGACCAGCCGCAGGCCATCGCCGAACTGGTCGAGCAGGTGCGCGCCGGCGAGAAGACCCAGGTGCTGCTCGGCGTCACCGGCTCGGGCAAGACCTACACCGCCGCGCAGGTGATCGAGACGCTGCAGCGGCCGGCCCTGGTGCTGGCGCCCAACAAGATCCTCGCCGCCCAGCTCTATGGCGAGTTCAAGAGCTTCTTCCCCGACAATGCGGTCGAGTTCTTTGTCTCCTATTACGATTATTACCAGCCCGAGGCCTATGTGCCCCGCTCCGACACCTACATCGAGAAGGAAAGCTCGGTGAACGAGGCGATCGACCGAATGCGCCACTCGGCGACGCGGTCGTTGCTGGAGCGGGACGACGTCATCATCATCGCCTCGGTCTCCTGCATCTACGGTATCGGCTCGGTCGAGACCTATTCGGCGATGATCTTCGACCTGAAGAAGGGCCAGAGCGTCGACCAGCGCGAGATCGTGCGCAAGCTGGTCGCGCTCCAGTACAAGCGCAACGACCAGGCCTTCGCGCGCGGCAATTTCCGGGTGCGCGGCGACAATCTGGAGATTTTCCCGAGCCATTATGAGGACAGCGCCTGGCGCATCACCTTCTTCGGCGACGAGATCGAGGAGATCGTCGAGTTCGACCCGCTCACGGGGAAGAAGGCGGCGGCGCTGGATTATGTCCGCGTCTATGCGAACTCGCACTACGTCACCCCCGGCCCGACGCTGAAGCAGGCGATGGAGGCGATCCGCTTCGAGCTCTCGGAGCGGCTGAAGGAATTGCAGGCGGAAGGGCGGCTGCTCGAGGCGCAGAGGCTGGAGCAAAGGACCAATTTCGACCTGGAGATGATCGCCGCGACCGGCAGCTGCGCGGGCATCGAGAATTACTCTCGCTTCCTCACCGGCCGCTTGCCCGGCGAGCCGCCGCCGACCCTGTTCGAATATCTGCCCGAGAACGCCTTGCTCTTCGTCGACGAGAGCCACCAGACCGTGCCGCAGGTCGGCGCGATGGCGCGCGGCGATCACCGGCGCAAGCTGACCCTCGCCGAATATGGCTTCCGCCTGCCCTCATGCATCGACAACCGCCCGCTGCGCTTCAACGAGTGGGACGTGATGCGCCCGCAGACGATCGCGGTCTCGGCGACGCCGGGCGGCTGGGAGATGGACCAGGCGGGCGGCGTCTTCGTCGAGCAGGTAATCCGCCCGACCGGCCTCATCGACCCGCCGGTCGAGATCAAGCCGGTCGAGGACCAGGTGGACGACCTGATCGTCGAGGCCAAGGCGACCGCGGCCAAGGGCTATCGCACTCTGGTCACGACGCTCACCAAGCGCATGGCCGAGGATCTCACCGAGTTCCTGCACGAGGCTGGCTTGCGCGTCCGCTACATGCATAGTGACGTGGAGACGCTGGAGCGGATCGAGCTGATCCGCGACCTTCGCCTTGGCGTCTACGATGTGCTGGTCGGCATCAACCTGCTGCGCGAGGGCCTCGACATTCCCGAATGCGGGCTGGTCGCGATCCTCGACGCGGACAAGGAGGGCTTCCTGCGGTCCGAGACCTCATTGATCCAGACGATCGGCCGCGCCGCCCGCAATGTCGAGGGCAAGGTCATCCTCTATGCGGACCGGATCACCGGCTCTATGGAACGCGCGCTGAACGAAACCAACCGGCGGCGGGAGAAGCAGGAGGCTTATAACGCGCTGCACGGGATCACGCCGACCACGATCAAGCGCGACATCGCCGACATCCTCAAGGACGTCTCCAACCGCGACAGCGTGATGGTCGAGACCGGCGACGAGGAGGCGACCCACCTCGTCGGCCACAACCTCCGGGCTTATCTGGAAGACCTCGAGAAGCGCATGCGCAAGGCCGCCGCGGACCTGGAGTTCGAGGAGGCGGGCCGGCTGCGCGACGAGATCCGGCGGCTCGAGGCGGGGGAGCTTGGTCTGGCTACGGAGCAGAGCCGTGCGCCGCTGCTCGGCAATTCGACCGAGGGCAAGCCGGGGACGCGCAAGGGGAAGTACGGGAAGGTCCAGCGTAAGTGGGGTGGGCGGCGGTAGATGCGTCTACATTCGACAAGGTTTAAAAGCGCGCGATTCAAAACACCCGTATGATGGCGGTAACGATCTGCTCAGCCAGACCATAGAGAACCGCCATGATCTTGAGTTTTTCCGACACAGAGACCGAAAAGGTCTGGAACGGCGAGCGCAGCCGCAAGCTGCCCGCCGACATCCAGGATCGCGCGCTGATTAAACTCAGGATGCTCAACCAGGCAGAGACTCTCGACGATCTGCGCAACCCCGCCCGGCAACCGTCTCCACGCGCTGAAGGACGACCGCGCCGGCCAGCACAGCATTACAAGCAATGGCGTATATCCTTCGTCTGGCGCGACGGAGGCGCCGACGGTGTCGAGATCACAGACTATCACTAACCCGGACTGGCTGCACAACGCCCATGCGGGAGAGATTCTGGCCAGCGAGTTCATGGAGCCGCTGGAGCTGGACGCGGATGCACTGGCGACGGCGATCGGCGCGCGCGCCGATGCCCTGCGATCGGTGATCGAAGGCTCCTGTGTGATTGATGCCGAGCTCGACCTTCGGCTTGCCCGGTACTTCCGGATGAGCGAGGGCTTCTTCCTCGGCCTGCAGGCTGATTACGAACTGCTGGAAGCCAAGCGTGCGTTGAACGGCGATCTGGACAATATCGTCCCCCGCGCCGCCTGACCCGAGCGCTACCCCATCGCCGCCAGGATCACGCCGAAGATCGTGAATTGCAGCGTGAAATAGCCGACATTGATCAGCCACAGCGCGAACGGGCGGCGTTCGAACACATAGTTCAGACCGAAGCTCGCGCCGACGATGAAGAGGCCGGTGGCGAAGCCGAAGCTGGCGCCGTCCGGAATGTCGGTCACGCCGCGCATGAACCAGGCGAAGACGAATGCGCAGACCAGGTTGCAGAGAAAGGCCGTGCCGAAAATCATCGCCATATTGGCGTTCTTCTTCATCTCCGCCTCGTTGAAGCCGTTCAGCCGGATCCAAGCGTTGGCGAACAGCAAAGGCGAATACCAGAGGCCGCCAAGCACGAAGGCAGACAAAGCGGCGAGCACCACGGCAAGATAATTGATGTCGCTGAACAGATCCATTTCCCCCTCCCTTATCGTTTCAGGCGGCGACCCTTTCCGCCTCGCGCATCATCCGGTCGAACTGGTCACGCAACACCCTGATGTTGCGGTCGAAATAGCCGATGTCGCGATAAGTGCGCGCCTGCATCACCGCGCCCTCCATCACGGTCAGCACGAACTCGGCCAGCCGGCGCCGGTCGAGCGCCTCCGGCAGCCGCGGCCCCGCCGCCTCCAGGCAGCGGTGGATCGCCACTGTCCAATTCTCGAAATTGGCGGCGAGCAATTCGCGGATCGCCGGGTCCGGCTCGTGCAGCTCCAGCGCGAGGCTGCCGATCGGGCAGCCATAGGTGCAGTCGCTCGTCACCAGCATGGTGCGATAGGCCTGCAGCAAGGCGAAGATCCGCTCCACGGGATCGTCGACGCCGGACCAGGCCGGGGCGAGCAGCCATTCCTCTATGCCGTCGCGATAGGCCTCGAGCACTGCGGCGAGCACGTCCTGCTTGCCCGGGAAGACATGGTAGAGGCTGCCCGAATGGACCTGGGTGCGGCTCAGGATGTCCGCGACGCTGGTCGACTGGAAGCCCTTCTCGGCGAACAGGTCCATGGCCGCGAGGACGATCTTGCGGCGCGTGTCGGCATTCATTTCCCGGCCCTTTCATGAGCGTCGCGGAGCCACGCTTCGACCTCGCCGTCCACCTCGTCAAGGCCCGCGATCCGGACCCGGTGGCTGACCATCGCATTCCAGCTGCCCGACGCCTCCAGCCGGCCCGCGGCGTCAACGCCCTTCAGGTTGAGGCCGAGGTCGAACCGGTCCCTGGTCGAGGGCTGCAAGATGGCGAACTGCCTGGCGCGGCGCACGCTGACATAGCCTTTCTTCGGCGCGAACGCGACGTCGTCGCCCAGGCCTTCAAGGAATCCGGCGAGCCGGTCGTAAATGGGCCGCAGGACGGCTTTCGGCCCAGCGAACATCGCCTCCATCAGCGCGTCTTCGCCGATCGCGCTCGCGTCGGTGCCGAAGGTCTTCAGCGCGACGCTGTTCGCATAGCCATGGGTCAGGCCCTCGGCGCTCTTCAGATGGTCGACCAGCGCCTTGTGCTTTTCGATCCCGGTCGCCCGCGCTTGCGCGACCCACTCGTCCAGCCCGCTGCCGGTGTTTTTCCTGAGTCCGACGTCGATGCTCGCCCACATGTCCTCGGCCATGAGTCTCTCCTGGTTCGGCACTTGATTGAATGATCAATCAAGTGCCGTCAAGACTCTCCGTCGTGTATGGCTTGTATAGTTTCCGGGGCCCGCGATGATGGCGGCGGGTGGGCCGATTCGCTTTGAGGAGCGACCCATGGCGCTGCGCGACGACCTAGACCCGGACGGCACCCGACTCCCGATCAAGATCGACCGAACCTCCAATGGCGAATATGCGCCGCCCTTGCTGACCCCGACCCAGAAGCTCGCCAACCGGCTGGCGCATGAGGCGGCAGGGGAGAATGCGCGGCGGCTGGGCCTCGGGCGGCGCGCCTTTCTCGTCTCCGCGGCCGGCGCCGCGACCACCTTGCTGGCCTGCAACCGCGCCGCCGAGGCGAGCGGGATGCGCGGCGGGTCCTTCGCGGTCGACCATGAGGCGGCGCTGGACCAGCAGCGCGCCGAGGCCGCGGTCGGCGGCAACGAGTTCATCTTCGACGTGCAGACCCATTGCGTCGAGCCGGCCGGCCGCTGGGCGCAGGGCGCCGACGGCCAACGCTGGGCGCGGGTGCTGCAGCAGGTCTTCGGCCAGGCGTCCAAATGCACCGCTGGCGGCTTCGACTGCTATTCCGCCCAGACTCTTGCCCGCGAGGTCTTCCTCGACAGCGACACCGACGTCGCCGTCGTCTCTGCGCTCTGGGGCCAGCCCAACCCGACTCCGATCGAATATGCCGACGAGGCGCGCGAGATCGTCCGGTCGATCGGAGGGGAGGGCGCCCGCGCCCTGATCCATGGCGGCGTCTTCCCGCAGGAGCCGGGCGCGATCGAGGCGATGGACGCGATGGTCGAGCGCCACCGGGTCGAGGCCTGGAAGCTCTATCCCCAATATGGCTCGAACGGCCGCGGCATCTGGCTCGACCGGAGCGAGCATGCGCACCGCTTCTTCGAACGGGCGCGGCGGCTTGGCGTGAAGACCGTCGCCGTCCACAAAGGCGTGCCCCTCGGCGGGCTGGACTACGAATATAGCAGCCCGCGGGACATGGGCCCGGCCGCCGTCGCCAATCCGGACATTACTTTCCTCGTCTATCATGGCGGCTTCGAGGGCGGGAAACGGGAAGGGCCGTACAATCCCGGCGCGCCCGAGGGCGTCGACCGGCTGATCAAGTCGCACCAGGATGCCGGCCTCCAGCGCAACCGGGGCAATCTCTATGCGGAGATGGGTTCGCTCTGGCGCTATTTCATGAGCCGCCCGGAAGAGGCCGCCCATGTGATGGGGAAGCTGCTCCGCTACTTTGGCGAGGAGCGGATCATGTGGGGAACGGACTCAATCTGGTATGGCAGCCCGCAGGACCAGATCCAGGCCTTCCGCGCCTTCCAGATCAGCGAGGAGTTTCAGGAGCTTTACGGCTATCCCGCTCTCACCGCCGAGGTGAAAAGGAAGATTTTCGGCCTGAACGGCGCCCGGGTCTACAATATCGACGTCGCCGAGTTGCACGAGCGCGGCACTCTGCACGAGCGCCGCGCCGCCTATCGCGAGCGGCGCAATCCCAGCTTCGTGACCTACGGGCCGAAGACCCGGCGCGAGTTCCTCGCGCTCTGGAACGCGCATGGCGGCGTTCCAGGTTAGGGACCATTGCCGCTACCGGGCGCGGACCCTAAGGGAAAGCGACACGTTGCAGCCGACAAGGACCAGATGCCGATGATCCGCCCGCTTTTTCTTTCGACCATCGTCCTGCTCGCAGGCTGCGCGCGCTCCGAAGAGGCGCGCTACGCGCAGGTGGAGAATAACCAGCTGCCAGCGCTCAACGAGATGGGGGGCGACAATGAGGATCTCACCGTGGGCACCTGGCAGACCGGCCTCGAAGAGGATCGGCCTGTGCTCGAGTTCGGCCCGGTCGGCGCCGCCGCGCGCTTCAGCCTCGGCTGCGACGATCGCCGCAACCTGCTGCTGATCTGGCCCGGCGCCGCGCCCGGCGGCGATCTTCCCAACATGCTCCTGCAGGTTGCCAGCGAGACGCGCCGCCTGCCCGTGGTCAGCGCCGGCGGCACGACCCCGGCGCTGCGCGGGACGCTGGCGCCCAACGACCCGTTCGTGCGCGAGCTGACCGGCGCGACCGTCAACATCATGGTCAGGGTCGGCGATTCCGAGCCTCTGGTCATGCCGCCCAGCCCGCTCATCGCCACTTATGCGCAGCAATGCGCGGCGGGCGAGGTGCGCGGCGCATCGGCGTCGGCGGGGAACAGCGTCGAGCCGAGCGGGTCGGTCAATGTCGTGGCGGGGAATGTGGCGACCACGAATGCCCAATAGGGCCGAGACCCTTCGCCTGGCGGGCGCGGCGCTGGCCGGCATCGCGCTCGGCGCCTGCGTGCCGAACAGCGTGCCGCCAGCCCCGACGCCGCCGCCCGCGCCGCGGCCCGTGCCGATCCCGCCGCCTCCTCCGCCACCGGCCCCGGCCCCGCCGCCGGGGGACTGGCAGGCCGGGCCGCTCAGCCCCGGCCACTGGATCTATTCGCCGTCCTCGAGCACGCCGCTCGCGACGTTCGAATCCGACCGGGCCAGCCTGACGGTCAGGTGCCAGCAGGATCGCGCGATCTGGCTTGGTGTCACCGGTGTGCGGGGCAATGCCCTCGTGATCCGCACCTCCTACGGGATGCGTCGCCTGCCGGCGGACAATACGCATCTCAGCGAGGTGGTCGCGACCCTGCCCGTCTCGGATACTCTGCTCGACCAGATGGCGTTCAGCCGGGGCCGGATCCTGGTGACGGTGGAGGGCGGGCCGTCGCTGGTGGTGCCGGCCTGGCCGGAGATCGGGCGGGTGATCGAGGATTGCCGCGGGCAATAAAAAAGCGGCTCCCGGGCCGCTCGCGAAGCCCGGAATCCTAGCGTCAAAATAATTGAGATCAAGACTTGATCGACGATTCCGCGCGAATCATATTGGTCGGGCCATCAACTACGCGAAAGGAGGTGATCCGATGTCTCATGGTTCAGCAGAGGGGTCGGTCAAGTCCGTTCGGGAGCTGAAAGCCTAGTCTTTCCATTTGCTTCCGGGCTGGAGACTTCCGGCCGCTGACCATGTCGAGGGGCCGTCGGACTATGTCCGGCGGCCTTTCGCTCATCTGGGGCCCGCCCGTCGGCATTGCTTAGGGAACTGTTAGGCGGCTCGCGTGTCTGTTACGCCACGGATACGAATAGCGGAGTTGATGCCATGGCGAAGAAATCCACATCCAAGGGTGCTGCCGGAGCAGGCGGCGGCGGCGCCGATTTCATCCCCGACGCGCTGCGCGAGGCGGGCAAGAAGGCGGCCGACCTGGCCCGCAACCCGGTGGCGCGAAGCCTGCTCGTCGCGGGCCTGCTCACCGCCACCGCGGCGCTCGCCGCCAACAAGAATGCCCGCGACACGATGAAGCGCACCGCCAAGGGCGCGCGCGACGCGGCCGAGGCGGCGACCGAGGCGGCGGCGGAAAGCGCCAACCGGATCGGTGCGGCGATGATCGACGCGGCGACCGAGGCGGTCCGCCGGATGATGGGCGAGACCGGCGCGGCCGAAGCGGCGCCTGCCGCGGCCGCGGCCAAGCCAGCACCCGCCCGCAAGCCCGCGAAGAAGCCGGCGGCCAAGGCTGCCAAGCCCGCTGCGCGCAGGGCCCCGGCCAAAGCCCCGGCGGCAAAGCCCGCTGCCGCCAAGCCTGCCGCGGTGAAGAGCGCCCCTGCGAAGAAGACGCCGGCCGCTCGCAAGGCGCCGGCGAAGAAGCCCGCCAAAACCGCGAAATAAGCGGACGCAAAAGGAACGGGCCGCCTCCCCTGGGGAAGCGGCCCGCTCTCACTCAGGCCGAGCCCGGTGTCTTAGCGGCAGCGGCGCCCGCTCCGGCTCCTCTGAACCTCGCGGCCCACCAGCGCGCCGGCGACGGCCCCGACGATCGTGCCGGTCGTCCGCTCACCGCGCGTGTCGATCGCGCGGCCGACAAGCGCGCCACCCGCTGCGCCGATGATCAGGCCCGTGGTGCCGTTGGAACGGCGGCAGCGATAGCGGCCCTGGCGGTCGCGCCAGGTCGGCCCGTTATAATAGCCGTTGCGGTCATAATAACGCCGCTGGGCCTGCGCCTCGCCGGTGGTGACCGGCACCACGAAGGTGGTCGGAATGGCGACAGCGGCCGCAGCGGCGGCGAGAACAAGATTGCGCATGTGTAATCTCCCTTGGAACCCTGTTTATCGGCGCCTCAACGCACCCAACCTGCCGCTGGTTTCATTAACGTCGCACAACGATATTTCTAACCTGCGGCAAGCCGTGGCCGGACGAGGATGACGGTCCGAAAGTTATCATATTCCGCGATTTCCGAGCCGCTGGGTGGTTCCACCCAGCTCGAAATCGCTCTAGAGCGCCAGCGCATTCCGGAAAGGACAGGACAAAGTGGCGAACGTCACCGTGATCGGCGGCCAGTGGGGCGACGAGGGCAAGGGCAAGATCGTCGACTGGCTCTCCAGCCGCGCTGACGTGGTGGCGCGCTTTCAGGGCGGTCACAATGCCGGGCACACGCTCGTCGTGGGCGACAAGACCTATAAATTGTCGCTGCTGCCCTCCGGCATCGTCCGCGGCACGCTCTCCGTGATCGGCAATGGCGTGGTGCTCGATCCCTGGGCGCTCAAGGCGGAGGTGGCGAAGCTCACCGAACAGGGCGTTTCGATCACGCCGGACAATTTCCAGATCGCCGACACCTGTCCGCTCATCCTGCCCTTTCACCGCGATCTCGACGCGCTGCGCGAGGATGCCTCGGGCAAGGGCAAGATCGGCACTACGCGGCGCGGAATCGGACCGGCTTATGAGGACAAGGTCGGCCGCCGCGCGATCCGGGTCTGCGACCTCGCCCATCTCGGCGACCTCGGCCCGCAGCTCGACCGTATCTGCGCGCATCACGACGCGCTCCGCGCCGGCTTTGGCAAGACCGGCATCGACCGCGACCGCCTGCTCGCCGACCTCGCCGAGATCGCGGACTTCGTGCTCCAGTTCGCCCGGCCGGTCTGGCTTACGCTGAATCAGGCCCGGCAGCGCGGGCGCCGCATCCTGTTCGAGGGCGCGCAGGGCGTGCTGCTCGACGTCGACCACGGCACCTATCCCTTCGTCACCTCGTCCAACACCATCGCCGGGACGGCGGCGGGCGGCACGGGGCTCGGCCCGTCCGCGGCCGGCTTCGTGCTGGGCATCGTGAAGGCCTATACGACCCGGGTTGGCTCCGGCCCCTTCCCGACCGAGCTCGAGGACGAGATCGGCCAGCGGCTCGGCGAGAAGGGCCGCGAGTTCGGCACGGTGACGGGCCGCAAGCGCCGCTGCGGCTGGTTCGACGCCACGCTCGTGCGCCAGTCCTGCGCCGTCTCGGGCGTCACCGGCATCGCCCTCACCAAGCTCGACGTGCTGGACGGGCTGGATGAAGTGAAGCTCTGCACCGGCTATATGCTGCGCGGCCAGCCGCTCGACCATTTCCCCGCCCATGCCGGTGACCAGGCGGCGGTCGAACCCGTCTATGAGGTGATGGAGGGCTGGAGCGATTCCACGGCGGGCGCGCGATCGTGGCGCCAGCTCCCCGCCCAGGCGATCAAATATATCCGCCGCATCGAGGAGCTGATCGCCTGTCCGGTGGCCCTGGTCTCGACCAGCCCCGAGCGGGAGGATACGATCCTGGTGCGGGACCCGTTCGCGGACTGATCAGGAGCAGCCCTCGATCAGCTGCACCGCCTCCCAGGTGCCGACCCGGACCTGCGTCGCCCGCCGGCCGTCGGTCTCGATGATCAGGCCATAAGGCTCGCTGCGCGCGCGATAGACCAGATAATGGCCCTCGGGGCCGGTATAGGGATGGGGCTGGACGCGCATCGCCGGGCCGTAAAGCCGCCTGATCTCCGCCTCGGTCATGCCGACACGCGCGCCGGAGGCCGTGCGATAGCGGCGGTCCGTGGTCTCGAGCCGGACGACCCGCCCGCTGCTGACCATCATCAGCAGGCCCGGCCATTGCCGCGCGCGCCAATAGGAGCAGTCGACGTCCGGATCGGGATAATTTTCGCCGGTCGCGCCCATGCGCCGGAGCGCCGCGACCGGCGTACCGATGCGCAGCGACCCGATGCCGTGCAATGTCAGCGGCGAATCCCCGGGCGCGGCCAAAGCCGCCGCCGCAATCAGCTCGAGCAACATCTCCGGCTCCTTTCCAAGACACCCTTGCGGCGACTGTGCTAGTCAGATAACACACGCCCCCGGTATGTCCCTGTTGAAGCAAATCCCGCTCCTTCTGGCCAGCCTCGCGCTCGGCGCCCCGATCGCGCGGGCCGCGCCAGGGCCGGCAGACATCGCCGCGATGCGCACTTATGTCGAGCGCAACCGGGCCTATCCGCCGGCCGCGCGGGCCGAGGCGCTGCGGCGGATCGCCCTGCTGCCCGGCCTTACAGGGTCGCCGGCGCGCTTCGAGCTGGAGGTCGCCCGGATCGCGGCTTTGGCGGATAACGGGCACAGCGTGCTGCTGCCGCCGCAATGGCCGTCCCGCTACCGGCGCAGCCCGCTCCATCTCGGCCTGTTCGCGGACGGGCTCTACGTCGTCTCGGCCCCGCCGGACCGGGCGCGCCTGGTCGGCCGCCGGGTGCTTCGGATCAACGGGCGCGACTGGCGCGAGGTCCGCGCCGCCTACACGCCCTACCAGGGCGGCCTGCAGAGCTTCCGCGACCAGTTCGTGCCCCTGTTCATGGAGCTGCCCGCTTTGCTTGCCGCCGCGGGCATCGGCAGCGACCCGAACCAGGTCACCTACACGCTCGCCACCCGCACAGGCCGTGCGGAAAATGTGGTCGTGCAGCCCGTACTGGCGGCCTACCAAGGCGATGCGGCTTTCACCGGACGCTCGCCGCTGATCGACGGCGCGGCCCTGCTCCCGCCCGAGCGCCAGCCGCTCTACCTTCGCGCACCGGAGCGGATCTACCGGCTCGCCTTTCCGGGGAGCATGGACGCCGCTTTTGTCCAGCTGAAGGCGGTGCGCGGGCTCGGCATTCAGCAATTTTTCGAGAGCACGGCGGAGGAACTGCGCCGCCGCCGCCCGCGCAACATCATCATCGATCTGCGCTTCAACATGGGCGGCGACCTCAACATCGCGCGCGATTTCATGCAGGCGCTCCCCGGCATCGCGCAGGACCGGGTCTATGCGATCACCTCGGGCCGTACTTTCTCCGCCGCCATTTCCAGCCTCGGCTATCTCAAGCAGGCGGCAGGCGACCGGCTGACCATCGTCGGCGAGCCGATCGGGGACCGGCTGGAATTCTGGGCGGAGGGTAACATCCTGCCGCTGCCCGGCCTCGGCGCGATGCTCCTCTATGCGGACGAGCGCCACAATTACATGACCGGCTGCCCGGAGGCGGACTGTCACGGCGCGGTCCGCGAGCACCCGATCCGCGTGCGCAGCCTGCAGCCCGACCTGCCGGTGGCGTTGCGCTGGGCCGATTTCCAGGCCGGGCGCGATCCAGCGATGCTCGCCATCGCCCGCGACATCCAGCGGCGCAGCGACGCGCCAGTGCCGCGGCCGCGGCGTTAGCCGAGGTCGGAGAAAGCCCTCGCGTAAGCGGCCTCGCCCCGCGCGGGCGGCGCGAAGTCCGGCCGCAGTGGCAGCGCCATGAAATAGGGTCCGGCATAAGGCGAGGCGAAGGGCGAAGCGGCCTCGGCGGAGAAGCCGAAGCGCGCATAATAATCGGGCTCGCCGAGCAGGAAGACGATCTCTTCGCCAGTCGCCCGGGCAATGGCGAGCGCCGCCCCGATCAGCCCCTTGCCGATCCCGCCGCCCTGGAAGCCGGGCAGCACGCCGACCGGCGCGAGCCCGAGCGCGCGCAGGTCGCGTCCGCCGCCGGTCACGCGCATCCGGCTGAGCAGGATATGGCCGACAATCTCGCTCTGCCGCTCGTCGACCAACGACACGATCGCATCGCCCTCGCGCGCCAGCGCCTCGACCAGATCGGCCTCGACCGCGGTGGGGAAGGCGGCCTCGTGCACCGCCCGGATGCCGGCCGCGTCTTTCGCTTCGGCGGGGCGGATCACCCGACGCTGATGTCCGGCGCGTCCTCGGCCTTCATGCCGATCACATTATAGCCGGCGTCGACATGGTGGATCTCGCCGGTCACACCCGCGGACAGGTCGGAGAGCAGATAGAGGCCGGCGCCGCCGACATCCTCGATCGTCACGTTGCGGCGGAGCGGGCTGTTATATTCGTTCCACTTCATAATGTAGCGGAAATCGCCAATGCCGGAGGCGGCCAGCGTCTTGATCGGGCCGGCGGAGATGGCGTTCACCCTGATCTTCCCGGGGCCGAGGTCCATGGCGAGATATTTGACGCTGGTCTCGAGCGCGGCCTTGGCGACGCCCATCACATTGTAATGCGGGATCACCTTCTCGGCGCCATAATAAGAGAGGGTCAGCAGGGAGCCGCCCTCCGGCATCATCGCGCTGGCGCGCTGGGCGACGGCCACGAAGCTGTAAGCCGAGATGTTCATGGTGAGCAGGAAATTGTCGAGGCTGGTATCGACATATTTCCCGCGCAGCTCATTCTTGTCGGAGAAGCCGATGGCGTGGACGACGAAGTCGATCGTCTCCCATTTGGCTTTCAGCTCATCGAAGCACTTGTCCAGCGCCGCCATGTCGGCGACGTCGCATTCGAGCAGGAAGGCGACACCCAGTTGCTCGGCGAGAGGGCGCACGCGCTTCTCCATCGCCTCGCCCTGATAGGAGAAAGCGAGCTCCGCGCCTTGCGCGGACAGCTGCTTGGCAATGCCCCAGGCGAGCGAGCGGTCGTTGGCGAGGCCCATGATCAGGCCCCTTTTCCCTGCCATCAAGCCGGTCATTCTTTCTCCTCTTCGGTCCCCCCGGTCGCCTTGGCGACCGCCTTCTGCTCCGCGACTTCCGCCGCCTGCTCATGCACTGCGGCCTCTACATCCTCGCGCGTCGGGCGGGGAGTCTCCGCCAAGGCGGCATTGAGCTCCGCGCCGATTACCAGACCCAAGCCTATGATGAAGAAGAAAATCAAGGCGATCATGACGCCGGCAAGGCTGCCATAGGTGGCGCCGTAGCCGCCGAAGCCGGAAAGGATCATCGGCAGCAGGGCGGTCGTGGACACCCACCAGATTGTCACGAAGGCGGCGCCCGGCCATTTGCGGCAACCCCGCCGATAGCGCTTTGGCGTGAGGATGAAGAAGAGCAGATAGAGCGAGCCGAAGAGGAGGAGCGCCGGGACGATCCGGATCAGCGTCACCACCGCGATCACATTGGCCGCGGCCGGAATCCAGTCGATGACGAATTGCTGGACGCCGGACAGCAGGACGGATGCGCTGAACGCGATCATCGCGATCACCACCGAGGCGATGATGATCCCGATCGAGCCGAGCCTGTATTCCCAGAAGGGCCGGCTGTAGGTCACGCCGTAAGCGCGGCGGATGATGTCGCGGATTGTCTCGATGAAACTCGCCGTGGTCCACAGGCCGACCAGGGCGCCGACCCAGATCAAATTGCCGGCGCGGGCGTGCATCACGTCGGCGATGGGCGCCCGCAGGACATTCTGCACGTCGCCCGGCATCGTTTCGAGGATTGCGTTGACCGCGTTCAACCCCTCCACGCCCGGCCCGACCAGCCGCGCCATCGCCGCCGCTACGATGACGAACGGGAAGAGGGAGAGCAGAGCGAGATAAGCGAGGTTCCCGGCGTGGATGAAGCCGTCATTATAGACGCCGATCGCGACCCGCTTCACGACCAGCCAGGCGGAGGATTGCGCTCTGGGTTTCTCCGGTGCCGCTCCCTCAGCCTGGGCCCGCGCCTTGCGCTTGAGCCTTGATTCAGGGGATTCGGGGGAGACTTCGCGCACTCACTAGACCCCGAGGTCGGCCCGCGGATTGGTACGGCCTTTCCCGCCCCAGCCTTCAAGGAAGGCGACAAGCTCGGGATCGTCGGGCACGTCGACCTGCAGGGTCACCAACTGGTCGCCCCGCTGCCCGCCTTTGCCGGTGAAGCCCTTGCCTTTCAGCCTGAGCACCTTGCCGGAGCTGGAGCCCTTGGGGACGCTCAGCATCACCGGCCCGTCCACGGTCGGCACGCGCACCTTCGCGCCGAGCACCGCCTCGTCCAGCGCCACCGGCAGATCGAGCCGGATATTGTCGCCCTCGCGGCGGTAGAAAGCGTGCGGCCGGATGTTGATGGTGACGAGCGCATCGCCATTGCCGCCGGGCCCGGCCTGGCCCTGGCCGGCGAGGCGGATCTTGGTCCCGTCCTCGACCCCGGCGGGCAGCTTGATGTCGAGCGTCTTGCCGCTGCCGAGCGTCACGCGCTGGCCGGCCAGGGTCGCCGCATCCTCGAAGCTGACGTCGAGCCGATAGGCCATGTCAGCGCCCTTTTGCGGCGGGCGGGACCGGCGGAAGCCGCTGAACGGGCCACCACCGCCACCGCCGCCGCGCCCGCGCAGGCCGCCGAAAATTCCCTCGAACAGGTCGGAAATGCCTTCCTGGTCGTTGCCGAACTCGAAGCTCTCGCCGTTGGGCCCGCGAAAGCCGCCTTGCGCCCCGCCGCCACCCGGGCCGCCGCCGCCATAGCCGAAGGGCATGCGCGGATTGCCTTCCTCGTCGATCTCCCCCCGGTCATATTGGGCGCGCTTGTCCTTGTCGGTCAGGATGTCATAGGCGCGCGTGACCTGGCTGAAGCGCTCGGTCGCCTTCGGATTGTCCGTGTTGCGATCGGGGTGCAGCTCCTTGGCGAGCTTGCGATAGGCCTTCTTGATGTCGGCTTCGCTCGCGCCCCGCGCCACGCCAAGCTCTGCGTAAAGGTCCGCCATCCGTCAGATTTCCACCATTTCCCGGCTGTAACGGAGGAGAAATGGGCCATGTTCCGGGGGGGCGCAAGGGGATTGGCCAAGGGAGAGGGGAAGCGTAGGGACAGGCCATGGCCGATGATCCGCACGCATTGTTCGAGAGCTGGTTCGCCGAGGCGAAAGCCGGCGAGCCGAACGACCCGGAGGCGATGGCGCTGGCCACGGCCGATGCGGCGGGCCGCTCCTCGGTGCGGATGGTGCTGCTGAAGGGTCACGACGCGCGCGGCTTCGTCTTCTACACGAACAGCGAGAGCCGGAAGGGCGGCGAGCTTGCGGCCAATCCGCAGGCGGCCCTGCTCTTCCATTGGAAGTCGCTGCGCCGGCAGATTCGGATCGAAGGGCCTGTCGAGCCCGTGAGCGCCGATGAGGCGGACGCCTATTTCGCCACCCGCTCGCGCGATTCCCGGCTCGGCGCCTGGGCGTCGGACCAGTCGCGTCCGCTGGAAAGCCGCGCGGCGTTCGAGGCGCGCTACGCGGCGCTCGCCGCGGACTATGAGGGCAGGGACGTGCCACGCCCGCCGCATTGGTGGGGCTATCGGCTGGTGCCGGACCGGATCGAGTTCTGGCAGGACCGGCCGCACCGGTTGCACGAGCGCCGGCTCTTCACGTTCGGCCCGGAGGGTGGCTGGGACGAGGGCCTGCTTTACCCATGAGCGACGCGCGGGCGAGGCTCACGACACAGGCGGCCATTGCCAGCGTCTGCGTCGCCTGCTTGCTGCTCGTGCTGAAAGCCTATGCCGCCTGGGCGACCGGCTCGGTGGCGATGCTCGGCTCGCTCGCCGACACCGGCCTCGACGTCGTCGCCTCGCTCGTCACTTTGTTCGGCGTCCGCATCGCCGCCATGCCGGCGGATCGCGACCATCGCTTCGGCCATGGCAAGGCGGAGTCGCTGGCGGCCCTGATCCAGGTCGGGATCATCGGTGTCTCCGCCATCGGCATCTTCTGGCGCGCGGTGCAGCGGCTGATCCAGGGCGAGACCACGGCGAACGCGGAATATGGCATCGCCGTCTCCGCCATCGCCCTGGTCGCCACTTTCGGCCTGATCCTGTTCCAGCGCAGCGTGATCCGCCGCACTGGCTCGGTTGCGATCCACACCGACAGCGTGCATTATTCGAGCGACCTGCTGCTGAACCTCTCCGTGATCGCCGCGCTCGTGCTCGATCAATATCTCCGGATCCCCGGCGTCGACCCGGTCTTCGGCATCCTGATCGCGCTCTGGCTCTTCTACGGTGCCTGGCGCGCCTCGGCCCGGGCGATCGACCAGTTGATGGACAAGGAATGGCCCGAGGAGCGTCGTCAGGCCTTCATCGCCGTCGCCGCCCGTCATCCCGCCGGCAAGGGCATTCACGATCTGCGCACCCGCACCAGCGGTGCCAATGAGTTCGCCCAGTTCCACATCTGGCTCGATCCGGCGATGAGCGTCGTCGCGGCGCATGACGTGGTCGACGAGATCGAGGCCCATTTGCTGGCGGAGTTTCCCGGCGTCGAGGTGATCATCCATGTCGACCCGGAAGGCCAGGTCGACCAGCCCGACAACCCGCTCGCCGAGCGCGACGAGACGATGGGACTCCAGGAATGACCATGCTGCCCCTCATCCAGGTCGACGCCTTTGCCGACCGCCCCTTCACCGGCAATCCGGCCGCGGTGATGCCGCTGCAGGCCTGGCTGCCGGACGACCTGCTGCAGGCGATCGCTATGGAGAATAATCTCAGCGAGACCGCCTTCACCGTCCCGGACGAGACCGGCGCGGCGGATTTCGAATTGCGCTGGTTCACGCCCGGCTTGGAGATCAAATTGTGCGGCCATGCCACTCTGGCCAGCGCGCATGTCCTGCTCGGCGAGCGGGAGCGCATCCGCTTCCGCACCCGCAAGGCCGGCTTCCTGGAGGTTGAGCGCAGCGGCGACGGCTATCTCATGTCGTTGCCGGCCTATCCGCCGACTCCGCAGCCCTTGCCGCATCTGGTCGCCGGCCTGGGTTGCGCGGCGGTCGAGACGCTCTGGCACGAGGGCCGCTATGCCCTGATCGTGCTGGAGAGCGAGGCCCAGGTCCGCGCGCTGACCCCCGATTTCCGGGTGCTGATCGACGACGGAGACACGATGACCATCGCCACCGCGCCGGGCGACGCCACCGACGTGGTCAGCCGCGTCTTCGTCCCCGGCGCCGGGGTCGACGAGGACCCGGTCACCGGCTCGGCCCATAGCGTGCTCGTCCCTTATTGGGCGGCGCGGCTCGGCCGGACCGACGCGATGACCTTCTTCCAAGCCAGCAAGCGCGGCGGCCATCTGACCGGCCGGCTCGACGGCGACCGGGCCGTGCTCAGCGGCAAATGCGTCACCGTGATCGAGGGATTGATGACGATATGAGCCTGCTCGCCGCCCTTGCGTTGGCCGCGACGTCGCCCGCTATCCTGCCGCGGGACTGCCCCGCACCGCTTGCCGCGCCGGTGCGCTGCGGGACGCTGGAAGTGCCCGAGGATCGGTCGCGGCCCGAGGGACGGAAGCTCGCGCTACGCATCATCATTCTGCCGGCGACGGGGCCGGTCCGCCTCCCGCCGATCTTCGATCTGGAGGGTGGGCCTGGGCTGCCCTCGTCGCATAGCGCTGGCTTCTACCTGACCGATGGTGCCGCCTATCGCGCAGCTCGCGACGTGGTGCTGGTCGATCAGCGCGGCACCGGCGGCTCGAACCCGCTTGCCTGCCCGGAACTCGACGCCCCAGCGCTTCATTATGCGCCGCTTTATCCGCGCCCGCTTGTCGAGGCCTGCCGCATCAGGCTGTCCGCCGGCGCCGATCTTGCCCGCTACGGCACGGACGAGGCCGCCGCGGACCTGGATGCCGTCCGCGGGGCGCTCGGGGCGGAGCGGATCGACATTGTCGCTTTGTCCTACGGCACGACTTTGGCGCTGCGTTATGCTGCGCTGCATCCCCAGCGGGTGCGCGCGATGGTGCTGTTCGGCACTGTGCCGCCCGAGGCCCGCGCACCGCGCAGTCATGCGCCAGCCGCCTTGGCCGCGATGGGCAAGATCGTCCGGGATTGCGCGCGCGCGCCCGCCTGCCAGCAGGCCTTTCCCGAGATCGGCCGCGATTTCGGCCGCGCCTTCACCACGCTGCCCGCGACCCTCCCCCGCGAGGTCTTCGCCGAGAAGCTGCGCAGCCTGATGTACACGCCCGCCGGCGCCGCGCGGATCCCCCTGATCCTGCATCGCGCCGCCGCGGGCGATTTCGCGCCTTTCTATGCCGCGACCCGCCACAATGGCGCGAGCGGGCTGGCGGAGGGGCTCTATCTCAGCGTCACCTGCTCGGAGAGCATGGCGGGCATGGACCCGGCGGCGACCGAAGCATCCATGCGCACCCCCTTCGGCAATTATCGCCTGTTCGTGCAGCGCGAGGCCTGCCGGGGCTGGCCGGCCTTCACGCCCGCCGCCGGCTTCTTCGCGCCGCCCGCGCCCACCATGCCGGTGCTGTTCATCTCGGGCGAGCGGGACCCGGTGAGCCCGCCAGACTGGGCTGAGGCGATTGCCCGGCGCTCGCCCCGCGCCCGCCATGTCGTCCTGCCGGGCGGCGGTCATGTCGTGGAGGGGATGGAAGGGCTGGACACCTGCCTCGATCCCATGATCGTCCGCTTTCTGGACGATTCCGATCCCGCTTCGCTCGACACGGACTGCGTCGCCGCCATGCATCCGCCCGCTTTCGTCACCGAATAAGTCGGTTCGTCCCGCCAGCAGACTCATCCGCCGCAAAATCCGCGCGCGAGGATTCCCCGCCACGGCTTTTCGGTAAAGAATCGAGATGCTTGCGGGAGGGGCCGCCAATGTTGCGCATATTGATCGTCGAGGACGAGCCATTATTCGCCCAGACGCTCAAGCATCTGGTCGAGCTTAATCCACTTTATGAAGTCATTGCCGTTGCCGAAGACAGCGCGTCCGCGCTGGCCGCGGTCGAGGGGCGGGCGCCGGACCTGGCGCTCATCGACCTGCAGCTGGCCAACGGCACGACCGGCTTTCCGGTCGCGGTGAAATTACACGAGCTTGGCGTGCTCTGCCTGTTCACCACCGGCAAGGCGCCAAGCTTCCCGATGCCGGACTTGGCCCTGGGCTGCCTGGTGAAGCCGTTCAGCCAGGACGATCTCGTCCGCGCGCTGACCATGGCCGAGGACAAGCTTCGCGGCCGCGAGAATTTGCAGCTCAAGCCCAACCGGCCGCAAAATCTGCGGGTCTATGCCGAGGAGCAGGCGCGGATGCGCGAGGAGACCACCGAGCTGCTGCCGACGCCCGACCGCTCCACTGCCCGCCGCCGGCTCCGCGACCGCGCCGGCCGGGTATTGCGCAAGCTCAGCTTCGGCTGACCCCTAGCTGCGCGCCCGCTCCGCCGCGATCCAGGCAAGGATCTCGGCTTCCAGCACGTCCAGCGGGATCGAGCCGTTGCGCAGCACCGCGTCGTGGAAGCGGCGGACATCGAAGCGCGGCCCAAGCTCCCGCTCCGCCCGCGCCCGCAGCTCCAGGATCTTCAGCCGCCCGATCATGTAGCCGAGCGCCTGGCCGGGCCAGGAGATGTAGCGGTTTACCTCAGCCTCGATATTGGCCTCGCTGAGCGCGGTGTTGTCGCGCATGAAGGCGATCGCGCGGGCCTTGTCCCAGCCAAAGGCGTGGATGCCGGTATCGACGACGAGCCGCGTGGCGCGCCACATCTGGTAGGAGAGCTCGCCCATCCGCCGCTCGGGCGTCGCATAGAGGCCCATCTCCCCGCCCAGGCTTTCCGCATAGAGGCCCCAGCCTTCGGTGAAGGCGGTGAAGAAGGCGAAGTTGCGCCGGAAGGGCGCGATCTCCACCTCCTGCTGGAGCGCGATCTGGAGGTGATGGCCGGGCACGGATTCGTGCAAGCTCAACGCCGGCACCTCCCAGAGCGGGCGCTGGTTCAGCTTCGACAGGTTCACATAATAAGCGCCGGCGATGCCGCTCTCGGGCGAGCCCTGATTGTAATAAGCGGTGGTCGTGCCCTCCGCGATCTCGTCCGGGATCGGGCGGATCGTATAGGTGAGCCGCGGCAGCCGGCCGAACAGTCGCGGCAGATGGCCGTTAATCTCTGTCGTGACCCGCGCCGTCTCGCGCATCAGTTCCTCGCCGGTCCGCGGGTAGTAGCGCGGGTTTGTACGCAGCTCCTGGATATAGGCTTCGCGCGTCGGGAAGCCGGCGGTGCGCGCGACCTGCACCAGCTCGCTGCGAATCCGCGCCACCTCGCGCAGCCCGATATCGTGGATCTGCTGAGGGGTGAGGTCGGTCGTGGTCTCGGCGCGGACGCGGAAGGCATAGAAAGCGGCGCCGTTCGGCTGGTCCCGGACGCTGTCGGAGCGCGCACAATGCGGCCGGTACTCGCGCGTGTAGAAATCGAGATGCTTTTGATAGGCCGGGTTGATCACCGTCGTGATCACCGTCCGCGCCCGCGCCTGCAGCGCCGCCCAGTCCGCCTCGGAGATCGCGCTGGGGCGCTGGCCTGCAAAGGGCTCGTAGAAGCGCGACTGAGCCGGGTCGGTCGCGATCACCCCGGCGATGCTGCGCTCATGATTGGCGAGCACCGAGCAGGGCAAAGTGAAGCGGCCCCGCACCGCATTGGCGGTGATCGCCAGCGCCTGGTCGTTCATCCGCGGATAGAGGGCGAGGCGAGTGAGATAAGAGTCGAAGTCCGCGCGGGTGCGGAAGGGCAGGTTGCGGGCCAGCCCGGCGAAGCTCTGGTGCCAGCCGTCATAGGTGGTGAACAGCATGTCGCGCTGGCCGAAGCCGTCCGCCTCGATATCCTCGCCGAGCAGGCGCCTCAGGATGCCGCGATTGACCCGGTCCTGGCCGGTCAGCCCGTCCGCCGGGATCGCTTCGAGCCGGGCGAGGAAGGCACGCTCCTCCCCGATCCGCCGCTCCCGCGCCGCGGGCGAGATGTCGCGCAGCCTATCGTCATAGTCGCGCGTCCCGAGCACCGTCGCATAGGTCGGGTTCTCGCGCAGCAGCCATTGATAATGGTCGTCGAGCAGCCGGTGCAGGTCGTCCGCGGGCGCGGCTGCGGCGGGCGCGGCGAGGGCGCCGAGCGCTAGGATGGCGGCGGTCAGGTGCAAGGCAAGGCGCATGATCATCTCCCCTGGTGCACGCACCCTATCGCCGTGCCCCGCGCGCGCAAATGCCGTTTGTCGAAAAGCCGCTTGGCGTTCCGCGGGGCCTTCGTTAGCCCTCGTCAAACGCCTGAAAGGAAAGCGTCATATGACCATCGCCGAAGCCACACCGGAGGTCGAGGTCAAGGACCGCAACGACCGCGCCTTTCTCGGCCATCCCAAGGGGCTCGGCTATCTTGCCTTCGCCGAAGGGTGCGAGCGCTTCTCCTATTACGGCATGCAGGCGCTGCTCGTCCTCTACATGACGCACCAGCTGCTGCAGCCAGGTCATGTCGAGAATGTCGCTTTCTTCGAGCCATTCCGGAGCATGGTGGAGGGTATTTACGGACCCCTAAGTCCCTTGGCGCTCGCTACCACTATCGGCGGCCTCTATTCGGGCTTAGTCTATCTGACGCCGATCCTCGGCGGCATGCTCGCCGACCGCGCGCTCGGCCGAACCCGCAGCATTACGATCGGCGCCGTGCTGATGGCGGCCGGCCATTTTCTGATGGCGTTCGAGGTCAGCTTCCTCGTCGCCATGCTCTGCCTCTTGCTTGGTGTCGGCCTGTTCAAGGGCAATATCGCTACCCAGGTGGGCGAGCTTTATGGGCCGGACGATCTTCGTCGTGCCGACGCCTTCCAGATTTTCCTCCTCGCGGTGAACGTCGCGGTGATTGTCGCGCCGCTGGTCTGCGGCACGCTCGGCGAGAAGGTTGGCTGGCATTACGGCTTTGCTGCCGCTGGCGTGCTAATGGTGATCGGCCTCATCATCTACTGGTGGGGACGGCGCTGGCTGCCGGCCGAGGCGCCGCCGGGGCGTGCAGGCAAGGCCGAACGGCCGCCTTTGGTGAAGGGCGACTGGGCCAAGATCGCGATTCTGGTTCTCATCCTGCCGTTGCTGACGCTGTCGGCGGTCGGCAATCAGACGATTTTTGGCTCATACCTGCTCTGGGGTGAGGCCAATTATGACCTGGTCTTCTTCGGTCAGTCCATGCCGGTGACATGGCTGGTTTCCCTCGATGCGATCATCTCTACCGCGACAATCATCTTGTCGATCATGTTCTGGCGCTGGTGGGCAAAACGCAGGCGCGAACCCAATGAGATAACCAAGCTTACCATTGGTGTGTTCATCTCTGCGCTGGCTCCGCTCGCGCTCGCGCTCGCCTCCATGCAGGCCGCCGTCAGCGGGGAGAAGATCGGGATAGTCTGGGGCTTCGCCTTTCACATCATTAATAATATCGGTTTCGCCAACGTTTTCCCGGTCGGCATCGCGCTCTATTCCCGTGCCTCGCCCAGAGCTGTCGCCGGGACGATGATCGGCGTCTATTATCTGCATCTGTTCGTTTGCAACATGCTGGTCGGACGGCTGGGCGGATTCCTCGAGACAATGAGCGGGAGCCAATTCTGGCTGATGCATGCCGGGCTCGTGGCCAGCGGAGCGATTGGCCTCCTCCTTATCCGATCATTTGCGGGTCGCATTCTCGCGCCCTCGGGAACCCCGCTACCGGCGGCCTGACGCCAAGGCATTCGCATAAGGGCACCGGCCTCAGGCCGGTCGGGGCGGCGAAGCGGGCATGCTTCGCCGCCCTTTCTTTTGGCAATCCAATAAACCAGTTTACATCTTAAACAAGAATGCCTATCCGGCGGCGAATCGTGATGGAGATTCCCGTTATGCCTGCCGTGACCGCCCCCGTTTCCGCGCCTTCGGAGCGCCTTCATTCGCTCGATGCGCTGCGCGCCATCGCCCTGTTGCTGGGCGTGGTGCTGCATGCCGCCATGTCCTTCATCCCCAGCCCGGTGATCCCGATCTGGATCGTCGCCGACAATGATCCAAGTCCGGTCATGGCGGTGACCTTCTTCTTCATTCACCTGTTCCGCATGGCCGCCTTCTTCCTGATCGCGGGCTATTTCGCCCACATGCTGCTGGAGCGGCGCGGGACCTGGGGCTTCGTGAAGAACCGGGCCATACGCATCGCCGCGCCGCTTTCCATCTTCTGGACGCCGGTCCTGATGGGGATCATCGCCGCTTTGCTCTGGGCGATCTGGATCAAGAACGGCTATTCCTTCCCGCCGGGGCCGCCCCCGCCGCCGCTGACGATCGAGACCTTCCCGCTGACCCATTTGTGGTTCCTCTGGGTGCTGCTCATTTTCTACGCCGGCCTGCTGGTCGGCCGGGCCCTGCTCGGCCTGGTTGATCCGAAGGGGAGGCTCGCCGCCGGCGCGGACAAGGCGATGCACCTGCTCGTCGCCCCCTGGGGCCTGCCGCTGGTCGCCGCGCCGCTCGCCCTGGTTCTCTACCTGAAGGCGGACTGGTTCATGTGGTTCGGCGTGCCGACCCCGGACACGGGCCTCGTCCCGAACCTCGCCGCGAGCGTCGCTTATGGCATGATCTTCCTGCTTGGTTATCTGACCCGCCGGAACAGCGCCGCCTTGCTGGCCGCGATCGCCCGCCGCTGGGCCGTCTATGCCCTGCTTGCCCTGGGCCTCGGCGTGACAAGTCTGTTCCTCGCCGGCGGCCCGGTGCCGAACCTGCTCGTGCCGCCGACCCAGAGCCTGCTCAACGCCGCGGTCTACGCCGTCGCCGTCTATGCCGCGGCCTTCGCGGCGCTGGCGCTGGCGCTGCGCTTCCTGGCGGGCAAGCGGCCGGTGCTCCGCTATCTCTCGGACGCCTCCTATTGGGTCTATCTCCTGCACCTGCCGGTGGTGATGGGGCTGCAGGTGCTGGTCCACGATCTCGCTTTGCCCTGGCCGCTGAAGCTGGCCGCAATCGTCGGCGGCACCGCCGCGATCATGCTGGGGACCTACGAACTGCTGATCCGGCACAGCTTCATGGGCCGCTGGCTCAACGGGAAGAAGGTGCCTTGGCGGCGAAATCCCGCGCCGCCCCCGGCGCCGGTCACCGCCTGACTTGCCAAGACAGGGCCGCTCCGCCACCCCGGAGCGGCCCGCCCCCGTTGGGAGACTCTCGATGTCCGACATGCCCAGCCAAAGCCCCAGCACAGCCGAGGCCGATCTCGCCTTCATGCGCGCGCTCGCCGATGGCGGCCGGCAGCCGACTGCCATGGCTGGGCCGAGCATCTACCTCGCCGCGGGCCTGCTCTACGGCGCCCAGTGCGTCTATCATCTGATCGAGCTGGTGACGCCGATCCGCTGGCCGGGGATGATGTCGCTGGCCGTCGCGGTCGGCGTGAATGCGATTTTCTTCACCTGGCTCACCGTCGTGCTGGTCAGGGAGCGGGGGCAAAGGGTCGGCGGCTCGGGCGTCAATCGCGCGATCAACGCCATGTTCGCCGCGAGCGGCCTCGCCAATCTCTGCTTCGTCGCCGTCTACGGGCTGAACGCGGCCTGGATGCATCAGTTCGGCTTCTGGCTGCTCTACGCCGCCACCGTCTTCATCCTGCAGGGCGCCGTCTGGTGGGTCGCCTGGGTGATGCGCCGGAAGGTCTGGATGCTGCTGACCGCGCTCGGCTGGTTCGCCTCGGGGACCGCGCTCGGCCTGATCCTCCAGCGCGACATGACCGCCTATCTCGCCATTTGCGGCGCGGCTTTGTTCCTCTGCATGGCGCTGCCGGGCTGGATCATGGTCCGGCAGGCGCGCGCGGAGGCCTGAGCGCCCGATGGCGACCGGCATCGGCCAGATTGACGAGGTCATCCACGGCCGCATGCGGCTGGGGATCATGGTCTATCTCGCCGAGAATGACGTGGCCGACTTCAACGAGCTGAAGCGCGTGCTGGAGGCGACCCAGGGCAATCTCTCGATCCACCTCCGGAAACTCGAGGAGGCCCAATATGTCGAGATCGAGAAGACCTATGCCGGCCGCAAGGGCCTGACCCGCGTTCATCTCCTGCCCAAGGGCCGCAAGGCTTTCGCCGCCTATGTCGAGGCGCTGGCCGGTTTGCTCGGCAAAAGCTAGGCGCCCGGCCGCGGCGCCTTGGGCGGCAGCGGAAAGAGCGTGGTGAAATGCGCGGCCAGGGCCCGGTCGCCCTCGATCTTGAGCGCGCCTTCCCCTTCCAGCGCGGCCAGCGGCACGCCGCCATAGACGGCGGCGGCGACCGCCCCCGGCGCGCCCTCGAAGATGACGTCCGCGCCGGCCGGGTCCCCTCGGACCGCCCGGATCATGCCGTCCTTCGCGGTCAGCAGGTAATTTTCGCGGCCCAAGCGGAAGCCGATCCGGGCGTCCAGCGGCCCCGTCACGGCCGGCTGGTTCATCGCCATGAAGGAGAGCATCAGCGACACCGCGCTGAAATGCTGGCTTGGATCGTGGCCCGGCGAGCGCACCGCCCAGCGGCCGAGCGCCCCCATCACCGGCAGCAATTGATAGCCCCATTCGGTCAGCCCGTAGACCTGGCCCGAGGCTGGCGGCGGCAGCTTCTCGCGCAGCACGAGCCCGGCTTTCTCCGCCCCCTCCAGCCGCTGGGTCAGCGTGTTGGCCGAGATTCCGGGCAGGTCGGCGCGGATGTCACTGAAGCGTTTCGGCCCAAGCATAAGCTCGCGCATTACCAAGAGGGCCCAGCGCTCACCGATCAGATCCAGCGCATGCGCGGTGCCGCAGCCATCCTCATAGCGGCGGCGGGACGAAGCGTGTAACGACTCAGTTAGATTTTCTAACTCCATAGTTGCTTTTCATAACCGGAAGGCGCATCAGCGTCAAATCCTGATTCGCAGAACGGACAGGAAGGGAGACCGGAGGATGACCGACACTGCGACGCTTCCGCCTCGCGAGGCGCTGAAGGACGCACGCGACATGGCCGAGGCGCTGCCGACCCGCTGGGCAGGCGAGAGCGATGAATATCGCCGGGCGCGGACGGAGCTGCAGGCAGAGGAGATCGAGCTCCGCCGCCAGATTCAGCGCGTCGCCGCGCAGCGCCGGGCGCTGCCGCCCGGCCCGGTCGCGAAGGACTATCGCTTCCTCGACGAACAGGGGAACAACATCGGCCTGGTCGACCTGTTCGGCCGGCACGACACGCTCTTCACCTATTTCTGGATGTTCGGCCCGCAGCGCGAGCGGCCCTGCCCGATGTGCACGTCCTTCGTCGGCTCGCTCGACATCCCGATGCCGGACATCGAGCAGCGCCTCGCCATCGCGATCGTCGGCCGCTCGCCGGTCGCGCGCCAGCTCGCCTTCGCCCGCGAGCGCGGCTGGCGCTTTCTCAAATTCTACCAGACGGTTGGCGAGGAATTCGGCCGCGACGTCCATGCCGTGACCGAAGAGAGCGAGGGCGCCGCCCCGACCGTATGGCGCCGCAAGGGCGACGAGGTCCGCCTGTTCTGGGGCGCCGAGGGCGGCGCGGAGACTTCCGATCCGGGCTTTGACGCCCACCTGGCACCGGACCCGACCCCGCTCTGGACCATCCTCGACTGGACGCCGGAAGGCCGCAGCAAGGACTGGTATCCGAGCCTTAATTATCCGGCCGACGGTCAATAGACCGCTTCGCTCTCAGTTCCCAGGGAGACCCCTATGTCGAAGATGATTTTCGTGAACCTGCCGGTCACAGACCTGCCGAGGTCGCAGGCCTTTTACGAGGCGATCGGCTTCACCACCAATCCGCAGTTCACCGGCGACGGCGGCGCCTGCATGGTGCTGTCCGACGCGATCTACGTGATGCTGTCGACCCACGAAAAGTTCGCGCAACTGACCACGCGCAAGATCGCCGACGCCCGGCAGACCGCGCAGATGCTGCTCGCTCTGTCCTGCGACGATCGCGCCAGCGTCGACCGGATCACCGGCGCGGCGCTCGCCACGGGCGGGACCCTGGCGCACGACGCCGAGGATCTGGGCTTCATGTACAGCACCGGCTTCTTCGATCCGGACGGCCATGGCTGGGGCCCGTTCCACATGGACATGGCCGCCTTTGAAGCGGCGCAGCAGGTCGAGCCGGTCGACGCCTGACGGCGCTCACGAAACCCACGCATTCAATTCCGAGGAAGACCCACCATGTCGAAGATGATTTTCGTGAACTTGCCGGTCGCGGACCTGCCCAAGGCGCAGGCCTTTTACGAGGCGATCGGCTTCACCAATAATCTGCAATTCAGCGACGAGACCGCGGCCTGCATGGTGCTGACCGACGAGATTTACGTGATGCTGCTGACGCACGCGAAATTCGCCCAGTTCACCACCCGCGAGATCGCCGACAGCCAGAAGGTCGCGGCACACCTGATCGCCCTCTCCGCCGACGACCGCGCGGGCGTCGACACGATTACCGACGCCGCGATCGCCGCCGGCGGCCGCGAGCATCGCGACCCGCAGGATATGGGCTTCATGTACGGCCGCGCCTTCGAGGATCTGGACGGCAATATCTGGGAGCCGTTCCACATGGACATGGCCGCCATGCAGGCCATGGCCCCGCAGACGGCTGACGCCTGAGGGCGCCATGAACAGCGAGAAGATCATCGTCCGCAACCCGAACCATCCCGGCAAGGAGGAGCGCGTCGACGCGACCAAATATCGGGCGATGGAAGCGGCGATGCTGGCGGTAATCCCGCGCGCGGATCCCGGTCTCACCGTCGCCGAGCTGCGCGAACCGGTCCTGGCGAAGCTGCCCGAGAGCGTCTTCCCCGGCGGCGCGACCGCGGGCTGGTGGCTGAAGCTGGTGCAGCTCGATCTCGAGGCGCGCGGCGAGATCGCCCGCTCCAAAAGCTCGCCGCTGCGCTTCCGCCGGCTTGGCTGAATACGGACATCAGGGAGAAGGATAATGACCACCGAGACCGTCATGCCCCGCCTGTCGCCGCACCTCGTCTGCGACGGCGCCGCCGCGGCGATCGACTTCTACAAACAGGCGTTTGGCGCCGAAGAGGTGATGCGGCTGCCCGGCCCGAGCGGCAAGCTGATGCACGCCTCGGTGACCATCAACGGCGCGATGGTGCTGCTGGTCGACGAGATGCCCGAATATGGCGTGCTCGGCCCGGCGAAGCTCGGCGGCACCGCAGTGACGCTGCACCTCGTCGTGCCCGACGTGGACGCGGCCTTCGCCCGTGCGATCGACGCCGGAGCGACGGAGACGATGGCGGTCGCGGACCAGTTCTGGGGCGACCGCTACGGCGTGCTCAAGGATCCGTTCGGCCACAGCTGGTCTTTGGCGACGCCGAAGCCGGACGCGCCGCAGACCGAGGCGGAACTCCAGGAAGCCGCCAAGGGCGTCTTCGACGCACCAGAGGATGCAGCATGTCGAAACCAGTAATCACCGCTTATGATTGGGTGCCCTGGTTCGCCCGCGGCCAGGTGCGCGATCTGCGCGTGCGCTGGGCGCTGGAGGAGGCCGGTCAGGCCTATGACGTCCGCTATCTCCCGCAGGGCGAGCAGAAGGCGCCGCCGCATCGCGCGCTGCAGCCCTTCGGTCAGGTCCCGACCTTCGAGCAGGGCGGCGTGGAGCTGTTCGAGTCCGGCGCGATCGTGCTTCACATAGCGCAGACCTGGGACGTGCTGCTGCCGGACGATGCGGCCGGCCGGGCGCGGGCCATCGAATGGATGTTCGCGGCGCTCAACACGGTCGAGCCGCCTTTGTCGGACTATGCGATCGCGACCCTATTCGAAGAGGACAAGCCCTGGTCCCGGCCCCGCCTGCCTGCGGTGATCGAGCGGATCAACGAGCGGCTCGACGAACTGTCGGCGCGGCTGGGCGAAAAGGAATGGCTCGACGGCACCTTCTCGGCTGGCGATCTGCTCATGGTCGCGGTGCTGCGCATGCTGAAGGGAACGCCGATGGCGGACCGCCACGCCAATCTCACCGCCTATGTCGCGCGGGGCGAGGCGCGGCCGGCCTTCAAGCGGGCGCTGGCCGCGCAGCTGGCGGGCTTCACCGGCGCGCCGCCCAAGGGCTATGAATTTCTCGATCAGCCGCCGGCCGAGGCGTCATGAGCAAGCCGCTGATCACCGGCTATAACTGGGCGCCCGACGAAGGCCGCGGCCTGGTGCGCGACATGCGCGTGCGCTGGGCGCTGGAGGAGGTCGGCCAGCCCTATGACGTGCGCCACCTGAACTGGGGCGAGCAAAAGGCGCCGGAGCATCGCGCCCGTAACCCCTTCGGCCAGGTGCCGGCCTACGAGGAGGCCGGGCTTGTCCTGTTCGAGTCCGGTGCCATCGTCCATCATATCGCCGAGACCCGGCCCGGCCTCTTCCCGGAGGATCCGGCGGGCAAGGCGCGGGCGATCGAGTGGATGTATGCCGCGCTGAACACGGTCGAGCCGCCCGTGTGGGAGACGATCATCGCGAAGTATATCGACGGCAAGGAGAATTGGGCCGCGGCGCGGCTGCCGAGCGTGCTGGGGCGGCTACGCGAGCGGCTGGGCGAATTGTCCGCCCGGCTCGGCGACGCCGAATGGCTGGACGGGGCGTTCAGCGCCGGGGACCTGCTGATGGTCCAGGTGCTGCGTCATGCGGAAGGGTCGGGGATCCTCGCCGACTATCCGAACCTCCCGGCCTATGTCGCGCGCGGCATGGCGCGCCCCGCTTTCGGCCGCGCGCTCGCTGACCTGCGGGCGGGGCTGACCGGGAAACCGCCGGCCGACTGGCCATATTGAGGGATTTGGTGGGCAACCAGACAGGAACGAAGGAGAGAGAAGATGACCTATGTTGACGGGTTCGTGGTCGCCGTACCGACCGAGAATAAGGACGCCTATCTGAAACATGCCAGCGATGCCGCGCCCCTGTTCAAGGAGTTCGGGGTCCGGCGCATGGTCGAGACTTGGGGTGACGACGTGCCCCATGGCAAGCTGACCGATTTCTACGGCGCCGTGCAGGCCAAGGAAGGCGAGACGATCGTCTTTTCCTGGTTCGAATATCCCGACAAGGCGACCCGCGACGCGGCTGGCCAGAAGATGATGACCGATCCGCGCATGCAGACCATGATGGGCGAGGCCGTCCCCTTCGACGGCAAGCGCATGATCTATGGCGGCTTTCAGTCTATTGTCGACGAGCGCACCGACGGCGCCACCGGCTATGTCGACGGCTATCTGCTGCCGGTCCCCGAGGGGAAGAAAGCCGCCTATCAGGCGATGGCCGAGAAGGCGGCCGGCAAGTTCAAGGAATATGGCGCGGTTCGCGTGGTCGAGGCCTGGGGCGACGACGTGCCCGAGGGGAAGGTCACCGATTATCAGCGCGCGGTGAAGGCCGAGGCCGGCGAGGGCATCATCTATTCCTACGTGGAATGGCCCGACAAGGAGACCCGCGACGCGGGCTGGGCGAAGATGATGGCCGATCCCGACATGCAGCCCGACGGCGAAATGCCCTTCGACGGCAAGCGCATGTTCTGGGGCGGCTTCCGCCCGCTTATCGACACCGCCGCCTAAGAGGTTCGGAAGGGAGACGCACGATGGTCAATCCGCACGGCAGCTTCATCTGGTACGAATTGATGACGACCGATCCCGAGGGCGCGGCGCGCTTCTACGGGAATGTCGTCGGGTGGACCATCGGCGACCCCATGCCCGCGGGCGACGTCGAATATCGCATGCTCGGCAAGGGTCAGGATTTCTCCGGCGGCATGCTGACGCTGACTAGGGAGATGTGCGACGGCGGCGCCCGGCCGCTCTGGCTCGGCTATATCGGCGTCGACGATGTCGATGTCGCGATCGAGAAAGCGGTGGCCGCGGGCGCAACCGTCCAGATGGCCGCTTTCGACACGCCCGGCGTCGGCCGGATGGCGATGATCGCGGATCCGCAGGGCGTGCCCATCTACCTGATGCGCGGCGCGAGCAATGAGAGCAGCACCGCCTATCAGCGCCACGGCCTCGGCCACGTCTCCTGGAACGAGCTGATGACCACCGACCGCGAGGCGGCGTTGCGCTTCTATGGCGAACAGTTCGGCTACGAGAAAGCGGGCGCGATGGATATGGGCCCGGAGATGGGTGAGTACAGCTTCATCGCCCATGCCGGCGAGACCGTCGGCGCGGTCATGAACAAGGCGCCCGAATCCCCCGCCATCTGGCAATTCTACATTCGCGTCGCGGACGTCGATGCGGCGGCCGAAACGGTCAAGGCCGGCGGCGGCCAGGTGCTGTTCGGGCCGATGGCGGTGCCGACGGGCGAGCGCGTGCTGATCGGCATTGACCCGCAGGGCGCGTCCTTCGGGCTGGTGTCCGGCGGCGGCAATTGAGGAGAGAGACGATGCCAAACGAGAAGATCATCAACTGCCTGTGGTTCGACCATGGCGAGGCCCGCAAGGCTGCCGAATTCTACGCCGCGACCTTCCCCGACAGCCATGTCGGCGCGATAAACACGGCGCCGAGCGATTTTCCCGGCGGCGCGGAAGGCGCCGAGCTCACGGTCGAGTTCACCGTCCTCGGCCGGGCCTTTGTCGGCCTGAACGGCGGTCCGAACTTCACCCCGGACGAGGCCATCAGCTTCATGGTGGTCACCGAGGATCAGGAGGAGACGGACCGCTATTGGAACGCGATCGTCGGCAATGGCGGCAAGGAAAGCGCCTGCGGCTGGTGCAGCGACCGCTGGGGCTTCTCCTGGCAGATCACGCCGCGCGTGCTGCTCGAGGCGACGACCAGCAAGGACAAGGCGGCGGCCCAACGCGCCTTCGCGGCGATGATGACGATGAAGAAGATCGACGTCGCCAGGATCGAGGCCGCGCTCGCGGGCGAGACCGCGGATGCTTGAGGGGTTGCTGGCCGCCGTCGCGCTCCAGGCACCGGCGGCCGCATCCTTCACGCCGGCGGACTTCGCCCATGTCGCCCGCCTCGCCGGGCGCTGGGAGGGCCGCCCGCCGACGGGCGAGCCTTACCTGGAGGATTATGTCCTCGCCGACCCGCGGACGTTGCGCATCACCCGGCCGCCTGCCGAGGGCGCGCCGGCCGTGGCCGGCGCCGTGGTCCGCCTCACGGACGGCGCGATCACCTCGGAATGGGAGCAGTATCGCTGGCGCGCCGTCGAGGTGACGCCCAGCCTGATCCGCTTCGAGCCACTCAATGCGCCGAGCGCCTTCTCCTGGGGGTTCATCGACGCCGGCACGGTCGAGGTCACCCAGAATTTCCGCGACGTCCAGGGCGCACCGCAGAGCTTCTCCTTCCGGATGACCAGGGTTCGTTGAGCGTCAGCCCTGAGGCGTTGCCTCGGGGCGCGGCGCGGCGGCCCCGATTGAGAATTGCATCTGCGGCTGCGCCTGCCCCTGCCCCGGCATCTGAGCCTGGGGCGGCTTCTGCATCTGCGGTGGCATCTGCATCTGCCCCTGAGGTTGAGGTTGAGGCTGAGGTTGAGGCTGCGCCTGCGGCATGGGCTTCGGCGGCGGCCGCATCCGCCACAAGCCCCAGCCGATCCCGGCGAGCATCACGCCCAGCACCAGCAGGAAGATGTTCGGCCAGGCGCGCTCCTCGACGATCAGCGCCGCCTCGCGCGGATTGGCGGGATTGTACAAGACCTCGGTCTCGGTCCCGACCTCCAGGAAGGCGAGCTCGCGCGCCGCGACATTCTGGCTGCCGAAGCTGCGCCGCTCGTCGAGCCAGATCGTGTCGCCGTGGAAGGTCCGACCGTTCACGACATAGTCGAAGCGGACGGCGGGCATGAAATCGCCCTCATTGCCGACCTCGGTCCGGTGCAAGGTCCGCACCTCGCTCGCCACGATCCGCGCCTGCGCGCGCGGCCAGCCATGTGCCTCGGCGGCCCGCATATGGTTCTTGACGAGGAAGAAGGCGCTGCCGCCGATCAGGGCGATGCCGGCGACCAGCAGCAGGATACGCAAATACTTCATACGCTTACGAATCAAACCCCCCTGGAGTCGGCGCCGCTTGTGGCCGAGTTTCGCAATCCTCGCTAGTGCCGGGATATGAGCTTCGAATCCGTCCGCAGCTGGCTGGCCGAAACCGCCCCCGACCTCCGCCTGATCGAGGCGCATGCGAGCACCGCGACCGTCGCCGACGCGGCCGAGACGCTGGGCGTCGCGCCCGGCCAGATCGCCAAGACCCTGGCCGTGCGCGCGGGCGGCGAGACTTTCCTCCTGGTCGCGCGCGGCGATGCCCGGCTCGACAACCGGAAATCAAAGGTCGCGTTCGGCGGTCGCCCGCGCATGCTCGATGCGGAGGAGACCTTCGCTTTGACCGGCCATGTCGTCGGCGGCGTCTGCCCTTTCGGCCTGGCGACGCCCTTGCCCGTCTATGTCGATCTCTCGCTGAAGGACTTCCCGGTCGTCTACCCGGCCGGCGGCTCACGCAACGCCTCGGTCGAGGTCTCGCCCGAGCGGCTCTTCGAGCTCGTCGGCAAGGCTTGGGTCGACGTCTGCACCTTGCCGGAAGACGCCTAGGCGTTCGTCAGCGCCTCCGGCCTGTGCGCCGCGAGGTCGCCAGACTTCGCGCTCTTTACGACATATTCCGGATTGTCCGCCGACGCCGCGACTTTGTGGCCCTTGATCTGCGTCGGGCTGACGGCCTTGCGGACCACCTTGCCGGTGGTCCGCCCCTGGCTCGTCTCCCAGCTGACCCTGTCGCCCTTGCGGAGCGTCTTGGTCACAGCGCCACCTCGGCCACCTTGTCCTTGTAGCTTTCCTTGGGGTCGCGGCGGAGCAGCCATTCGATGGCGGCGCCGAGCGGCGTGGCGTTGAGCCAGATCTTGGCGTGGTCCGCGTCGAAGCGGAGCAGACACAATTTCGGGTCATCCTTCCCGTCCTCGAACCAGGCGGCGACCCACGGATTCCAGAGCCGGTCTATCACTGCCGGGTCATTGTCGATGACGAGATGCCCGCGGATATTGGCGAACAGATCGTGCTTCTTGCCCGTGAAGATCGCGCGGGCCGGCGCACCGCCGCCGATCGCCTTGGCGAGCTCGGTCTCCTTCGAGGTGAAGATCCACAAGGGGCCGCCATCCTCCTCCTCGACCAGAGAGGTCATCGGCTGCATGCCGCCGCCGGGTTCGCCGTCCAGGCCGAGCATGATCGTGCGCTCGCTCTTCAGCTCTTTCCAGAAGCGGTCGCGGATTTCGGTCTCGTTTGACATAGTCAATCTCCGTTGAAGGCTTGCGGAGAAAAC
>Ga0268266_10000645_pt1 | contig 47339 bp, 38 predicted proteins | sample KBSS13metaG_FD_190356 | JGI IMG/M metagenome (GOLD analysis project Ga0268266, IMG submission 190356) | Switchgrass rhizosphere microbial communities from Kellogg Biological Station, Michigan, USA - KBS S1-3 metaG (SPAdes) (version 2) | ecosystem: Host-associated > Plants > Roots > Rhizosphere...
GCCCAGAATCGTGCCAACGATATGAACCAAAACGAAGACGTCATGGCCGAACTCGCCGACGGCACCGGCGGAACCTTCTTCCACAACAACAATGATTTGGAAAACGGGCTGAAAACTCTCGCCGCAACGCCCGAAGTCGTCTATTTGCTTGCCTTATCCCTCAAAGACGTCAAGCACGACGGCAGCTATCACTCTTTGAAAATCAAAGTAGACAAAAAAGGCCTCAAGACCCAATCCCGCCGCGGCTACTTCGCTCCTAACAAAGACAAGCCCACGAACAGCCGTAAAGGCCTATAGCCGTTTAACGATCGGTGGCTCCGTAATTTCATCCTCGAACAGTCAAAACAGCCGGCACTCACGCGCAGCCTCAATCGATCGCCTGTTCATAACCGTGGATCAACCGGTTCACTCTCCAGCGCCAGCACACCAAACACGCATTCGTGTACTCTCCGCAGCGGCTCCCGCCGCACAAAGCGCTCTAGAGCTTCGACGCCAAGCGCAAATTCTCGTAAAGCGAGCGAACGCTTTGTCGCGACGGCTCGTCTGCGCAATCTGTCCAGATTGCCGTCCAGCAAATAGTCCGGCCCGTAAATAATTCGCAGGTACTCGCGGCCGCGGCACTTGATCGCCGGTTGTACCAAGCCCCGTGGACCTCGCGCGACGAAGTCAGCGGGCTTTAGCACCATTCCTTCACCGCCGCGCTCCGTTAGCTCCTCCCACCACCGCGATGCGTCTTCCGACTCCGCCAGATCGGTCACATCAACCTTTCGAAATGGAGTAGCTACCAACAAACCATCGCTCGCTTTGCAGACCTCGGTCAGTGTCTCCATGTGCCACGCATGGTTCCGACCTACGTGGACGTGGCCTTCTGTCGCCAGGAGGTGGAATGGTGCCAGCCGCAAATCGTTCACCGCATTGACGGGCCAGCAATAACGCCGGTACGCCTCAATATATCGGCCGGCGGCATCCTGCCGATGCTCAAGACGCTCCAACAGGGGAGCGCCGCCTTCCACCTTCGCGTCAATGCTTCGCAGCGAAGATACAAGTGCGCCAAGGCCCACCCTCGCCGCCGTTCCTACCGCCGCATACTGTTGCCGGAGCAATTCCTGTGCCTTTGCCGACCACGGCATTAACTCCGCATCCAGACAAACCCAGTCCGTCGCAAACTTTTCCCAGATACCTGCTCCACTAATCGCTCGTGCTACCAGGTGTAAGAATTCGCCCTCGACCTTCGAGTCGTTAAAAAACTGTCTGCCCGTCCGCGTGTAGCAGATCCCGATACCGGCTTCCAGAACGCCAAATCGCTTTCGCGCCGTATCCTCATCCCGGCACACGATGACCACTGCTCGCGAGCCCATGTGCTTCTCTTCGCACACCACGTGCGGAACGCCTTCGCGCCGAAAATAGGCGAATGCCTCCGCGGGATGCTCCAGATACCCAGGTTGCGTGGAAGTCTCCGTAGGAGACATTGTCGGCGGCAGATAGATCAGCCACTTCGGATTCGCCGCAAACCGGCTCATTACCTCAAGGGCAGCCAGCGCATTTTCTTCGCGGACCGTGACGTTGTGATGCAACCGTGTGGTCACGATCCGCTTCCCAATCACGTCGTCAATATCGAGCGCGTCGTCCAACAACTGTTGAGAAGTAAGTTGTGCTTCCGTCTGTTCGGCGGGATGGAGCGGCCTAACCGGTTCCGCGTATGTCGCGCGCGCCTCCACCGACACGAGTTCCTTCTCCGGATACCGAAGTGCCGTCAACCGTCCACCGAACACGCATCCGGTATCTATGTTGATCGTGCGGTTCAGCCATTCGGCCTGCGGGACCGGCGTATGCCCGTAGACCACCATCGCGCTGCCGCGATACTCCGCCGCCCAGTTGTAGCGAACGGGTAGACCAAACTCGTCCGTTTCACCGGTTGTTTCGCCGTACAGCGCAAACTCCCGAACTTTTCCGGAGCCGCGCCCCTGCATCTCCTGCTTCATTCCGGCGTGCACTACAACCAGCTTTCCATCGTCCAGTACGTAGTGGCTCACTAGATCGTCAAGAAAAGTCGCCACGCTTGCCCGAAACTCCGGTGTTTCTTTCTCCAGTTGCTCCAGCGACTCCGCCAGCCCATGCGTGATTCTTACGTCCTTCCCGCGCAATTTCCGCAGCAGCTTGACGTCGTGATTTCCCGGAACACACAGGCCGGTTCCTGCTTTCACGATGCTCATTGCCAAGCCGAGTGTTTGCGGGACTTGGGGGCCACGGTCCACTAGGTCGCCTAAGAAAACCAGCCTGCGGCCCTCGCCGTGCGTCACCACGAATTCATGCGCTTGTCTACCATTTGCGCCGGTTCTAATCGAGTAGCCCAATTTCTCGAGCAGTTCGACCAACTCATCGAAACAACCGTGCACGTCGCCAATGATGTCGAATGGCCCATGCTCGTGCCGCAGGTTGTTCCAAAGAGGTTCACGTTCGATCGTCGCCGCATCTACCGCTTCTGGAGAGCGCAGCACGTGAACCGTCCGAAATCCTTCGCGTTCCAATCCACGCAGCGACCGCCGCAGCTGCTGCGCATGATGCCGCACCACGTGCGGCCCAAACGTGCGGTCCGGACGTTGCTGGTTTCGCTCGTGGCATAGCTTTTCCGGTAAATCGAAAACAATCGCCACCGGCAGGCAGTGAAACTGCCGCCCCAGCTCTAGGATCGGTTTCCGCGCTTCGCTCTGCACGTTCGTCGCGTCGATCACTACCAGCTTGCCCGCAGCCAGCCTCTTCGCCGCGATAAAATGGAGCACTTCGAACGCATCGTTCGTCGCGGCTTGACTGTTCTCGTCGTCAGACACCAGTCCACGGCAGAAGTCCGATGAAATCACTTCCGTCGCTCGAAAATGTTTTTTGGCAAATGTGGACTTGCCGGATCCGGACGGACCGATCAGCGCCACCACCGCTAGTTCTGGAATCTTCAGTTTCATTTCAGTGCGAAGACTCCCATCTGCGTCGGCGCTCCCACCACGGAATCCTCCGGCCCGATCGGCAAAAATCGCACGACGTATGCAAACCGCTCGGCCATACGGTTCGCCCAGTTTTGAAACTCAGCTCGCGTCCATTCGAACCGATGGTCGCGGTGCCGCAGCTGTCCTGCCGGCATGGTCTCGAATTTCACGTTGTATTCCACGTTCGGCGTCGTCACCACAACCGTCCGCGGCCGCGCAAACTCGAAAAGAACTCGCTCAAACGCCGCCAATCGCGGCGGATCCTGATGCTCGACCACTTCCACCACGGTGGCCGCATCAAATCCGGCCAGCCGCTTGTCCCGATAGGTCAGCGACCCATGCATCAACTTGATTCGTTCTCGTTGCAGTCGCGGCAGGTCTTCCAGCCGTAATTTCTCCGCCGCCATCTCCAGCGATCGGTGCGAAACGTCCATTCCCACAATTTCCGTGAACTGCTTGTCTTTCAGGAGTGAGCGCAGCAGCCGTCCCTCGCCGCAGCCAAGGTCGACAACACGTTGCGCACCTGCTCCACGCAGCACCGCTAGTACCGCGCCCATGCGCTGCTCTGCCAGGCTCAGTGGACGTTCAATCTTCTCCTCAGCCAGCGATTTCGTTTCCGCTTCTTCATCTACCGCCGGCTCCTCTTCGCCGATCAGTCGCTCTAGTGCCTCACTGGCAAGCCACTTCTGGTGCTTCAAGTAACGCTTCGTGATGAGTTCGCGCTCCGGATGCGACTTCAGCCAGCCCTCGCCACGCCGCAGCAGTTTTTCCACTTCGTCGTCGCCCACCCAGTAATGCTTGTCGTCATCGAGCACAGGTAGCAACACGTAAAGGTGCGTCAGCAGGTCGCGCATCCGCACTTTGCCTTTGAGCGTGACGCTGAAATACCGGCTCTGCCCCCAATCCGCAAACTTCTCGTCGAGCGCATGGCCCGCAGCGGAAACCTGATACCCGAGCGGTTCAAACAGTCTTCGCAGCAACTCTTCGCCGCCACGGCAGGGAACTACGGGGACGCGAACTTCCAACGCCAAGGTGGCGTCGGCCAGCTCTTGCCGCTGCTTGCTCTTGCCGGAAAGTGTCGTGCCCAATGTGCGGGCGATTGCCACGGAGAGAAACGAAGACGCCACATACGGTCTGTCGTTCACATACTGGTCGAGGGAATATCCTTCGCCGCGCGGCCCACGCCGGTTGCGCACCAGCCCAATCGGATCGATCTCCAGCGCCAGCGCAGCTGTGCAACGTTCTTCGTTCGCCTCAGGATAAAAGATATGCGCTTGGCCGAATGCGAGCTCGGTCGAGTGAACCCGCGCAGGATTCTTATGCAACAGATAGCCCAAGTCCGTGGCTGGCCGCCCGGAATACGTAATCGTTAGCAGCATGACAGAGTGCTGTAATTGTACTCGAAACGATTGGATCGCCGTTTCATGCGGCGTAAATTCACGGCACTTTGCCCGGCCCGTTCGAACCAGTGAATGCTCGATTGACTTCGGCGACGAATCGGGTCGCTGTGTTGGGGTTGCGTTCCCGGCACCAGCGCGCCGCGGGCCTTGTCTACCGGGTCACTCCACCGTAACGGACTTCGCCAGATTGCGCGGCTGGTCCACATCGCAGCCGCGCCGCACCGCGATGTGATAAGCCAGCAACTGCAGCGGCAAAATCTCCAGCAGCGGCACCAGCAATTCCGGCGCCGGCGGCAATTCAATCAAATGATCCGAAGCCTCTCGCGCCAAATGATCGCCCGCCGTCACAATCGAAATCACAATCCCGTCACGCGCTTTCACTTCCTTGATGTTCGACACGCTCTTTTCATACAGCGTCACCGAAGCCGGATCGTTATCGTCCCGCGTCGCCAGCACCACCACCGGCAAATTCTCGTCAATCAGCGCGTTTGGCCCGTGCTTCATTTCGCCCGCCGGATAACCCTCCGCGTGAATGTAGGAAATCTCCTTCAACTTCAACGCGCCTTCCAGCGCGATCGGATAGTGAATCCCGCGTCCCAGATACAGAAAATCCGAGCAGCGGAAAAACTGCCGCGCCAGTTGCTCGTAAAATCCCACGCTGTCCGCTTGCAGCACTTGCTCGATCTTGTGCGGCAGCTTCGTGAACTCCTGCAACCAGCCCTTGGCCGCCTCACTGGTAAGCGTTCCGCGCACTTCGCCCAGATGAATCGCCAGCAGCAACAAAGCCGTCAACTGCGAAGTAAACGCCTTGGTCGAAGCCACGCCAATCTCCGGCCCGGCGTGCGTCAGAATCGTTCCCGCCGCTTCGCGCGTGATCATCGAGCCCATCACGTTGCAAATCGCCAGCGTCGGCGAACCTTTCTGTTTCGCCTCGCGCTGCGCCGCAATCGTGTCCGCCGTCTCGCCGGACTGGCTGATGCAAACCGTCAGCGTCTTCGCATCCAGAATCGGATCGCGATAGCGAAACTCGCTGCCGTAATCCACTTCCACCGGCAGACGCGCCAGCCGCTCAATCATGAATTTTCCGGCGAGCCCAGCATGCCAGCTCGTTCCGCACGCCACGATGCGCACATTTTTGAACTCGCGCAGCTGCTGCTCGGTAATCTCCATGTCGCCGAGATAAATTTTCCCGGTGTCCTGCGAAATGCGGCCCAGCAGCGTGTCGCGCACCGCGCGCGGCTGCTCAAAAATCTCCTTCTGCATGTAGTGCTTGTAGCCGCCCTTTTCCGCCATGATCGGATCCCAGGCGACAAAGTGCGGCTTGCGCTCCACCGTCTTTCCTTCGTGATCCATCACGCGCACGCCGCTCGCGGTCAGCACGGCGATATCGCCGTCGGCAAGGAAAAACATGTTCCGCGTGTGTTCCAGCAGCGCAGGAATATCGCTGGCCACAAAATATTCGCCATCGCCCAGCCCCACCACCGCAGGTGGTCCTTGCCGCGCCGCGACAATCTTGTTCGGATCGGTGGTCGACAAGAACACTAATGCGTAAATCCCGCGAATCTGCCCCAGTGATTTCCGCACTGCTTCTTCCAGCGGAATCGTTCCGCCGCTCGCGGTCTTCAGGTTTTTCTCCACCAGGTGCGCCACAATTTCCGTGTCCGTCTCCGTCACGAACTTGTGGCCTTCGCGCTGCAGCTGTTCTTTCAGCTCCAGGTAGTTTTCGATGATGCCGTTATGCACCACCACGACGTTCCCGCTGCAGTCGCGATGCGGGTGCGCATTCTCTTCAGTGGGACGCCCATGTGTCGCCCACCGCGTATGGCCAATCCCATACGATCCCTCGAGCGGCGCCTTCTGTATCGCCTCCTCCAGGTTGCGCAGTTTGCCCGACGCGCGGCGAATATCCAGTTTCCCCGCGCCCGCACTTGCGCCGGCCGCTCCTGCGTTCGCGCCATTGGTATTCACCACGGCGATTCCCGCCGAGTCATACCCGCGGTATTCCAGCTTGCGCAGCCCCTCAATCACAACAGGGACGACTTTTTTCGGGCCAATGTAGCCCACAATCCCGCACATGCGGTTTTCTCCTAGAGTCTCTTCTAAAAGCGTAGCACGCGGACAAATTAGGCTGGAAAATTCAAAAAGTGAATGCAGCGAATCGTGGACATGCAATCTGTCGTAGTGGCCCGGACTTTCGCGTTCGTCGCGGTCCAGTTCCGACCGGACGGACCGGTCTTCTTGCGGGCCTCTAAATCAATCCACAATCTCGAAGCGGTATTCTTCAATGACTGTGTTGGTCAGCACGTCTTTGGAAATTTTCTCGAGCTGTTTCTGCGCCTCGTCGCGCGTCCAGCCATCGAGATTCAGCACAAAGAATTTCCCTTGCCGCACATCGGTAATCGCGGCGTAGCCAAGCCCGGACAGCGCGTGTTGAATGGTTTGTCCCTGCGGATCGAGCACAGTGCGCTTCGGCATCACCCAAACATGAGCTTTCATGTAGAAAATTATAGCAGACGCAGCGAACAAAGCTGTTCGCCCCGAATGTGAAGCTTATGGGGCGCTCGCCCTCCGAAATTTATTGAGCGCCGTTAGCTCATCCGGCGCAATTTCAAAGACACGGTCTACTCTCGTGACCTGGAGGAGATGGCGAATATTCGGAGACGGATTTACTAGCGTCAACTGGCCGCCGCGGCTGCGCACGGCGACGTGCGTGCGGACGAGTTCGCCGAGCCCGGCGCTGTCGAGGAAATCAAGCCGCTCGAGATTGAGAAGAATCCGGAGTTGATTCGCATCGAGCAGAGCGCGAATGGTTTCGCGCAACAGCAGGCAACCATCATCGAGAGCGAGTTTTCCGGACAATGTTGCGATGGCCGCGCCGGGAACTTGCCGCACGCTTACGTGCCCTCTGCCTTTGGAAGTTTTGGCGACTCCGAGGCTGAGCTTGTCCAATACTTCGACAGCTGCCATGGCAATCTGATTCGAGTCCGTTCGAACCACGATCACGGAACAGCCTTCGATGAGCATCCGGCGGAAAAAGGCTGCATCATCGTCACTTCCGTGCGCTACTGGAGTTTGCCGCCACGGATCGTTAGAGACCGTGGCGCGGTCAGTCGAGCTGTCGACGCGGCGTGGGTGATCCAGAATATCGCTGACGTCAGGACCCTGCACAAGTACGGGGCCGATGCCGGAAACGGAAATTACGCTGAAACGCGACGCTGTCCCGGAGTTTTGCAACGCGGAGTCGCTGTACAAGTGATTACCAATGCTGTTGGCCTCGGGCTCCGAGCGGGTAAGAAACGTAATTCGCTCGGCAGGAACTCTGTTCTTCAGAAGTGCACGCACAGCCTGTTCCGCGCGATCTAAATTAGAAAAAACCCCAACGGCAGTCTTCATAGACGCCCCCTGCGAGAGCGTTGAGCCCTGGGCCCGCGCCAGAGGTGACAAACGGACTTACGGTTTTTGCGAAAGGAAATTATGAATCTACTGGATCCGGTACCGGCAGCCGGGCCGGCTTGTGAGCATTGGCCTTAGGGCTGCTGGACCCCGAAGTCCGCCGGGGCGACGGAACTTCCCAAGTCCCAGTGATCCGCCCGAAGTGTACGCCCTACAGGGTGTGTTTGTCGAAAAGTTTAGTGAGTAACGGCGCGGGGGAGCGCCGGAGAATATAGCAGTTGTCGTTGCTGTCACAGGGCGGTCAAGAGCAAAAAGCGAAGGCGTGCGAGAAGCTAGCTTGGGCAAGCTGATGGAGCTCTCCTTCGGAAAGACCCATCTGGCGAGCAGCTGCGTATTCACCGGTCAAATCTGTGTGGAACATTGCGGGATCATCGGTGGAGAGCACGACGGGAATCCCGTGACGAAGAAGCTGCGGGAGCGGATGGTCGGTAAGCTGAACTCCGTCTCGCTGCAGCTGACGCGCGAGCGCACCCGTTTTGAGATTGCTCACGGGACAGATTTCCAGGGGAATGCGGCGATTGGCGAGTAGGTCCATTAGAGACTCATCGTGAATGGCAGCGATGCCGTGGCCGATGCGTTCCACGCGGAGAAGTTCGACGGCCTCGCGGATTTTGTCCGGTCCACCGATTTCGCCAGCGTGGATCAGCCGATGCAGGCCGCCGGCGGAAGCGGATTCATAAACTGAAAGGAAATCCTTGGTAGGAATGCTCAATTCATCGCCTCCAATACCAAAGGCGACGATTTTTGGTGAGGCGCAGTTCTTCGCTGCTCGGACTACACGCATGGCTGCTTCGGGGCCGAATTGGCGTACCGCATCAAAAATCCAGCGCAAAATAAGACCACGGGATTCGAATTCTTCGGCGGCGCGAAGAATCGCCGCAAAGTTCGCTTCGGGCTTCTGATTGCGGAGCAGCATCACCCCGATGGAGAGAGTGACTTCGGCATAAACGACACGGTGTTGAAGAAGTTGCTCGCACAAATCGTGAGTGACGAGCGCATAGTCCGCGGGATCGCGAAGATAAGACGTGACCCACTTGAAGGCGTCGAGAAAGCCGAGGAAATCGGTGTAGTTGTAGCGGCGGCGGACATCGTCTTCGGTGGTCGGTACGCCGTGGCGCGCGGTTAATGCGGACACCGTTGCGGGCTGGATTGTTCCTTCGAGATGAAGGTGTAGTTCGGCTTTCGGAAGGTTCTGGAGGAAGCTCGTCAGTTCGGGTTCACTCGACACAAAGATAGTTTATAGCGTCTTGGTGGTAGCTTTCTGGCTCTGACTACCAGTTCGGATACTTTGCGCGAATCTCCTCGTATAGAGGCGAGGTGGACTTGTGTTTCTTGTGGTAGCCCAGCACTTGACGTTCGCGTGCGGTCGGCCCTGGTTGGCGTGATTCGGTGATTGGGGACGCGGCGTTTTCGACTTCTTCCCGATTCTGAATGCGGTCACGCGAAAGAGAGATACTTTGGCCGGTGGGAGCTACGCGCGCAATGATGTGGTTGCGCTTGCGCCGGAGCGTCTCAGTGTCCGCGGTGAAAGTCTTTTCCTCGCCGCGGAAATTTCGATAGCGAATCTCGATGGGCGCAACCGGGGAAAAATCTCCACGGCTCGGGCTGGAGATCCTGCCGGCACGGGCCTGATTGGCGCGCAGACTGATGTCAAAGTTCGGGCACGAGGGATTAGGGCATCGTGTCTGCCCCTGCGATTTGCGCGCGCCTTTTGTGCCGCAGCGCGGACATTTGCTCTGGCCAAAAAGGAAATCTAGCAATCCCATAAACAGTACCGAAACATCTCCGGCCGAGGATTCAGGGGGACGGCCGGCAAAAACGAATCATCCGCTTTAGCGGTCATGATTCTTCTATAACACCCATCTACAGGCAGCCGCCCTCCCTCACAGGCGATTTGCTGGCTGCTGCTTCTGGGAACGGAGAGAAAGCTGGTTTGCCGGCGGACCGGCACAGCTTGGCGACCGTCCCCCTGAATCCTCGCGCCGCTCTTGCCTGGCGCCAAATAAAGAACGGGCTCTCCATGCGCCCACTGTGGATCATTCTACGCCGGTGTACGAGCGAAGGCAGTCCCATCGTGCGGAGCTGCTGAAAACTGACTTTTCGAAAGTGGCCCTTCTTGTGGCCGCCAAATGCTGCGGCCAACACCGCCTCCGCCAGCCAGCGGTCCAGCAGGCGCAGTTGTCTTTCGTCATTTACGTGCTTGAGGTAGTAATCGAGGATCGCAACATTGCGAACGCCCCGTCCGACGACTTCAGTGGCGACTTTGACGAGCATCTCAACGCGACGTCGCAAGTCTGGCGCTCGTTTCCAGCGCCGGTTGCGGCGGAAGGCAAAGCGGAACAGATTCTGAATTTTGCGCAGTTTGTCTCGTGAAAGCGCGACGTCGCCACCGGCGCGAAACAGCAATCCCAGATGACGGAAGGTCGGGGCAGGGAAAAATGTCGCGTCTGAAGCAGGATGATCTACGAGCAAGAGATCGGCTCGATGACTCGGTTTAGTTTTCAAACAGAGTTTAGTCAAACGAGCTTCCAGCCGTTGTGTTGCTACTTCGGCTGCTTCGCGCGTTGCAGAGAGCAAAAGCAAATCGTCGGCATAGCGAAAATAGCGCACGTCAGGCACGCTCTCGACTTCGCGGTCCAGTTGGGTGAGGTAGATATTGGCGAATAAGCAGGCGATGGATGCGCCAAAGGGTATGCCAATCGTGGACACTTGCAACTGCCCGTCCTGTTCATAGAGGAAGCGCACGCGCTGCGCCAGAAGCCGATAGAGGTAGTCCGTGGAATCTACGAGCGAAGCGAGTTTGCTTAGCAACACCTCATGGTTGACGCTGGCGAAGTAATTTGTGATGTCGCGCTTTACGACATAGCAAGGAGACCGCGACGACCGCAGCACATTGGCGATACGCCTTTGACATGCATCCAGGCTGTACCTCCGGTCGCGATACGCGTATGAATTCGGCGAAAACCAGTGGTGAAGGTTACGGTTCAAGCAGCGGTAGAGCAGCAAGTCAACGATGCGCTCCTCCCAAGGCGGGACGTAGAGCGTTCGATGCTTGCCGTTGAAGTTGTAATGGAGGGCCACTGCCGGGCGAAACGCAAAACTTCTCCGTTGCAGAGCCTTGTGAATCGCGCCGAGGCGCGACAAACCGCGTTCCGCAAAGTCGTAAAGCGTTCTGCCATCAGAGGAGGTGAATAGCGCCTTGCGCCATTGAAAGACCGGTTTCGTGTAGACGCGAAGTGCCGCCTTATAGAGGTCGGCCTCACTGTAAACGTCATTCCATCGCAAGAGACGCGTGGTTTCCGGGTTGGATGTTAATGACATCGCAGGTTGCGGGGAATACTTGTACTACTCGTGTCAGCCCGTCGCAACCTTTTTGGCGGGAGACGCTGGGATCGCGCGGCGCGTTCGCAGGTCAGAGTCGGGGCGGCTAGTGGGGGAGCTGAGGCTGGCCGGCGTTTTTCCAGGCGGTGAGCCAGTAGGAGCCGACGTCGTTGGCGGCTTCGGAGAGCTGGCGAATCAGCACGGCACCGGCTTGATTGTAGAAGTGATCGTAATATTCGTCGGTGTAAGCGTTTAGGCCGCGACGTGATTCGCGGTCGGCGTACAGGATAGTTTCGAGCCAGCTGTGGGAGCTGAGGCAGGCTTCGAAGGCATGGTCAGTGGGGTCTGCGATAAAGGCAGCATCGTTGGGTCGCATGAAGAAATACGAGGAGTAGCGATCGACCAGCGCCGTGCCGAAGCGTTCGTTGATGCCGTTTTGCGCGCTGAGATGACCGTCCATGTTGTCGGTGGTGTTGAACGGATCGTGAGCGGCGGCGACGTAGTTGGCGAGAATCGCGGCGAAAACTTTGGCGTCTTCCCATTTGCCTTCGCGCATGGCATCGGTGAGCTTGGCGCTGTAGACGCCGATCTGCCAGGGAAGCAGGCCGTTCGACTCGAGCTTGGACTTGCCGAACTTGGCGACGGCGGCTTTATAGCTGCGAGGAAGCTGATCGAACGGGAAGCGGCCGTACTTGTCGAGAAAGAGGTATTGGTTGCGGCGTTCGGCAGGCGTCAGAAGTTTGTCTGGAGTACCGAAGGGATCGTTGACGTGTTGCAGCAGGATGGAGCGGTTGGCGTCAAAAAATGGGCGAACGTCTTGCGGAAGAGTCTCGATGGCACGATTCACGACGAGGCGGTTGGCATTATTACCCCACGCGAAAGCGAGCGTAGGCATCAGGCAAATTGCTAACGCGATTGAGAAGCAGGACCGCACCGTGCGGAACATCCGAACCTTCCTCTGCTATTTTGCCGGCTGCGTCTGCAGCGTGCTGCGCTTCCGGCTATAGGTGAAGTAAATCACAAGTCCGAGGGCGAGCCATCCAAAGAAACGAATCCAGTTCATGATCGGCAAGCCTGCCATTAGCGTTAAGCAGGTGAGAATAGTGAGGATGGGCGCGAGCGGTCCGCCAGGAGCGCGGAAGGCGCGATGCCGGTTGGGTTCGCGATAGCGAAGTATAAGCACGCCGACGGCTACGAGAGTAAACGCAAAAAGGGTGCCGATATTAGAAAGATCGGCGAAGGTGCCGATGTCGAGCAGGCCAGCGGGAATCCCCACGACGAAGCCAGCGAACCACGTAGAAAAGTCCGGCGTTAGGTAGTGCCGGTGCACACGGCTGAAGATTTTGGGGAAGAGACCGTCGCGCGACATGGCAAACCAGACGCGCGCCTGGCCTATCTGGAAGACCAGCAGCGAAGAGATCATGCCCATAAGAGCGCCGAACAGGACCACGAGACGCAACCCACGGATGTTGAGTTTCTTGAGGGTATTGACTACGGGAGCGGCATCGTCGAGCAAGGTATCCCAGCGGACCAGGCCGGTGAGGACGACGACCACGGCGATGTAGAGGATCGTACAAATGACGAGCGTGGCGATGATGCCGCGTGGCAAGTCGCGCTGCGGACTCTTACATTCTTCGGCGGCGGTGGAGACCGAATCGAAACCGATGTAGGTGAAGAAAACGATGGAACCGCCGGTGAGGATGCCGGGCCAGCCGTTGGGCGAAAACGGGTGCCAGTTGGAAGGATGAATGAAGCGAGCCGCGAAAGTGACGAAAGCCAGGATTGCGACGATCTTGATCAGGACCATGATGTTGTTGGTTTCGGCGGACTCGCGAATGCCGCGCACGAGGATCATGGTGAGAATCATCACGATGATAAAGGCGGGCCAGTTGAAGCCGAAATGCCATCCAGGTCCGTAAATCATGTTGCCGGAGAAATCGCTGAGGCCGCTGGGGAGATACGCGGGAGAAATCCAGCGTGGATTGGGATGAACGCCAAACCAGTCCAGGAGATCTACCATGTGCGCGGAGAAGCCTACGCTGACGGCCATGTTGCTGACGGCGTATTCGAGGATGAGGTCCCAGCCGATGATCCAGGCGATGAGTTCGCCCATGGTGGCGTAGGTGTAGGTGTAAGCGCTGCCGGCGATGGGGATCATCGCGGCGAGCTCGGCGTAGCAGACCGATGCGAAACCGCACGCGATGGCGACAAGAACAAAGGAAATCGCAATCGCCGGACCTGCCCCAGGGCGGCCGAAAGATTCCGTATGGCTGATCAAGTACTGAAGGAGGGGGACGTTCAAGATCGAAGAAGTCTGAAACTTTTGCCCGGCGATTGCGGTACCGACGATGGTGAAAATACCGGAGCCGATGACGGCGCCGATGCCAAGGGATGTGAGGCTCAGCCAGCCGAGGGATTTTTTGAGGCGGAGTTCGGCGCCTTCGCAATCGGAAATGAGCTGGTCAATGTTTTTGCGACGGAAAAGGAGTGAGGGCACTCGTCTCTCCAAAGAAGTGCGAGCCACACTTTATCGTGAGTGGCGACAGGGCGCAACCGAGCAGGGCAACAGGCAAAGAGAGATTCATCGAGCGTGAACCGCTCGATGGAAAACCATACCTCGCTACACTCGGAATGACGAGCCGGAGCAGATGGGACGATTAGACTTGCTGGAGCTGGGCGTAGCGTTCTACGAATTTCTTGGTGCCGCGGCCGGGGAAGGTGACGGAGAGGCGGCGGTCATCTTCATCACCTTCGACTCCGATGATGGTGCCTACGCCGTATTCGGGGTGGCGGACTTTTTGGCCGATGAGCGGATCGGAACCGGCTCGGCGGCTGATGGAGCGGCCGAAACTGGGCTCCGTGCGAGCTCGAGGCGGTTGGGATTGGCGAACTGCCGGAGCGTTACCGCGGCGGACGCGCTTGAGAAATTCCTCGGCTGAGTAGGAGTATTCGGGATCGGGCTCATAGCGACGCGACTGGCCGATCTCCGCCATCGAACCACGGACAGTGTCTACCAGTTCGCTGGGAATTTCCGCGAGGAAGCGCGATGGCATCGACGCGCGCATCCGCTGTTCATCGCCGAATACGCGGCGGTAGACGGCGCGAGTAAGCGTGAGCGTTTTACGCGCTCGGGTCATGCCCACATAGACGAGGCGGCGTTCTTCTTCGATACCTTTCGCGTCGCCATCGTTGATGGAGCGGCTGTGCGGGCAAATGCCTTCTTCCATGCCGGTCAGGAAAACGTGATCGAATTCGAGGCCTTTGGTGCTGTGCAGCGTGATGAGTGTGACGCCGGGCTTGCCTTCGAAAGAGTCGGCGTCGCTGACGAGTGCGGCGGCGTCGAGAAAATCGGTGAAGGATTCGCCGGCGTCCATGCTTTCCGCCACGGCGCGGGTAAGTTCTTCCAGGTTCTCGATGCGAGCGACGTCTTCGGGAGCGTTGCGGTCGCGCAGCATGCCCATGTAGCCGGATTCGTCGAGTACAAAGCGAATGAAATCGGCCGGTTCCTTGTCTGTTAGCGCAGCTTGCAGGCGCGCGATCAGGTCCATGAAAGCGCGGAGAGGAGTGACTGCGCGGCCGCTGGCATTCGCAGTGACAAAGTCCTCCATGGCGTTCCAGAAGGACGTTGCGTTTTTGCGAGCCAGGTCGCGGAGGGATTCGAGCGTGGTCTTGCCGATGCCGCGCGGCGGAACGTTGAGCACGCGCAAGAAGGCGATGTCGTCTTCGGGATGCATGGCAAGGCGAACGTAGGCGAGCGCGTCCTGCACTTCGGCGCGTTTATAGAAACTGAAGCCGCCTACCAGTTTGTAGCGGATGCCGCGGCGGCGGAAGACCTCTTCAAAGGCGCGCGACTGAAAATTGGTGCGGTATTCGACGGTGCAGGTTTGCGAGGAGTCGTCGTCGATGAGTTTGCGAAGTTCTTCCGCCACGAACTCGGCTTCGGCCTGGGCGTCGCGTGCCTCGAAGTAGCGAAGATTGGCGCCACCGGAAATTTCAGCGCGCAGATTTTTGCCCAGGCGCTCGGAGTTGTTTTTGACGACGGCGCCGGCCGCGTCGAGGATGCTTTGCGTGGAGCGGTAGTTGCGTTCGAGGCGGATGACTTTGGCGTTGGGAAAATCGCGCGAAAAGCTAAGAAGGATGGAAACGTCGGCGCCGCGCCAGCGGTAGATGGATTGGTCTTCGTCGCCGACAACGCAGATGTTCTGGTGCGGGCCGACGAGAAGGCGAAGCAAATCGTATTGGACGCGGTTGGTGTCCTGATATTCGTCGACGTGGATGTATTGGAAGCGGCGCTGCCACTTTTCGCGGACTTGCGGCGAATCGCGCAACAGGCGAGCGGAACGGAGAAGGAGGTCGTCGAAGTCTAGCGCTTTGCCTTGCGCGAGGAGCTTTTCGTACTGCGCATAGACGTCGGCAACGTGCCGCATGTCGGGCGTGTACGCCTCGGAGCGCAGCATTTCCGGCGATTTCGCGTGATTTTTGGCAAAACTTATCTGGCTGAGGATGGCGCGAGGTTGCAGCTCTTCGTCTTCGAGATTGAGGCTGCCCATGGCGAGCTTTACAGCGGCGAGCTGATCGGTGTCGTCGAAGATGGAAAAGTTTGAGGGAAGGCCAGCGGCAGCAGCTTCACGGCGAAGAAGGCGGGCGCAGAGCGAATGAAAAGTGGAGAGCCAGGGGCGCTCGGGCGGGACGCCAGCTTTCAGGAGGAGGTCGGAGACGCGAGTCTGCATTTCCTCGGCGGCTTTGTTGGTGAAGGTGACGGCGAGGATGGACTCGGCGGGTACGCCTTTGGAGATGAGATTCGCCATGCGAAATGTGATGGCACGGGTCTTGCCGGTACCCGCGCCGGCAAGCAGCAGCACCGGGCCTTCGGTGGTTTCCGCGGCGAGGCGCTGTTCGGGATTGAGAGAGATGAGAAAGTCTTGCATGAGATCCAGAGTTGGTCGCAGAAAGCTTACTCAACGATGTTAACGGACGGAAAGAAGGGGCGCAAATTTGTGAAAAATTCCCAAGGAAAGTCGGAGAAGTGTTTTTCGCGATGCGCTGACTTAGTGCGCGCCAGGTCGGCTGAGATCAATATCGAAAAACATGAGCGCTTGATTTTTTTCGAGCGCCAGCAGATCAGGGATGTAGAGGCGCGCGTTGTTAAGGAGTTCGAACTGGTTTTGCAGATCGAAGTAGAGAAGGCCTTCGCTAGTGGAATGCGGCGCGATGACGCTGGCGTGCAGCCCATTATCTTCCGCGATTGTTTGGTATTCCTCCCATTTTTTGTCGCGACCACCGGAAGAACTTGGCAGAGGCAGGGGGATACGCGGTCTTGAGGGGCTCTTCACGCGAGGATGAAGTACGGCATCGGCGAGTTGCTCGGACGTGAGCGCGGGAAGTTCCTGGCGGCCGTTGTCTTCGAAAGTGAGATTCAGGCGGATGCGTCCGATACCGACTTTGATGCTTTCGGCGGAGTCATTGCGCAGAGTGACTTTGATGGCAAGTATGCCTGCTGCGTAGGGAGATTTTTTGGGGAAGGCTTGTTTGTAGCGTTCGGCGGAGAGCCATGGTTCGGCGGCGATGGTTAGGCCTTCGTGCGAATCGAGCGAAGCGGTGGTGATGGGTTTCGACGCGGACTGTTGTTGGGCGCGCGCGGCTGGCCGGGAAGGCAAAGCGAGGAGCACGATAAACAGCGCCACGGAGATGACGGCGGAGGAAGCGATTTTCATCCGGGTATAATAGACTTTTTGCATCTCGACGCCTTCGATTCCTGGGTTGTGTGCAGGGTTGCCCTGCGGGCAGTGGCACCTGGGGGTCAGACCGGAGCCTTGCGGAGTGTATCTCGTTTACAGCCTGTTGATGGGGCTTGTCGCGATTCTGTTAACGCCTTACTGGCTGGTGCACGGCATACGCCACAAGAAATATCTGTCGAATTTGCGGGAAAGGCTGGGGCTGTCCTTTCCTGCGTTGGAGAGGTTGCCGGCGGAACGCCCCGGCGCGATCTGGCTGCACGCGGTTTCCGTAGGTGAAGTGCTGGCAGGGGTGACGCTGGCTAAGCGGCTTAAGGAGCAGTTTCCGGAACGGCCGCTGGTGGTTTCCACGACCACAATTACCGGGCAGGGGCTGGCGAACGAGCGGATGCCTTTTGCAGACGCGGTGATCTATTTTCCGTTGGACTGGGCTTCTTGTGTGCGCCGGGCCATGGCTGCGGTGAAGCCGGCGATCATCGTGATTCTTGAGACGGAGATCTGGCCTAACTTTTTGCGTGTGGCTTCGGAGAACAACGTTCCCGCCGTATTTGTGAGCGGCCGAATTTCCGACCGCTCGTTTGCACGGTCACAATCGTGGCTGAGCCTGTTTGGGTTTTATCTGCGGCCTTTCTGGAAAGACGCATTGGGCCGCGCTGCAGGCTTCTGGATGCAAAGCGAAAAGGATGCGGAGCGCGTGAAGGCGATGGGCGCTCCGGCCGGGCGAATACACGTCGGCGGAAATTTGAAGTTCGACATGGAGCTGCCCAGGAGCACCCCGCTGGCGGAATGGCTTGAGGCGGAAGTTGCGCGCGAGGGGCGAAGGCCGCTGATTGTCGCGGGAAGCGTAGTCGCGACGGAAGAGCCGCTGGCGCTGATTGCATTTGGGGTTGTGCAGGGAGAACACAGGAAGTCGCTGCTGGTGCTGGCGCCGCGCAAGCCGGAACGGTTTGAGGCGGCGGCGCAGTTCATCGAAGACTCGCATCAGAAATGGGTGAAGCGGTCGGCGTTGCGAGTGGCGTCGCCAAACGGCCAGGTTGCCCATGGCGGCGGTGACGCATCGATTTCCAGCGATGTGTCTGTGGTGCTGCTGGATAGTATTGGCGAGTTGGCGTCGCTATATCGGCTCGCAGACGGAGTATTCGTTGGTGGTTCGCTCGTGCAGTCAGGCGGGCACAACATTTTGGAGCCGGCCGCATTCGGAAAGGTCCCTGTATTCGGCGAGTCCATGGAAAATTTTGCAGAGATTGCTGAGCGCTTTGTCGGTGCGGAAGCCGCGTTGCAGGTCGGCAGCCCCGAGGACGCGGGCGTTTCTTGGATCGAGTTGCTGCGCAATCCCGAGCGCAATAAGAAGATGGGCGAGACAGCTCAGCGGTTGGTGGAAGAAAGCCGCGGTGCGACGGAGCGAGCGCTTGCGGCAATCAGGTCTGCGTTGGATCGAGTGCAAGCCAACGGATAGATGGACTGGCCGCTGCCAATCCGGGTTTTGCTCTGGCCGTTGTCATGGTTCTATGGCGTTGGAGCGAGGTTGCGCGTGTGGCTCTATACCACAGGCGTGCTGAGAGTGAGAAAACTGGCTTCTCCTGTTGTGAGCGTTGGGAATCTTACGGTGGGAGGGACTGGCAAGACGCCGATGGTGTTGTGGCTTGCCGAGAGGTTTCTTGCTGAAGGGAAGCGCGTTGCGATTTTGAGCCGGGGTTACCGTGGCTCTGGAGAAACGAGCGACGAAATCGAGCTGCTGAGAAATAGGTTGGGCGATCGTGTTGTGTTTGGCGTCGGGCCTGATCGCTTTGCAACGGGACGAAAAATCGAATCTGCCAGTTCGGTGGATGTGTTTTTGCTGGACGACGGCTTCCAGCATCTTGCGGTCGCCCGAGACGTAGACATTGTTCTCGTGGATTCGACGCGCCCATTGAACGCAGAACGCTTGCTGCCCGCCGGACGGCTACGCGAGCGGCCTTCCGCTATAGCAAGAGCTAATATAGTGGTGCTTACCAGGGCGCACCAGTCGCTCTCCACCGCACCCGATATTTCGAAATTGTCTGTTCTGCCTGTTTTTCGAGCGTCAACCCGGCTCACGGGATTCAAGTGGTTCAAAGGAGGAGAAGAACTGGTCGGCGTGGCCGAAATACCGCAACCAGTATTCGCGTTTTGTGGAATCGGAAATCCGCAGGCCTTTCTCGCGGATTTGGCGCAATGGGGCGTTGAGGTCGCCGGCAAAAAGGTTTTTCGTGATCATCATTGCTATTCGGAAGAGGACGGCAGAGAACTGGAGATGTTGGCGAAGAGTGTAGGCGCCAAGGCCGTGGTTACGACGGAGAAGGATGCACAGAACTTGCGCGGCGTGAATTTTGCCGTACCCGTCTACTGTTGCGAAATAGCCATGGAAATTAGGGATGAAGGGCAATTCTGGGCGATTGTACGTCGAGCGTTGCCAGACGCTGCGAAGGCCGAGTCGTGAGACTGCTGATCCGCGCGACGAATTGGGTGGGCGACGCCATCATGGCGTTGCCTGCGCTGCAAGTTGCGCGGAAACGGTTTGGCGATGCGCATATCGCGATCCTGGCATTGCCCTATGTGGCACAGATTTATGAAGGGCAGGGAATCGCGGACGAATTGATAGCTTACGACCGCAAGGGCGCGCACGCTGGGATGCGGGGACGAGAAAAGCTCGCGGCGATGCTTAAGGAAAAACGGTTCGACGCGGCGCTGCTTTTGCAGAATGCGTTTGATGCAGCCTGGGTCGCCTGGCGTGCAGGGATCCCGCAGAGGATCGGTTATAACCGCGATGGGCGCGGAATGCTGCTGACAAAGGCGATCCGCGTACCGAAGGCTGGAGAAATTCCGGCGCACGAGAAGTTCTACTACCTGGAACTTTTGCGGCGTGCGGGATGGCTGGATGCGCTGCCAGACGTACCGGAGATCACGCTGCATGTGAAAGCGCAAGACGCGAAGCGAGCCGAGGAGAAATTGCGCTACCTGGGCGCAAGAGCTGGCGCTACACGAATCGCGGTGGGCGCAGGAGCGTCTTACGGTTCGGCGAAGTGCTGGCCACCGGAACGGTTCGCAAAGGCGTTGCGCCGATTGCAAAAGGAACGCGACGCTGACGTAATACTGTTTGGGACGCCAACCGAAAGCGAAGTTTCCTCAGCAATTCAAGCAGGGCTAAACCAGCCTGCACTGGACTTGACCGGCAAGACACAAATTGCCGAATTGCCGGCGCTGCTTTCGCGGTGCAGCGCATTTTTGGGCAATGATTCGGGAGCGATGCATGTGGCGGCTGCAGTTGGACTGCCAGTGGTCGCGGTTTTCGGCCCCACAGATCCATACGGCACGGCGCCGGTGACGCCACGGTGCACGATTGTTCAAGAAAAGCCCTACTGTAGTCCCTGTTTTCTGCGGCGCTGCCCGACGGATCACCGCTGCATGATGGCCGTAGCGCCGGAAATGGTCAGCAAGCATTTGCTCCAGATCGCTGCGGGGGTGGCTCCTGCCTGAAGGTTCTGTGTTGCGCCCCGCCGTGTTTCTGGACCGCGACGGCACCGTCAGCGAAGAGGTCGGCTACTTGAATCACATCAGCCGATTCCGTATGTTGAGCGGCGTCCCGGCAGCGATTCGAAAATTGAATGATGCGGGATTGCCGGTGGTCGTGGTGACAAATCAGTCCGGGGTGGGGCGAGGATATTTCCCTGAGTCACTGGTGCACGAGGTTCACGAACGGATGCTTTCTGAACTGCACACATTCGGCGCGCGGCTCGACGGAGTGTACTATTGCCCTCATGTTGCAGCCGACGAGTGCGGCTGCCGCAAGCCAAAAGCAGGAATGTTGCAGCGAGCTGCATCGGAGCTGCGGTTGGACCTGAAAAAATCTTTTGTGGTCGGGGACCGAGGCGGCGACGTGGCCATGGCGCATCGCGTTGGGTGCAAAAGCGTGTTGGTAAGGACCGGATTTGGCGAAGGTGAATTGGCATGGCATGCGGCGAAGTGGCCGCATCAACCGGATTTTGTGGCCAAGGATCTTACGGAGGCCGTGCAGTGGATCTTGAGAGAAGCTCGGCGATGAGTGCGGCAACGAAGAACGCGGCACACGGTTCGGCGGATCTGGCAGCATTGGCCGAAATTGTGGAACGGTTCGCGGGCAAGAGGATCGCTCTATTTGGGGATTTTGTCGCGGACGAATTTCAGTATGGCGATATTTCGCGGGTTTCGCGAGAGGCTCCGGTCTTGATTCTGCGGCATCGCGAAACGCGAGTCGTGCCGGGCGGGGGAGCCAACGCTGCGAATAATCTTGCGGCGCTGGGTGCGAACGTCTCGCCGGTTACCGTGGTCGGCGAAGATTCGGTTGGTGACGCTCTGGTGAAACAATTTCGAGAGAACGGCGTAGATGCCAGCGGCATCATTCGGGCAAAGAACTGGAATACACCGACCAAAACGCGTTTTCTTGCGGGATGGACACACACCGTGGCGCAACAAGTGCTGCGCGTGGATCGCGAACCTGGTTGCGTGCCTTCCGACTCGACGTTGGCGAAAGTCGCGGCGAAGCTGCAAAGCAAGTTGCGAACCGCAGACGGGCTCGCTATTTCGGACTATGGCTTCGGCGTTGCATCGCCGAGCGCCGTTGGCAAAGCAGTCCGCGCGGGGAAACGCAAATTGCCTGTCACCTTGGACGCGCGCTATTCGCTACAGGCTTATGCTGGCAGCGGAATCACTGCAGCTACCCCGAACGAAGCTGAACTCGAAGCGCTGCATCACACGACGATTGGCCGAAACCTTACAGAACTGGAGAAACGGGGTTTAACTACGCTCAAGAAGATGGCGCTACAGTCATTGCTAGTGACGCGTGGAAAGGATGGGATGGCCCTTTTCGAGCACGGACGCAAAGGCGCGACACTTATCCCGGTTCACGGAAGCGATCAGGCGGTGGACGTGACGGGTGCCGGGGACACAGTGCTGGCGGCGTACACCTTGGCGCTCGCGTGCGGAGCGAAACCGTTCGATGCGGCGCACATCGCGAACATCGCAGGTGGCCTGGTGGTGATGAAACGGGGAACTGCGGTCGTCACGAGGGGAGAACTGCTGGCGGCGATCCGCGGCGAAGTGTCCGGCAGTGCCGCATAAAATGCGACCCGCCCACGAAAAGGTAGTCGAGCGCAGACGGTTGCGAGAGGTCGCGCGAGAACTTCGTGCACAGTCAAAGAAAATCGTCTTTGCCAACGGCTGCTTCGACATTTTGCACGTTGGCCATATCCGCTATCTGGAAGGCGCGCGCGAAGAAGGCGATGCATTGATCGTGGGCGTAAACGCTGACAGCAGTGTATGCGGACTGAAAGGTCCGGGCAGGCCGATCCTTGATCAGCGAGCGCGTGCGCTGCTGGTGGCGGCGCTTCGTGTTGTGGACTATGTGGTGATTTTTGCCGAACCGAACGTTGAATCGCTGCTGGACGAGATTCGCCCTGACGTGCACGCGAAAGGAACGGACTACACGGCAGAAACCGTGCCGGAGCGAGCAGCAGCCGATCGACTGGGAATCCGCGTAGCCATCGTGGGCGATCCCAAGAACCATTCGACGCGCGAGCTGTTGCAATCGGTGCGCCGGACGCCAAATGGCTAAGCAGAGATTCCTTGCCGTACGGCTCGGCTCGCTGGGCGATATTGTGCATACATTTCCTGCCGTAGCAGGTCTGCGTGCAAGTTATCCTGAGGCGGAGATTGCTTGGCTGACGCATCCGAAGTGGGAAGCGTTGGTGCGTTCGAGCGGTCTCGCGAATGAAGTCTGGACCCTAGACACTCGCGACTGGGCAGCGCTGCGGGGCATCCTTGCCCGTATTCACCGGCATCACTTTGCAGCGGCGATTGACTACCAGGGTTTGTGGAAGTCTGCTTCGCTGCCATTCCTGGCGCGGGTGCCCAGGCGAATCGGATTCTCTTCGGAAACGGTGCGCGAAGCGGGAGTGCCGGTGCTCTACACCGACCGCGTTCGAGTGAATCCTGTTTCACATCTCGCCGATCAGAATGGCGAACTTTCGCTGCGGGTGGGCGCGAATGCGGGTACATCTGATGTGCAGTTGCGCATTCAGGCGGAGCACGAAGCTTCCGTGAAGAAAACATTGGCGAGCCAGGGAATCACCGAGTATGTCGTGTTAAGTCCTGGTGGAGGTTGGCGATCCAAGTGTTGGCCTGCGGATCGTTTCGGAAAGCTGGCGGTGCGGATTTCTGAAGAACTGAAGTTAAGGTGCGTAATCAACGCCGGTCCGGGAGAAGAGAATCTGGCGTATGACGTGCTTGCGGCGGCAGGAAAATCCTGCCCAGCCAAATATTCCGGAAGCTTGGGAGAATTAATGGCGTTACTTAAGAACGCGAGCGCGGTCGTGGCGGGTGATACCGGCCCGCTACACTTGGCCGACGCGTTGGGAGCGCCGATCGTGGCGATTTTTGGTCCTACTGATCCCGCGCGAAATGGTCCTTATTGGCGGTCCGGTGTCGTGCTGCGCTGGGAAGGCGCAGAAACAAGTTACAAACGCGGAGCGGAACCCGACGAATCACTTCTGCACGTGAGTGTGGAAGAAGTGATGGCCGCGTTACACGGGTTGCGTGAAGCCGCATGAGCAATGCGGCGGCGCTTTTTGCGCGATGGCGCGTTCGAGTAGGCTATGTACTGGCGGTATTCGTTTTGTGGTTTGCCAGGCCCACGCCGCGTAGCGTGATCGTGGGTGCGATCGTAGGTGTACTCGGCTTGTGCATTCGTGCGTACGCCGCCGGGTATCTGCACAAGCAATCGGTGCTCACCGTGACGGGGCCCTACGCCTATACACGCAACCCACTTTATCTGGGGAGTGCAGTTCTTGCGTTCGGGGCGGGAATTGCGACGCGGTCGTGGATTTCCGCCACGATTCTGGTCGTCTACTTCGCGATCGTGTATGCAGTTGTGATGCGGCGCGAGGAAAGCGAGCTGTTCCTGCAGCATGGTGAGGCTTTTAAGGCATACGCCGCAGCCGTGCCGTTGTTTTTTCCTCGAATGACTCCCATGAAATTGGATGGTACGAGTGCGGGCAGCTTTTCCTTGGCGCAGTACAAAAAAAACCATGAATACGAGGCGGCTGTCGGATTCTTATTGCTGCTGCTGGTTTTCCTGTTGAAGTGGCATTTCTGGCCGGTCTGAGTTCCGGTTGAGCTGCTCTCCAATTTGAGGGCACGCGCCAAAAACACGAAACATCGAATCGCTTTCCATCCGTGGCAATGTGAATCGCACCGTTCACATAGGTACGCAAAATCGTCAATAGCGAAAGTTCCTCGCGCAAATGGCGACGTATTCGCGCAAGCAGCGAACTTGCGGCACGCGGCCCAGGCGAATCTACGTCGAGCAACTCCGGCGCACGCAGCGTGGCGGTCAGATCTATGCCCTGATCGCGTAGATAGGCCATGCGATCAAATGCGCCTTTATCACGGAACACCTGCGGTAAACGTGCCTGCGTAACGACGGAGATCCGTCGCCTGCATGAGCTTCTGGCGAGTGAATCGCCGGCCCGCCCATTGCCACACCACCAGCAAAAGCGGCGGCAATGGCGACGGCCGGAAGTTTCACTACATCCGCCGCAACCGCACGAGCGTTTCGATATGAAAGGTCTGTGGGAACAAGTCGAAAAAATCGACGGAGGCAATTTCGTACCTATGCTTCGGTTCGGGAAGTTCCGCTGGCTTGCGCGGTGTCTGCAAGAGAACCGCCAGGTCTCGAGCCAGCGTGGAAGGATCGCACGAAAGGTAAGCTATCTCGCTCGCTCCGAGTTCGGCAAGCTTGTGCGCGGCGGACTGCCCCAAGCCTGCGCGCGGAGGATCGAGAACGACGAAATCCGGCTTTTCGGAAGTTTTCTGCAGGTATTCCTCGGTGTGCGCACTCTCTGCAACTACAGCGAGGCCGGCTTTCTCCGCGTTTTCTCGCAGATTGCGGGTGGCGGACAGGTTTGCGTCTACGCTTACAACGCGCTGGAACTGCTTGGCTAAAGGCAGCGTGAAGAAGCCGACGCCAGCATACAGATCAAGAGTAGAGTCTCCCTTCACTCCGCCAATCACTGTTTTCAAGAGATCGTCGATCAGAAACCGATTAACCTGGAAGAATGACAAATGGCTCACGCGAAACTCGTACCCGCCGGCCTGCTGAATCAGATAGCCTGGTCCGGAAAGTTCAAAGCGGTTCGTCTTTTGGTCGAGCAAAAGGAGGCTTTCGAGTGTGGGAAGCGCATCACGAAAAAGCTTCGTGAGTTGAGTGGCCGACGCCCCAAAATGCTTGAAAGCCACATTCAACGCGATCTTCGTATCCGTCGAATCTGCAAACGCTTCGATCTCGAGCACTTCCTCTGGCAACGAGCCGCTGCGGGTGATTTCCTGCAGGCGAGAAAACGTGTCCGCCAGTGCAGGCGACAAGATGTCGCAGCGGTCCACCGGCATGATCGTGTTGCTTTCCGGCAAAAAATAGCCCAGCGCGCGCGGATTGGCATGCCGCACGGCCCATTGCGCGCGGTTTCGATAGTGCGTTGGTTGCGAGGTGTGGGTTTTGATTTCGCCTGCCCAGTTCACGCTGCCCATTCGTGAAAGCGTCTCACGCAAAATCTCCAGCTTCAGCCTGACCTGCTCTTCGTAGCTTGCGTGCTGATAGTGACAGCCGCCGCACGCGCCAAAATGCGGGCAAAACGGTTTGACGCGCTCGGCGTGTGCTTGGCCGACTTCGAGTGCCTTGGCCCACACCAATTTCTTCTTGCGAGAAACCGTCTCTGCTTTGATCTGTTCCCCCGGCAATACGAAGGGAACGAACACGGTGTTACCCGCGGCGTGGCTTAAGCCGTCGCCCCCGTACACCATCTTCTCAATCAATAACTGTAATTCATCCGACATAGCCGCTCTTATTCTCCATGATTCGCCGGAAAAGAACAGTGGCGAATCGTTGGTGCAATTTTCAATTTGAAGCGAAGCACGTTAAGAAAGATAGAAAAGGCTCAAGCGTGGAATGCGAAACTCTTCCAGTAACCGCTTTTGCAGATATTGTTTCTCAACGAGTGCCAGCTGCTCGGCTTTCATCTTGCGGCGATAAGCCGAGAGAGCGCTGTCCATTTCACGGCGCAGTCGCAACATTGCCTCGTCGCTCGCCTGAAGCAGCAACCCTGCATGAATGCGTTCGTCCAAAATTGTCAACCGGCGCTCAAGATCCTCGACGTCGATCGCCCCCGGCGATTCGAGCACCAAAGAGCAGTTCTGCAGGGCGTTAACGCTCTCTTCTAATGTTCTCACGAGCTCTGACTTTTTGCTGTGGGCGCCGATTGCGGCGCGAAGCATCTCTAGGTTGCGCGAAAAATAGCCCTTCAACTCATCCCGCGCAAACGGCTCCGTCTTCTCTCTACTGCCGCCGCCCTCTGCTTTGCCCGCTGCCGCTTCCTGGGATTCATCCGCGGCTTCGAGCACCGCGTCCGTGCAGTACGCCAAGCTTTTCAGCGGTTTTCCAGCGCCCCGTCGCGAGCGCCCATAGCTTTCAAATGCGCGGTCGATCCCCTTGAACACGGCTTCCAGCGGAACACCTGCTTTCTGCCAGGTTTCCATAATCGCCCAGTCGAGCGGAGACACCAGCAAGTGCGAGCCGCGCTTCTTCCAAAAATATTCTTCAATTTCCGTGAAATAGTTGAAGTAATTCCAGCGATCCATTCCCGAACTACCGGGCCGTTCTGTGTTCGTTCTTTTTGCTCGCGTCGTGGGGCTGGTTTTTCTCCCAGATGAGCCGCAGGCCTTCCAGCGTCAGAAATTCGTCGGTCTCCTCAATATGCTTGGAACCCTTGGCCACGAGTTTCGCCTGGCCACCAGTAGCCACAACTCTCACTTTGCAGCCCAGCTCCGTTTTCATGCGCGACAACATTCCATCCACCATGTCCACCGCGCCGTAGTACAAACCAGACTGCATGTGCGCCACCGTATTTGTGCCAATTACCTTTCCAGGATCCTTGATTTCGACGCGAGGCAGTTTCGCGGCGCGCGCAAACAAGGCCTCGGCCGCTATACCAATCCCTGGAGCGATCACGCCGCCGAGATACTCTCCCTTGGCCGAAATGACGTCGAACGTAATCGCCGTGCCAAAGTCCACTACGATGCAAGGCCCACCGTATTTGTGAAAGGCTGCTACTCCGTTGACGATTCGATCTGCTCCCACTTCTTGGGGGTTATCCACCAGCACCGCCATTCCTGTCTTGACGCCCGGCTCGACGAACATCGCTTTCTGGTCAAAGTAGATCTTTGACGTTTGCGCTAGCGTCCAATTCATCGGCGGCACCACCGAACTGACGATGACTCCTTGCACTTCACGCGGATCGAGTTCTTTCAAGGTGAACAGGTTACGGATCAGCACGCCATATTCGTCCACGGTCTGAGAGCGCGCCGTAGTCAGCCGCCAGTGCGCAGTCAGTTCTTCGCCGCGAAAAGCGCCTAGCACCGTATTGGTGTTGCCTACATCAATGGTCAGCAGCATGGTGGCTGGCACTCAGTCAATTGATTTCCGTCACGTCGCCCGCAATCACGGTGACGACTTTGCCGTCCTCGCGCTCGACTTGCAGTAAACCTTCGGGAGCGAGGCCAGCGGTTACTCCAGCGAAGCTTTCCGTTCCGTTCGCCACGCGCACTCTCTTGCCGAAAGCGTAAGACGACGCCTTTGTGAAGCGCGTTGTGACGGACGACGCCCCTTCGCGGAGAAAACGATTGTAATCGCTCTCAAATTCGCGGAGCAAACGCGCCAGCAACTCAAGCCGCGATTGATTGGCACCGGTCGCAGCACGCAACGACGTCGCGATCACGCCTAATTCGCCCGGGAATTTTTCCTGATTGACGTTGATTCCGATGCCCACGATGACAAAGCGAATCAGCGTCGTGTCAGCGTACATTTCGGTCAGGATGCCACCCAGCTTTTTACCATTCAGCATCAAGTCATTCGGCCACTTCAGGTCGACCTGTAGTCCGGTTCGCGCCTGGATCGTGGCATGTGCCGAGAGTCCCGCCATCATCGTCAGCAATGGCGCCTGCATCGGCGAAATCTTTGGCCGCAGCAAGAGCGTTACGTAAATGCCCGTAGCTCGCTCTGAGTGCCAGCTTCGCCCGGCTCGGCCTCGGCCTGCGCTTTGTTCCTCTGCAAGGATCACCGCACCTTCGGGCTCGCCTCCGTAGCCGAGTTCCATGCCGACACGGTTCGTCGAATCGGTGCGGAAAAAGTGATAAATGCGCTTTCCGAAAAGGCTTCCTTTCAGCTGCCCGCGCAAGAGGTCAGGGGTCAGAACGTCCGGCACGCGCTCCAGGAAATATCCGGTGTGCGGACGGCCCTTTACGCGGACGCCGACCTCGCGCAGCTGTTCGATCCAGCGCCAAACCGTCGAGCGCGACACGCCGATTTCGCGTGCGATCCGCGCTCCGCTGATCGAAATCGTGGCGTTGTTCGCGAAAAGTGCTACGAGAGAAGCGAGCCGTTTGTCGGTTGCACCCGGCAGGGAAGTGGAGGCCATAAACGTATCGGTAGCTTACTTGTCCTCGATAGAGTCCACAAGCAAGCTCAGATTGGCCGCAGGAGCGGAGTGTGTAAGTAACCCGGAAGACAGAAAATCAGCACCGGTTTCCGCGTAGGCGCGAACATTTTCTAGAGTGATGCCACCGGAAATTTCGACGATGGATTCGGGCTGCAGACTGCGCGCTAACGCGACACACTGTTTGGCTTCGGCAGGCGACATATTGTCCAGCAGCACAGACTCGGCCCCGGCCGAGAGTGCTTCACGGAGTTCGCGCTCATCGCGAACTTCGATCTGGATCGGCAAAACAGTGTCGGTAGCTCGCACCGGAACCGCTTCCTCATATGCGGTCAGCGCGCTAGGCTTCGCGTGCAGGGCGGCGTACGCATTCGCCTGGTCCAGCGCAGCTTTAACTCCTCCTGCTAGCGCGATGTGGTTTTCCTTCAGCAAAATGGCGTCATAGAGTCCAATGCGATGATTGGTTCCGCCACCGGTTTTCACCGCGTATTTCTCGAGTAGTCGGAGCCCGGGTGTGGTCTTGCGCGTGTCGCGAATCCGTGCGCGGGTCCCTTGGATTTTCTCCACGAATTGATGAACCAGCGTTGCGATTCCGCAAAGCCGTCCCAGAAAGTTCAGCGCAGCCCGCTCGCCAGTCAAGATCGCGCGCGCCTTTCCGTCTAAATGCAAAAGCACGTCGCCCTTGGGAACCAGCGCGCCTTCTTGCACTCGCTGCTCGATCCGTATTTCCGGATCCAAGGCATGAAATACTCGTTCCGCCATCGGCAGCCCGGCGCAAACGAGGTCCTCGCGCGCAAGGATCCGCGCTTTGCCAGTTGCTTTGGCGGGAATTGTGGCCAGCACAGTTGCGTCGCCCGCGCCAACGTCTTCTTCCATCGCGGTCTGCACGAGGCGCTGCACGTATTCGGAATCCCAGTTCATGGATGTGCCGCGGGAAACACTAGCGCGGTTTTTAGGCGCAATTCAACTGTGAAAGCCGCTCGGTCGTCTTGGTAAGCTCGATGCGCTGCTCAGCCAAGGTAGCCTCAAGCCCCTGGATGATTTTCTCCGGTGCACGGCTGCGGAACGTGTCATCCGCAAGTTGGCGTTCCTTCGAGGCAATATTCTTCGCCAGCCGCTCATGTTCCTTCTTAAGGCGAATGCATTCTGCGGCTACGTCCACCGTTTCGGTGTAGACGATTCGTATGTCGAATAGGGAGGTCGATCGCACCGCGCCACCTTGCGGCAATTTGTCAGCGGAGATTTTCAGTTCAGTGAGCAAGGCCAACCGCAAAATGCCATCCAGGTTGGCTTCAATCATCGAGCGAACCGTGGCATCGCTGCTGGAAAACTCCGCCGCAACGCGCTTCTTCGCATCGAGCTTCATATCGGCACGAATAGCGCGAACCGTCGCGATGACTTCTTGCACGAGCGCAAACTCACGCAAGGCCGCATCATTCCGCCATTCGGGACGAGCTTCCGGATAGCGTTCCAGCGCAATGGATTTCGCACCGGCGCGCTGCGGCAATTGGTGCCACAGTTCCTCAGTCAAGAACGGCATGACGGGATGCAGCAGGCGCAACGCCGCGTCGAACGCGGCAAACAGGTTCTGCCAGGCGATCGTAGAGCGCTCGCGGTTCGCGTTGTTGAGCTCTGGTTTGATCCACTCGATGTACCAATCGCAGAAATCGTTCCAGAAAAATTGGTAGATGCTCTGCACCGCTTCGTGGAACCGGTAGGTCGCGAACGCTGTCTTCACTACATCCAGAGTGTCGGCCAGCCGCGCAAACAACCACGCGTCGATCAATGGGACAGAACCATTGAAAGCGTACGGAGCGCTTTCGCGAACTTCAGGTGCTGCGAGCGTTTCGAGTTTCGCGCCGCCCTCTTCGAATTTGTCCAGGTTCACGAACAAAAACCGCGCCGCGTTCCAGATTTTGTTTGCAAACGATCGCGCACCGAGCAGGCGATCTTCGGAAAGGACAATATCCGTGCCGGGCGCCGCCATGGACGTCAGACAGAACCGCATTGCATCAGTGCCAAATTGTTCGTTGAGCGCGACAGGGTCGAGACCCGTTCCTTTGGACTTGGACATCTTTTCGCCGCTGCCGGTTCGCACCAGAGAATGCAGATAGACCGAACGGAAAGGAACTTGCCCAGTCAGATGCAGGCCCATCATCACCATGCGCGCGACCCAGAAAAACAGAATGTCGTACCCGGTGATGAGCGCACTTGTCGGGTAGTACTTCTTGTAGTCCACAGTTTCTTGCGGCCAGCCCAACGTCGAAAAAGGCCACAGGGCCGAACTGAACCAGGTGTCGAGTACGTCGTCGTCCTGACGCAGCTTGTCTGATCCGCAATGCGCACACTTGGCCGGAGCCGTGCGAGCCACGCTGACTTTTCCGCAACTTCCGCAGTGCCAAGCGGGAATCCGATGCCCCCACCAGAGCTGCCGTGAAATCACCCAATCGCGGATGTTGCGCATCCAGTGGAAAAATTCTTCGCGGCGATTGTCAGGGACGATCGTGATTTCGTTGCGTTCGACGACTTGCATGGCCCGGTCCGCCAGCGACCGCATCTTGCAGAACCACTGGTCCGACGCCCGCGGTTCCACAACAGTTTTGCAGCGTTCGCACAAACCCACCGACAGCGTGTGGTCCGTAATTTTCTCCAGCAGTCCTTGCGCCTTGAGATCCTCGACGATTTTCTTGCGCGCCGCGAACCTATCCAGTCCTGCATAGGCGCCAGCGTTGGAATTCATCTTGGCTTCGTCGGTCATCACATTAATCTCGGGCAAGTTGTGACGCTTGCCTGCGGCGAAGTCGTTCGGGTCGTGAGCCGGCGTAATTTTCACCGCGCCCGTTCCGAATTCGCGGTCCACCATAGTGTCCGCGATGACCGGAATCTCCCGGTTCATCAGCGGCAAGTTCAGCTTTTTGCCGATCAGATGCTGATAGCGCTCATCTTCTGGGTTTACCGCAACCGCCGTGTCGCCCAGCATGGTTTCCGGCCGAGTCGTTGCGACGACCACGAACTCAGAGCCACCAACCACCGGATACCGGATGTACCACAGATGTCCGGCGCGCTCCTCATGATTGACTTCCAGGTCGCTTAGCGCCGTCAAACAGTTCGGGCACCAGTTGATCAGGTAATGCGCGCGGTAAATCAGGCCTTCTTCGTAGAGGCGCACGAAGACTTCGGTCACTACGCGTGAGAGCTCCGGCGACAGTGTGAATCTCTCGCGGGTCCAGTCGCAGCTTTCCCCGATTTGCTTCATCTGGCCGATGATCGCGCCGCCACTCTCGGCTTTCCATTGCCAGGCGCGCCGCTCAAACTCTTCACGGCCAAGCTTCCTGTAGTCGATCCCTTCGTCCGCTAGCTTCTTCACCACCACGCGCTGCGTGGAAATGCCCGCATGGTCCATTCCCGGCAGGTACAACGTGTTGAATCCGCGCATGCGGTGCCACCGCGCCAGAATATCGATCTCGGTGTGGTCCAGCATGTGACCGATGTGGAGCGAACCAGTTACGTTCGGTGGGGGAATCACGATGGAGAAGACCGGTCCCGGCGCATCGGCGTCGGCGCGAAAGAGATTGTCCTCTACCCAAAACTCGGCCCAGCGCCCCTCAATCTGTTGCGGATCGTATGCCTTGGCAATCTCCCGGGCCATGCCTGCTCATTCTCCTGTTGGATATGCGGATTCCGGCGTGTTCTGCGTAATCTTCGACTATACGGGTAGCAAAGTCAGGTCGTCAAACGGCCTGCGCGATGACTTTTCCAGCGAACCTGCGGGGAATAGAAGTGAACTACTTCTTGCTCAGCTCGTCCTTGACGAGCGCTTCGACGACGGGCTTCAGGATCTCTCGCGTGACGGCTTGCAAGACTTCCGGATTCATCTTCGCCAGAACCTTTGCGACCAGTTCGTCCATGTTGGCTTCCGCCGAAGACGGTGTGGCGGCTAAAGGCGCTACGGCTGGAACGTCAGCGATGGCCGGCTCAGGCTCGGCAGCGAAAGAAAGCAACGATTCCTCGGCCGCAGGAACTTCAGGCGTATACAAGCTTTCGACTTCGGCTGGTGCTTCCTCAACGGGCGCAGCGTCCATCGTTTGTTCGGCCTTCGCTTCTTCTATGGCTTCGACCACATGCTCATGCGCCGTAGCCATCAAACCGGAGTTCAGGAACGCTTCGGTTGCAGAGGTTTCCTCTGCCAACTCCGCTGGCGCAATCGTTGCGTTGTCCCAGGTCGACGAGAGATCATTCGCGCGCTGCAGTTCCGCTTCCCACGGACTCAGCGCTCCCGCCATCCAGGAATTCAGTGCTGGAGTCGGTTCGGCAGCAGGCGCTTCGCTTTTGTCCTCGGTCGCCGGAGCGGAAAACACTGGCTCTGAGACTGACGGTGCAGGTGCCTCTTCAACGACCGGCGTCGCTGCTGCGATTTCCAGCGCTGTGGGTGGCGCTAGAACTTCCGTCACCGCCACTGGCTTATCGAAAATCGTGTTGATTGCCTTCGACCAATCTTCCGGTGCACGCGTTGTGGCCTCAGCTGCGTAAGGTTGCTGGGCTTTTGCGAGTTCCGCAGCCTCGTCTTCCGTGATCGAAAGGCTGTTCTTTTCTACCGATGGTGCCCATTCCTGATGCGATTTTTCTGCGCCAATTCCTGCGAACGCCGCTTCGCGCCAGTCGGTTTGCCCGGCGGGAGTCTCATTCGGGAGTTCGTCCATAGAACTCGACCGCCACCCATTCGAGGAAGGTTCCTCCTCGGGCTCTTCATCCTGATCGGCACTGTGGCTCCAATCGCGCTCCGGCGCCACTGGGCTTTCAGACGAAGTCGTGAACACAGCTTCTTCCTGCGCGGGTGTGTCGAGCAAAGTGCCAAACGCCAATGGCTGGTCGGCCTTGTCAATATTCACCGGAGCCGGGCGAGACGAAAACACCGGCACGCCCAAATCTAATTCTGGTTCTGGCGCCGGCGGCGGAGGAGGTGGCGGTGGCGCGATCTTCGGAAGCGGCGGAGGTTCGGGCCTGCTCGCGGCAACTGGGGGAGGAGGCGGCGTAGCCGACTCAGTTCCTCCAATCACTACTCCGGCGCGCGTCAGCGCCGACTTCACCATGGAAATCAGCGGATCGGGCGGAACAAAGGGTTTCTTCAGTACTCCATCCGCGCCAACTCGCTGCGCTTCTTGCTCATCCAGCGGATCGAACGCACCGACCAGTAAAATCACCGGGATATGTGAAAGCGCGGAATCCTGCTTTACGTAGTTACAAACTTCATAGCCGTTGCGCACTGGCATAAAAACATCCGCCAAAACAAGGTCGGGCCGTACATCATTGATCTTGCGCACCGCCGCTTCGCCGTTGCCCACGGCCACCACGTCAATGCCCTGATCTTTCAGGGCTAGGCCCACCATTTTCTGAATGTTGCTGTTATCGTCCGCAACCAGGATCTTAGCCACCGAACTTCCTCCGAGGCACCCGCACAAACGCCCATACAGACGCAATACTGCGCTCACACAGCAGCGCTACAGCGTAATTGGAGCATCGGGGGAGGGGGGCGTCAACGCAAAGTGCCCAAGCGTGTGTCGGAAGGGAACACGGCCATAAGTACGGCTTTTGCCGAATTTCGGTTCCCAGATTTTTCAGTATCAGTTGCGTCTTTTGGCGCCGCTAGATCGATTACCAGGGAATGATCTTCTTCAGTCCCTTTTTCTTCTTGCTGGAGGATTCCTTTTTAGAATCAGTCGTTGCGTTGTCCGCCGGTTTTGCATTTGGATCTGTCGCAGAAGCTCCAGTGCTCGTGTCGGATCCCGTCCCGGTCGCAGGGGGTGTTGCGGCTTCGGTTCCGGTAGTGGCGGGCGGATTTGCGGGCGCATCGCCGCTCGGCGTAGCCGCACTGCCCGCAGCGCTGCCTGCGTCTGCGGCTGGCGCCGTCGTTTCTGCCGTCCCCCCGGTGTCCCCAGCTTCTATCGTCGAGCCGCCCGCAGCGCCCGTTTCCGGTGTGGCTACGTCAACGGGGCGTGTATTTCCCGGCGCACTGCTGCCGCTGCCGGCTCCGAGTGCAAGCGCCGTCTTCCCGCCACCCGTCAAGATATCTGCCACGGACGTGCTGTCCGTTTCGGGCTCCATGTTTGGGACGCCGGTGCGGGCGGCGACAACCTTCTCCGCGCCAGGTCCTGTCCGCACCAATGACATCGGCTTGCTTAGGATGCCAGGCTTCTCGCGTGGGGCATTCGCCTCCGCCTGCATCCACGCCAGTTGCTTGGGATCGGGTTGCGGGACCGGCACTCCGAACGCCACCAGTTTCTTCTTTGCTTCTGGCACCAACTCGGAGAGCGGATAGTCCTTCACGATCCGGGAGTAATAAACCGAGGCGATCTCTTTCTTCTCACTCTTCTCAAAGATGTCGCCCAGCATCCATAGCGCCTGGTCCGACTTGCTGTAGAGCGGATAGCGCTTCGTTACAGAAAGCAAACGGCCCGCCGATGCGCGACGGTCGCCCTTCACGTAGTAGTAGTAGCCAATGCGGTAGTCGCCCTCGGCCAAAACCTCTTGCACGATGCGCAGGTGCTGTTCTGCCTTGGGTACGAGTGGATCCTTCGGGTACTTCTGCAAAAACGTCTGGAATTCCTCTTCCGCCGCCTTCGCTTCCGTGCGGTCGCGATCCGGCTTCTCCATTTGCTTGAAGTGCGTCATCGCCACCTGAGCCTGGGCGTACGGCGCTTCCGGCAAGAAGGGGAAGAACACGATGAAGTCTTTGTAACCGGCAATGGCCTGCGTCCAGTTTGCGCTGCCGCCTTCTTTGTAATAGGAATCCGCGATCGCCAGCTTCGCCTTCGCCAGATACTCGCTGTCTGGATACGTGTTGATCAGTGTCTGCAGGTTCAGCCGGCCAACTTCCTGCCGGCCTTTCTTGATATTCAAAAGCGCCCGCTCATAGAGGACTTTATCCGGCGCCGCGGACTCATCCTCCGCAACCGCGTCCTTCTTCTTTGACTTCTTGGACTCCTTCTTGGGAGAGTCTTCTTTTTTGACGTCTTTCCCAACATTGCTGAGGGAAGCGCTGGCGGGAGTACTTTGCGTGTTGGGCTGAGTCTGAGCTTGGGCGTTGGCTGCGGCGAAAAGTGCGGCTATCACCAAAACGGCAAACAGAATGCGGCGCAAACGTCACCTCACGGCAAGGAGTTCTGAATTGTTGCCCGGCTCAGGACTGGACTTTCGGCTGAAGTTGAGCGTGTTTATGCCGATAGCAACAATTTCAGTATAACCTGAACCAATGGACAGGGAAGAGAAACTTCAAGGCGTTTCGCCCCTCCGGTCAGGTTGCCTCAGTTTGGTCAGAATCAGCAGCCAGCGTTCGGGTTGCTCGGGTCGATTCGCCATTTTGAATGTTTTGTAACCATAAATTGCCCCACTGCCCTTAACATACGTCAGGAGCATCCACCCGCTTTAATGGACAAGCGCAAATTTCTCTTCGTTTCTCTGTCCGGTCTGATCGGTGACATCGCCTGGGAAGTTCAAAAAGAAGGCCACGACGTCCGCTATTTCATTGAGGCGGCCAGCGAACAGGACATCGCCGACGGGTTCGTTCCGAAATCAAAGGATTGGGAACGCGATGCCAAGTGGGCTGACATCGTCGTTTTCGATGACACGCTCGGCCAGGGCGCAAAAGCGCAAGCTCTCCGCGCCACCGGCAAGCCCGTCATCGGCGGAACCCCTTACACTGATCGCCTCGAAGACGACCGCTCCTTCGGCCAGGAAGAACTGAAAAATTCCGGCGTCAACATCATTCCCTACGAAGACTTCGACTCCTTCGATCCGGCCATCGAGTTCGTCAAAAAAAATCCCGATCGTTACGTCATCAAGCCCAGCGGCGAAGCGCAAAACGTCAAGCGCCGCTTGTTCGTCGGTGAAGAAGACGACGGCGACGATGTCATTCGGATGCTCGAGGCGTACAAGAAAGCCTTCGCCGACGAAATCAAGGTATTTCAGTTGCAGCGCCGCGTCACCGGCGTCGAAGTCGCCGTCGGCGCTTTCTTCAACGGGAAAAATTTCATCACTCCGGTCAACATCAATTTCGAACACAAAAAACTTTTCCCCGGCAACATCGGTCCGCCCACCGGCGAAATGGGCACTTCGATGTTCTGGAGCGAACCCAACCGCCTCTTCACGCAGACCCTCCTCAAAATGGAGTCCAAGCTCGCCGAAGAAGGCTACGTCGGCTACATCGACCTCAACTGCATCGTGAACAACAACGGCATCTATCCGCTGGAGTTCACTTCACGCTTCGGCTATCCGACCATCAGCATCCAGCAGGAAGGAATGCTCACTCCGATCAGCGATCTCTTCTGGGAACTCGCCAACGGACAGGAACCCAAATGGCGCACGCGCAGCGGTTTTCAGATCGGCGTTCGCATCGTCGTCCCGCCGTTTCCGTTTGATGACGACGCTACTTTCGAATCGTTCTCCAAAAATGCCGCCATCGTCTTCAAAAAGCCCAGCATCGAAGGCGTGCACATCGAAGACGTAAAAGAAGTGAACGGCCAGTGGCTCGTGGCTGGAACCTCTGGCGTGGTGCTAATTGTTGTTGGCACCGGCACCACCATGAAACAGGCGCAGGCTCAGGTTTACTCGCGCATCCGCAATATTTTGATCCCCAACATGTACTACCGCACCGACATCGGCGACCGCTGGGTGGAAGACTCCGACAAATTGCACAATTGGGGCTACCTGCGCTAGCGAGCGCATGTAGCGCCGGGCAATCCCGCGACTTCTGCGGGCGCGCCAAGAATTGCTGCGAAGCCCGGCATCTTGCTCCTAGCTACCGCGCAAAATACCCGCTCTTCGCCCGAATCGTCACGCCCTCGGCCTTCGGCCGAATCACAATCTTCCGAAAGCTTTCATCCTTCATCGGATTCAGGGGGTAGTAGCCGACCTCATACATGGTCCTTAGTTCCTCCGCGATCCTGCGGAAATACTCGGCGGGATTCGTCTGTTTCGCATCTACGTTCCAAGCTCCCGTTTCCTTCGCAACCCGATCCATCACGCGAATCCCGTACTTGTTTCGCGCGGTAAGTTCTCCATGCTTCGCGGTCTCGGTGTAGCGAATCGTATAAACGAGCACGTTCGCCGCCTGCGCAGCTTCGATCGTCGACATCATGTCGTGCGAACTCGAATTGTCTTCGCCATCGCTGAAAATCAAAATAGCGCGTCGCCCATCCCCATTCGCCAGTTTTTCCTCGGTCGAGTAGAAGATCGAATCATAAAACGCTGTTCCCAGATCACGATCTTCTTTGGGGCCAATCTCCGCGAAGCGGCCGCTATCCTTTTCGTATCGCTTTAAGCGCTCCATCATTTCCGGCCCTGACTGTGTGAAGTCGCTCACCAGCCGCAAATGGTTTCCGAAGCACAGCAAGAATGCGCGGTCCTTTGGTCCCAGCACGTTTTTCAGAAAAACTTGGATGTCCTTTTCGTGCTGCTTGGAAAAGCGATCCTGACTGCCGCTCGCGTCCACAATCAATCCCAGCGTCAGCGGCACGTCTGCGCTCTTTGCGAAGTAGGCGACCTTTTGCTCGGCTCCATCCTCAATGACACGTATGTCGTCCGCCGCCAACCCATCCAGCAGTGCGCCAGTGGAGTCTCGCGCCGTAAACGCCACGTTGACCAGATTCACCTTAGAGTGAATCGCGGGCGCCTCTTGCGCGCCCGCCGGAGCGACGATCCATGCGCAGATAACGGCCATCATTGCTATGACCAGGTTGGTGCTGGACGCAATTCGATTCCAGTCGGGCATCACTCTCCTCCGTTTGTGGTTGAGCAAGATACGGCGATACTTCACATGTAGTTCCGCGTTTCTCGCGGGCCAACGTGCCGTGACAAAATTTTTACTATCACTCCACGCCTTAACTGCCGTACAGTCAATGCGTTAGCTCGCGCACTTCTCTTGGAGGCTGTGCATGAAACGAATTCTGGCCGCGCTCGTTCTAGCCGCGATCCCTGCTTCAACCCTTCTCTCTACGACTACTCAACAGGAAAAACTCGCGAAAGTTTCGCTTAAGGTTGGCGACACTGCTCCCGATTTCACCCTGTTGAGCGATCAATGGAAACCCGTCAAGCTCAGCGACTATAAGGGCAAGAAAAACGTCCTGCTTGCCGTCTACGTTCTCGCCTTCACCGGTGGTTGAACGAAACAACTCCAGGCGGTCCAGTCTGGAATCGACTCCGGCAAAATCGATACCTCGGATACGGAAATTTTCGGCGTCAGCATGGATTCCCCCGCAGCGAACGCCGCCTTCGCCAAGCAGATCAATATCAAGTTCCCCCTCCTCAGCGACATGAACAAGAAAATGCTCACAGCCTACGGCATTCTCAAAGGCCACGACGTCCAAGGCGACACCTACGAGTGGGCTCAGCGCGCCAATATCGTCATTGACAAGAATGGCGTCGTCCAGCACATCGAAGAGGGCGATTCTGCCGTCAATCCCAACAACGCCATGTCGGTCTGCACCGACCTGCACAAGAAACAATCAGCGAAGTAATCGGGGCGAAGATTTACGCGCCGCTGTTTGGACGCCGCCCGGCTAGTCAAGCCGGGCGGCGTTTGTAGTTCTAAACCGATTCAAACCTACGCAAAGTCCCAAACTCGCGCTATAGTCTTGCCAGATTCGAAGGGGCGAGGTGCGATCCTCATGAATGTGCGGCTCTGGCTGGGTGCGGTAGCCATCACAACAGCAGCGGCGGCAAGCCTGCATTTCGCTCGCGCCGCCGCCGACGCAAAACCCCCAGCTGCACCCACGTACTCGAAGGACGTGGCGCCCATCGTTCAGAAGAATTGCCAGGTCTGCCACCGCCCCGGCGAAGCCGGTCCCTTCCCGATGCTCAACTACAAGCAGGTGCGACCCTGGGCCCAAGCAATGAAGGTCGCTGTCGAGTTGGGCAAGATGCCCCCGTGGTTCGCGGACCCACGCTACGGCTCCTTCTCCAACGCCATGAGCCTGACTCCCGCCGAGAAAGAGACCCTGCTGAAATGGGCCGATACGGGCGCGCCCGAAGGCGATGCAAAGGATCTCCCTCCTCCTGCGGATTGGGTGGAAGGCTGGGGAATCGGCAAGCCCGACAAGGTTTACGAACTCCCTGTCCCGTTTGATGTCCCCTCATCAGGCGTCGTGGACTATCAGCACATCATCGTTCCCACCGGCTTTACGCAAGACATGTGGGTGCAGGCCGCCGAAGTTCGCCCCACCGACCGTATGGTCGTTCACCACATCATCGCTTTTGTCCGCGAGCCCAATTCGAACTGGTTCCGTGGCCAGAAGCCGGGCGTCTTCTTCATCGCTCCTCAGGTCAAGACCAAAGAAGAACCCGATACCAGCGCGCTCCCCAGCGACTTCTTGGTCGGCTACGCGCCCGGCCAGCCCGCGGAAATCCTGCGCCCCGGCCAGGCCAAGCTCATTAAAGCCGGTTCAGACATCATTTTCCAGGTCCACTACACGCCGCACGGGCACGCGACTAAGGATCAGTCCAAGCTGGGCATCGTCTTCGCCAAAGAACCGCCCAAAGAGCGCGTTCTCACGCTCTCAGCCACGAACGGCACGTTCAAAATTCCTCCCGGCCACCCGAACTACCGCGTGGATTCTGACTTCACCGTCGGATCCGACGTGAAACTCTCCGGATTGCATCCCCACATGCACGGCCGCGGCAAAGATTTCGAGTATCGCGTCGTGTTTCCTTCCGGCGAAAGCAAAACCCTGCTTAGCGTTCCTCACTATGACTGGCACTGGCAGAACTGGTACAACCTCACCGAACCCATTGCTCTCCCCAAAGGCACGCGCATCGAATGCACGGCGCACTTCGATAATTCCGCCAGCAATCCGGAAAACGCCGATCCCACCAAAGAAGTCATCTGGGGAGAACAGAGCTGGGACGAAATGATGGTCGGCTTCTTCAACCTCGTTTTCGACGCCAAAATGCCCGTCGAAAACCTTTTCGCCGACAAGAAAAACAACGCCGGTATCGCCAAGAATTAGCTGAACTTGCGGGTGTAATTCCAGGTAGCCGCCCTCTTCAGAGGGCGGGGTTTTTCCTTGCGTGAGATTTGCGCCCATCTGCTTCTCTCGCGTCCGTCTGTGCAAATTCCCACCACTTTCAACAAGCGTCCACAGATTTTCACAAGTGTGAATCACGAATTTCGTTGACGTGAAATTTCTTTAGGAATATCTTGCGCACCAGATTGAACCGGAGAGCATAGAACTTTACGGATTCAGTTGAGAAGGCGCAGCAAACTTAACCGTATGCAGCGCCGCGAGATTGAACTGCGAAGCTCGAAGCCTTGACGGTGGCGTAACAGAGGATTGGCAAGTCTAAACAACTGGTCGAACCGCTGGACGCAACCGGGAAGTGGAAGGCCTTTCAGGTTCGGTGGAAAGGCGCGGCAAACTTAAACGTATGCCGTGCAAGGAAACCGAAAACCGGAAGGAACGAAACTTCACGCTCTACTCAGACGGCCGCCAGCCGGAACGCGCAAGCGCAACGACAGACGAACCGCCGGATTGGAATACGCAAGGTCCGAAACTTTACGGCTCAGTAGAGCGCGCAACGCGCCGCAAGGCGTAACCGCGAGCGAGAGGAGTTCAGGCCGAAGCCGCAAGGCCGAGGCTGGAGCGCCGCGAGTTCAAGGTGAAGTTGCGATGCGAAATTGAACTGAGAAGGATTCGAAGCCGGATCGCCGCCAGATGAAAGAATCGGCAAGCCGCAAGGCGGGCCGCCACTGACAGAAGGCGCGGGACGGTTAGAAACTTTACGGATCAATTAGAGGGCGCAACAACCGAAGGGCCAAAAGCCCGCCGGCGGTTGCGCCCTCGAATTTTTCTCCGCCCCCTTCAAAGCTCAGAGCCTAACTGAATTTCCAGCACTCTGCTTCAGACTTAATCACATCCCAATACATCTGCGTGAGTTTCTGCCTCTTGGGCCGCCTGGAGCCGTGGCCGACGTCGATGCTTGAGCTGCCATCAGCGCAGTCCTTCGCTGTCCCAATGCGCTCGAGCCACTTGCAACTCGGCACCTTGCTTTCAGCTTGCCCGTCCACCCAACAAAATAAGGCCCTCAGCAATAATGTCCTTGACAATAACAAAATGTGAGAGTCTAGTATCGCTCAACGCTGTTTTCGTGTTGGCACCGACCGGACGTAGCGCGGCTTCCCTGCCTCCGTTGTTCACTCTGGCCGCCAGGCTCCGAGGTCCAATCGCCTCCCTCCGTGTGATACGAAACTCCGCCTTTAGTCACTACTAGTCAATCCGACTTCCAGGCAGGTGCACCATGCCTTACATGCAAGCCGTCAAGGAACGGCAACTCCTTCGGGCCACCAGAGCAGGTGAGCGCTGGCAAGGCCTGCTCGCTCGCCGCGAGGAAGCCGTACGCAAGCTGGCGATAGGCGGACCGGAAGCTGCCGACAGCCCGGAGCGTGTTCGGCTCTATCGCATGCGCGAAGAAGAGAAACGGTTGACCCTCGCGCGAGCTGGCGTAACGGAGTCCCGCCTTACCGAGCGTCGCATTGGTCCTACGCTGGATCTTGACGACGCGCCTCCCAATGAGCTCGCGCGCATCGCCGGTATCCCCGTTGGCCGCATCGTCCAGCTCAACGCCGCAGGCCGCCAACCCGCAGGTTTCGCCACTGGTTTCCTCATTGGCGCCAATCTCATCATCACCAATCACCACGTGTTCGCGGCAGCCGAGGAAACTCGTAACTGCGGCATTCAATTCGGCTATGAGAAGGTGGACGGCGTACTCTCTGATGGGACCATCTTCCTGTTCGACACCTCCCGCTTCTTCTACGCTAATGAGGAGCTCGACTTTGCCGTCGTCGGTGTTTCGCCGGTAGCTCTTGGCTCCGGCGCTTCGCTGGCCCAGTTCAAGTCCGTCGGTTTGATTCCTACACCCGGCAAGATTCTCGTTGGACAGGACGTCAGCATCATTCAATACCCGGAAGGTGGTCCGAAGAAGTACGGCGTCCGCGACAACGAACTCCTCATCGCTCCCACCGATGCGGATGCCTTCCTGCAGTACACCACGGACACCCTTCCAGGCTCTTCCGGCTCTCCCGCCTTCAACAAAGACTGGGAGGTCGTCGGCCTGCACCACAGCGGCGTTCCGGAAATGAAGAACGGTCAGATCATGAGGATCGATGGAACTCCGTGGAACAACGCCATGCCCGATTCCGCGATTCATTGGGTGGCCAACGAAGGCGTTCGCGTCAGCGTCATCTGCAAGAACCTGTCCGCCGCCCGCGTGAAGCCGGAATATCAGCCCGCGCTCGCGCAACTTGTCACAACTTTTGGCGAGAATTTCTCAAGACTTCCCGCTGTCGAAACCCAATCGGAGGATACGTCAATGGACGGAGCAAAAACCGGTACGCTCGATGCCTCTCGCGGAATTTCCATCACCGTTCAGGGAACAGCCAATTTCTACATCGGACGTGCGGCCGCCGCCGTTGCGCAGCAGCCCCTGCTTCAAGCCTTGGCGCCACTAGCTCAACCGGCTCTCACGGTAGCCGTCGAGAAAAAGCTGCGCTTCGATCCCAACTACGCTGACCGACCCGGATACAAGCCGAATTTTCTCGCCGTGAACGTTCCGCCGCCCGGAGTGACCGCTGCGCGGATGTCCCAGATTCTCAAGAAAGACAGCGCACCACTGGTTCTGAAATATCATCACTACAGCCTGGTTATGAACGAGGAGCGCAGGCTGCAAATGTGGTCCGCGGTGAACGTCGACTTCACACCGGCGAAACACCGCAAGGATCGCTCCGAGTTCGGGACGGATACCTGGATTCCCGATCCGCGCATCGCGGGAGATCTCCAGATTCAGGATGCCGAGCTGTATGCTCCCGCGAAGAAGTTCGACCGCGGGCACATCGTTCGCCGTGACGATACTGCCTGGGGCGAGACTCCGGAAGAAGAAATCCTCGCCAATTCAGACAGCTTTCATTTCACCAACTCCACACCGCAGCACGAGCGGTTCAACCGCAGCAATCTTCAGGGGTTGTGGGGTGAACTCGAAAATCAAATCACGTCGCAAGCAAGCAATGTCGGCAATAAAATGAGCATTTTTGCCGGTCCTATTCTCGACGAGCACGACCTTAAGCACGACTTCGGCAGCGGCCCTGTGAAAGTTCCGCGCCGTTTCTGGAAAATCGTTCTTGTTACCGAAGAAGCCGCCAGCGCGGCTCCGAAGCTTCGCGCGTACGGCTTCATCCTCGATCAAAGCGAGGCCATCACCAAATTCGGAATCGAGGCATTTGGCCTCGGCGAATTTGATACCTACCAGGTCACATTGGCGACGATCACAGATGAGAGCGGCGTAACGTTTGATCCGCTGGTGATGGCTGCCGACACGCTGTCCACTGTTCCCAACGAACGAAAAGCAATTCGTCTCGAGTCGCTGAAAGATCTTCACGTTCCGCCGCCCGGGGTCGCAAGAAAAGCTGCGCAAGCGTCAGGTGGAGGCCCGAGCGCAAGTGCTGCCGACTAAACCTTGGGACTTGTGGTGGCCACCCGACTCTTAGGTCGCGGCCCTAGTATCGAGTCCTAGTCGCGTTTCAGGCTGCGATAGTGGAATGACCACATCGCTAGAAGCAGGAGGACAAGGGCGTAGTCGAGGCCGTAGAGCAGCGTAATCGCGTGTTCTCCCCAGTGGGTTTGCCGCAACGCTGCATGCTTGATGACCAGGAACCGATCCTCTGATAAAAAATTTGTGGACGGCAGCACGTAGTACAGCGCCGTTTTGATCCAGCGTCCAATCCAGCTCACCGGCTCATCGGGGCCTGGAGCTACGATCGTTGCGCCAACTCCCAGCAATAGGGTGAACGCCCAGGTGATTACGGGGTGTGCTACCGTCGCCACCAGCGCGGCGAGCGACGCGTAAATCGCATAACGGACCATCGGATAGACAAAGAGCACCCAGAGTGTCGATTGCACCCTTTGTCCACCTATCCATGCCAGCAGAAAACTGAGGCCTACCATCGCCACTACGTAGCACGCCATGAGCAGCAGCACGCCCAAGTACTTTCCGAGCATGAATTCCCATCGCTTCACGGGGCGCGCCATCACCGCTAGTATCGTGCCGCTCTTCATTTCCGTGTGCACTGCATCAGCAGCAGCCCACGCCGCCAGCAGGCTGCCCGCTCCGCTGACCATGTACATGATCATTGCTACCAGTTGCAGCACATAAGCCTGCATGCCTTCCATGTTGGAGGCGGTAGTCCGCCCTTTCAGTGTCAGGAGGGGTGTCATCATCAGCAGAATCACGCACAAAAAAAGCGCGCCAAAAATAATCAGCAACCTGTCGCGCAGGAAGATTCCAAACGTATTGAGTGCGATGGTGCGCAATTTCATGCGGCACCTCCGCCGCCAACCAGCGTCATGTACAACTCTTCGAGCGAGCCCTTCACCGGCCTCAAGCTCAACACGTCAAAACCCGCCGCCCAAAGTCTTTCCACAATCTCGCGCTTGTAGGCTCCGGCGACCAGAATTCGCACGCCGCTCGGCAACGTCTCGACGGTTGCGCCGCGTTCCTGTAGCAGAAGTTGAACTTCTTCGTTCACACCGCTCGCAAGGATTTCCACTTGGTCGCCGGTCGCCAGCAGTTGCTGCATTGCTCCTGTGCGAACCAGGTGGCCGCGATTCACGATAACCACCTGATCACAGATCTGTTCCACTTCTGCGAGCAGATGCGAACTCAGGAAGATGGTTTTGCCTGAAGCTTTCAGCGACAAAATGACGTCGCGGACTTCCTTACGTCCCGAAGGATCAAGTCCCGATGTCGGCTCATCCATCACCAACAAGTCCGGGTCGGCGAGCAACGATTGCGCGATTCCGAGCCGCTGCACCATGCCGCGCGAGTAGCGGCCGATCTTCAGCTTCTCGTATCCGTTTAACTTCACTTTTGCGATTAGTTCCGGAATCAGCGCATTCGTTCGGTCTTCGGCGACGCCGGCGATCCGCGCGTGAAAACGCAGCAGCTTTTCTGCGTTCAAATGCTTGTAGAACGCAAAATTCTCCGGCACGAACCCAATTCTGGCCTTGGCGCTAATGTCGCCTGGTTCGTGACCCAACACGCGGATGCGTCCCCAATCCGCGTATATAAATCCCATCAGGATGCTGATGCTGGTGGTTTTTCCTGCGCCGTTGGGGCCAAGAAATCCGCAGACTTCGCCAGGCATCACCTGAAAAGAAACGTCATTCAGCGCGGGCACGCGCATGCCGCCGAGCAAACGGCGATAGGTTTTGCTGACGCGGTTGAATTCAATCGTGGCCGTCATTCCTTTTCATCTCCGGCCTTGGCGTCCCCGGTGGTTTCAGTTCCCGGAAACTGAATTCCTAACTGCCTCATCAGCCTGAATTGCATTGCTTCGTCCAGTCCGGTGTGCGCGTATTCCACTTTTCCGTCTTTCCCGATCACGAACATGGTCGGAATTCCTTCGACGGAATAGGCATCAGCGGCCTTGCTTTGCGGGTCGAGCAGGACAGGAAAGGGAATCTTCTCCGCGGTTACGTATTTTTCCGCGTCAGTGCGATTTTCGTCGATGCTGATCGCCAGGATTTCGAAGTCAGAATCCGCCTTGTGATACCGCTTGTAGAATTCGCGCAGCTCCGGCATTTCCACTTTGCACGGTCCACACCAGCTTGCCCAATAACTGATCACCACTTTCTTTCCGGCGTAGTCCGCAAGCGAAACGGTTTTTCCATCGAGCGACGCGAGCGAAAATGCCGGCGCCGGCTTTGTGACGATGGCGCTTACTTCATCGCGTTTGGATAAGGATTTCTCCAGTGTTTTCGCCCGCCACGTGATATACAGCGTGAAAACAGCCAGCGCTGCGAACAAGATAATCTGCAGAGAACTCAGCCGAATCGGCGGCCGCCCGCGCTTCGGCTCGTAGGCCTGATTCGGTTCAGTCGAAATCGAATCAGCGCTTTGAGCTGGTGCTTCGCTTGTGGCCACAGTCGCTTCGCTGTGCGTCTGTTGTTCGTCGCTCATGTGATTTTGGCGGAAATTTTCATTACTCCGCAACGGTGAGTTCGGCGGTGGAGGATAGCGGAATGCGCGAGCCGGCGGTGGGTGTCTGGTCCACCACGGCGCCGTGGGGCCATTGTGGCGCGCTCAGCGTATTCAGCTTGCGCTTGATATTTACGATCTCCAGTTTCCGCACCGCATCCGCTACGTTCAGGCCGATCAGATGAGGCATGACGTACGCATCTTCGCGAGCGCCTTGGGAGACGAGGACGTCGACGCGGGGAGTGGCGGAAGCTCCGCCGGGCTTGGGGTTTTGCAGCATGACGGTGTCGGCGCCCACGTCGGGAACTGAAAGGGCAGAGACTTCTCCCACCTGCAGGCCGCCGCGCAACAACTCAATGCGCGAGACGCGAAGGGAATTGCCTTCGAGGTCGGGAATCTGCAGCGCGCGCTGGCCCAGGCTCAAGACGACATGAGCTTGCTGGGAAACCTTCATGAGCATTCCCGGAGAAGGGGTTTGCCGAACGATGGTGTTGATGGGCTGCTCGGAGTAGACGCGGTCGGCTACGCGGAGAATGAGGCCGCGGGAACGAAGGTCGTTGCTGGCTTCGCTCACGCCTTTGCCGACGAGATTGGGCATGGTGACTTCGCGACCGTGAATGGCGATGCGCATGGCGGTGATGGCGCTGAGAAAGGCAGCGGAGGCCAGGATGAAGGCGAGGAAGACCATACGGGCGAGCCATTCAAGACGTTCGCGAAAGTTCATGGGGTTAGTTTAAGGCGTACGCTCGGACTCTGACTGGCGATTTTGCGACCCAGTTTCTCTGGGCGAAAGAGCGTGGCAGGAATTTTCATTGATGAGCGGCTTGAGGCTGACAAGGCCCCGCTCCCCCGTTTATTTCAGAAGTGGTGATTTTAAAGGAGGTTAGAGTCCTTTGT
>Ga0268266_10000647_pt1 | contig 47307 bp, 39 predicted proteins | sample KBSS13metaG_FD_190356 | JGI IMG/M metagenome (GOLD analysis project Ga0268266, IMG submission 190356) | Switchgrass rhizosphere microbial communities from Kellogg Biological Station, Michigan, USA - KBS S1-3 metaG (SPAdes) (version 2) | ecosystem: Host-associated > Plants > Roots > Rhizosphere...
CGGGCGGCTGGTCGCTGGTCAAGCTGGAAGTGCTGGGCGAGAAGAAGCTGCTCTATCCCGACATGATCGAGACCCTGCGCGCCACCGAGATGCTGAGCAAGGACGGCTTCCAGGTGATGGTCTATTGCAGCGACGATCCGCTGATGGCCAAGCGGCTGGAGGATGTGGGCGCGGTGGCGATCATGCCGCTGGCGGCGCCGATCGGCTCGGGCATGGGCATGCAGTCGACCGTGAATATCCGCATGATCATCGAGGACGCTAAGGTGCCGATCGTGGTGGATGCAGGGATCGGCACGGCGTCCGATGCGGCGGTGGCGATGGAGCTGGGCTGTGACGCGGTGTTGACCAACACGGCCATCGCCCATGCCAAGGATGCCGTTCAGATGGCCGCGGCCATGAAGCTGGCGGTGGAGGCGGGACGCCTGGCCTGGCTTGCCGGCCGGATGCCGAAGAAAGCCTATGCCGATCCGTCGAGTCCTCTGAGCGGACTGATCTGACGGCTGAGGCCGGGGCGGGGGCCGCATGTCGTTGGTTCAGCTTTTTACTCTGATCGGCGTCGCGGTCTTCGCGGCCAGCGGCGCGCTGGCTGCTGTCCGACGGTCGCTTGATCCGGTTGGCGTGCTGGTGCTGGCGATCGTCACCGCCACCGGCGGCGGCACCTTACGGGATGTGCTGATGGACCGGCATCCGATCTTCTGGATTTCTTCGCCCTGGTTCATCGGTGTGTCGGCGCTTGCGGCGCTGCTGACCTGGTTTTGGGTGCGCAAATTCCCGCCGCCTGACCGCGCCCTGGCCTATGCCGACGCGCTGGGCCTGACGTTTTTCAGCATCGCCGGCGCGCAGATCGCCGAAGCCGGCGGATTGGCGCCCTTCGCCGCCACCATCATGGGCGCCATCACCGGATGCGCGGGCGGCCTGATCCGGGATGTGCTGGTCGCCGAAGTGCCGCTGGTCTTCCGTCAGTCGGAATTATATGTGACGGCCTGCGTTGCAGGCGTGGCGCTCTATCTGGGCCTGAAAGGCTTGGGGCTCCCTGGGGAAGTGGCGAGCGTCGCGGGCATGGCGATGATCGCCGTGATCCGACTGGCCTCCATTCGCTGGGGCATTGTGCTGCCCGTTCTCCGGATGCCCGAGCGGTAGCGCGTCGCGATGGCGCTGTTGTGTCAGGCCTTGGTAGCCTGGCTTTCCGCCGCCTGGATCAAGGCCCGGATATAGCCATAGGCAAAGGTGAACATTTCCTCGGTTCGCGCGGGCTGGCCGGCCTGCATCTCGGGAATATGATCAGGCATCAGCATCCCGTCATAGCCTACATCGCGGTAGGCCCGCACGGCCGCGGCCATGTCGATCTCGCCGTCATCGGGAAAAACCTCCGCGACAAAGTTGTTGCGAGCGCCCCGGATATTGCGGAAATGCACATTGAAGATTTTCCGCCGCGACCCGAACCATTTGATCACCTCGAAAAGCTGCGTCCTGGGATCGGGCAGATTCTCGCAGATGGTGCCCTGGCAAAAATTCAGCCCGTGATAGGGGCTCTCATGCAAGGCGACGAAGCGCTTGAGGCCCTCAACGCTGCCCAGAATGCTGGGAATGCCGGCGATGCCTGCCGGCGCCAATCCCGGATCGTGCGGATGTTGGGCCAGCCTGACTTTGTACTCATTGGCAACCGGCACGATGCGGGCCAGCACATAGTCGATCCGTTCCCAGAACAGGTCCGCATTGAAGCCGGAATAATTCTGGCGGATGTAGCGCAGTTCCTCCTGGTCGCGGCGGGGCATCAGCGCTTCGCCTTCGGGCGTCGCAGCGCGGGCATAGTCCCAGCGTGCATAGAGCGTGTCGGCTCGGCCGGCGACGCGGTCCAGCCGCAGGATCGGCAGGATGGAGAGATAATATTTCAGCGCGGGGATGCCGGCGGCGGCACAGTTCTTGATGGTCAGTTGCAGCGCCTCGATCTCGCGCTCGCGGCCATTGCCGCCCATCATCAGGGCGCTATGGGCGCCGCGGCCGACCGGCGTGTCGGTCATGGCGACGGTGATGTCATGGCGCGCCGCCAGATCGGTGACGGCCTTCAACTCGTCCACGCTGGGATAGAGCCGGCCCTGGTCGGCGATCTTGTACCAGCCGCAGACATGGGTGACGCCATAGCGCTGGAAGCGTCGGAAATTTTCCGCACTGGTCGGCTCCTGCGTGCCCAGCTTGATCCGGCTCGGCATCCTCGCGGTAGTAGCGGGAGCCGCGACCGCTTTGGCGCCCGCAAGTGCACCGGCGGCGATGCCGCCACGCGTGATGAAATTCCGCCTGGAATGCGGCATGAGAGCCCCCTTTTGAAAGCGTGAGGAGACGCTAGCTTTCCATCTCTTTCGTCAGCGTCTCGTCGTCCACGGCGCCGGGATGGAATTTGCCGTTGAGAACAAAGGTCGGCGTGCCGTCCACGCCCACCTTGTGGGCCAGCGCGATGGAGGAGGTGAGCGACTTCTCGAGCGCCGGATCGCTCATATCGGCCTTCAGCTTGGCCAGATCCATGCCGGCCTTGGTCGCCTCGGCGGTGATGATGGCGTCGGTGATTTCGCCTTCCTGGGCCAGCAGGGCGAAGTGGAAATCCATGTAATGGGCTGGCTGGCGCCGCGCCGCCAGCGAGGCGCGCGCCGCCAGCACGGCGCTTTCGCCATGCAGGCTCTTGATGGGAAATTCGATGAAGGAGAAGCGGACCTTGTCCTTGTTCTGGTCATAGAATTTCTTCACCGCCGGCAGCGAGGCGCGGCAGTAAGGGCAGTCATAGTCATAGAATTCCACCAGCGTCTTCTTGGCGTCGGCCGGGCCGGTGACGAATGCGATGGCGGGATCGAAGAAGGCGGCGTGCCCGATCTTGGCCATGGCCGCGGCCTGGGCGGCGGCCTGGCGCTGATCGTCCATGACCTGCGCCCGCGCCATCATCGCCGGCACCAGTTCGGGATGCTGCATCAGATAGGACTGCATCTGCCGGTCATTGATCGGCACCAGGCCGTGTTGGGCCATGGTCAGTACAGCGGCTACGCCCAGGGCGGCGCCGCCGATTGCGCCCGCCAGAACGATAATCCCAGCTCTCATCTCAGCCCCGTTGTTCCTTGGCCTGCTGCACAGAGGCTCCGAGTATGTCATTGGCCCGCTGCCAGTCGATGCCGCCCTGGGGCAGCTTGCCGCGCGCGCGCGTGGCGAACACCATCGCCTTCCTGAAATCGCCCGCATTGTACCAGAGCTCGGCGGTGGCCAGGTTCGCCATCGGTTCGTTCTGGAGCATGCTGTAAGCCTGCGCCGTCTCGTACCAGGTGAAGACGTCGTCGTCCTCCACCAGGGTCGCCGCCTTCAGGTTGGCCAGCGCGGGCGCCGCCAGCGCCGGGTCTTCGACCGCGAGCTGCGAGGTGGCCAGCGCCAGGCGCAGCTGCGGCGCGCGTGGGCGCAGATTGACCGACTTCTGGTAATCGGGAATGGCCTGGGCGGGCTTGGCCATGCTCATATAGATCTGGCCGCGCACTTCATAGAAATAGGGATTGTTGGGCTCGTCCGCGATCAGGCTGTTCGCCGAGGCCAGCGCTTTCTGAAGATTGGGCTGGCGCAGATAGGCCATGGCGCGCGCATAGCGGGCGGGTTCGGAATTGTCCGATTCCGGATAGCGGGTCAGCGCCTCCCTCACCGGCAGCACGTAGCCGGCAAGCTTGGCCTGTACCATCTGGAAGGTATGCAGAGCTTCCGGCGAGTCCTGCACTTCGCGATAGGGCGATGCCTGCACCACGTCATTGAGATCGAAGACGCGGTCCTGGCCCGACGGATGGTCGACGGCGAACTTGTCGATCTTGTAGGCGCTCATCGCCTCATCCTGCGCGAAGCGCTCGAAGGTGCGATACATGCCCATCGGCGACTGGTGGGTCGCCAGCAGAAGCTTGGCGGCGATCTGGTCGGCGGTGGATTCCTGTACCCGCGTGAAGGCCGCCATCTGGCCCATGGCATAGGCCTGGCCGATGCCCATGATGGCCATGCCGGCTTCGCCCGCGCCCGCGACCATCGCGGCCAGTCCCACCACCATGGAAAGCAGCATGGGGATCATCGCCTTCTTCATGCCATAGCTGCCGCGCGACAGATGGCCGGCCGAAATATGGCCGGTCTCATGCGCCATCACCCCGATCATCTCGTTGGGTGACCTGAGCCACAAAAGGATGCCGGAGAAGATGAAGATGTTCTCGCCGCCATCGCCATAGGAGGCGAAGGCGTTGATGGGGCCCTGCACCAGCCAGACCTTGGGCGAGGGATCCAGGCCCGCGGCCCGGGCCAGCGGCGCCTCATAGCTGCGCAGCATTTCCTCGGTTTCGGTGTCGCGCAGCATCCGGATTTCGTCCTGGGCGTAAGCCGGAACGCCATAGGCCAGCAGGGCGGCCGCCATGCCGGCGGCAAAACAGAGTTTGCGCAAAAGAGGATGTATCCGCGACAAGCCTTTAACTCCGTTGCCCCGCCCAAACCCCTGGCGGCGAACCTATGGGGTCGCCTGGAAGAGGTCAAACAGGGCCATGTTGGCGAACGGCCCCCGGTGGGGCATAAGGGGCGCCGCCAGCGGTTTTTCAGGATTAAGACAGTTTCATGCGCTACCGACTTGCCGTTTTCGCCGCGCCGCTTCTGTTGCTGGGCGGCTGTCAGACCCTCTCCAGTATGGGCGATAGCGCTGCCTCCACCGTCGGTCTGGGCGACGATTCCCCCAAGACCTATACCTCCAGCCAGGAGAGCAAAGCCCAGCGCACCGGCATCGCCATGGCCGACGAGCCCTTGGCGGCACGGACCGGAGCTTCGGCGCTGGCCTCCGGCGGCAGCGCGGTGGATGCGGTCACCACCATGTTCTTCGCGCTCACCGCGACCTATCCGGTGGCGGCGGGTCTTGGCTCGGGCGGCATCTGCCTGGTGCAGGATCCGGGCGGGCAGGTGACGGAGTTCGATTTTCTGACCAAGGCGCCCAAGGCTGGCGGCGCCTATGCGCTGCCCGGCGCGGTGGCCGGCTTTGTCGCCATGCATAAAGTTTACGGCGCGCTGCCATGGCAACGCGTGGTCGCGCCGGGCGAAGCCCTGGCCGCCACCGGCTTTCCCGTTTCGGCGGCGTTGGCGCCGCGGCTGGCATCAGCCCAGAACATCCTGCGCCTGGATGCGACCCTGGCGGGCGAATTCCTGGACCAGAATGGCGCGCCGCATCCGGCGGGAACAGTCGTCAAGAATCCGGATCTGGGCCTGACACTGACCCAGGTGCGTCTCAACCAGGTCGAGGGTTTCTATCGCGGCGCGGTCGCATCGCGCATTCTGACTTATTCCGCGGCGCAGGGCGGAGGCATCAGCGGGGCTGAACTCGCCGCGATGGCGCCCCTGCAAGGTCCGGCGCGCTCACGCAGCACCGGCAGTTTCGTCACCTGGCTGCCGGGGCCGCGCACCGGCGCGGGCGCCTTTACCGGCAGCTTGATGGACAATCTTTCACGCGACATCCGCACCACCCGCGATCCGGCGGTGGCCACGAGCCAGGCGGTGCGGCAGACCTTGACCGGCTTTGGCGTCGGCGGCTTGCCGCGCGATCTGGGCTCTACCGGCTTTGCCGCAGTCGACGTGAAAGGCGAGGCTGCTTCCTGCGCCGTCACCATGAACGGGCCCTTTGGATCGGGGCGCACCGCCGCGGGTACCGGCGTGGTGCTGGCGCAAACGCCGTCCAGCGCGGCGGGTTTGGCCAGCGCTTTCCTGACGCCGGTGATCGCGACCAGTGGCGGACAGGTTGGTCTGGCCGGCGCGGGCGCGGGCGGACCGAACGGTACGGCGGCCGCGCTCTATGCGGTGCTGGAAGCAGCCGGGGGCCGCGCGCTCGGCAAGCGCGGCGATCTGCGCGGCACCGGCAACGCACCGTACGACACGGTGAACATGATTTCCTGCGATCAGGATGCCTGCGTGGCGCTGACCGATCCCGGCGCCCATGGCGCGGGCATCGCGGCGGAAGTTCTGGCCACACAATGATTGTCCATGGCGCCTGTCACTGCGGCGCCATCGCCTATGAGGCCGAGGTCGATCCGGCGCGCGCCACGGTCTGCCATTGCATCGATTGCCAGAAACTGTCCGGCGCGGCCTTTCGCGCTTCGGTCCCCGCACGGGTGGAGGACTTCCGTCTGCTCAAGGGCACGCCAAAGGCTTACGTGAAGACCGCCGAGAGCGGCAACCGGCGTGTCCAGGCATTTTGCGGCGATTGCGGTTCGCCGCTCTATTCCGCCGACGCGGTGGGCGCCAAAGCCTATATGTTGCGTATCGGGGTGATGGCGGAACGCGCGCACCTGCCGCCACAACGCGAAATATGGTGCGAGTCAGCACTTCCCTGGTCGCGGGATCTGCTGCCGCTAGCAAAGATCGAAAAGCAGTCCTGACGACTGTGCACGACCGGCGGGCGATAGCGCGCGAGCGTGTCCAGTAGACACGCGAGAGGAAGTGCGCGCCGCGAGCCTAAGCGAGCGGCGGGCTCACTCCTTATTCGTTACTAAACGTGCGCTGCCACCAGCCCTTTTTCTTGGGCTTGTCGTCCTGCGGCGTCGTGTCGATTTCGTCGGACGGCGTGGTGTCCGGCACATCATCCTTCAGCGACCAGACGGGCGTCGAGGGCAAACCCGGCGCATGCTTGGTGTCGGTCGGCGTGGTGTCTATCTCGTCGGGCACGGCGCCGAAGCGGTCGGCCTCAACGACAAAGTCGGTCTGGTGATGCTCCATGCCTTCGGGTTGGGGCTGCTCGGCCCGATCGCGTCCGCCACGGCGGCCACGGCGGCGGCGGCGGCGACGGCGCGCCTCGCCATTTTCACTGGCGTGCTGGCCATTGCCAGGTCCGCCATCCGGTCCTCCGTTCGGAGCAGACGGGCCTTGCGCTTCGGCCTCGCTATCCAGCGACTGATGGCTTTCGGCAATCTGGGCCGCTTCGGAACTGGCGCTGATGCCTGCATCCTGAGGTTGAGGGGCTTCGCCGCGCTCACCACGATCGCGGCCACGGCCGCGTCCGCCACGGCGGCGGCGGCGGCGGCCGCCGCGGCCATCGCCACGATCGCGGCCATCGCGCTGGCCGCCTTCCTGGCGCTCGGCGCTTTCACTCTCGCTGGTCTCTTCGCTGTCCGAAGATGTTTCCTCAGCCTCTTCGGCTTCTTCCTCTTCTGGCTCTTCCTGATATTCCGGTTCCGGCTCATCGGAGGGGACGAAGCCCGCCTCGATGCCGACGGCGTGTTGCCGCGGCCGCTCACCCGGATCGCGGTTCTTGGTCCGCTCGATCTCGAAGGAGCCGGCCGCGAGGCCCTCCTTGGGATCGAAGCTGATGGCCATGCCGTGCTCAGCCTCGATGCGGGTAAGCTCGCTGCGCTTCTGATTGAGGATGTAGAGCGCGACTTCGCTGGAGACCTTCACGGTCACGGCGGCGGCGCGACTCTTTTCGCCTTCTTCTTCCAGGCCGCGCAGCACGCGCAGGGCGGTGGATTCGGTGGAGCGCACCAGGCCAGTACCGGCGCAATGCGGGCAGGTGACGGTGGATCCTGCAATCACGCCGGCGCGGAGGCGCTGGCGCGACATTTCCATCAGGCCGAACTGGGAGATCTTGCCGATCTGCACCCGGGCGCGGTCATTCTTGACCGCATCGCGCAGCCGCCGTTCCACCTCGCGGTCGTTGCGGCTGTCTTCCATGTCGATGAAGTCGATCACGATCAAGCCGGCCAGATCGCGCAGGCGAAGCTGGCGGCCGATCTCGCTGGCTGCTTCCAGGTTGGTCTTGCGCGCCGTCTCCTCGATCGAATGTTCGCGGGTGGCGCGGCCGGAGTTCACGTCGATCGAGACCAGCGCCTCGGTCTGGTTGATGACAATATAGCCGCCCGATTTCAGGGTGACGGTGGGCGAGAACATCGAATCAAGCTGGGATTCGATGTGCATGCGCTGGAAGACAGGGACGCCGTCCTTGTACTGGTGGACATATTTTGCATGGCTGGGCATCAGCATGCGCATGAAGTCCTTGGCGTTGCGGAAGCCCTGCTCGCCTTCCACCACGACGTCCTGGACGTCCTTGTTGTAAAGATCGCGGATCACCCGCTTGATCAGGTCGCCTTCCTCATAGACGCAGGCCGGCGCGTTGGACGACAGGGTCTTTTCCCGGATCGTGTCCCACAGCCGCAGCAGATAGTCATAGTCGCGCCGGATCTCGAGCTTGGTGCGGTTCTCGCCGGCGGTGCGGATGATCAGGCCCATGCCCTCGGGCAGTTCCAGTCCTTGCGCTGCCGATTTCAGGCGCTTGCGGTCGGCCGCATTGGTGATCTTGCGCGAGATGCCGCCGCCGCGCGGGGTGTTGGGCATCAGCACGCAATAGCGGCCGGCCAGCGACAGATAGGTGGTCAGCGCCGCGCCCTTGTTGCCGCGTTCTTCCTTGACCACCTGCACCAGGATGATCTGGCGGCGCTTGATGACTTCCTGAATCTTGTAGTGCTTGCGGCGCACCCAGCGCTGCGGCGGGCGCTGGGCCTGCAGGGCCTGCGCATCGCCGGAGCCTTCTGCGCCGGCTTCTTCGGCCGGCGCCGCTTCACCATCTTCCGCGGGCCCTTCGCCCTGCGGCATTTCGGCGGCTTCGGGCATCATTTCCGCCACTTCCGCGACCGAGACGGGCTCGATCTCGCCTTCATTTTCCTCGGCGGCTTCGGCTGCGGCGGTTTCCGCATCGCTCTGATAGTCGGAGACCAGGTCTGCTGCGGCGGCTTCCGGCTTGCTCACATCCTCATCGGGCTCGCTCAGCGCGCCGGGATGATTGACGAAAACCTCGTCATGATCGTCTTCAGCGCCGTCGCCTTCGTCCTCGCCGCTGTCCTCGTCGGGGGCGGCGTCAAGCGGCACCAGCGGCGCCATTTCCGCCGTCTCTTCGGTGTCGGCTTCCTCTTCGGCTTCGGTCTCTTCCTCGGCCTCTCCATCCTGGGATTTGGAGCCGGTGATCTCGAAGCTTTCGATGTCGTCTTCCTGGCGACGGCGGGCTTCGGCCTCCTGTTCGGCCAGCAGCGCCTGCCGGTCGGCGACCGGGATCTGGTAATAGTCGGGATGGATTTCGGCGAAGGCCAGGAAGCCCTGGCGATTGCCGCCATATTCCACAAAGGCCGCCTGCAGTGACGGCTCCACGCGCGTCACCTTGGCGAGATAGATGTTGCCTTTGAGCGGCCGCTTGGAAGCGGCCTCGAAATCAAACTCTTCGACCCTGGAACCGTCCACGATCACCACGCGGGTCTCTTCCGGGTGGCTGGCGTCGATGAGCATGCGTTTGGTCATGGAAATCTCCGGCGCGCGCGCGCGGGTCGCCGGCGGCACGCCGTGCGACGGGCCCCCTGTCGGCGAAAGGTTGGCGGCGCGAATTGAATGAGAGGGAAGGGCGCGCATGCCATTCCGTCGAAACGGTCATAAGGACCGGGACAGCGTCGGAAAGGAGCGCAAATTTGACAGTCATTGTTACTTCAGTGGCCGTCAGCCGGGGCTGTTGGCTTTGGATTGGCCTGATGTACCGGCACGGGCACGGAGTACGCGCAGGGGCGGGCTTTTCAGGGAAGGCGCGGCGGCCGCGAGAATCGCGCCGCTCTGCCGGTCTTGGTTTTTGTAGGGTGCCAGCAGGGTTTCAACAAGCAATTAATGGGCACATTTGTGACGGCGCGCCCGTCTTTAGCATTTTATATAACGATATCAATGTGTTAATGCCTTGACCAGAGGCGCAGAAGATTGTTTTTCACCGCTTCCAGCCGCACCCGGTTGCTCCACTCCATCTTCAGCCCCTCCAGCGCCGCTACCTCGCTCAGCTCATAAAGCTGGGTGCGCACGAATTCGTCCGGGATCATGCTTTCGATGAAGGTAATGGAGACCAGCCGCTGGCCGCGCCGGACCGGGGTGACTTCGTGGAGCTGGGTGGAAGGATAGACCACCACGCTGCCGGGTTGGCCTTTGATCACCACCGATCGGGTTCCCAGGTGGACCACCAGTTCGCCGCCGTCATAGTCCTGGGGCGGGTTCAGCCAGACCGTCGCGGACAGGTCGGAACGGCGGACCTGATCGCCGAACCGCATATGGGAAGTATCGGCATGGGCGCCATAGGTCATGCCCACCTCGTAGCGGGCAAGCATGGGCGGGGCGACTTGGGCCGGAAAGGCGAAGTCGCGAAAGGGCCTGGAACGGGCAAAGGCCTCTGCCACGATCTTGGACGATTCCGCATGAAGCGGATCAGTCTCGCTGGCCTGGAGATTCTTTTTCGCCTGGTTGTGGGGATTGGAAATCCGTCCATCCACGAAGGTGACGCGCGTCGCCAATTCGCGCAGCCGCGCCACTTCCTCGGCCTTAAGAAAGTCGTTTATTTCCAGAAACATCGTAACCCCGCGCGGACGGCGAAACCTAGCAAAGGCGGCCGCGCGAAACAAAGGCCGTGTTACTGTCGCCGCACTTGATTCGGAGAAGCGTGTTTTGCGTTTTGCTGCCGTCCTGATCCTTGCCGCCGCGGGCTTGGCCCTTGCGGGGCTTGGGCCTGCGGGCGCCGATGACGCCATCAGCCGGCTGATGAGAAACCAGGACGATGCCGCCAAGAACCTGCCGGTAGCGCCGGCCAAGCCTCTTCCCGCCCAGGTGGCCGGTCCGACGGTGGGCTCCAAGCCTCAGGGGCCGACGCCCATGGTGATGAGCGCGCGTATCGGCGAGCATGAAGACCGGACCCGGCTGGTGATCGAACTCTCCGATCCGGTGAACCTGCGCGCCTTCGCCCTCGCCAATCCCGACCGGGTGGTGATCGACATGCCGGAAGTGACCTGGCGGCTGGGCGCGCCGCCGCGGCCCTCCGGTTTCGGCGCCGTCAAATCCTATCGCTATGGGCAGTTCCGCGCCGGCAACTCCCGCATGGTGATCGACCTCAACCAGCCGGTGACGGTTTCGGACGCGCTGGTTCTGCCGCCGTCCGCCGGTTTCGGCTACCGGGTGGTGATAGACCTGTTCCCCACCAACCGCACGAAATTCGACTCCCTGGCAGGCTGGCCCGCCGACCTCAAGAAGCGGGAAAGCGATGCCGAGAAGCTGGCGGCGCTGATCGCGGCTCAAGAGGCGCCGCCCGTCAGAGGCGGCGGCAAGAAGGTGATCGTGCTGGATCCCGGCCATGGGGGGCTGGATGCCGGAACCATCGGCGTCAACGGGCTGATGGAAAAAGATCTGGCGCTGGCCGAAGGGCTGAAGCTGCGCAAGCTCCTGCAGGCGCGGGGTTACACGGTCTTCATGACGCGGGATAACGACACTTTCATTCCACTGCGCCAGCGCGTCGCGATCGCGCGGGCCGACAAGGCAGACCTGTTCATCGCCTTGCACGCGGACTCCAATCCCGATTCCGACACCACGGGCACCTCGATCTACACCCTGAATGACGGCCGTTCCGATCGCGAGGCGTCGGCGCTGGCCCGGCGCGAAAACCAGTCGGACGTGATCGCGGGTGTGGACCTGTCAGGCGACAACAATCCGGTGGCGCCGATCCTGATCGGCCTTGCCCAGCGGGACACGCGCAACAAGTCGTCCGAGTTCGCCACCCATGCCCTCAAAAGCATCAGCCAGGTGACCGAGCTCCTGGCCCACAGTCCGCACCGGTCCGCCAGCTTGGCGGTGCTGGTTGCCCCAGATGTTCCCGCGGTTCTGATCGAACTTGGCTATCTCTCCAATCATGGCGATGCGGCACAGATGAACACCGATTCCTGGCGCAGCAGGGTGGCGGAAGCTATCGCCAATGCGGTGGACGCCCAGTTTTCGCCGTCTTCGGGCGAGCAAGCGGCCAGATGAAACCCGGCCCAGGAAGCCCTTTCAAGCCGGGGCCCCGGGCCTTATAAATCGCGCAGTCATATGCAGAATTTCCTCACCCGTCTTTTGAAGTGGCTTGGCCTGGCCGCGGCCGCGCTGGTGGTGGTGGTCCTGGGCTTTGCCGCCTTCTGGATCGTCACCTTGATGCGCGACCTGCCCAGCGTGCAGGCGCTGCAGGACTATCAGCCGCCCATCACCACCCGCGTCTATGCCGGTAACGGCACGGTGCTGGGCGAATATGCCCATGAGCGGCGCATCTTCGTGCCGGTTTCCTTCGTCCCCAAGCTGGTGAAGGAGGCCTTCACCAGCGCTGAAGACCGCAATTTCTACAATCATCCCGGCGTGGACCCGGCCGGCATCCTGCGCGCCGCCATCAAGGATGTCGGTCTGGTGCTGGAGGGCCGCCGGCCGCAGGGCGCTTCCACCATCACCCAGCAGGTGGCGCGCGGCTTCCTGCTCAATTCCGATCTCAAGATGGCGCGCAAGGTGCGCGAGGCGATCCTGGCCATCCGCATCGACGCCACCTATCCCAAAGAGAAGGTGCTGGAGCTTTATCTGAACGAGATCAATCTCGGCCAGAACAGCTATGGCGTGGGAGCGGCGGCGCTGAATTATTTCGGCAAGTCGCTGGACGAGCTCAACATCTCCGAAGTCGCTTTCCTGGCGGCGCTGCCCAAATCGCCCAGCCATTACGATCCGCGCTTCCATCCCGAGGCCGCATTGGACCGGCGCAATTGGGTGATCTCCCAGATGGAGGAGAACGGCTACGTCACCGACGCGCAGGCCAAGGCCGCCAAGGCTGAGCCGCTCGCGACCCGCACGCGCGCCCTGGGCAGCCAGGCGGCAGACGTCGATTACTATGTCGAGGAAGTGCGGCGGCTGCTCTACAAGCAGTATGGCGGCAAGGCGCTCTACGACGGCGGCTTGCAGGTGCGCGCTTCGCTGGATACGCGGCTGCAGAACTACGCCGTCAGCGCGCTGCGCACCGGTCTGGTGCGCTATGACCGCCGCCATGGCTGGCGCGGCGCCAAGATGCATATCGACCTTGCCAACTGGCAGAAGGCGCTCGCCAAGCTGGCAAACGATCCCAACCACCAGTCGGGCATCGATACCTGGCGGATAGCGGCGGCGCTGGAATATGCCGGCAAGACTGTGCGTATCGGTTTTGCCGACGGCAGCACCGGCACCATGACCTATGACGGCTACAAATGGGCGCGGCATCAACTGCCCGGCGCGGTTTATGGCCCGGCCCCGGCTGGTCCGCAGGAAGTGGTCAAGCCGGGCGATGCCTTCTTTGTCGAGCCCATGCCCGCGCCTGCAAAGCCCGGCGAATATGGCCTGCGCCAGGTACCGGAAGTGAACGGCGCCATTGTGGTGATGGACCCGCATACCGGCCGCGTGCTGGCCATGTCAGGCGGCTTCTCTTATGCGTCGTCGCAGTTCGATCGCGCCATGCAGGCCCAGCGCCAGCCGGGTTCGTCCTTCAAGCCCTTCGTCTATGCCACCGCGCTCGAGGACGGCTATACCCCCGCCAGCAAGGTGCTGGATGCGCCCTTCGAGATGGACATGGGCCCGGGGCAGGGCATCTGGCGGCCAGAGAATTTTGAGCGCGGCGACTATCTGGGCGACACCACCTTGCGCCGTGGTTTGGAGCTGTCGCGCAACCTGATGACGGTGCGCCTGGCCCATGATCTGGGCATGGCCGACGTGGTCAAGATGCCGATCCGCTTCGGCGTCTATGACAAGCTGCCGCCGCTCTTGGCCAACTCGCTGGGTTCCTATGAGACCACCTTGATGCGCATGGTCACCGGCTATTCGGAATTCGTGAATGGCGGCAAGAAAGTCAGCGCCTCGTTGATCGACCGCATCCAGGACCGCAACGGCAAGACCATCTGGCGCCACGACACCCGCAAATGCGAAGGCTGCAACGATGCATCCTGGCACGATCAGGAAGAGCCGCTGCTGTCTGACACACGGGAGCAGATCCTGGATCCCCGCACCGCCTATCAGATCGTCTCCATGCTGCAGGGCGTGGTTCAGCGCGGCACCGCCGCTTATTCGGTGGGCGCGCAGATCAACAAGCCGCTGGCCGGCAAGACCGGCACCTCGCAGGATGCGCAGTCCACTTGGTTCATCGGCTTCTCGCCAGACCTGGCCGCGGGCGTCTATGTCGGCTTCGACAATCCCCGCACCCTGGGTCCGAAAGAGCAGGGCGCCACGGTGGCAGCCCCGATCTTTCGCGATTTCATGAAGGAGGCGCTGAAGGATGCGCAGCCCACGCCCTTCCGTATCGCGCCCGGTATCGAGGAAGTGGCCATCGACTGGAAGAGCGGCGCAGCGGTCGCGCCCGGCACGCCCGGCGCCATCATGGAAGCCTTCAAGGCCGGCACCGCGCCCGGCGAGGCCAACGCGCCCTCGCCGGATGAAAGCGTGCCGGGCAACGGCACCGCCAGTGTCAGCCAGGGCACCGCGCCGCCGCAATCGGTGAGTGAAGGGACGGGTGGACTTTACTGAGAGCCGCGGCGCGCGTAGCGCGTGAGCAGGTCCTGCGGACCTGCGAAAGCGGCGAGCGCCGCGAGCTTGAGCGAGCGGCAGCGGCAACGGGCTTTACCTTCGCGGTTGATCTTCGTATATCCCCGCCATGCGCCCAGAAATTGCCCGCGCCGTAGACGATATCCAGCAGGCCATTGCCCTGCTGAGGAGGCATCTTTGACTGGGACGCCGCCCGCCGCCGCCTGGACGAACTGAACGCCAAGGCCGAAGACCCTTCCATCTGGAACGATCCCGCTGCCGCGCAGAAGCTGATGCGCGAGCGTCAGAAGCTCGACGCGTCCATCGCTTCGGTGACGCGACTCACCAACGAGCTTGCCGACGCCACCCAGCTCCTGGAGATGGCGGAGGCGGAGAATGACGCCGCCATGGTGACGGATGCGGAAAATTCCGTGCTGACGCTTTCCAAACGCGCGGAGCAGATGCGGCTGGAATCCATGCTGTCGGGCGAGGCTGACGGCAACGACAGCTATATCGAAATCCATGCGGGGGCCGGCGGCACCGAAAGCCAGGACTGGGCCAGCATGCTCTTGCGCATGTACACGCGCTGGGCCGAGCGTCATGACTACAAGCTGCAGCTGATCGAGGAGAGCGAAGGCGAGGGGGCGGGCATCAAGTCCACCACGCTTCTGGTGAAGGGGCCCAATGCCTATGGCTGGCTGAAGACCGAAGCCGGCGTGCACCGGCTGGTGCGCATCTCACCCTTCGACTCCAATGCCCGGCGGCACACGTCTTTCTCGTCCGTCACGGTCTATCCGGTGATCGACCAGTCCATCGAGATCGACATCCCGGAAAAAGATGTTCGGGTCGACGTCTATCGCGCATCCGGCGCCGGCGGCCAGCACGTCAACAAGACCGAGAGCGCGGTGCGCATCACCCACCTTCCCACCGGCATCGCGGTGGCCAGCCAGTCCGAGCGCAGTCAGCACCAGAACCGCGCCATCTGCTGGGACATGCTGAAATCCAAGCTCTATGAGATCGAGCTGGAAAAGAAGAAGGCCGAAACCGGCGCCTTTGTCGGCGAGAAAAAGGAGATCGGCTGGGGCCATCAGATCCGCTCTTACGTCCTGCAGCCTTATCAGCTGGTGAAGGATCTGCGCACCGGCGTCGAAAGCCGCACGCCCAGCGACGTGCTCGACGGCGATCTGGATGGCTTCATGGCTGCCGCATTGGCGCAGGAGGTCGGCGGCAAGCCGCGTGAGAAGGTCGAAGACCTTGAGTGAGCGGCGCGCCTAGCGCGTGAGCAGGTCCAGTGGACCTGCGAAAGCGAACGAACGCCGCGAGCTTGGGCGAGCGGCTGGAATAGGTCTCTTCCGCCCTGGAACCTTAAATAGACTTCAGAGGCGCAGGAACCGTGCGCGGTGGGGGCCGTTCGTTATGTGGGCACCACCGGAGATTCACATGCGCCGATCTTTCTATCTTGCAGGTTCCATCCTGTTTGCCGCGGCTTTGATGCCGCTGGCGGCCCGGGCCGACAGCCCGCGAGAGTTCCTCAATCAGGCACTGCAGGGCGACAATTCCGAAATCATGCTGGGCAATCTGGCCGCCGACCGGGCGCGCGATCCGGCCGTGCGCGATTTTGGCCGCACCCTGGTCAGCGATCATTCCAAAGCACGCGGCGAGGTGCTGGATGCGGGCCGTCGCTACGGCATCCGTCCCACCCGCGAGATGGCGCCGGAGGCCCGGGAAGAACGCGACCGGCTGATGGGACTGCGGGGCCGTGATTTCGACCGGGAGTTCATTCGCTACATGATCGACGACCACCGCAAGGATATCGGCGATTTCCGCGATGAGGCGCGGGAGCATCATGGATCGGTCAGTGATCTGGCCGGCCGCCAGCTTCCCACACTGCGCGAACATCTGCGCATCGCCATGTCGCTGGATCGCGATCATGGCCGCTTCAACGGCCGTTACGATCAGGCCCATGACTGGCAGGACCGCGGCGATCGCCACGACAATGACCGCGGCGGCTACAACCGATAAGCAGTTAGGTCTGCTGGATAGTCAGGTCGTCGCCGGGCTGAGGGACGCGAACAGAGCGGCCCCGCCGACCTGTGAGCGGCGGGAGCCGCCATCGATATCACCCAGCGGGTTGTCGCTGTGGCGGCAATTGCCTTCGAAGAAAGCGCCGGCTTCCACCGAAAAGGCTTCGTGCAGGATATCGCCTTCCACATGGCTGGTCGCCGTCAAGGTAACCTTGCGGGCGCGGATGCGGCCGATCACCTTGCCCCGGATGGTGACATCCTCGGCATAGATCTCGCCCTGAACTTCCGCCTTGTCACCGATGACCAGGCCGATGCAGCGCACATCGCCTTCCACCTGCCCGTCGATCTGCACATCGCCATGGGAGGCGAGGGTGCCACTGATCACCATGTCGGCGCTGATGATGGTTGGCGCGGCATGGGGGCGGCGCTTGGCGCTTGCAGCCGCCGCGAGCGGGGCTGGCACCTGCGCATCGGCGGAGGGTTCTTTACTTCTGCTAGAGAACATGGCGGCCAGCCTCTATGAAGTTGTTCGGGTTCTTGACGACATCGTCGTACCAGACTTCGTAATGGACATGCGGCCCGGTGCTGCGTCCCGTCGAGCCGACGCGGCCAAGGCCCACGCCCTTTGCCAGATAGGCGCCCACCTTCACGCTGATGGCGGACAGATGGCCATAACGCGTGTGGATGCCAAAGCCGTGGTCGATCTCCACCATGTTGCCATAGCCGCCGCGATTGCCGGCGAACACCACGGTGCCCGGCGCAGTGGCATGCACCACGCTGCCCCAGGGGCCGGCGAAATCAATGCCGGGATGGAAGGCGAAGCGGCCGGTGAAGGGATCGGTGCGCGCGCCGAAGCCGCTGGACTTGTCGAAGGTGCCGGTGCTGACCGGCATGGCCAGCGGCACGTGATCCAGGGCGGCGGAAAGCCCGTTGAGTTGGTCCAGCCTTGCCGCGGCGCTGAAATAGGCGTGGTTGAATTTGGGATCGGAGATGCCCTCGATCCGCACCTGATCCAGCGGGATTTCCGGACCGCCAACGCCTTCGCTGGCGGCGGCCTTGCGCAGGAAAAGATCGGGATTGATGCCGGCGCGGCGCATGACGTTCTGCAGCGCGCCGATGCCGCGTCCCAACTCGCCCTCGGTCTTGGCCATCAAGGTTGTTTCGGAGCTGCCGATACCCGCCACGCGTTTGGTCTGCTCTGACAGAACTTTCAGCCCGGGATGCTGGGCATAGGTCGCGGGGCTAGGCTCAAGCGGATGGGTCGTGATGTGCACGCTCCGGGTCACGGACTGAAACAGCGCCGCGAAGCGCTGCATGGCGTGGTCGAGCATACTGGCATGCGTGGTGCGGCCGGTGCGTGGCTGGGGCTGAACTGGCCCTGGCATCACGATCAGAGCCGAAGAGCCGGCATCGGGCGCACTCATGCTGGTTATGCCGGGTGCGCCCTGGACCTGCGGCGCGCGCGCGCCTACCGAGCTTTCCACCTGGTCGGCGCGGTTCAGGAATCCGGCGATGGCGTTCTGCTTGACCTGAAGCGCGTCGGCGGTCGCCTTGAAACGATCCTGCGCCGACACCAGCGCGCCGTTCAGCTCGTCATAGGACATCTGCAGATCGGCGACCCGTTCCTCATAGGCCGCCTGCATCTGCTGATAGCGATGATCCTTGGCCGCGATGATGCGGTCCTTGAAAATGACATTGACGGTGGCGAAGGCGACCCAGCCCAGGAAGATCAAAGTGAGGCCGGCGAGCGTCGCCTGCAGCGAAGGCCCGAAGGTGAAAAACTGCACCCGGCCATTGCTGCGGACATAGATCTGACGTTCCGGGAAGGTGGCATGAATCCACGACCAGGCCCGTTCCAGGAACGACGCCTTCAACCCCGAAGCCGCTTGATCTTCAACGCCCATTTTATCCCCAGCCGGCATTTCACCCGTACGCGGAGGACTGATCAAGCGCCTGTTCCAGAAAAACGAACGGGTTAACCCTGATTGCTGGAACGGGTCTTTCATAGGCTCCTGGCTCTTTCCAGCACGGCTTCGACATGGCCCGGCACCTTGACCTTGCGCCAGGCCTCCACGACCACACCCTTGGCATCAATGAGAAATGTGGCGCGCTCCATGCCCATATACTTGCGGCCATAGAGGGTCTTCTCTCCCCACACGCCCCAGTCCTGCGCCATCCGGATATCGGGGTCCGAGCCCAGCGTTAACTTCAACTTGTGCTTCTTACGGAATTTGGCGTGGCTCTCCACGCTGTCCTTTGACACACCGATCACCGTTACGCCGGCCTTCTCGAACTTCTTGAGATTGTCGGAAAAGGCGATCGCTTCCTTGGTGCAGCCCGAGGTGTCATCCTTGGGATAGAAATAGACAATGTAGGGCGCGCCCTTGAGGGCGCCTGAGGAGACGGCCTCGCCGTCATCCGTCATGATCTTGAAAGAGGGGGCCCGATCTCCCACAGAGACTCCCCCCGCTGCCAGCGCCATCCCTAGTCCCAAGCCCTTCGTTAACCTATCGGATTTAAGCCATGCCATGCTCCGTGGGCAAATCAAAAAGGCGGGGCAAGGGGCTGGAAAGATTTGCCCTTTTTAAGCCCAACAGTCGTAATAGAGCCGTGCGCCGGACAAGCCGGCAATTCCCCGGGATAGTTTTCAGGGGAATTTTCAGGGAATCCCCGCGTTGAACCTGCCTTTTGCCCGATTCATTAAGGCCCATCACATCAGCCGGGCCGCGTTGACGGCGGGGATCCTGGTCGCGGCCATCGTCTTTTTTGTGGTTGGCGTGGGCCTGCGCCTGCTCTGGGGGCCGGTTTCCCTGGGCCCCCTGAAGGGAACCCTGGCGGGCGCGATCCATGATGCCCTGCCGGGCATAGCGCTGGACTATGACCAGGCCGCCATCGAATGGACCCCCGACCAGGGGCGGGTGAACCTAGTGGTCCTGGGGACCCGCCTCTATGACGCCCATGGCCGGGTGGTGGCGACCGCCCCCAAGGCCGCCATCAATCTGGCGGCGGCGCCCTTTCTCAGCGGGCGTGTCGTGGTCAAGCGCATCACCCTGGTGGGGGTGGCCTTCACGCTGATCCACACCAAGTCAGGCGGCATCCGCCTGGGCAACGAAAAAGATGTCGGCGACGACAGCCTGATCAAACGCATCAGCGACGTGATCACCGCCCATGGCGGCCAGTCTTCGTCGCTGGAGAGCTTTGCAGTGCGTGGCGCCCAGCTCGGCTTCTATGACGAGATCACGGGTCTCAACCTGACGGCGCCGCGCGCCAATATGGTGATGCGGGGCACGCGCGATGTCATCGCCACCGGCTTCGATGCCGATGTGATCATCTCCGGCAGCAAAAGCCATGTCACCGCCGATCTGAAGCTGCCGCCGGATAAAGGTCCGATCACCGGCACTTTGGCGATCACCGGTCTGGAGCTCAAGGCGCTGGGCGCCAATTCAAATTTCTTTGAAGGCGTGAAGACGTTTCCGATGGTGGCCAGCGCCTCGACCAGTTTCCGGGTGGAGGCGGACAATTCCCTTGCCTTCGCCGCCTTCGACATCATCGCCCGTGGCGACATTCCCTTCGCGCACGCCGCGGCAAAGACGCTGAAGATTTCCAACTTGCGCCTGGTCGGCCGTTACGAAGGCCCCAGCCATCACCTGGTGATTTCGACCGCGGATCTGGAAGCCCGGGGCTTGCGGGCGCGGCTGAAAGGCACTGGAGATTTCATCTATGACTCGTCCGGCGGGCTGGAACGGCTGCGCGCGGAACTGACCGGACGCGAGATCGCCCTGGACATGCCCAGCCTGTTCCCGCAGCCGGTGGCGTATCAGAGCCTGACGCTGGTGGGCGATTATCTGACGGGCCCGCGCGAGTTCGATATCACCCGTTTCAACATCGCTGCGCCCGGCTTTGCGCTGGATGCGTCGGGCACGGTGACGCTCAATGACAAGGGGGCGCCGGGTCTGGTGGCCAAGGCGCGCATTCCCGCCATGCCGGTGCGTCAGCTTTTGCGCTATTGGCCCCTGCCGGTTGCGCCCGGCGCGCGCAGCTGGATCAGCGAGAACATCTTTGCCGGCGATATCGGTCCGCTCGAGGCGCAGAGCAATTTTGCGCCAGGCATGCTGGATCAGGATATTTATCCCGAAGACGCGCTCTCGCTGACCTTCGGCATGCACAATCTCGACGGCAATTACGTGACCGGCCTGACGCATGCCACCCAGGTCAACGGCACTGCGATCCTGACTGGCGACACCTTCCGCGCCAGCTTCACCTCCGGCCGCATCGGTCCGCTCATCGCGCGCGCCGGCAGCGCCCTGATCCCCAACCTGCATGTGCATGGCACGGTGGGGGAGTTCAATGTCCATGTCGACGGCGCCATGCCGGATGTGATGGCGCTGATCGACATGAAGCCGCTGAATTATCCGACCCGGTTCGGCATCGATCCCAAGACGACCAACGGCCAGGCCAGCACAGATCTGGTCTTCAAGGTGCCGATGCTGGCCGACCTGCCGGTGGATGATGTCGGCATCCAGGTGAAGGCGCAGGTCAATGAGTTCGCCGTCAGCCTGGGCAAGATGCGGCTCGGCGGCGGCAATGTCAGCTTTGATATCGACAACGACCATCTGCACCAGGTCGGCCAGGTCAATCTGGCGGACTCGCGCTTCAATGTGGACTGGACCGAGGATTTCAAGACGCCCGATCAGGTCACCAGCCGGCTGACGGTCAAAGGCATGATGACCGAAGCGGTGCGGATCGCGCTCAACATCAACCTGCCGCGCATTTTCCGCGGCACGGTGCCGGTGAGCGCCGACCTGACCGGCCATCGCGGCAGCCTGATGCATGCCGATGTCACGGCGGACCTGACGCCGGCCTCCCTGTCGGTGCCGATCGTCAATCTGGAGAAGACACCGGGCCAGCCTGCTTCGGGCCGGTTCGGCATCAATTTCGCGGCCGGCAATGTGGTGCAGGAAGAAACGATCCGCATCACCGGGCCGGTACTGAACCTGAACGGTACCGCCGACTTCAACCGCAATGGCGACCTGACGGTGCTGAACCTGCCGTCCGTGCGGATGGGGCCGCTGAATGATCTTTCCTTCCAGCTCGCGCGCGGCCCGAACGGCGACGACTATCTGGTGCGCGGCCGCTCGCTGGATGGCGCCAAGATCGGCCGAACCGGCTCCAACGAGGCGCCGGGCGGTGGTGCACCGCAGCCGGCCGACGATACATTTTCCGGGCGCATTCATATGAACGTACGGTTGGACCGGCTGGCGATGCGCGATGGCGTTTCCATTGCGCCGTTCAATCTGGAGCTCGGCGCCACCGGCGACCGGCCGGGCGCGCTCAATCTCAGCGGCGATATCACCCAGGGAACGCGCAGCGCGCCGCTGGCCGCAAACCTCGAAAATACCGGCAAGGCGCGCAAGGTAACGGTGACCAGCGGCGATGCGGGGTTGTTGGCGCGGGGCCTGTTCGCATTCGAGAGCATGCGCGGCGGCGAGCTGGCCGCAACCATCAACCTGCCGGGCCAGGCGTCCGATCCGCCCACTCCCAATGCGCCGGCCGATTTCACCGGCACGATGACGGTGAAAGATTTCCAGATGGTCAATCAGCCGCTGATCGGCCGTTTGTTTGCTGCGCTCTCTCTGACCGGTCTTGTCGATCTGATGGGCGGCAATGGCATCAGCCTGGATGAATGGAGTTTCCCCTTCACCTCCAAAAACAATGTGATCGGGGTGAACGCCTCGCGTGTCTCGGGGCAGATCTGCGCCACCGCCGACGGCTATATCGACCGGCCACACGGCACCCTGGCGCTGAAGGGCTCGCTGGTGCCGGCCTGCGGCGTCAATTCGGTGTTGAGCAATATTCCGCTCTTGGGCGACATTCTGGCGTCGAAGAAGGGCGAGGGCATCCTCAGCGCCACCTATTCGGCCACGGGCAACATGGAACAGCCCAATATCAGCACCAATCCGCTCTCCATGCTGGCGCCGGGCATCTTTCGCCGCATCTTTCAGGGCCATATCCCGACCCAGCGCGATGCGCCGACCAACAACGAGGCGCCGCAGACCCAGGCACAGGCCGAAACGCCGACCCCCGCGCCCCGGCCGCCAAACTAGGCGGGCTTCACCAGGACGTGACGCTTTTTACCGCTTGAAAGTTTCAGCACGCCATCACTGTTGAGCGCGCTGGCATCCACCATCAGCTTCGGATCGCTGAGGGCCACATCGTTGAGCTTCAGGCCGTTGTTGGCGATGAGTTTGCGGGCTTCGGAATTGGACGAGGCCAGGCCCGCCGCCACCGCCAGGGTGAGAATGCCCTCGGGAAGCTTGGCGGTTATGGTGGGCAGGCCTTCCGCGGAGGCGCCTTCTTCGAAGGCGCGGCGGGCCGTGTCGGCCGCTTTGTCTGCCGCCGCGCGGCCATGCAGAACCGCCGTGGCCTCGGTGGCCAGGACCTTCTTGGCGTCATTCAGCTCCGCGCCTTGCAGTGTCTCAAGCCGCGCGATCTCGTCCAGTGGCAGGTCGGTGAAGAGGCGCAGGAAGCGGCCGACATCGCCATCCTCGGTGTTGCGCCAGAATTGCCAATAGTCATAGACGCTCAACATGTCCCGGTTCAGCCAGACGGCGCCGGCGGCGGTCTTGCCCATCTTGGCGCCGGATGCGGTGGTGATCAGCGGCGTGGTCAGGCCGAAGAGCTGCACATTCTCCATTCGCCGGCCCAGATCGATGCCGGAAACCACATTGCCCCACTGGTCGGAGCCGGACGACTGCAGCCGGCAGCCGTAACGCTTGTAGAGCTCGACAAAGTCGTAGGCCTGCATGATGGAATAGTTGAATTCCAGGAAGGACAGCGGCTGCTCGCGCTCGAGCCTCAGCTTGACGCTATCCATGGTGAGCATGCGGTTGACCGAGAAATGCCGCCCGACCTCGCGCAGGAAGGGAATGTAGTCCAGCTTGTCCAGCCATTCGGCATTGTCGACCATGATGGCGTCGGATGGACCATCGCCGAACTTCAAGAGATGGCGCACGCCGCTCAGCATGCTCTGCTTGTTCTCTTCGATCTGTTCCGGCGTCAGGATCAGGCGGGTTTCATCCTTGCCCGAAGGATCGCCCGCCTTGGTGGTGCCGCCGCCCATCAACAGGATCGGCTTGTGGCCGGCCTGCTGCAGCCGGCGCAGGGTCATCAGCTGCACCAGATTGCCGACATGCATGGATTTGGCGGTGCAGTCGAAGCCGATATAGGCGGTGACTCTTTCCTTGCCGAACAGCGTGTCCAGGTCTTCCGGCGCCGAGCAGTCGTAATAGGCGCCGCGGCCCGCGAAAGTGCGCAGGAATTCGGACTGGAAATTGGGTGCGGCGGGCATGGTATAGACTCTGATCAGGCAGGGGCGGCAATAGCACAATGACCCAGATACAGAAAGTCATCGGCCTGATGAGCGGCACCTCGCTGGACGGGGTGGATGCCGCCCTGCTGGAGACCGATGGCGAGGGGATCGCGCGGCCCGGTATGGGGCTGACGCTGCCCTATGACGGGGAAACGCGCGCGCTGCTGCGTGCCGCCCTGGACGAGGCGCGGGCAGTGGCGCAAGGCGCTCCGGTGCCGCAATCCATCCGCGAGGCGGAGCGGCGTCTGACCGAGGTTCATGCCGAGGCGGTGAAGGCGCTGCTGGCGAAGGCGGGGATCGGTGCGCCCGACGTGGCGTTGATTGGTTTCCACGGCCAGACCATCCTGCACCGGCCCGAGCGGCATTGGACCTGGCAGATCGGCGACGGCGCGCTGCTGGCGCGGCTGACCGGGATCGATGTGATCAACGACTTCCGCAGCGCGGATGTGAAGGCGGGCGGGCAGGGGGCACCTTTAATGCCGCTCTACCATGCCGTGATGGCGCGGGAGGCCGCGCTGGCGGAACCTGCTGTGGTTGTGAATATCGGAGGTGTCGCGCAGGTCACTTATATAAGAGGTGATCTGGTGCTGGCCTTCGATACGGGCCCGGGCAATGCCCCGATCGACGACTGGATGCACCGGCACAGCGGCAAGCCGGTGGATGAAGACGGCGCTTTTGCCGCTATCGGCAAGGTCAATGACATGGCGCTGGACAGGATGCTGGCCAACGCCTTTTTCGAGCGCGTGCCGCCCAAGTCGCTGGACCGGATGGATTTTGGCATGGAGGCGGTGGAAGGGCTTTCACCCGCTGACGGCGCAGCGACGCTCACCGCTTTCACCGCCGCTTCCTTGGCGCGGGCGCGCGAGCATTTTCCCGATCCCGCCGCGACCTGGATCGTCAGCGGTGGCGGCCGCCACAACAAGACTTTGATGGCGATGCTGAAGGCGCGGGTGAATGCGCCGGTGCTTGCGGCCGAAGATGCCGGCTGGGACGGCGATGCGCTGGAAGCGCAGGGCTTTGCCTATCTGGCGATGCGGTCGAAGAAAGGTCTGCCGCTGTCGCTGCCGACCACCACTGGCGTGAAGCAGCCAATGACCGGCGGTCGATATTGGAAATCCTAGGTGCGAGGATTTTTGTGACCTGAGCAGGAGCGAAGCGTACAAATGTACGTAAGCGACGAGCGACGAACTCAGGACACAAAAAGACCGCGCCCTAGCGGCCTTCGCGCGGCTTGGACATCATATTGGAGACATAGTCTTTGACCGTCTCCACCACGTCGGCTTCGCGCTTGTCGAAGAAGTGGTTGGCGCCATCGATCTTCGAATAGGTGATCTTGATGCCCTTCTGGGCCGTCAGCCGGTCCACCAGCTTCTGCACATCGGGTTCCGGCACGACATTGTCGCGCGTGCCATGCACGATCAGGCCCGAAGCCGGGCAGGGCGCCAGAAAGGCGAAGTCATACATGCTGGCCGGCGGCGCGATGGAGACAAAGCCGGTGATCTCGGGCCGGCGCATCAGAAGCTGCATGCCGATCCAGGCGCCAAAGGAAATGCCGCACACCCAGACGTTGGAAGGGTTGGGATAAAGCGTATTCATCCAATCCAGCACGGCGGCGGCATCGGAGAGTTCGCCGGCGCCATTGTCGAAGCTGCCCTGGCTGCGGCCGACGCCGCGGAAGTTGAAGCGCACCGTGGTGCAGCCCAGCCCGTGGAACATGTGGAAGAGGTCGTAGACCAGCGGATTGTTCATCGTCCCGCCGAACTGGGGATGAGGATGCAGCACCAGCGCCATGGGCGCGCCCGGGGCCTTTTGCCTCTGGTAGCGCGCTTCGATGCGCCCCGCCGAACCGGGCAGAATGATATCGGGCATGTCCTATTTCCCACCGCGCATCTGCAAGCAATTTAGTCAGGTTTTGGCGGGGCGGGCCCCTTCAAAAACCCATGACGTTACAAATGCTTACAGGAAGACCAACCAACAAGCCGTGAATACTTGACCATTCTACTCAGGAACTCTATATCCCCGGCACCAGGCGTCGACCCGGCTTCGCCTCTCTACACCGGGAGGGGGGTGAAAAAGCAAGGAAAAACGCCTTCTTACGGAAGGGAACCTGTGATGCGGCTGAGCACCAAGGGACGTTATGCGGTGATGGCGATGGCCGACCTGGCCGGCAACGCCTCCGACCCGGCAAATCCCGGCGAGCAGCGGCCGGTGGCCCTGGCCGATATCGCCGCCCGCCAGGACATCTCACTCTCTTATCTGGAACAGCTTTTCGCCAAGCTGCGGCGCGGCGGCCTGGTCACCAGCGTGCGCGGGCCCGGCGGCGGCTATCGCCTGTCGCGCGCGAGCGGAGACCTGCGGATCGCCGACATCATTCTGGCGGTGGACGAGCCGATCGCCGCCACCCGCTGCAAGAGCGGCAGCAGCAAGGGCTGCACCAAGACCGGCGCGCGCTGCGTCACCCACGATCTGTGGGAAGAGCTGGGTCAGCAGATCCATGTTTTCCTGTCGTCGGTGTCGCTGGCCGATGTGGTGGAGCGGCGGGTTCTGGGGCGGGCCAAGCCCTGCAACGACATGGCAGGCGAGATCGCTGCCGCTGAGTAACGCCATGCATTATCTCGATCACAACGCCACCTCGCCCATCCGCCCGGAATCGCTTTCGGCGGTGACCCATGCGCTGGCGGTCGGCGGCAATCCGCTGTCCGTCCATGCCAAGGGCAGGGCGGCGCGCGCGGTGATGGAAGACGCCCGCGAAAAGGTCGCCGGACTGGTGCGCGCCCAGACTGATACGGTGATCTTCACCAGCGGTGCCACGGAAGCGAACAATCTGGCGCTGTTCGGCGCCATCGAGGGTTCGCTGGCGGAAGGTGAAACGCGCATAACCCGCGTCTTTGTTTCTGCCATTGAGCACGCTTCCGTGCTGGCCACGGCCGACCGGCTGGCCGAGCGTTTTCCCTGGGTGCGCGTGGTGCGTCTGGCTGTGACAGCCGATGGCGTGATCGATCTGGAAGGCCTGCGTGTCGCCCTGCGGGAAGGCAAGGGCCGCGCTCTTGTGGCGGTGATGGCCGCCAACAACGAGACCGGCGTGGTGCAGCCCATCGCCGAGGTTTCCAGGCTAGTGCGCGAAGTCAGTGGCCTGCTGCTGGTTGATGCGGTGCCTGCCGCCGGCAAGATCGATCTGGATTTTGCGCTGTGCGATTACATGGTTTTGTCGGCGCACAAGCTGGCCGGGCCGCAAGGTGTCGGCGCGTTACTGGTTCGCGAAGGCGCGCCGCTTCAGCCGCAGTTGGTCGGCGGCGGCCAGCAGAAGGGCCTGCGCGCCGGCTGCGAGAATCTTTCGGGCATCGCCGGTTTCGGCGCCGCGGCCCATGCTGTCGCCGATGGCGAAGGCGAGCGCGCCCGCATCGCCCATCTGCGCGAGCATTTCGAAACCGGCCTGAAACAGGCGATGCCCGAAACCGTTATCTTCGGAGCGGGTAAGGCGCGGTTGTGCAGCACCTCCTGCTTCGCCATTCCGGGCGTTGCCGCTGAGACCGCGCTGATCGGGCTGGATCTGGATGGCGTGATGATGAGTTCCGGTTCGACCTGCTCCTCTGGAAAAGTTTCGGTCAGCCATGTGCTGGCGGCGATGGGCGTCGAGGAAAAGCTGGCGGCTTGCGCGCTGCGCGCCAGCTTCGGCTGGTCCTCCACCATGGAAGACGTGAATGCCGCTTTGCGCTCCCTGATCAAGTTGCGCGAGCGCGGCCGCGGAAAGGCAGCGGCATGAGCATCGCCGAAGAAACCCGCACCCAGGTCGCCGAGATCGGCGAGAAATACAAATACGGCTTCATCACCGACATCGAGATGGAGCGGGCGCCCAAGGGTCTTTCCGAAGACACGGTCCGCTACATCTCGGCCAAGAAGGGCGAGCCGGAATGGATGCTGGAATGGCGTCTGGGTGCGTTCAAGCGCTGGCAGGCGATGAAGGAGCCCAAATGGGCGCGGGTGCATTATCCCAAGATCGACTATCAGAACGCATATTATTATGCGGCGCCCAAGAACACGCCCCTGAAGCAGTCGCTGGATGAGGTCGATCCCAAGCTGCTGGAAACCTACAAGAAGCTGGGCATCCCGCTGCATGAGCAGATGGCGCTGGCCGGCGTGGCGGTGGACGCGGTGTTCGACAGCGTCTCGGTCGCCACCACCTTCAAGGAAAAGCTGAACGAGGCGGGCGTGATCTTCTGCCCGATCAGCGAGGCGATCCGCGACTATCCGGAGCTGGTGCAGAAATATCTCGGCAGCGTGGTGCCGGTGACGGATAATTTCTTCGCCACCCTGAATGCGGCGGTCTTTTCCGACGGCACTTTCGTCTATGTGCCGAAGGGTGTGCGCTGCCCGATGGAGCTGAGCACGTACTTCCGCATCAATGCCAGCGAGACGGGGCAGTTCGAGCGCACGCTGATCATTGCCGACGAGGGCAGCTATGTGAGCTATCTGGAAGGCTGCACCGCACCCAAGCGCGACGAGAACCAGTTGCATGCCGCGGTGGTCGAGCTGGTGGCGCTCGACAATGCCGAGATCAAATATTCCACGGTGCAGAACTGGTATCCGGGCGACGAGAATGGCGTCGGCGGCATCTACAACTTCGTCACCAAGCGCGGCGATTGCCGGGGCAGGAAGTCCAAGATTTCCTGGACGCAGGTCGAGACCGGTTCGGCCATCACCTGGAAATATCCGAGCTGCATCCTGCGCGGCGATGATAGCGTGGGTGAGTTCTATTCCATCGCCATCGCCAACCATTATCAGCAAGCCGACACCGGCACCAAGATGATCCATCTAGGCGCCAATACGAAGTCGCGCATCATCTCCAAGGGGATCAGCGCGGGCAAGGCGCAGAACACCTATCGCGGCCTGGTTTCAGTTTATGGCAAGGCGAAGAATGCGCGCAATTATACCCAGTGCGACTCCCTGTTGATGGGGGCTGACTGCGGCGCCCATACGGTTCCCTACATCGAAAGCCGCAACAAGACGGCGCGCATCGAGCATGAAGCGACGACGTCGAAGATCGCGGAGGACCAGCTGTTCTATTGCCTGGCTCGCGGCATCCCGCAGGACGAGGCGGTGTCGTTGATCGTCAATGGCTTCTGCAAGGAAGTGCTGCAGCAGCTGCCCATGGAGTTCGCGGTGGAAGCGCAGAAGCTGGTGGGCATCTCTTTGGAAGGTTCGGTGGGTTAGTCATGCTTGAAATCAAGAATCTTCATGTCGCCGTCGACGGCAAGGAAATCCTCAAGGGCCTGTCGCTCAACATCCATGCCGGGCAGGTGCATGCCATCATGGGCCCCAACGGCTCGGGCAAGTCCACCCTGTCTTATGTGCTGGCGGGCCGCGCCGGCTACGACATCACCGAAGGCAGCATCCTCTATAACGGCGAAGACCTGGGCGCGCTGGCGCCGGAAGAGCGTGCCGCCAAGGGCGTCTTCCTGGCCATGCAGTATCCCGTGGAGATTCCCGGCGTCACCACCATGACCTTCCTCAAGACGGCGCTGAATTCCCAGCGCCGCGCGCGGGGCGAATCTGACTTGGATGCAGTGGGCGTACTCAAGCTGGTGCGGGCCAAGGCCAAGACCCTCAATGTCTCCGAAGAGATGCTGAAGCGCGCTTTGAATGTGGGCTTTTCCGGCGGCGAGAAGAAGCGGCTGGAAATCCTGCAGATGGCGATCTTCGAGCCCAAGCTGGCCATTCTGGATGAGACCGACTCTGGCCTCGATATCGATGCCCTCCGCCTGGTGGCGGAAGGGGTGAATGCCCTCCGCGATCCGTCACGCGCGATGCTGGTGATCACCCATTATCAGCGCCTGCTGGATTACATCGTGCCCGACCGCATCCATGTGCTGGCACGCGGCCGCATCGTCGCCGAAGGCGGCAAGGAACTGGCGCTGGAGCTGGAAGCCAAGGGCTATGAACATATCGTGGGGCAAGCGGCATGACGGCGCTGGCCACACGCCCGATCGAAGCCCGCAAGGCGGAAGCCGCGTCGGTGTGGCAGAGCCATGGCGTGCCGCACCGGCGCGTCGAGGAATGGAAGTATTCCGACCTCAAAACCGCGCTGGGCGAAAAAGGCGTTGGTGCGGACCTCGCCGAATGGCGGGTAGCGAGCCTGCCGGCCGGTGTGGAGATGTTCGATCTGTCGCTGTCCAATCCTCCTGACTGGGTGAAGACGCATTTCGCGGCCAATACCGGCAATGTGATGGGCGCGGCCTCGCTGGCCCTGTCGGCCGGCGGAGTTGCCTTCCGAGTGCCGAAGGACGCCGCGATCGTCGCGCCGCTGAAGCTGGATTTCACCGGCCCCGGGCATGTCCGTGGCCTGCTGGTGCTGGAAGAAGGCGCGTCGCTCACCCTGGTCGAGGGCGTGGGCCTCAGCGACTTCCGTAATGTCGGATTCGAAATCGCGCTGAACGCACGCGCCAGGCTTGGGCATGTTCGCATCTCGCCGGGGGCCGGCAACAGCGTGCTCGTGGAAGAAGCCTTTATTCGCGTCGCGGCCGGCGCGTCCTATCGTGGCCATTTCGCCAGCTTCGGCAGCAAGCTGTCGCGGATGGAATTGCAGATCGCGCTGGAAGGCGAGGGCGCAGAGGCGCATCTGTCCGGCGTGTCGGTGCTGGATGACCGGCGCCACAGCGACGTCACCAGCCATGTTATCCATCGCCACGGCAACACCAACAGTACGCAACTGTTCAAGCATGTGGTGGGCGGGCGCGGCCAGGCCGTCTATCAGGGCAAAGTGACGGTGGCCAAGGGCGCCAATGGCAGCGACTCCAGCCAGACCGCCAAGGCACTGCTGCTGGGCGAGGCGGCGGAAGCCGATCTCAAGCCCGAACTGGAAATCTTCGCCGACGATGTCAAATGCGCTCATGGCGCGGCGGTCGGCGACCTGGATGCGGAATCGCTGTTCTACATGCGCGCCCGCGGCATTCCCGAAGCCGAGGCGCGGGGCCTGTTGCTGCAGGCCTTCCTGGAAGACGCCATTGCAGAGATCGCGGCCACCGACCAGCGTGAGCTGGTGCGGACCGAGCTGCTGACGGCGCTGAAAGGCATCGCATGACCGCGCAAGCCAAAATCGCGGCCGGTTTCGACGCCGAAAAGGCGCGGGAGGATTTCCCCATCCTGGCGCGCGATGTCTATGGCAAGCGGCTGGTCTATCTGGATAGCGGCGCCAGCGCCCAGAAGCCTGCGGTGGTGCTGGATGCCATGCGCGATTTCGCCGTCAGCGAATACGCCAATGTTCATCGCGGGGTTCATTTCCTCTCCGCCGCCGCAACCGACCGCTATGAAGAGGCGCGGCGCACGGTGCAGAGGTTCCTCAATGCCGCGCGGGAAGACGAGATCGTCTTCACCAAGGGCGGCACCGAAGCCATCAATCTTGTCTCCTATTCCTATCTCGCCCCGCTGATCCAGCCGGGCGATGAGATCGTGCTGACGGTGATGGAGCATCACTCCAACATCGTGCCCTGGCATTTCCTGCGCGAGCGCGCCGGCGCGGTGCTCAAATGGGTGGATGTGCGCGACGACGGCAGCCTGGATATCGAGGCGCTGGATGCCGCCATCACGGCCAAGACAAAACTGGTCGCCGTCACCCACATGTCCAATGTGCTGGGCACCATCACGCCTCTGAAAGAGATTGTGGCCCGCGCCCATGCCAAGGGTGTGCCGGTGCTGGCCGATGGCTGCCAGGGCGCGGTGCATCAGCCGGTGGACGTGCAGGCGCTCGACATCGATTTCTATGCCGTCACCGGCCACAAGCTTTACGGCCCCACCGGCATCGGCGCGCTCTATGCCAAGCGCGCGCATCTGAAGGCGATGCGGCCCTTCAATGGCGGCGGCGAAATGATCCGCGAAGTCTCCCAAGATCGCATCACCTATGCCGATCCGCCGGCCCGCTTCGAGGCCGGAACACCGCCCATCATCGAAACCGTCGGCCTGGCCACGGCGCTGGATTACCTGATGGGGCTGGACCGCGCCGCGGTTGCAGCCCATGAGCATGACCTTCTGGCCTATGGCCGGGACCAGGTGCGACAGTTCAACTGGCTCAAGGTGATCGGCGATGCCCCCGGCAAAGGCGCAATCCTGTCATTCGAGGCCGAGGGGATGCATGCCCACGACCTCGCCACCATATTGGACCGGGAAGGCGTGGCGGTCCGGGCCGGGCACCATTGCGCCCAGCCGCTGATGGAGCGGTTCGGCGTGACCTCGACCAGCCGGGCCAGTTTTGCCCTCTACAACACGCGCGCCGATGTGGACGCACTGATTGCGGGATTGTCGAAGGCCCGCGGGATACTTGTGTAATGGATAACGCGCTGCGCGAACTGTACCAGGAAGTGATCCTCGATCATTCGCGGCACCCCCGCCACTATGGCACGCTGGAAGGCGCCAGCCACAAGGCGGAAGGCTATAATCCCCTGTGCGGCGACCGGGTTACCGTCTATCTGAAGCTGGGCGAGGACGGCCGCGTAGCCGACATCCGTTTTGAGGGCAAGGGCTGCGCCATCAGCCAGGCCTCGGCCTCGATGATGACCGATATGCTCAAGGGCAGGACGCAGGCAGAAGCCGAGACCCTGATGCAGGGCTTCCTCAACCTGGTGAAGGGCGAAGGCGCAAACGGCCTGTCGGAAGACGATCGCGAGCGGCTGGATGTGATGAGCGGCATCAGCGAATTCCCCATGCGGGTGAAGTGCGCGACCCTGGCCTGGCATACGTATAAGAATGCTTTGGAGGAGGGCGCGACATGAGCGACGCCGCTGCTCCCCAGACCCCGCAGGCCTCCGCGCTCAGCCCGGAAGAACTGGATGCCTTCACCAGCAAGCTGGTGACCGCGCTGAAGACCGTCTACGACCCGGAGATCCCGGTTGATATCTATGAGCTCGGGCTTATCTACAAAGTCGACGTCGCGGACAACAAGGACGTGGCCGTGGACATGACCCTGACTGCCCCCAATTGCCCCGTAGCCGGCGAGATGCCCGGCAACGTCAAGGCGGCGTTGGAAACGGTGGAAGGCATCGGCGAAGTGACGGTGAACATGACCTTCGACCCGCCCTGGACGCCGGACCGCATGAGCGAAGAAGCCAAGCTCGAACTGAACATGTTCTGATGGATACGAAACCGCAAAAGCCCCGTCGCGAACGCCCCAAGCCGGTCAAGCTGACCGAGGGGGCGGCTGCGCGCCTGGCCGAGATCATGGCCAAGGCCGACGGCCAATATCAGGGCGTGCGTGTGGGCGTGACCAATGGCGGCTGTGCCGGCATGAGCTACACCATGGAATATGCCGCGGAGGCCAAGCCCTTCGAGGAAGTCATGGAAGACAAGGGCGTGAAGATCTTCATCGATCCCAAGGCGATCCTGTTCCTGATCGGCACCGAGCTGGATTTCGTGCAGGAAAAGCTGGGCGCGCGGTTCGTGTTCAACAATCCGAACCAGACCAGCGCCTGCGGCTGCGGCGAAAGCGTTCAGATAACGCCTGCCCAGTCTTGAAGCGCGGTTCCGGCCGCTCCCCCAAGCTCACGGCGTCCGTTCGCCTTCGGCGAAACGCTCCTGACCCAAACCGTTTCGACGATCTATTCCACGATTTTGGCCGCATAGCTGTCCGTCGCATGTTCGGTGGCGAAGGCATCTTCGTCGGTGATCTGATGATTGGCCTGGTCATGGACGATCAGATCTATCTGAAAGCCGGCGACAGCAACCGGGCGGATTTCGAGGCGGAAGGCGCCAAGCCTTTCACCTATACGCGGGGCAATGAACGTAACGCCACGTCCCTGTCCTATTATACCGCGCCGGAACGCTTGCTGGACGATCCGGAGGAGTTCTGCCGGTGGGCGCGCAAGGCCCATGATGCGGCGCTTGCGGTCAGGGCGGCGAAGGCTCCGAAACGTCGTACGCGCAAGTAACGATCAACCGCCGCGAAATCTCGGTTCTTGCTTTTCGAGAAAGGCCCTCAGCCCTTCGGCGAAATCATCCGTCTTGCCGGCGTAGTTTTGAGCGGAGGCTTCCCGAGCGAGTTGTGCCTCATGGGCTTCCCGGTCATGGAACAGCGCACGGGTGAAAGGCAGCGATGCCGGTCCGTCCGCCAACCGCTGTGCCAGATGCAGGGCTTCGGTCTGCAGCTCTTCGTCCGGCAGCAGGCGGTTGATCAGGCCCCATTCCAGCGCCTTTTCCGCCGCCAGCGGTTCGGCCAGCAGCGCCAGCTCGCGCGCCCGCGTCACGCCAATGGCCCGGGGCAGCAGCCAGGTCAGGCCGCCATCCGGCACCAGGCCGATACGCGTGAAGGACAAGAGGAAATAGGCCGATCGGGCCGCCAGGATCAGATCGCCCATCAAGGCCAGACTCATGCCGATGCCCGCCGTCGGGCCGTTGACCGCGGTCACGACAGGCATGGGATAGTCGCGCAGGGTGCGGAACAGGGGATGATAAAGCCGCTCCAGCACCTCTCCCGCGCCTTCCAGCCGCCAGCCCGGAAGCTCCTTCATGTCGGCGCCGGAACAGAAGCCGCGGCCCGCGCCGGTCAGCACCAGGGCGCGAAAGCCGCCGCGGGCGACCTCTGCCAGGGCTGTTTTCAGCCCGCCCACCAGTGCGCTCGACAGGGCATTGATGGTGGGCGGATGGTCCAGGGTGATGACGGCGACCTTGCCGTGTCCGGTCAGTGTCACGCGGTCGAAGGATTGCTGAGTCATGGCCTCAGCATAAGCCAAAGAGGCTCAAGCCGCGCTGGGCTCCAGCGCCGCCATGCGCGAATCATTCTGGTTGATCACCAGATTGCGGCCATGATGCTTGGCGCCATAGAGGCAGGCATCGGCGCGGCGCACCACGGATTCGACGGCCTCGCCGCGGCCGAACTGGGCCACGCCGATGGAAATGGTGATGGTGCCAAGAATGTCGCCGGTGGATTTCTTGACCAGCTTCTTGGTCTCGACCGTGGCGCGGATCTGTTCGGCCACCTTGCTGGCCGCCGCCAGCGAGGTGCCGCGCAGCAGCACGGAGAATTCCTCACCGCCATAGCGGGCGGCGGTGTCGCGGCCCTTGGTGTTTTCGCTGAGGCACGCCGCCACCAGCCGCAGCACCTGGTCGCCGGTCTGGTGCCCCCAGCTGTCGTTGAATTTCTTGAAATGGTCGATGTCGCACATCAGCAGCGACACTTCTTCGCCCTCGGCCACACCGGTCAGGGCGGATTTCACCGCTTCGTCGAACGCCTTGCGGTTGGCGATCTGGGTGAGCGGATCGGTCATGCTTTCCTTGCGCACGTCATCCAGCTTGTCGCGTAGCTCGGTGACCTGCTGGGAGGATGCCTGCAACTCGCCTTCCAGTGCCTTGGCGCGCTGCTCCATGGCGCGGGTGGCGGCGATCAGGCCTTCGACCAGCTTGCGCACATCCGCCTGGCTGCGTTCGCCACCGAGCTGACCGGTGGCCGCGGTCAGTGCCGCCTTGTAGTTGGCGGTGTCGCGGCTGGCGCTTTCCAGCCGGTCCATCACATCGTCGATCAGTGAGCCCATGTCGCCGCCCAGCGCGTCCATGGACGCGGCGGCGCGCGCGCCCGACAGGCAGCGCATGCGCAGGTCGCTGAGCTGGTCCGGCGTGAAGGGCTTTTTGGATTCGATCAGGCCGCGCATCACCTGCATCAGCCCGGGATTTTCGCCGGCGGCATAGGCGTAGAAGAGCTCGAAATTGTCCGGCGTCGCGGGCACGTTCACTTCGCCCATCAGCGTCATGGCTGATTTGGCAAAAGCCTGCTCGCGGTCGTGACTGAACACCCGGCTGCCTCTTGCTGACCCCGTGGCGCCAGTTTGCCGCTGCGCTTCTGTAAAAAGCGTTAAGTGGCGGCCCAAAATGGTGCCAAACAGCGCGGAAACCTTGGAGTTTACGCAGGTGCGGTAGGCCTGGAACGGGCGGGATCAGTCCTGAGGGACCGGCTTCTTCACTGGCACAGGCCGGAACAGGAAGGCCGGCAACTCGCTCTTGTCCACCGCCTCAGGCTGGGCGCCTTGCGGCTTCTGGGGGCGGGGGCCCCGCTTCTCGCGGTGTTCGGAACGGTGCTCGGACCTGTGGTCCGGCCTTTGTTCCTGACGCGGTTCTTGGCGGGGTTCGTGACGAGGCTCATGGTGGGGTTTTTCCGGCCGCGGTTGCGGCTGCGGTGCCTCGGCGGCCGCCTTGGCCTCTGTCGGTTCCATGGAAGCGACATGCTCATGATATTTACCGTCCGGCGGGCGGCGGTCGCGGTGCTTGCCATCGCGTCCGCGGCCACGATCGCGGTCACGGCCGCCGCGACCACCGCGATCCTTGTCGCGGTGCGGGCGGCTTTCCTCGCGCACTTCGATATCCATCATCTCGCGGCGGGCCAGCTTCTGGCCGGTGACCTTGTCGATGGCTTCGAGATATTTGCCGTCGCGATGCGAGGCCAGCATGAAGGCGGCGCCGCTGCGTCCGGCGCGGCCGGTGCGGCCGATCCGGTGAACATAGTCGTCGGCGTGGATCGGCACGTCGAAATTGAACACATGACTGACTGCCGGAACGTCGAGCCCGCGCGCTGCGACATCGCTGGCCACCAGGATCTTGAGTTCGCCGGAGCGGAATTTCTCCAGGGTCTTCATCCGCACCGACTGGTCGAGGTCGCCATGGATGGGGGCGGCGTCGAAGCCGTGCTTGGCAAGGCTCTTGGCCACCACATCCACGTCGCGCTTGCGATTGCAGAAGACGATGGCGTTGTTGAGGGTCGGCTCCGCCTCGCGGATCAGGCGGCGCAACGCCTCGCGCTTGGCCCAGTCATTGGCGGGGATCACCACCACTTCCTGGGAAATATTGGCGGCGGTGGTGGCTGGGCGCGAAACCTCGATGCGCACCGGATTGTGCAGGAACTGGTCGGTCAGCCGCTGGATTTCCGGCGGCATGGTCGCAGAATAGAAAAGCGTCTGGCGGGTGAAGGGCAGCAGCTTGCAGATTTTCTCCACGTCGGGGATGAAGCCCATGTCCAGCATGCGGTCGGCTTCGTCGATGACGAGGATATTGACCTGTGAGAGCAGGATGCGGCCGCGCTCGAAATGGTCCATCAGGCGGCCGGGCGTGGCGATCAGCACATCCACGCCGCGGTCCAGCTTCTTGACCTGCTCGTCCATCGAGACGCCGCCGATCAGCAGCGCATGGCTGAGCTTGGAATATTTGCTGTACTTGTCGAAGCTTTCCGACACCTGGTCCGCCAGTTCGCGGGTCGGTTCCAGCACCAGGGCGCGCGGCATGCGGGCCTTGGAACGGCCTCTGGACAGCATCTCGATCATGGGCAGGGTGAAGCTGGCAGTCTTGCCGGTGCCCGTCTGGGCGATGCCGATCAGGTCGCGACGCTGTAGCACCACGGGGATGCCCTGGGCCTGGATCGGGGTCGGGGTGCTGTACCCGGCGTCGGTGACGGCCTTCTGAATGTCTGGAGACAGGCCAAGATCTGCAAAGCCATTGGCTGCAGTTTCGCTTGGCGGCGGGGGCGATAGTTCAGAAGTTTCAATAACTTCAATTACTCCGGCTTCCGCGCCGGAACTCGTAGCACTGGTCGTAACACGCTCCTGAAGAAGGGGCGCGACACCTGGCGCCCATGGCCGGCGGCCCGGATGGCGGCCGACTCTTTCTGCGCCGCAAAATAGGGGTATTTGCCTGAAAATCAAGATATGACTTGAGCTTCCTGGGGTTTCATGGATTGGGCCGGAATGGGACGCATTATCAGTCTCGCGGCGCTGGCGGCCGGCATCTGGCTGCTATCCGTCTTCACGCCGTGGCGGCCGGCGGCCCTGGGACCCGAGACGCCGCCGGTCCAATTCTCCGCCGCCCGGGCCGATGCAGTCCTCGCGCGCATCCTAGGCGAACAGCGGCCCCATCCCGCCGGCAGCGCGGAAGCCGAGGCGGTGCGCGGCCGCATTCTGCAAGAGCTGTCGGCGATGGGCATCTTCGCCCGCACCCAGATCGGCATGAGCTGCTATGGCGATCGGCGCTGGGACAATATCCCCTGTGCCACCGTCACCAACATCATCGCGGAGGCGGTGCCGGGCACCGGCAAGGCGGTGGTGCTGATGGCCCATTCGGATTCGGTCGCGGCCGGGCCTGGCGCCGGCGATGACGGATCCGGTGTCGCCATCCTGCTGGAAACCATTCGCGCCCTGAAGGCGCGTCATCTTGAAGGTGCGCATCCGATCACGGCCATCTTCACCGACGGGGAGGAAAACGGACTGCTTGGCGCCAACCTGTTTCTGCGCGATCGCGCGCGCCGGGACGGGATCGGTGCGGTGATCAATGTGGAAGCGCGGGGCAACCGGGGCCCCAGCTATCTGTTCCAGACCAGCAAAGGCAATCGGCCGCTGATCGCGCTTTATGCACGCGGTATGCAGCGCTACGCGACTTCGTCGCTCTATGGCGAGATCTACAAATATCTGCCCAACGATACCGACCTGACGCCGGTGCTGGCGGCGGGCATTCCCGGCTACAACTTCGCCTTCATCGGCAATGTCGCGCACTATCATACCCCGCTCGACCGGCGGGAGAATCTCGATCCCAGCAGCCTGCAGCAACAGGGTGACAACGCGCTGGCCCTGGCCGATAGCCTGGCCCATGCCGACTATCAGACCCTGAAAGGCGAGGACGCTGTCTATCTGGATGTGCTGGAGCGCTGGCTGCCCCGGCTGCCGCAGCATCGGGTCCTGCCGTCCGCGATCATTGTCTTTCTGATGATCGCAGTGGCCGGCTATCTGGCGTCGCGAGGACGGCGCAGCCTTTCGCAATCCTTGCAGGCCGGCCTGATGCCGCCTCTGCTGCTGGCTGGCGCCGTCGGCATCGGCTTTGTGCTGCATAGCCTCGCGGCCTGGATTTCGGGCGAAGCCGATCCGTCCTTTGCCCATCCGCTGGCCCTGCGCCTGTCGCTGGCGTGCGGTGTTTTCGCGGTGGCGCTGCTGACGGCCCAGCGGGCCAGCGCCATTGCCTGCTGGCTATGGTTTTCCGCCCTTGCGATCGCCGCCGCCGTCTGGGCGCCAGGGCTTTCGCCCTATTTTCTTTTTCCGTCCCTGGTGGCGGCGCCGCTGCTTTTGCTGACGGTGCGGGGCGGATGGGGTTTGGCGGTCTTTATCGGCGCGCTGGCGGCGCTGGTGATCTGGCTTGGCCTCAATGCCGGCGGCGAGGCGATCATGGGATTGAAGATGCATCCCTTGTTCACCCTCACGGCCGCTTTCGGGCTTATGGCGTTGCTGCCCTTGCTGCGGCCTGCAAGCCAATGGCGCTGGGCCTCGGGCGCATCGCTGACCCTTGCCGTGGTGCTGGCGGTGGTGGCGGGGCTCGAGCCTGCCTTCAGCGATCGCGCGCCCGAGCGGCTGAACCTTCGCTATGTCGAGCAGGCGGGCAAAGCCTGGTGGCTGGCCGATCCGGTTGCCCGGCTGCCGGATAGCCTGCGGGCGGCGGCGCGTTTCTCGGACCGGCCGGAGCGGCGGGTGCAGTTTGGCTATGCCGCCCCGGCCGGCAACGCGCAATTCCCTGCGCCATCCGCCACGATTCAGCGCAACGGCGATGCGGTTACAATCAACCTCAACGCCGCGGGCGCGGGTGTCGCGTTGCTGGTGCCGAAGGAGGCGGGACTCAAAGCCGTCAGCCTGGGAGGTGTTACGGTGCCGGCATCCGGTGGGCGGGTGACTGTTTCCTGCGCCACGCCCGATTGCGGATCGGCACAGATGGTTCTGCAGCTGTCATCGACCGTGCCGGCGAACCTGACCCTGATCGCCTATCGCCACGGCCTGCCGCCGCAAGCCGCAGATCTTCTCAAGGCTCGTCCCACATGGGCGGTGCCGTCGCAAAGCGGCGACGCCACCTTGCTGGCTGCCACGCTTCAGGTCCCGGCGCGCTAGCTGTGTTTTTGGGCGGCGGCGAAAGCGGCCTTCTGTTCCGGTGTCGCTTCTTTCTGGTGCCTGGCTTTCCACTCGTCCGGCGCCATGCCATAGACCTCGGCGCGTGCTTCGTCCTTGCCCAAGGTGATGCCGCGCTCAGCCGCCGCCTCGCGGAACCAGTCGCCCAGGCAATTGCGGCAGAAACCAGCGGTGATCATCATGTCGATGTTCTGCACGTCGGTGCGCTGCCTCAAATGAGTGACCAGCCGGCGGAACGCCGCTGCTTCCAGCGCTTCTTTGGTCCTGTCATCCATCTAATGCACCTGCCGATCGCCTGCCGGGCCATTTTAGGGCCGAAGCGCCATAACTCCAAAGTGGCAGGAACGATCCCGCCGGTCGGCCGCCCGCCGGCAATTCTCCCTTGTTTTCCTGATGGTCCTTTATTTTCGGCTCCAAGCCGCGGCGTTGGCGTTACCGGACATGAAACCGGGAGGACCATATGCGCAAATTCATACCCGCCATGGTAGCCGCGCTGCTGATTTCGTCTGTCCCGGCCCTGGCAGCCGGCACCACGCAACCAAATAGCGCAGCCGCTGCACCGGAAAGAAGCCAAATCGAAGAGCAGAAGCTGGCCGCCCAGCCGTCAGACCCGGCGGCGAGTGACGACGATATCCAGCTGGTCATCATGGGCAAGACCGTGCAGGTGCAGGTCCCGAACCCCTACAAGAATCCCAAGCCGCATCTGCTGACCGATGCCTGGGCGATGCGCGCCTAGCGCGCAGGCGTGAGCCGAGCGCATTGAGAAAAGTCAGACGTCGATCGCTTCTTTTGCAAATTCCGCGGGAGAGTAGGCGCGGTCCGTAGCGAAAGCGTGCCGAGCGACCATCTAAAAAGCAGCACCCAGTTGGTCGTCAGACGTCGATCACTTCTTTCGCAAATTCCGCATTCTCTTGAATGAACTGGAAGCGCAGTTCCGGCTTCTTGCCCATCAGCCGTTCGAACAGGCTTTCGGTTTCCTTTGTATCGCTGTCGGGAATCTTGACCTGTAACAGCGTACGGTGACCCGGCCGCATGGTGGTTTCCTTGAGCTGTGCGGGCATCATCTCGCCCAAGCCCTTGAAGCGGGAGATTTCGACCTTGGCATTGCTGCGGAATTCGGTCTTCAGGATCCGTTCGCGATCGGCGTCGTCTCGGGCATAGATGGTCTTGCCGCCCTGGGTCAGGCGGTAAAGGGGCGGCATCGCCAAGTGCAGATGCCCACCGGTGATCAGCCCCGGCATCTCGCGATAGAAGAAGGTGAGCAAGAGCGACGCGATATGCGCGCCGTCCACGTCGGCGTCGGTCATGATGATGATGCGGTCGTAGCGCAGGTCGTCCGCGTTGTACTTGGAGCCCGTGCCGCAACCCAGCGCCTGCACCAGATCCGAAAGTTCCTGGTTCTGCTGCAGCTTACCTGCCGCTGCGCTGGCCACGTTCAGGATCTTGCCGCGCAGAGGCAGGATGGCCTGGGTGGCGCGGTCGCGCGCCTGTTTGGCGCTGCCGCCGGCGCTGTCGCCTTCGACCAGGAAAATTTCGGTGCCTTCGGATGCACCCCTGGAACAGTCCGCCAGTTTGCCGGGCAGGCGCAGCTTGCGCGTGGCCGACTGGCGCTTGGTTTCCTTTTCCTGCCGTTTCTTGAGCCGGTCCTCGGCGCAATCGATGACAAAGTCCAGCAGACGGTCGGCCTCGGCCGGGTGCTCCGCCAGCCAGTGGTCGAAATGGTCGCGCACCACATTTTCGACCAGGCGCAGCGCGTCGGGCGAGGACAGCTTGTCCTTGGTCTGGCCCTGGAATTCCGGCTCGCGGATGAATACCGACAGCACGGCGCAGGCTGAATCCATCACATCGTCGGCCGTGATGAGCGATGTCTTGCGGTTGCTGGTGCGCTCGCCATGGGCGCGCAGGGCCTTGACCAGCGCGTTGCGCAGGCCCTGTTCATGGGTGCCGCCCTGTGAGGTGGGAATGGTGTTGCAATAGGTGCGGGTGAAGGCGTCGCGGGCAGGAGCCCAGGTGACGGCCCACTCCACCGCGCCGCGGCCATCCTTGTTTTCCGTACGGCCGGAGAATTCGCGTTCGGTGACGGTGGTGGTCTTGCCGATCTCGCTTTTCAGGAAGTCCAGCAACCCGCCGGGGAATTTCAGCACATCCTCGGCCGGGGTCTCGTCCTTGATCAGGGACGGATCGCATTCCCAGCGGATTTCCACGCCGCGGAACAGATAGGCCTTGGACTTGGCCATGCGGTGCAGCCGCGCCGGCGAGAACTGGTGGTCGCCGAAGATCTTGGCATCGGGTTTGAAGCTGGTGATGGTGCCGCGCCGGTTGACCGCGCCCAGATCCTTGAGCTTGCCGACGACGTGGCCGCGCTCGAAGCGCAGCTTGTAAGCGTGCTTGTCTCGCGCCACGTCCACTTCCATCCATTCGGACAGGGCGTTGACGACCGAGGCGCCCACGCCATGCAGGCCGCCGGACGTGTCATAAGCCTTGCCGTCGAATTTGCCGCCGGCATGCAGCGTGGTCATGATCACTTCCAGCGCCGACTTGTTCTTGAACTTGGGATGCGGATCGATGGGAATGCCGCGGCCATTGTCGCGCACCACCAGGATATTGCCGGGCTTCAGCTCCAGCTCGATACGGGTGGCATGGCCGGCGACCGCCTCGTCCATCGAATTGTCGATGATCTCGGCCGCCAGGTGATGCAGCGCATTCGCATCGGTGCCGCCGATATACATGCCTGGCCGGCGGCGCACCGGCTCCAGCCCCTCCAGCACCTCGATGTCCTTGGCGGTGTAGCTTTTGGAACCGGAAGAGGGTCCGTCGAACAGGTCTGGATCGTGCTTTGGCATGGGTGGGGGCGCGCGCGTGTTTAGTGAATGAGACTGCGAAAGTTGGCCCCGAATCGGGCCTCAATTGTTCTGTTTTACTTTTTCTCAACCAGAAAAAGCGAGGCAAATCATGCGGTCCGCTCGGAGCCAACACCTCAGTAATTATTAAGAGCCCGGTGGCAATAATGGGGCGCAAGAGCAAGATCAGGTTTGTCGGGCGTGTCCATTTTGCGTTTCATTACCGAGGGACAAGAGAGCGAGCCGCGCGTCCTCAAGGCGCAGCTTACGCTAGCCGCTACCGCTGCCCGCAATACGCGCATCACCTCGCCGGTCTGGGCGCTGGCCTGCGCCATCCTCACCTCCACCGGCCTGTTCGGCCATGTCAGCTTTGCCCACACCGTATTTTTGCCGCTGGCGGTGACCGCGGCGATGGGAGCGAGCGCCCTGATGGCGACCGCTTACCAGTATTACGATGAGAGCGAAAATGATGTGGATTCCTGGCTGCAATGTTTTGTGATGATCCAGGCCTTCGGCAGCCTGGCCTGGGGCCTGATGCCCTGGCTGTGCTGGGAACCTGGCAATCCGCTGAACCACATGTTCCTGGCCGCCTGCGTCATGGCGGTGATCGCGGGCCTGGTGGCGGCGCGCGGCAGCAATATGAAGATGTATGTCGCCAACCTGCTGCCGCTTTCGCTGATGACCTGTGCGCGGTTTCTTCTGGGCGATTCCTTCTCGGACATGCTGATGGGCGCCGGCGCGCCCTTTGTCGCGCTGCAGCTGTGGTTTACCGGCAGTCCGCTGGTGCTGCGCATGGGCGAGGACGCCCGCCTGCGCTTCAAGGTCGAGGACCTGGCGCGCGAGTTGGAAGAGACCCGCGACGAGGCGCTGAAGAAACGCTTCGAGGCGGAATCCGCCAACGCCTCCAAGACGGCGTTCCTGGCCAATATGAGCCATGAGCTGCGCACGCCACTGAACGCCATTCTGGGCTTTTCCGAGATCATCGCCCAGGAATGTTTCGGTCCGGTGGGTTCGGAACGCTATCGCGACTATGCCGGCGACATCCACGCCTCCGGCGCCCATCTGCTTTCACTGATCAATGACCTGCTCGATGTCGCCAAGATCGAGGCGGGCCGCATGGACCTCGCCTCCAGGGTGCTGGATGCCGCCCGCACCTTCGATGTCGCCCTCAAGCTGGTCGGCAGCAAGGCGCGCGACAAGAACCAGGCGCTGGAGATCGTGGTGGAGCCGGGTGCGCCGCCGCTCTATGGCGACGAACGCGCCATCAAGCAGATCCTGATCAACCTGGTGTCAAACGCCGTCAAGTTCACGCCGCTGGGCGGCCGCATCGAGGTGGTGGGCGGCCGCGCCGCCAATGGCGATTTCCAGATCACGGTGCGCGACAACGGCCCGGGCATTCCGCGCGACAAGCTCGACAATATCTTCCAGCCCTTCAACCAAGTGGACAATCGTTTCGACCGCCAGGCCGGCGGCACCGGCCTTGGCCTTGCCCTGGTGCGGGGGCTGGCGCAGCTGCATGGCGGCCGCGCCTGGGTGGAAAGCGAATATGGCCGGGGCTGTTCGGTGTTCGTTACCCTGCCGGCGGAGCCGGTGGGTCAGACGGCCCAAGTGGCGTAAAGAAAAAGGGCGCAGCCTGCGCTGCGCCCTGATCCTAAGCTGATCTGAAAATCAGACCGAATAGTACATCTTAAATTCAACCGGATGAGGCGTGTGCTCGAAGGCATACACTTCCTCGTACTTGAGTTCGATATAGCTCTCGATGAAGTCCTGGCTGAACACGTTGCCCTTCTTCAGGAACTCATGGTCGGCCTTCAGGCTGTCCAGCGCTTCGCGCAAGCTGCCGCAAACCTGGGGTACCTTCGCCAGCTCTTCCGGCGGCAGGGCATAGAGGTCCTTGTCCATCGGGCCGCCCGGATGGATCTTGTTCTCGATGCCGTCCAGGCCCGCCATCAGCATGGCCGCATAGGCGAGATAGGGGTTCGCGCCCGGATCGGGGAAGCGAACCTCGACGCGCTTGCCCTTCGGCGACGGCGAGAAGGGAATGCGGCAGGACGCCGAACGATTGCGCGAGGAATAGGCCAGCAGCACCGGCGCCTCGAAGCCCGGGATCAGGCGCTTGTAGCTGTTGGTCAGCGGGTTGGTGAAGGCGTTCAGCGCCTTGGCATGCTTGATGATGCCGCCGATGTAATAGAGGCAGGTGTCCGACAGGTCGGCATAGCCCGAACCGGCGAACAGCGGCTTGCCGCCCTTCCAGATCGACTGGTGGACATGCATGCCCGAGCCATTATCGCCGTAGACGGGCTTGGGCATGAAGGTGGCGGTCTTGCCGTAAGCCTGGGCGACCTGGTGGATCACATACTTGTAGATCTGCATATAGTCGCCGCACTTGGTCAGCGTGTTGAACTTGAAGCCAAGTTCATGCTGGGCGGAGGCGACTTCATGGTGATGCTTTTCGGGGTTGATGCCCATGTCGCGCATCACCGCCAGCATCTCGCCGCGCATGTCCTGTTCGGAGTCGATCGGCGGGACCGGGAAATAGCCGCCCTTCACCTTGGGACGGTGGCCCAGATTGCCTTCCGCATACTCCTTGCCGGTGTTGGCCGCGCTCTCCTTGGAGTCGAGATAGTAGTAGCTGGCGTTCATGCCGACATCGAAGCGGACGTCGTCGAAGATGAAGAATTCGGCTTCCGGGCCGAAATAGGTGGTGTCGCCGATGCCCGACGAGTTCACGAAAGCTTCCGCCGACTTGGCGATGGAGCGCGGGCAGCGGGCATAGTTCTGGCCGGTGGTCGGCTCCAGCACGTCGCAAATCAGGATCAGCGTGGTCTGGGCGAAGAAGGGATCGATCACCGCGGTGTCGAGATCCGGCTTCAAGAGCATGTCGGACTCGTTGATCGCCTTCCAGCCGGCGATCGAGGAACCGTCGAACATGGTGCCTTCGTTGAGGAAGTCGTCATCCACCATCATCAGGTCGAAGGTGACGTGCTGCCACTTGCCGCGCGGGTCGGTGAAGCGGATGTCCACATATTTGACTTCCTTGTCCTTGATCAGCTTCAGGATGTCGGAAGCGGTTGTCTTCTTGTCGGCCATAGTTCGGTCTTCCCTTCAACGTGTTGGTTCAATTCGGTACCGGTCGCTCGGCCCACCGCCGGCGCTCGGTTTTTGATGGTCGCTCCCGCTCTCGCGGACGCTCCGTTTTCACCCCAGATTTTTGTCGCCCCCTTAAAGACGGCGATCCCTTAAAGCAAATGAATTAGATGGCGTCCGCGCCGGTCTCGCCGGTACGGATGCGGATGGCTTCCTCGACATTGAGGACGAAAATCTTGCCGTCGCCGATGCGGCCCGTGCGCGCAGCCTTCTGGACAGCCTCGATGGCGGCCTGCTGGCGGTCGTCATTGATGACGATCTCGATCTTCACCTTGGGCAGGAAGTACACGACATATTCAGCGCCGCGATACAGCTCGGTATGGCCTTTCTGGCGGCCGAAACCCTTGGCCTCGGTCACGGTGATGCCCTGGACCCCCACTTCCTGCAGGGCCTCTTTCACTTCGTCGAGCTTGAAGGGCTTGATGATGGCTTCGATTTTCTTCATGCGTCTCCTCCGCGCGTCCGGGGCGGACGCACTGCTGTGTTAACCGGTTAGCAGGACTTGTGCCGGTTTTTTGTGGAAAATAACGAAGCGATTCCAAATGGTTGGTCATATGGCTGCTTTGAGAGCAGAAATGAAGGCCTATATATTGTGCAATATGCCTAATAAGTAGGCGATTTTACCCAGCGGATTACGCACCCAAAAGCCTTGAGCGCGGTGTCCTTCCTCGGCGACAAGGTTTGGCTTGCCGGATGCTCCTGATGCCCAATCCCGTCTTTTCCCGCCTCCCCACCAGCATCTTCCAGCACATGACGGGGCTGGCGCTGAAACACGACGCGCTCAATCTGGGGCAGGGCTTTCCCGACCAGGATGGACCCTTGTCGCTGCGCGAGGTGGCGGCCCGGCAGCTGATCGAAGGCCCCAACCAGTATCCGCCCTCCCGGGGGCTGCTGATCTTGCGCCAGGCGATCGCCGACCATGCTCGCAAGTTCTACGGCCTGGAATACAACCCCGAAGACGAGGTGGTGATCACCTCGGGCGGCACCGAGGCGGTGACCGGCGCCCTGATGGCCATGGGGGTGGCGGGCGACGAACTGGTGATGATCGAGCCGACTTATGACTCCTACCGTCCCATGGCCGAGGCCGCGGGCGCCATCGTCAAGGCGGTGAAGCTGGAGCCGCCCGGCTGGCGGCTGACGGAAGAGGCCTTGCGGGCGGTGATTGGGCCCAAGACCCGTGCCGTCCTGATCAACTCGCCGCACAATCCGGCAGGCCGCGTCTTCAGCCGGGCCGAACTGGATACGCTGGCGAAAGTCGTATCGGAAACCGATGCGGTGGTTATCTGCGACGAGGTCTATGAGCATCTGGTCTATGACGGCAAGCCGCATATTCCCTTCGCCACCTTGCCGGGCATGCGGCAGCGGACCTTGAAGATCGGTTCGGCCGGAAAGATCTTCTCGCTGACGGGCTGGAAGGTCGGCTGGGTGATGGGGCCGCGCGAGCTGACGCGGGTGGTGCAGAATGCGCATCAGTTTCTCACCTTCACCACCTCGCCGGCGCTGCAGACCGGGGTGGCGCATGGCCTGACCCATGAGATGGGTTTCCCGATCCAGCTTGGCAAGCGCCTGCAGAAGAACCGCGATGTGCTGACAGAGGGTCTGACCAAGCTCGGCTTTGACGTGCAGCCCTGCGAGGGGACTTACTTCCTGACGGCCGGAATCTCGAA
>Ga0268266_10000648_pt1 | contig 47191 bp, 34 predicted proteins | sample KBSS13metaG_FD_190356 | JGI IMG/M metagenome (GOLD analysis project Ga0268266, IMG submission 190356) | Switchgrass rhizosphere microbial communities from Kellogg Biological Station, Michigan, USA - KBS S1-3 metaG (SPAdes) (version 2) | ecosystem: Host-associated > Plants > Roots > Rhizosphere...
TCGCGCGGTAATGCAACTTCTTCGACTGGAGTTTCCGCTGGAGTCGCGTCCGCAAACGTCATAGCGTCTGGCGTCGGCACCTCGGCCGCTGCGGTCTGCTCTGCGATCAGTTCTTGAACGGGGTCGGCCACTTCCCAAGACTTGGCTGCTGGTTTGGCGGGCTCAGCGTCGCGGTGCGTCCAGTCGACAAGCTTCCGCAGTCGCATTCGCAGGCTGCGTTTGACGGGCAGATCAGCAGCGGGCTTCGCAGACGGTTTGCTTGTCTCGGTTGATAGTTCTGCCGGTGAATCGGACTGCGATTCGACCAGCACCTTGGATTGCTTGCGCGGATCACGCCCGGAGATGAAATCGGGGTCCAAGAGCGTATTGCAATTAGGACAGCGCACTGTCGCCAGTGCTGTCAGGTCCAACTCGGCATTGCAATTAGGACACGAGTGCATAGAAAGACGAAGTCCGCAGTTTCAACGTCCCGGTTTCAACGTGAGAGTCAATGACGCGACCGCTCGGCCGCTTGCCTGATTACTGCGGACGTCTTGCCCGCGAGTGCTTGCCCAAAAAATCTGCAATGGAGTTACGCGCCCGGCCCACGCCGCAATCGTCGGCGTAGTCGCGCCGCCTTGCTCAGCGAATCCGCGCCTGCTCGCGTCAAATCGGCGTCGACCTGCCTGGCCCAACGGCCATTTGTCCAAACCGCCACCGCCGCGACGGCCATGACCGCAGGCGCTAGAGACGGCCGGCGCCAGGCGCCATCTGCCTGCCCAGTGGCAGACCCATCGCCCTGACCGGCAGCCTCGACCGATTCGTTTATCTTAATCACCGCCCCGGCAATCGGCTGCTGTGGAATTTCCTCCGGCAGGGGATTTTGGAGCGCGGCAGGTCCGATCGCTGGGTTTGTAACGCTCGCGACGGCCGCGGCGCCGAGGCTACCAGTAAGCATCTGCGGCGACGGAATCGGAACTATCGCTGCCCCGTCAGGGGGCGATCCCCCGTCTGGAGTTGCGGCCCCACCTGGCAAAACATCGCCCGGAGCCTTGGAATCTCCCTTGGCGGCCGCGCCGTCCTCGGCTTCTGCAGCGGGTTTTTCGGCACGACGGGACGACGGGGGGCGATCCTGTGTCCCCTCGGTGTCATCGGTCGGGTCAATCGGGCGGCCACCGCGCACAACCACATCCATAATTAGCCGTTGGTTGCCTGGCTCGACAAAATAGAGGTGATATTCACCGTCCGGCAGCTTGGCGAACAGGTCCGGTAGTCTGTCGAGCACTGTAACGGGCAGGGGCGCCGCGTCATCGAAGTTTTCTTTGCCGGTCACCGCGTCAATCGGGACCAACAGCACGCCAGTTTCGCCGACCTTCACCTGGCCACCGCGCACGGAGCGCATCTCGAACGGGATTTGCGTCTGCGGAATCACAACTGGCAGCGGCGCGACAACGTCGAACTTGTCCATTCCGCCGTCCAGCACCGCGGGTGGCTGATAGTACATGCTGGCAATAAAGAAGATCGCATCGCCAAGACCAGGAACGGCGGCCAGGCTTTGCGCGGTATCAATGCCCAGGTCATCGTCTGCCAGCGTGACATGGATTGAGATTGACGCCGTGGGATTAAGCGGATCGGGCGGACCACTGTAGAAATGTGTGATCGCAAAGTCGCCATTCGGCACAGCCACGGTTTGGATCGTGCCGTCGCCCCAGTTGATCGTCCAGAACAATTGATCCTGAACGCCAACGTCGAACGAGGTGCCGGTGAGCGTGACAATGCCAAACGCCGTGACGTCGGTGCCGTTGAATTGGACGAATACCGGATCGACGTCGATCACGTCGATGAACCGATCCAGCACTCCCTGGCCGAGGTCGTCGTCTTGCACGATCACGTTGACGGTGTTCACGTCGTGGTGCGTGCCGCTTGGATTGTCGTCCGCGTAGACGTGCGTGATGGAGAAGCTGCCGACGATCTTTCCGCTGCCGTCGATTCCGCTGGGCACGAGCGTCACGACCTGCGGCGCCGTTCCGTCTCCCCAATTCACAATCAACACAAACGTGTCTTGCACGCCTGGATCGCTGAACGTGCCGGTCAACGTTGCGGTTTGACCTTCGTTCAGAGAGTCGGGCGTAAGCGTCAGACTGGTGATCGTAGGTGCAACGTTGTTGATGATCACCTGCAACGGCGCCGAGTTCGACGCGACGTCGCCATTGAGTTGCTCTGTAGCAAAGGCGGTTACAGTCAGCACAAAATTGGCGTCGTCCGCCATCTGGATCGTCATGCCGGTGACCTGGGCCAAGGCGGTTGGCCCGGTGAACGTGTAACTCGATGCGCCGGTGTGAACGACATTCAGCCCATCGACCAGGATCGCAGTCGTCGGCACATTTGAAATCGTGAAGCTCAAGCTCTCCGAACCGTCCAGGTCGTTGAGCGAGCCAGTAATCACCAGCGGCGTGGGCGAGCCTTCGTTTCCTATGGCCGGCGAAGTGACTGTCAGGTTCGGTTTGTCCGCGACCGGCGTGACAAAGATCGCCCGGACGTCGGTGTCTGTCAGTGGTCCGCCCAGGCCGGTTGCGCCCAGATCGTTGGTGGTCATCGTCAGCGAGTCTGGACCACCGTAGTTTGCTGTTGGCTGGTACGTGAGGCCCGTCGGCAGCGCCAAAGTCGCATTGATCTGGGCCTGCGTGCCGATGATCTGCAACAAACTCGTGCCATTGCCGATCACGGTCACGCCAGGGATCGACGGGTCGACATTCAGCACCCCATGCGTAACCTCGAACCTCGTAATGATTGGCGAAGGATCACTATCGACGTCACTGACCGAGATGCCGGTCAACACCAGCGGAGTGTCTTCATTGGTCCCATAGGGGCCGGCCGGCAACGTGTTGACTGGCGCGTCATTGACGGCGATCACGTTGATCGCGGCGAAGTCGGTATCGGTCAGCGGGCCACCCAGCCCTGTTGCGCCAAGATCGTTGGTGACCATCTTCAACTGGTCTGGGCCGTTGTAATTCAGGGTTCCCAAATAGGTCAGGCCAGTCGGCAGCGCCAGCGTGGCGTTGATTTGCGCCTGCGTCCCAATGATCTGCAAGACGTTCGTGCCGTTGCCGACGACGATCACGCCGGCGACCGAGGGATCGACCGTGAGCGTGCCGTGTTGTACCTCGAGACGAGTGATGATCGGCGAAGGATCACTATCGACATCGCTGACGGAAATGCCGGAAATCACGAGCGGCGTGTCTTCGTTCGTCGAGTGAGGCCCAGCCGGTAGGTTATTGACTGGCGCGTCGTTGATGGCGATGACGTTGATATCGCGCAGGTCCGTGTCGGTCAGCGGACCGCCAGCGCCACTGGCGCCAAGGTCATTCGTGACCATCTTCAATTGGTCGGGACCGTTGTAATTCAATCCTGGCGTGTAGGTCAGTGCGGTTGGCAGAGCCAGGGTGGCGTTGATTTCGGACTGCAGGCCGATCAACTGCAAGGTATTCGTGCCGTTGCCGACGACCGTTACGTTTGGATTCGACGTGTCGACGGTCAGCACGCCGTGGCTGACCGTGAACTGAGCGACAATCGGCGAGGGATCGCTATCGACGTCAGTGACCTTGACGCCGTTGATCACCAGCGACGTGTCTTCATTGGTCGAGTAAGGGCCCGCTGCCAAGGTGTTGACCGGGGCGTCGTTGATCGGCGCCACGTTGATGTCGCGGAAGTCGGTGTCAGTGAGCGGTCCGCCGAGCCCACTGGCGCCGAGGTCGTTCGTGACCATCTTAAGCTGATCAGGACCGTTGAAGTTCAAGCTTGGCGAGTAGGTGAGCCCGGTGGCTAACGCGAGCGTGGCGTTGATCTGCGCCTGCGTGCCGATGATCTGCACAACGCTTGTGCCGTTGCCAATGACCGTGACGCCAGGAACCGAGGTATCGACTGTTAGCGTGCCATGCTGCACTTCAAATCGGGCGTTGATCGGAGATGGATCGCTGTCCACGTCACCGACCGAAACGCCTGAGATGACCAGCGGCGTGTCTTCGTTGGTCGCGTACGGACCGGCCGGCAGGCTGTTGACCGGCGCGTCGTTGATGGCGACTACATTGATCGACGCGAAGTCGGTGTCAGTCAGCGGACCGCCAAGACCAGTCGCGCCTTGGTCATTGGAGGCCATCGTTAATTGGTCAGGCCCGTTAAAATTCAAGTCCGGCGTGTAGGTCAGGCCGGTCGGTAGCGCGAGTGTCGCGTTAATCTGCGCCAGCGTGCCGGTGATCTGGACGCTATTGGTTCCATTGCCGACGATCACAATGCCTATGACCGATGGATCAACGGTCAGCGTGCCGTGTTGAACATCGAATTGCGTGACGACTGGCGACGGGTTCGCGTCGACATCGCTGATTGAAATGCCTGAGATCACCAGCGGCGTGTCTTCGTTCGTCGAATGAGGGCCTGCCGGCAAGGTGTTCACCGGCGCGTCGTTGATGGCCGTCACATTGATGTCGCGCAGGTCGGTGTCAGTCAACGGACCGCCGGAGCCTGTGGCGCCGAGATCGTTCGTGATCATCTTCAACTGGTCAGCGCCGTTGTAGTTGAGCGCTGGCGCGTACGTCAGTCCGGCCGGCAGCGCGAGCGTGGCGTTGATTTGGGCCTGCGTGCCGATGATTTGCAGGATGCTCGTGCCATTGCCGAGGACCAACACGCCCGGGATCGAGCCATCGACAGTCAGCGTGCCGTGTTGCACTTCGAAGCGGGCGTTGATCGGTGATGGATCACTATCGACGTCACTGACCGAGACGCCGGTGATCACCAACTGCGTGTCTTCGTTCGTCGCGTAAGGTCCGGGCGGCAGGCTGTTAACCGGCGCGTCATTGACGGCCGAGACATTGATCGACGCAAAGTCCGTGTCCGAAAGTGGCCCACCCGTTCCACTGGCGCCAAGATCGTTCGTGACCATCTTCAACTGGTCTGCGCCGTTGTAGTTGAGCGCTGGCGTGTAGGTCAGACCGGTCGGCAGCAACAGCGTGGCGTTGATCTCGGACTGCATGCCAATTAACTGCACGGTATTCGTGCCATTGCCGACGACGGTGACGTTCGGATTCGAAACGTCCACACTCAGCGTGCCATGCTGCACTTCGAAACTCGTGACGATCGGCGAAGGATTGCTATCGACGTCGGCGACCGCAATCCCAGTGATCACCAGCGGCGTGTCTTCATTCGTAGCATGCGGCCCAAGCGGCAACATATTCACAGGCGCGTCATTGATCGCCGTGACGTTGATTGCGGCGAAGTCCGTGTCGGTCAGCGGACCGCCCAGACCAGTGGCGCCCAGGTCGTTGGTGGCCATCTGCAACTGGTCTGGCCCGTTGTAATTCGAACTGGGCGTATAGGTCAGCCCTGTCGGCAGCGCGAGCGTGGCGTTGATCTGGCTCTGCAAGCCCACGAGCTGCACGATGTTCGTCCCATTGCCCAGCACCGTCACATTCGGGTTCGAAGGATCAACGTTCAGAGTCCCGTGCTGCACTTCGAAACGAACGTTAATTGGCGACGGATCGCTGTCGATATCGCTGACCGAGATCCCGACAATCACCAGCGGCGTGTCTTCGTTGGTTGTGTGGGGTCCGCTTGGCAACGTGTTGACCGGCGCGTCATCAACAGCCGCGATATTGATCGCCACGAAGTCGGTATCGATTTTGGGCCCGTTCAGACCCGTGCCACCCAGATCATTGGTGACCATCTTCAGTTGGTCAGCGCCGTTAAAATTAGCGGTGGGCGTGTACGTGAGCCCGATCGGATCTGCCAGCGTGGCGTTGATCTGGTTTTGCGCGCCGACGATATGCAAGATGCTGGTCCCGTTCCCCAGGACAGTGACGTTCGGGTTCGAGGCGCTGACGTTCAGCACTCCGTGTTGAACTTCGAAACGCGTGACGATCGGCAGTACGCCGCTGTCGGGATCGGCGACCGAAACGCCGTTGATCACCAGCGCCGTGTCCTCGTTCGTCGAGAGGGGACCGACTGACAGTGTGTTGACGGGGGGCTGGTCTACCGGCTGCACGCTGAGCGACGCGAAGTCGGTGTCGATCATCGGCCCGCCTGTGCCGGTGGCTCCGCCGTCGTTGGTGACCATCTTCAGCTGGTCTGGCCCGAGGTAATTGGCCACCGGCGTGTAGGTCAGCCCGGTCGGCTTGGCCAGCGTGGCGTTGATTTGCGTGGTCGTTCCGATCAGCTGCAAAACACTCGTGCCGTTTCCGACGACGAGAATCCCGGGAACGGACGTATCGACGCTCAGCGTCCCGTGCTGCACCTCGAACCGCGTCACCAGCGGCGATGCTCCGCTATCCGGGTCCGCAATGCTGATCCCCGTGATGTCCTTCGAGCCATTTTGCGGCGCCGCGTAGAAGGCCAGCGGAATGTTGTTCACCGGAGGGTCGTTCACCCCGGCAACGTTCAGAGTGACGGTCGTAACGTTCGAGTCGGCCTGGCCGTCGTTGGAGTGGTATGTGAACGAGTCGGCGCCGCTGAATCCGGTGTTGGGCTTGTACTCGAACGAACCGTCTTCGTGCAGCGTGATCAGGCCGTACGTCGGCCCGTTATTCAAGAACGCCTTCATCGTGTCGCCGTCGACGTCATTGTCGTTCGCGAGCACGCCATCGGCGGCGTCGACCGTCAGTGTTTGATTCTCAACGGTCGCCTTCGAGTCGGGCATGACGACCGGCGCCGCGTTGAGCAGGCGGCGCTCTTCGAGACGGGTTACGCCTAACTCCGGAAACAGATCTTCGCGCGTCGCTGCGCGGGCCTGTCGAGCCAGAGTGATTGCGCGCTGTTTCTTGAGCCGCTGGAGGAGCGTCTGGAGCCTCATAGTTCGAATCAACCTGCGCAGGGCGCGTTTAGACCACTACCGTCGAGCGTCAAGGGACGTACGTCGTCGGTTTGAATCAGCAGCGCGAGATGGGATTCGCATGCCCGTCCGAGTCAAAACCAACTACCTGGCCAGCGTTTAGGGCGAGGCCAAAGAGCAACCATCGATCGACCCGATGGCATGCGGGGCGGTGGAGTCGGATGTTCTCTGTTCACGCCCGACGCCAGTCCCGATTATCACGACGGGCCGGCAGGGGTGTCAAACTTTTGGCAGCCGAAAACGTCGCCCAACACGCCGATTTTGCCGGTTTTCCTACGTTTGCCGGCGCGCCGAGGGTCGCCAATTCTGGCAAATGTTGGCGATTTGCTCATGGCTGCCAGCTTGGATCTCTTCGAGCGCCGAATGTGGCCCGCGGTGAGTGGTGTGTTAAACCGGGGGAATTGCCCAGTATTTGCCGGGCCGCGGAGCCGCGGATGCAGCTTGGAGGCGGGCGAGGTCGATAAAACCCCTAAGGTTAACCCCGCTCGCACAATTTAACGCCAGCGAGCGAAGCGCCGACCAATCGACTGACGAGGACCGCCATGGCACGATCGAACCGATGGAGTGGACGCCAGAACGGCGCGGCGGTGATTTGCGTCGCGGCGATCGTCGCCGCTTCGCTCTTGGCCGGCAGCGGATCTCGCCTCTGCGCGGACGAGTTAGGGCATTCGCAGTTGATCATTAAAGCGCCCGGCCTGACGCCGCTGTCGTCGCCGATCCGGCAGGCCAGTCCGACGCCTGCGCAGCCGACACCTCCACTCCCGTCGAAGCCGATCCTGGCCCATGAGGCGCAACCTGCGCCGCCGCTGGAGACGAACGTGCGTTCCGGGCCTGTCGTCCGAATGGCGCAGCCGGTTGCCGCCGAAACGAAAGGCCATCGGGTCGCCTGGCAAGCCAATCAAGAACCAGTTCCACCTGGCGGAAGCGAGTACACGCGCGGCACAGGCGTTCCACCGATCGGGTCGCTGACGATCAATACCTTGCCGGCGACGGGCCGACTGCCCGAGATGGTCGACCGGATTGAGAGCATGGAAGCTCAACTAGGCAGCCACGAATATCATCGCGAGTGGTTGAACTACTCGTACTTCTGGGAAGCGCCGGCGTTCTACAATCGCCCGCTCTACTTCCAGGAAGTCAACCTGGAACGCTATGGCTACAACTGGGGAATCTTCCAGCCGGTCGTCTCCGGCGCGTGGTTCTACGTGAAGATCCCGCTGCTGCCCTACATGATGACGGTCCATCCGCCGTGCGAGTGTACCTACTCGCTGGGGTATTACCGTCCGGGCAGTTGTGTCCCCTATCAGATCAACTGGCCTGAAGTGCGACTTGACGCGGCCCTGGTCGAGGCCGGATTCATCACTGGTCTGTGCTTTCTGATTCCGTAGCCGGCAGAAACGCCTTGGCCGGATCTTCGTCGAGGGGCGAAGATTTCGACGTCAACGACGCGGGGTTCCGCGCGACGTTCTTGCGACCCGCCGTGCGGAGCGTCTTGCCGTCCATGTGGCGATCGACCGCCACGGCTCGCTCATCACGCAGGCTGTCGAGATTGAACGGCTTCTTCTTGGGCTTCGAGATTTCTGACGCGTGGTCATGCGCGAGATGATCGTGGCCATCGTGATCGTGCGCGGCCCACTGCCGGCAACCCGCCAGCGGCAGAGACACGGCCAGTAAGGCAACTGCCGCCAGACGCTGCGCATGTCGGAGCATTTGCGATTCGTTTCGCATCGAAATCCCGCTGGGGTTTTGGCGCTGTGGGAAGGGGGGCCAGTATAGGAGCCACGGCGAAACGTCGCGACGCCAATTCCACGCTGGAAATCGTTGATTTCAGCCTGAATTTGACGTTTTGTTGCCCCAGGCGACGAGGCGGTACCAAGGTGAACGTCACTTGGGAGATCGCATGCTCACGCGAGCGTGAGCATGGCACGGACGAAGGTTGGCGAGATAGGATCGTTCGAGGGCCAGAGTGCCGCCCGTCAGCTCGAGAAATGAAATGTGCCGCGTAGCCAACGGCCGAGGCGCGCTAGCGCCGATTCTGGCGCGGCGAAAATTCGAACGCGACCCCGCGCGCCCAGCAGTGGCGGTTGGTCTGTCTCGTCGAGCTGGAGTTTAACCTGATAGCTCTCCACCAGTGGCCGTGCTTCGCCTGATTCGTCTTTCTTCACGGGCAGTTCGCCGCCGTAGACCAACTGCCGAGGCGCGACCGCCAGATCGATTTCGGCGATGTCGGTCACCGTCGCCCAGACGGTGTCGCCGGCCGATTCGTCGAGCTTAATCTCGGCGCGCTGTCCGATACGAATTCGCTCGACGTCCGCCTGGTCGACAATCGCCACGGCCTCGACGCGTCGCGGATCGCCGATCAAGCAAAATAGCGTTCCGGTTTCGAGCGAGCTTCCCAGGTTCCGATCCACTAGCGGCGTGCCGTCCCAATCGCCGAGTTGCTTGCCGCTGGTATTGACTGACTTCCATTGCGGCGGAAGGACCGTGCCGGAGACTGGCGCCTTGAGTGTGAGCCGGGCCTGGTCTTCTGTGCGGGCGCGCAAACGCTCGTCGAGGCCAGCGAGCGCCTCCTTTGCCGAGGGAATCTGCGCAGCGGCGGCGCTATCCCGGCCGCGGCGCCGTTCCAAATTTTGCAAGTGCAGGCGTTGCTGATCGCGCTCACCGGTCAGTTTCGCGATTTCGATTTCGACAGCGTCGCTCGCGAGCGTGGCAAGCGTCTGGTCTTTCGCGACGACTTCACCGGCGTGGGTTGTCGACTTCAGCACGCCCGGTTCCGACACGTACACACGTTGCGCGTCGAGCGGCTCGATCACGATCGGCGCCCGCACCCGCATGGGCAATGGCAGGGCCGCCAGCGCAACGATGACGACCGCAAGCGCAACGAGTGTCACGAGCAATCGGCCGCGCCGCACCCGGGTTTGGGCGGCCGGACTGCGGGCAAACCGCACGCCGCGCATCACAGGCGACACGATCATGCCGGCCAAGGTTCCTACGGCCAACAGTTCGGCCAGTCGCTCCAACCCAAAGGGTTTGAGCGCGCGATAGCAAAACCACAGCAAGACAACGGCCAGCGCCCAGCGATAGATGGTCGACGCCACGGCGTAGGCGAGCAGAAACGCCTGACGCGGCGGGCTCGTGTCACGATCGCGCCGAACCGGCAAGCCAAGGCAGACGCGAGCCGCTACGGCGCGGAACTCATTGGTCGATTTCTCAGCCAGGTTCGGAATATCGACCAGGTCGGACAGAATGTAATAACCATCGTAGCGCAACAGCGGATTGCCATTGAAGAGCAACGTGCTGACGGAGCAGACGATCATCACGTCGAGGGCCAAAGAATTCACCAGGCCCGGTTCGCTGAACCACCACAGAAATGTAGCGAGCGAGGCAAGCACACCCTCGACCCACATGCCGGCGGCCGCCACGGCAATCCGGCGGAATCGGCTGCGGAACATCCACGTGTCCGAGACATTGCAGTAAAGGCACGGTGCGAAGACGAGCAGCATCACACCCATCTCGTGACATTCGCCACCATAGCGCCGACAAACCAGCGCGTGACCTAGCTCGTGCAGAACCTTCGTTGCCGAAAGCGCCAGAACCATTAAAAAAGCGCTGCGCGGAGTAAAAAACGAAGCCAGTCCAGGCAACTTTGCCTGCAGCTCGACAAAGTGCGTAGCGACCAACACCAGCGCCGAGACCATCAGCGCCAGCCCCCCGCACATCGCTAGCGGCGAGAACATCCAGCGCGTCGCGGGCTCTAAGCGCGATAAAAACGGCGTAGGATCGATTCCCGGGAAGCGAATCGCCAGCGAATTGGAAACCGTCGAAAGAAGCTTGCGCCGGCGCTGCTTTTGATCACGCGCGAGCAATTGCGCGCCTTGCCCGACCGTGTCTGCAACGACCAGGCCATCTGCGTGTAACCGCGCAAGGAATGCCTGCAACTGCTCTGGCCCCAGTCTTCGCGGGGCGAAGCGGCGATTGAACCGTTCGATGATTTCGTGCGAGCTGGCCTGGCCATCGAGCATTTCGAGCACGGCGAATTCTTCGTCGCGCAAGCGGAAGTAAGCGAGCGACACGGGGTCCTTGATTCCCCAGTTGCGCCGGCCGAGGACCACCAAGGGCCGAACCATCAGGTCAGGGCGCATCCGCAGCGCCAGCGGACGCGCGGCGGCTGAATCACTATGTTGTTTGCTGGCGATCGCCATAAGTTTTAGGAAAAGGTGTCAGGAACCTTTTTGCGTCTCACGAACAAGGGGAAAAGGTTCCTGACACCTTTTATTTTTTGGCGGCCGACTTGTCTGTTTCGACGGGCGCAGGCGCGTCAGCGACGGTTGCCATGCCGCCGATCCGCAGTGTGCCGTGCAGGCCGGGACGCAGGGCCAATCCCCGGTTCTCGACTTCCGCCCACACGCGGGCCTGACCGTTGACCGGATCGACCTCGGGGCTGACAAACACAACTTTGCCTGCGAATTCAGTCCCAGGCTTGCCCGGCAGATCGACCGCCAGCGAAACAGGGCGCCCCACGAGCGAGTCCGTAATCTTGGTCGAATCCAAAAACGCCTCGACGCGCAGCCGGTCCATTCTCAAGATGCGAAACACCGTCTCGCCCGGTTCGACCCATTCTCCGGGGTGGTGGATGATCTCGACCACGACGCCGGCGAGCGGCGAGCGAACCCGCATCCGATCGATATTCCAGGCGGCGAAATCGACTTCGTTTTGCTTGAGACGCTCGGTGTGTTTCGCCGAAGTTTGTTCCTGCTCGGCCTGTTCGATCTGCAGTTCGGCCTTTTCGGCTTCGAGCTTCAAGCGGCCGAGTTCTGTCGCCGAGACGCTCCGTTTGTATTTGTCTGTCGAGTCTGTGGCTCGCTTCAACTCGGCCTTGGCGACGTCGGTCGCCTTGCGAGCGAAGCGGACTTTGACGTCGCTCTCGGCGTCGACCTTGGCGATGTCGAGCTCGATCACCGCTTTTTTCTTGGTGAGTTGCGGATGCGTGTCATCCATTTGGGCCAAGTCTTGATCAGCCGTGACCAGATCGCCTTCGCGCACTTTCACTTCGGCCAGCACGCCGGCCTCGCGCGCCGGGACAGCCCTTTGCTCGATGAGCGAGACGAGCGCTTGCTCGACGACAATCGGCTCATCGTTTGCGTCTGGGGCGACGAATCCGCCGGACAGGGCCAATAGCAGCGGGAGGTAGATGGACATGGGAGCCTCGTTACCGTTTCAACATCTGGTCGATTGAATATTCTTGCGCGTCTGTTTGCACTTCTGTCATCACGGGGGCCGTGATGACTACGTTAGAAGAGCAGCCGGGTTTGGATGGCGTTCCATATGTCGTGGAGCAGCACGAAGCCGAGCGAGCGGCGACCGCAATGCACCTTGGCGATCACATCAGCGCCGGGTCGTAACCGCGGAATCTCGGCCCGATCGAGCGTGGCCGTTAACAGCACCTGCGGGCCGGCTTCGTCGATGGTATCGGTATTCATGGCCACTTCGCGAACCTTCGCCGTGTGCGTCTGGTCTGGATCGGTCGCGAGCAAGAAGGAAACATCTAGCGGGCTGGCTTCTGTGGTTCGCTCGGCGAGCACAAAGCCAATTTTCTCGTCCGGCACGCGTAGTTCGAGCTCCCATGGCCCACTCAGATCGTCGACGCGCAACAACAACTGGCCCCGTTCGACAGGGCGAGATTCCAGCAATTGTGACACGTCCCAGGTCAACACCTGCCCCGCGATCGGGCTGCGGATCGTCAGTTCTTCCGCTTGTTGTTTCAGCAGGACGAGTTGCTTGTCGAGACTCTTGAGCAGTTCTTTGACTTCTTCCTCTTCGGCCGTGCGCTGGTGGAACTGCTCGCGGTTTTCGGTCGCCGCGGCTGTGCCGCCGAGACGCGTTGCCGTCAGCCCATCCAGACGTTTGCGGGCCGTTTGCATCTCACCCGTCACGCGCGCTAGTTCAAAGTCGAGCTGCGGGCGGCGCAACACCAAGAGTGGCTGGCCGTCCGTGACCTGCGCGCCATGTGCGACGAGGATCTTGTCGATCACGCCTTCGGCTGGCGCAAAAATGTCACGCCGCACCGCGGGTAATAGCTCGCCGCGACCTTCGACGGTGAAGTTCGCCGGGAAAAAAACAAGCGTCGCAATAGCCGCGGCCAGCACGCCGGCAATGAGCCCGGTTCTTACCAGTTGGCGCCTTTCGGTCAGCCCTTTGGCCAGGCCCATGGTTCGCCACACGCGCGCCAACGGAACGCTTTCAAACGTCGCCGCGTTGGCCAGCGCGATCGCCGCGTGCGCAGTTACGGCCGAAATCAATTGGGCACGCGTCCCGTCGGTCGCCGCAGGCGTGAAATCTTCGATGATCAGGGCGCCGATCGTTGGCAGTTTGGCGTCTGCTGTCGCGCTTGAGTCTGCGCCAGCTTCGATGGCGGCCCGCGATTCTTCCGCCGTGAGCGGTTGCTTCAGTGGCAGGATCGCCACGCGGCGGGCGTGTGATTCGTCCAGGTACGCGTCGAGTGCTTGTTCCAGCTGCGGCGGCAGCAGGCCGCTAGCGTCGGGGTGAAACAGTGGCTCATCGATTGCGAGTACTGCGTGCGTCAATTGTTCAAGCAGCTTGACCGAGGCAGCCCGGCGATCGACGGCGTCAACGCCTGAGGTGGCAATCACGCGCGTCGAGCGGCCATGTTTCCAGGCCACACTGACGCGATCGGCGCCAATCAGTGCTCGGCCGTCGTTCGCCACGGTGTACGCGGTCCGCTTCAGATCCAGATCTGCATGCGCTGCTTGGGTGAAATTTTCGTATCGTCTCCATGACTGTGCGCGGTCGCGCAATTCACGAAGTTGACGCCGCTGGTAAAAGTCGGCGGCCAGCTCAGCCACGGCCGACATCAGTCGCAGGTAGGCTTCGGGCGCCGTTGGCAATTCGGCCGGGCGTTGAAAGATCTCGATGACGCCGAGCGTTTCCTGCTCCGAACGCGCGGGCGCCAGCAACAACAGAAACTCGGACGCGTTATCGATCTCGCTGGCGCTGGCGGCGCCATGAGGCGGGATTGAGAGCGACAGTCCGGAGCTGGCGACATGCGCGATCAACTGGCTGTGACGCTGGCGCTGTACGCCTGCCGAGAGCCAGGGCGCCGCGTCAAGCCGCTGCTGGCACTCCACCTCGAAACCACCAGAGGGTCGCTCGAGCCAGATGGCGCCGCCGACCGCGGCCAATGCGCAGATCGTGCGATCGAGCAAGCGCGACCAAAACTCGCGCGGAGAAACATCCGACTGGGCCAGTCCTGCGATCTCATCAATCAGATCGTCGAGGTGCTGCCAGGTGGAATGAGTCGCTGCAATTTCCGTGGACGACGGTTCTGCGGTCATTCTTCCCAGTATATCGCCGGGCCCTTTTATTCACCCCAGCTAGCAGCCTAACTGGGCAACAATTTGATCCTGTCGCGGAGAATTTCCGGCTTATGCGGAAGAAACAGTTTGGGAAAAGTCTACCGCCCGCCGATCTATACCCAGACTAAGTGCCATGTCTGTCGTTGCGCTCAGGCCCCAGATCCATTTCGGGGCCTCCGAGTGGTACGACAGACGGGCGTTTAACTGACACCAATACGCAGGAGCGGCACGGGCCGTTCAAACGAAGTTCGCCAGCGGTTCGCCTGACAGTTGCACCCTATCTACCTGTCCATGAATGCTTTAGGCAGAGGCAAACACGATCGGCAAAGGCTTGGCCGCGCAAAAAGCGCGGCCGGCGTGCTGCGCGGGCCAAAACTCGCTGGCTGGGCATTTGCGTGCGCGCCCCTGGCCTTGGTTGTGGCGCTGTTTATCGCGGCCGGGTGCAACCTCCGCCCGACCAAGCCGCTGAACAACGTGGCCAACTCGCTCTCGCACTATCAAAACGTTGCACTGCAGATCGACTATCCCGACGAGCCGGTGCCGGAACGGAAAGACGATTTCTCCAGCTACGCGCCTCACGTCGTCCACGAAGGGCCGCCTGAGTATTGGGACCTGCCGCTAAGCGAGGCGATGCGGCTGGCACTGATCAATTCGCCAGTTCTCCGCGACCTGGGTGGGCAGATCCTGCAGTATCCAACCACGGCCAAGACCATTCAAGGTCCTTCGATCACCGAAACCGACCCGCGGACTGGTGTCGAAGCGGCGCTGAGCGCCTTCGACGCGCAATTGAACGCTACGGCTGATTGGGAGAAGAACGACCGCGCGATCAACAACATCTTCTTTGGTGGCGGCACGCGTATCTTCCAGCAAGACTACAACAAGTACATGATCGAGCTGTCGAAGAAGGCAGCGACCGGTTCGCAGTTCTTCCTTCGCCAGAACACGGTCTACGACAGCAACAACGCCCCGGCAAACTTGTTCCGCAGCGCCTGGGACGTCAACGCCGAAGCTGAAGTTAGGCAGCCGTTGTTGCAGGGCGCTGGCGTCGAATTCAATCGCATCGCCGGCCCGAACGCACAGATCGGCCTGCCGCAAGGCGTGTTGATCGCGCGGGTGAACACCGATATCAGCCTGGCGGATTTCGAATTTGGCGTTCGCAATCTGATCAGCAATGTTGAGAACGCTTATTGGGATCTCTACTTCGCGTATCGTGACCTGCACGCCAAGATCGTCGCTCGCGATAGCGCGCTCGAAACGTGGCGCCGTGTCCGCGCGTTGTATGACACCGGTCGCGAAGGGGGCGAGGCCGACAAAGAAGCCCAGGCTCGCGACCAGTATTTCTTCTTCCAGGCTGAAGTCGAAGAGGCCCTCACCGGGCGCTTGTTCGACGGCACGCGAACCAACAACGGCAGCAGCGGCGGCACATTTCGCGGTAACCCGGGCGTTTATGTGACCGAGCGCCGGCTGCGCCTGACCATGGGCCTGCCACCGAACGACCCCCGCTTGATTCGTCCGTCCGACGAACCTTTGCAGGCAAAAGTCGGGTTCGATTGGGATCAACTCACGGCCGAGGCCCTCTCGCGTCGCGTGGAATTGCGCCGGCAGCGCTGGGTTGTGAAACGGGCCGAGCTGAACGCGATCGCCGCAAAGAATTACCTGCTGCCACGGCTCGACGCCCAAGGGCTATATCGCTGGCGCGGCTTCGGCCATGACCTGTTGGGTTACAACAATCCCTACGAGTTCGACAACGCCTACCAGAACATGTTCGGCGGCAACTTCCAGGAATGGCAGTTGGGCGCGCAGTTCAACATGCCAATTGGTTTCCGCCAGGGTTACGCTGCGGTGCGTAACGCCGCGCTGTTGCTGGCGCGTGAGCGGGCCGTGCTGCGCGAGCAGGAACTGCAGGTTGTCCACGATCTGAGTAACTCGGTCGGCGACGTTGATCGCACCTTCATCGTCGCGCAGACCAATTACAACCGTCGCCTGGCGGCCAACGAGCAACTCAACTCGATCAAGTCGGCCTTTGATGCGGAGACCGAAACGGTTTCGCTGTTGGACCTGGTCGAGGCGCAGCGCCGACTGGCTGACGCCGATAGTCGCTACGCCCGATCGATGGTCGAATACACGCTGGCCGTGAAGAACGTGATGTTCGAGAGCGGCACGCTGCTGGAGAACAACGGCATCAACTTGCAGGAAGGTCCAAATCCGGCCAAGGCGTTGCAAGACGCGGCGCTCAAGCAATCGCTCCGTTCGCGCCCCTTGCGTTTGAGCTACATCCTGCCGAATGGCCCCACAGTCAGCCAGGGCCAGTTTCCGCAACAGACATTCGCCCAATCCGTGCAAACGATTGCGCCTGGCGGCGCAGCGCCGGGGCAGCCTGGCGGGCCAAGTGGCGAGGCAGTCCCAGCGCCGTTGCCGAAGACCAACTCGTTGCCCGGCGGCCCAACTGCGCCGAACTTCCCACAGGCGCCAGCCACGCTGGGACCTCCGGCGGATCTGTTACCGAATCCGGGCGGCGCCGCAGGGCAGGGGCCACAGGCCAGCGCTGCCAAGGGGCCGGTCAGTGTCGATTTACTTGATCTGTCAGCACCAGGCGGCGCGAAACGTGTGACTTCGACAGTTGCGATTGTTCCGTCACAACCATCGGCCGAGACGCCGCCAGCGGTTCGACCAGCGACCTCGGGGACTGCTCCGCAGAGTTCGACGCCGCAAACCACGAGCAGTCTCTCGCTGCCACCGCCCGGAGGCGGCGCTCCGATTCTGCTACACGAACAAGGGGCGCCGAGCACAGCGCCACCTGTGAACGTCGATCTGCGCATGCCACCGCCACTATTCGCGCCGCCACCAGAAGCTCGCAGCGTCGATCGGGCGCCGACGGTAACGGTCCCGCAAGCTTCTGCGGGTCAGCCCGTCATCAAACTGCCGCCGGCGCCGCCACTAAATCCGTAGTGGCGGAGGTGCGCGGTCCCCTCGTTGAACCCTCGCGGCCTGTGCGAGTATGATGCCCTTCGCGTGTTCTGCATCCTGTGCGAAGGGAAAGGTTGGCTGTGCGTCGAATGACTTGCGTTTCGGGCCGGTGGCAGCTTGGCCTTATAGTTGCCGTGGCTTTGCAATTCGCCTCTCTGTCAGCGCACTCGCGCGGGGATCAGGCGTCAGCGCAGGATGCTAAGGCGTCGAAGCGGCCGGTCGCCCAGCGTCGCTACAACGAGCTGGCGTACGCCACGACGCACAATGCGATGAGCAACAGTGACGAACGCTGGGTGTTCCCGAATCAACACCATGGCCTGAGCCGTCAGCTCAAGGACGGCGTCCGTTGCCTGATGCTCGACGTGCATTACGACGAGGGCAGGGCGTTCCTGGTGCATGGCAAGGCGGCGCTCGGCAAAAAGCCACTCGAAGACGGCCTGGCCGAGATCACAGCCTTTCTCGACGCCAATCCTGACGAGATCGTCACGATCATCTTCGAGTCTTACGTCAAGGCCGAAGACGTGGAGGGGGCGTTTGAACAGGCCAAGTTGTTGCGGTTCGCGCACACGCAAAAGCAAGGCCAGCCCTGGCCGACCGTGGCCGAAATGCGCAAAGCCAATAAGCGACTCGTCGTCTTCACAGATCGCGATGGCGGGGCCTATCCCTGGTATCACGACGTGTGGGCCTTTTGCTGCGACACCGATTGGGCTAACAAAACGGCCGAGGATTTCTCGTCCAAGGTCCGCCGCGGGAAGAAGTCGAACGAGTTGTTCATCCTGAACCACTTTCTGACCAACCCGCTCCCTTCGCCGCGCTACGCCGAGCAAGTGAATAAAAACCCGTTCCTCATCGAACGCGTTCGCCGCTTCATGGCCGAGACCGGCCGCACGCCGAACTTTATAACGGTCGACTTCTACGACATCGGCGATGTGCTGGAGGTAGTTCGCACGGTTAATGGCGAGTGACCGCTGCGGTTTGAACTGAGACGGCTTTCTTCATTCTGTAGCCAGCCTCTTTGAGGCCGGTCAGGTCGACGCTGGCAAAGTCCAGGGCTGCAGCCCAGGGGTCGCAGGCCCCCGGCTTCAGAATCGCTCGAATCGCCGTTGCGTTGAGAATGGCCCCAAATTGACGGTCCGCCATAGCCCCCCTATCATGCAGCAGCGCCCTGCCTAGAATCGCAATGGGCACACAAAAAAGTTTTGGAGAGCAGCGTGAGTACTACCAAGCATTTGATTCGCGTCGGCCATAGCCCTGATCCGGACGACGCGTTCATGTTCCATGCCCTGGCGAACGACAAGATCGACACCGGTGACTACGAATTCCGGCACGAGCTGGTCGATATCGAGACCCTCAATCGCCGCGCGTTTACTGGCGAGCTGGAACTGACGGCCGTCAGCCTGCATGGGTATGCCCACCTGACAGACATCTATGCCCTTTGCCCCTGCGGCGCAAGCATGGGCGACAAGTACGGGCCGATGGTGATCGCCAAGACCGAGCGATCGCTGGACGAAGTCCGCCAGCAAACGATCGCCGTGCCAGGCACGCTCACCACGGCCTACCTGGCGCTGCGGATGTGCCTGAAGAACGACTTCAAGCATGTGCTGGTGCCATTCGACGAAATCATCAACGCAGTCGAGGCCGGCGAATACCAGGGCCAGAAGATCGACGCCGGGCTGATCATCCACGAAGGACAGCTTACTTACGGTGATCGACAATTGAAGCTGCTCGTAGACCTCGGCCAGTGGTGGTTTGACGAAACCGGTCTGCCGTTGCCGCTGGGGGCCAACGCCATTCGCAAAGACCTCGGCCCGGCGGTGATGCGCGACGTGAACCGGCTGCTGAAGGAGAGCATAGCGTACGGTCTTGCGCATCGTGATGCAGCGCACCGTTACGCGCTGCAGTACGGCCGCGACCTCGACCGCGCCAAGGCCGACACATTCGTTGGCATGTACGTCAACGACTGGACCCTCGACTTCGGCCCCCGCGGCCGCGAGGCAGTTCGCGAGCTACTCGCCCGCGGCCACGCAGCCGGTGTGATTCCAAAGTTGATCGAGCCGGAATTCGTCGACTAAACGGCGCAAATATTCGGTCTGCAGGGTCGAAGGCCGATAGACGGGAGTGCGAGGCTCCCGCCGAGCAACGAAGCGCGCTCGACGAAAAATCATAAGTCGAGATCGCACGCGGAGACGCGGAGGGCGCGGAGAAAAGATCGTGTTCGTTCTCCGCGAGCACCGCGTCTCCGCGTGATGTTTTTGCTTCGATGCGTAATCGAGCGTGGCTCGCGGCTCAGCGGGAGCTTCGCCCTCCCTGGCGTCTTAATTCTTGGCGCGAGCTCTTCTCTCGTGCGGTACAATTGGCGTGCGGAGCGATCTCCCGTCAACGCCAACTCACGGTCCAGCGCGTATGTCCCATCCAGATTCCGGCCGAGGCGACCGTGGCGATACGGTTCGCAAGCCGTGGCATTCGTTGGTGGCGGCCGGCCTGGCGTTCTTGTTGCTGATGTTCTCTCTGGCCGGGCTCTACGTGCTATCGATGGGCGCGCTCGGCCCGGTGATCGTCATCGCCGGCGTCGTGATCCTGATCGTGGTGTTCCACTACTTCGTCTGGGGCTGGTGGCTGGGCCCGGCGATCCGACGGGAGCAGGAGTTGGAAGACGCGGGATCGAAGGACGAGAAATAACCGCGACTTGCTCTTAGTCATCGCATTGAATTCGAGTGTTCGGGACGCGTGGCCGTTTCGTCACGTTTTTGCAGCACGTTGAAAGGACTCAAACAATGGGGAGCGGGGCTTTAGAAAAATCGTGCCTTCTGCCGGATAAGGACTGGGCCACGAATAGTAAGCCTTACAGGATCCTTGATGAAGCACAGCGCGGAGTGCGAGTCGCGATCTCCAAGTCGCCCGACAATATCCTCCATGTTCTGTTCCACCGTGGCGGCGCTGCGTGTGTGATGGCAGTCGGACCATTTGAAGACCCCGGCGACGGAACATTTCGTTTCAAGGCTGAATGGGATCCTAGTTCGACCACGATACGGATTAACGATTTCGTTTGGCATCAGGTTGATACCGCGACCGGTGCATTGGAAAACGGTAAACCTATACCGAGTGCCAACTCTAGCGTGTAGCGAGCAGGCCAACGCTGAACTGGGCGGATCCCCGCCCGGTTGTCCCCCCTGCCAAAAATCGGTAGAATCTCCCGTTCCACCCGCGCCGTTTTTTCACGCCCAGGCGCATGGCGCCGTAGCGTCGCTGGACTGCCGGAGGCAGTTGGCGCCACAGCGCTTCTCCGCCATTAAGATCGCGGGTGGGTGGTTGCGTTGATTCTGTGCGGACCGCCGTTGCGCGGGACCGCCGGTGTGTCGGCCGCCGCTGGCCTTGGATCGCCCAGGGCGACGCGCGCCATTTAGGCCGTAAAGAGGCTTACGTTCATAAGGAGATCTTCCGTGGCAGTTCGCGTTGCAATCAATGGTTTCGGTCGTATCGGGCGTCTCGTGTTCCGCGTGATGATGCAGCGGAAGAGTGAGTTCGAAGTCGTCGCCATTAACGACCTGACCGACAACAAAACACTCGCCACGCTACTGAAATACGACAGCACCCACCGCCGCTTTCAGGGCAAGGTCGAGTACGACAACGAGTTCCTGATCGTCGACGGCAAGAAGATCCACTGCCTGGCCGAGCGAGATCCGGCCAAGCTGCCGTGGGGTGATCTGAAGGTTGACGTGGCCATCGAAAGCACCGGCATCTTCACAGCGCGCGCTGAGGGCACCAAAGCGGGCTATGACACCCACCTCAAGGCAGGCGCCAAGAAGGTCGTGCTGAGCGCGCCGGCCAAAGATGGCGCTGACCTGACCTGCGTGCTGGGGGTCAACGACGACAAGCTCTCGGCCGACATGAAGTGCGTCTCGAACGCGAGCTGCACCACCAACTGCCTGGCTCCGGTCGCCAAGGTGCTCAACGACACCTGGGGCATCGAGAAGGGGTTGATGACCACGGTCCATGCCTACACGAACGATCAAAACGTGCAGGACCTGCCACACAAGGATCTGTACCGCGCAAGGGCCGCCGCGCAGAACATCATTCCGTCGTCGACCGGCGCCGCGCAGGCCGTTGGGCTGGTGATTCCGGAGTTGAAAGGCAAACTGACCGGCATCTCGATGCGCGTCCCCGTGCCGACCGGTAGCATCGTCGACCTGACGGCGATCCTCAAGAAGTCCGTCACGAAGGAAGAGATCAACGCAGCCATGAAGAAGGCGTCCGAAGGCTCGCTGAAGGGCATTCTGGAGTACACTGAAGACCCAATCGTCTCGAGCGACATCATCGGCAATTCGCACAGCTCGATCTTCACAGCCGACTGGACGCAGGTCATCGACGGCAACATGATCAAGGTCTTGTCATGGTACGACAACGAGTGGGGCTATAGCTGCCGCACCGCCGACCTGGTCACCAAGTTCGGCAATATGTAATTGCCGCTGACCATCGACGTAGATGGCGCAATAAAAAGACGATAGCCGCCGAGGGCACAGAGAACACCGAGGAAGGGAATCGCTCCCTTTTCTCGGTGACCTCTGTGTTCTCGGTGGCTACTTTTTTCTTCGCTCGAAAGCCACTTGCCCGTTATCGGTACGGGCTCCAGGCCGAGTCGCGTGACGATTGGGCCGGCGCTGCGTCTAACATTTGTGGCGCCGCAGGGAGTGGCGTGGTGGCGCGTTTCCATTCGCCCGAGTCCTTTTTCGGCGAAGCCGTGCGCTTGGAAGGTTGTTGCTTCGCTGGCTTTCGCGGAGGCGCGCTCTCGGTCACCGGAACCCAGGCAGCGGTCCGCGAAATGACGCCTTCTACCGGGGCCGAAGCCGGTGGTCCCGCCGGAGGCTCCGCAGGCGCGCCAGCCGGCTCGGGCGCCGGTGTGGCGCCACCTTCCAGCGGCGCTGGCGACCCGTTTGGCTCGAGCGAATACTCTGCCACGAATTGGCGACCATCCGTCAGCGTTAGCCGGACATACATATCGATCCGGCTAGCTTGCGGACGCGAGCCCGGCCAGTCCAATCGGAAATGAAAGCCGCCGCCGTCTTTGGTCCCTTGAAAGTGCTGGCTGGCCTTTTCGGCGGTAAAGTCCCACCTCGCGAGCTTTGATTTTGCGCCTTCCAAGCTCGGATCGACCGCAATGATCGCAATGTCGCCATCGACTTCGACCAATTCGTTATTGGCCGATCGTGGCTCGACCACAATCGTCAGCCCATCATCCGGCGAGTTTCCGTTTGGCGAATGCCGCCAGACAGTCAACTTGGGATTCATGGCCATGATCGAGAGGGCTGCGTTACCGGCTTGCGAATTACCACGTGCCTGGGACGGACGAGCTGGCGCTGACGTTGGTCGCGCTATTGTCGAAGGGAGCGGCGCAGTGACCGGTTCTGGCTCGACCAACGGTCGCGAATCGGGCTGCTCGCGGAGTTCCGTATCGACGCTGCCCGGTGGCGCTGCCACGCTCTCTGGCTGTGCTGAGGGCATTGCGCGAGCTACGGGCGCGGGCGTCGGCTCGCGGACCGGTTCTGGCGCTGCGACGGGTTCTGGACCGCGATCGACAACCGGAGCTGGCGACTGAAGTGGAGCTTGAGTGGGCATCTGCGCAGGCATGGGGGAGCCGACCGATTCTGGTTGGCTCGCGGCTTGGGGCGACTCTTGCGGCCGCACATGCTCAGGCGTTGGTTCTGGCTGAGGAGCAGCCTCTGCCGCTGGCGGTGCGACGGAGGCGTTCGGAGGACGCCAGTTGGGCGCCTGGGCGGCCGGAACCGGCTCTGGTTGACCAAGCGGAGCGTCATCGGGCGGTGGGTTGTTTTGAGGGTAGGGGCCTTGCGCGGCGCCCTCGTAGCGATAGTTCTGCTCCTCGGAGGGACCAACCTGCTCGCCATCTGATGAGCGCGTGCTGACCGAATGCGGCAGTATTCCTTCCGGGACATTCGGATCGGGCGGGCTGATCAGCGGCGGACCGCTGAAGCGCGGAGCGCGTTCTTTCCGCTTGCCGGCGCTTGGCATGTTCGGTTCGTCATCCGGCAATTCGATCTTCGGCGGTTTGTCGATGTCGTCGGCTTCGGCAGGGCGGCGAGGATCGCGGCTGGGCAGACTCGGCGCGCGCGATGGGGAGAGCGGTGTGAGACCGCCCCCGTTCACGGCCGGCAGGGCTCCGCTGGCGCGACAGGCGTCGAGGTCGCGCTGGGCGTCCTCAAGCTTCCAGCAAATCTCGTTGAGCCGCTGTTCCAGGTGGAAGTTTTCCAACTCCAGCGCCTGGTTGGCGTCGCGCAGCTGCCCCTTGGTGGTGCATCCGGCCAGGGGCGCCAGCAGCATCGCCGCGACTACGAACTTCCCACGTTTCATCTTGCAGCCTCGCGCATTATCAGCCTCGACCGGACGAGCGAGTCGTTCGGCCCTTCGTGGCACGAAATTTGGGGAACGCAAGCTTCCTTATCGGCGGCTGGGCTGCGGGATGTGAAGCCGCCGTCAGGCAAGCGAGGTCGTTACGAACACAGGGCCGGGGCTATCCACCCGCCTGCGGTCGTTACGGCGTCGCAGTCTGAACTGGGACCATGTGCTCGATGACACGGTCAATCAACTGGTACTCAAGCGCTTCGTCAGCGGACATGAATCGATCTCGATCGGTGTCCTGCTCGATCTTTTCGAGCGAATGCCCGGTGTGTTTGAGCAGGATGCCGTTGAGCTTACCCTTGATCTTCTGGAACTCTTTGGCGTGAATCATGATCTCTTCGGCCGTGCCTTCCATGCCAGCCAGCGGCTGATGGATCATGATGCGCGAATTGGGGAGCGCGTGACGCTTGCCGTGTTTTCCGGCAGTGAGCAACACCGCGCCCATCGACGCGCACTGGCCAATGCAATAGGTCGCTACGTCACAGGTCACGAATTGCATCGTGTCGTAAATCGCCATGCCAGCAGTCACACTGCCGCCCGGCGAGTTGATGTACAGGTGGATGTCGCTCTTCGAGTCGTCCGACTGCAGGAACAGCAACTGGGCGACGATCGCATTGGCGACTTCATCGTTGATGGCCGAGCCCAGAAAGATGATGCGATCTTTCAGTAGCCGGCTGTAGATGTCCATCGCCCGCTCTTCGCGGCCGCTCTTCTCAATGACGTAGGGAATCAGTGGCATGTCAAAGCTCGCAGTTCTGGTGGAGCGCGAAGAATTCGCTTCGCGGCAAATTGTTCTTGTAGAGACGCCCGCTGAGCGTGATTAAATCTTTTCCCCGTCTTCCGCCTCGAGCGGCGGCTTGGTCAGAATCTCGTCGACAACGCCGTATTCCTTGCCTTGCGCCGCGTTCATGTAGAAATCGCGGTCCGTGTCCTTGGCGATCCGCTCGATCGGCTGCCCGGTATGGCTGGAGAGAATCTTATTGAGGACTTCGCGAGTCTTCAGGATTTCCTGGGCTTGGATCTCGATATCCGAGACCTGACCGCCGACCTGACCGTACGGCTGGTGGATCATGATCTTGGCGTTGGGCAGAGCAAAACGCTTGCCCTTGGCTCCGCCGGCCAGTAGCACAGCGCCGCCGCTAGCAGCCAGGCCAACGCAGTAGGTGGCCACGGGGCAGGTCAGGATCTGCATAGTGTCGTAGATCGCCAACGTGGCGCTAACGCTGCCGCCAGGAGAGTTGATGTAGAAGTGAATTCCCTTGCGGCGATTTTCGCTCTGCAAGTAGAGGAGCTTCATCACCAGCTCATTGGCGTTGCCGTCGTGAATTTCTCCTTGCAGGAGAATGATGCGGTTCTCCAACAACAAGTCGCCCAGCGTGAGCTGGCGCTGTCGCTGGTAACCTTGGTAGTTGGCCATGGGGTCGACTGGGCCACGAGTGTGACTGAAGTTCATCGTTGATCCTTTTGGCGCCTGCGATCTTGGCGAGCCGTCCGGCGCTTGTGAGACGTGAGGCGTCCCCGGCGGTTTGAAATGTTATCGGCGCCGAAACCATTTGGGCGCCTGCCCTGAGCTTCTGATCCGTCAGCGTTATTGGAATTGTTCCCAGTGGCTTGCCATGGGGCAAGCGGGGCGCCTCGAACGTCCTTGTCCGAGTGAAAAAAACTGTCCGAGCGAAAACGTCCGGGCAAAAATGTTACTGTCGCGCGAACCTTTAGTCGCGTTCCGGGGTCTTGCGCAACTCTTCCGCGCCGCCGGAATGCTTGGCTTCGGGGATGTCCCCTTCGTCTTCGCCGCCACCTGCCGCCTGATCGATCGCCTCGGCCGCGGTCGATTCCGGCTTGTATGGCACTTCCTTGAACTTTGCCTTCGAGAGAATCAGGTCGATCGCCTTGCGCTCGATGATCTGATTTCGCAGCGTGTCCATCAGGCCACGCTTTTCGAGCTGAGCCCGCACTCGACGGGCGCTCTCGCCGGTCTGCTGGGCGATCAGCTCGGTCTCCAGGTTGTAGTCTTCGGGCAGATCTTCGATCTTTTCTTCCTCGGCGATTCGCTCGAGGATGAAATGCTCCTTCAGAGCACGGGCCGTCGAGGCGCCGCTGTTTTGTCGCAATTCATTTTCATGCGCGCGAATTTCTGCGTCGCTGAATCCGCTGCGTTGCAACTCCATCACGCTGCGCTGCAACTCACGACCAGCCTGACGACGCAACAACTCCGGTGGCAGGTCCCAGTCAGCATGCTCCGTCAGGGCGCCCAAGACCTGCTCGCGAGCGCGACGCTGTTGATCGTATTGCAGACGGCGATCCAACGTGTCCTTGAGCGCGTCTCGCAGTTCGCCTTCGTTTTCGAATCCGCCCATTTCACTGAGCAGCTCTTTTGTCAACTCAGGCAGTTCAAGCTTCTTGACTTCCAGCACTTCGAACGTGGCCTGGATTGTCTGGCCGCGGAGCGCCTCGTTCGGCGCGTCTTGCGTTAGCTTGGCCTCGCCTTCGCGAACGTCGCCCGCCTTGGCGCCCTTGAGCAACTTGTCGAATTTTTCGACGGTGCCGTCACGGAAGCTGAGCGCGGGACGAACGCGGATAGTTTCTTCCTTGGCGCTCGAGACCTCTTCGCCATTGTGGCGGAATGTCAAGTTGACCACGACATAGTCGTTCAACGCCGCGGGCCCATCGAACGGAACCAGTCGGCCACGCTTGGCCAGCAGGTCTTTGAGCTGAGCGTCGACATCTGCCGGCGTGAACTCATGCACCGGCTTTTCGATTGTCAGGCCTTGCCACTTCGGCAGCTTGAAATCCGGGCGAACCTCGATGTCGAACTCGAACTTCATCGGCCCTTCGTCGGGCACGACGATCGCCACTGGGTCAAAGTCCGGCTCGCTGATCGGCGATAGCGACTGATCGTCTGAGATCTGCGCCATGCTGTCTGTGAGCAGCGACATCTTGACCTGGTCGCCAATTTCCTTGCGGAAGCGCGACTCGACGAGCTTGCGCGGAGCGCGGCCATGGCGGAAACCTGGCACCTCGGCCTTGCCCATCAACTCGGAGTAAGCGTTGTCCAGGTAGCGGTCGATGTCTTCACGCGGGATCGTGACGGTCACGTGACGCTCACAGGCGCTCTTCTTGGCGACATCGACGCTGAGATTCAGCTTCTCTGGCGCATCGGTCGCGTCGGCTTCGCCCGCGGCGGTCGCGGTCGTATCGTCAAGCTCTTCGTCCTTCGGAGACATGGCGCCTCGATCAGATAAACGGTGAAAGGTTGAGTAGGGCTAGCCTGCAATTTGCATCGTTCGTGAGCCGCGGTTGGCAATCTGGCCAAACACCGTGGCTAACGAGTCAGCCCTCTTTCAGGGCAAGCCCAGTACTGGGGCCAACCCTGTGCCGGGGCCAGCCATCTGGCTAGCCGGCGATGGAAATGGATCCGCTAGAGCGGGTGATGGGATTCGAACCCACGACAACGACGTTGGCAACGTCGTGCTCTACCAACTGAGCTACACCCGCTTGATGTTGCGTTAAAAAACGCTCGAAAACACGCCAGAATCGAACAACGCCACACTCTCCGAGCTTGCCATGCACAAGCCGGCCCCCTAACCGCGTTGGAATCAACGGATTATAGATTCGACCTGACAGCACGCAAGGGCAGTTGCACAACCTGCTCGCTCGGCAAGACTTCGGCGGCAATTACGGCGAAGGGCCAAGGCGCGAAGATTGCGTATTCTGGCGTAGTGTGTCACCGCCGTTTCTGTTCCGTCACTCCCGAGGGCGCCATCGCTCGATCCCTGAAGCCGGGCGCCGAGTGATTTTCGGCCAAAGCTGGGAGCGGTTAGGCAGCCCAATCGTCGGCCAGTTACTATCGTTGCAGTCCGCAGAAATGGACGAACAGCCCAGACGGCGGACGCAGCCTAACTCTACCTCCCTCTGCGAGTAACGCAAAACGGTTGCACCCCCTCATTTGTCCATTTATAGTAAGAGTTTGCGATGCCGCTATGACGGTTACAATGCGTCTCGCCGAGAGCGCGGCAAGGCTGGGAGCGAAAGCTGGCATGAAAGCGAAGCTGATTCTGGTAGCGGGTAAGGCGGACAAGGGGGAGGTCCGGCTGAAGCTGCCGACGATCATCGGGCGCACCCGCGAAGCCGGATTGATGATCGCCCATAAGACGGTGAGCCGGCGCCACTGTGAGCTCTTTGAGCGACACGGCATGCTCTACGTGCGCGATAGCGGCTCGCTCAACGGCACCCTGGTTGACGACGCGCCGATCAAAGAATCGATGCTGAAGCCAGGACACACCGTCACAGTCGGCCCGCTCACGTTCCGCGCCGAGTACGAACCGGCCGACGCGTTCCTCGGCGGCGATGATCCAGACGAGGCCGTCAATGGCTCGGCTGAGTCGGCTGTCGGCCTGACCAGCGTGAACGAATCGAATCGCACCGCAGCCATCCCGACGTTCAACGGTGAGTTTGAAGGGGGAAGCGAGACCGCAGGCAGCAGCGTTGCAGATGACGACGAGGAGCTCGACTTCGGCGCGCCCGAAGCATCGGCCAATGACGCCGCGGAGGACGTGCTCGATTTTGGCGGTAGCGAACCGGCCGATGAGTCTGGCCTCGATTTCGGCGGCGACGAAACCGTCTCGATGGAGATCGCTGACGAAACGACCGATCTCGGCAGCATCGAGAGCCCAGAAGGCATGGCCGCTCTGGAGTCGTCGGAGTTCGACGCCAGTGAATTCACCTCGACCGACCCCGGCGTCGCGGCGCTCGGCAGCACTGAGTCTGATGGCCCGGCGACGGTCGAAGACGACCTCGACATGGCGTTCTCGCTCGACGAAATCGACGGTCCGGTTACAGAAGCAGTTCACGTCGAGTCTTCGGACGATCTGGACCTCGAATTTGGCGAAGCGACTGACGCAGCTCCCGAAGCCGTTGCAGCGGCGCCAGCTGCGGAGCCCGCGGCGGAATCGTCTGACTTCGATCTCGATCTTGGCGATGACTTCGCCCTGGAGCCGGCCGCTGATTCGGCGGCAGATGTCGAAGACTTGCTGCCAGCAGGCGCTGAAGCAGACGATTCTTCGTTCGATTTCTCTGACGACACCCCGGCAGCCAGTGGCGCCGTGGAATCGCCAGCGGCCGAAGGCGACGAAGAGTTCTCGCTCGCCGGCGACGATGATCTTGATTTTGGCGGGCCAGCGGAGGTTTCAGCTGGCGCCGCAGCGGCCGCTGAATTCGACCTGGAAGATGACGGCGGCACTTTCGACCTGGCCGATGACTCTCCGGCGCCAGCCGCCGCGGCCGAGCCTGCCGCAGATTCCGAGGCCCTCGACTTTGGCGTCGAGGAGGAAGTGTCGTTTGACTTGGAAGGGACGGCCGACGAGCCAGACCCGGCCAAAACCGACCCTAAAGGACCCGCCAAGAAGAAGCCCGCCGATGAAGACGACGAAATGTCGGACTTCCTCAAAGAGCTGGGAATGTAGCGCGGCCGAAGTTGGTCGGTTCGATTCAATTGCTCCGCGGTTCCGCTTGCTCGCGCATTCGGCAAGTCTTTTACAAGGAGCAATCTGGCATGCGCAAGTGCATCAGTCGTAGCGGTCTCGACACGCGCCGGCGTTCGCTACGAGCTTCGGTAGTGATCGTCTGCGGTGTTGCGCTCCTGGGCGCCGCCCCACCGGAACCACCATCTGCGCCAGCAGCCCAGCCGGCAGCAGAAGCATCAACACCTAAGGAAGCCGGCGCCCAAGACGCCGCGCGCAAGCCAGCGAATCGGTTGGCGCGCGAGACCAGCCCTTATCTGTTGCTGCACGCGCACAATCCGGTCGATTGGTATCCGTGGGGCGACGAGGCCCTCGCCAAGGCCAAGGCCGAAGGGAAGCTGATTTTTTTGTCGATCGGCTATTCGAGTTGCTACTGGTGTCATGTGATGGAGCGCGAGAGCTTCATGGACGCCGAAGCCGCGGCCCTACTCAACAAGCACTTTGTCTGCATCAAAGTCGATCGCGAGGAACGGCCCGACATCGACCAGATCTACATGACGGCGCTACAAGTGATGGGTCGCCGCGGAGGCTGGCCGCTAACGATGATCCTCACGCCAGAGGCGAGGCCGATCGTCGGCGGCACGTATTTCCCCACGCGCGACAAGCCGATTGAGCCCCCGCCGCCGGCCAACGAGCCACAAAAACAAACCGGCTTGCTTACGCTGCTGAACATGCTGCGCGAGGCCTGGGACAAAGAGCCGCGCGAGGTTCGGGAGCATGGCGAAAACGTCGCCGCCGCAGTCAAACGGACGTTGCGCCGCAGTTCACTCGCTCCCACGCCGCTGCCCGAGAGCCTGCTCAAGGAAACGCTCAAGGACATCGCCGACGAGTTCGACCCGGAATTTGGCGGCTTCGGTTTCAGCACGCCCAATCCGCGGCGGCCGAAATTCCCGGAACCGTCGAACTTGTGGTTTCTGCTCGACGCGGCCACGCGCGATGAAAAAGTCTCGGCCCGTAAGATGTTGGACCTCACGCTCGACCAGATGGCCCGCGGCGGCATCTGCGACCAGCTCGGCGGCGGCTTCCACCGCTACAGCACCGATCGTTTCTGGCGAATCCCGCATTTCGAAAAAATGCTCTACGACAATGCGCAACTCGCGAGCGTTTATAGCCGCGCCTTCAAGTTGACGGGCAATGTTGAGCAGCGGCGGATCGTGCAAGAAATGCTGGCATTTGTCGACCGCGAGCTGACTTCGCCTGACGGCGCGTTCTACTCGGCGCTCGACGCCGAGACGCAAGCCAGCGAAGGGGATTATTACGTTTGGAGCGCCGATGAGCTAAAAAAGCTATTATCGCCAGAAGAGTTTGCGCTGGTAGGGCGCGTCTACGGCGTGGTCGGCAAGCCGAACTTCGAAGAGCGGTACGCCCTGCTGTTGCCAAAGCCGGTCGAAGAACTGGCGGCCGCCGAAGGGGTGTCAGTCGAAGCGTTTTGGAAAAAGCTGGCGCCTACGCGTAAAAAACTGCTCGATGCCCGCAGCACGCGCGAGCGACCACTGACCGACACGAAGATTCTCACGGCCTGGAACGGCCTGATGATCCGCGGCCTGGCCGACGCCGGGCGATTGCTCGACAAACCTCGCTACACGGAGCGAGCCGCGAAAGCAGCGGACTTTGCGCTCGCCAAATTGCGCACGCCTAACGGACGTCTCTTACGCACGCACACCGCTGGCGAAGCCAAGCTCAATGCATATCTCGACGATTACGCGTTTTTGATCGACGGGCTTCTCGCGCTGCACGAAGCCACGGGCGAGCGCCGCTGGCTCACCGCGGCCGACGATCTGATGAAGACGCAGTTAGAGCTCTTTTGGGACGACGAGCAGGGGGGCTTTTTCTTCACGTCCGACGATCACGAAGAATTGATCGCGCGTAGCAAAGACCCCGTTGATTCGGCGCTGCCGAGCGGCAACAGCGTCTCGGCCACGAATCTGGTTTATTTGGCGAAAGCGCTCGATCGAGCGGAGTACGTGGACCGCGCCGAGCGAACCGTGAACGCGTTCGCGACGCTACTGGCCGATACGCCGGCCTCGGCGCCGCGGATGGCGCTGGCCTGGCAGGCAATTCAGGAGGCGAAATCGCCAACGAAAGAGGCGGCGCCCTAGTTTTCCTCTCCCGGTGGGAGAGGGTTGGGGTGAGGGCTGATGTGAGTTAGGGGTTTCACACCAGATACGTCTTTGTGCCGCGCCGGGCCCTCATCAGGTTTGCTATCGCAAACCACCTTCTCCCGCCGGGAGAAGGGTTTCATGGCTCGCCTGCTTGATTAATTGACGCCGCAATTGCTGCAGGACGATCCTCCTCACTCACAGGCACAAACCGGCATTCGCTCAGGCTGCGAAACCACGTCAGTTGTCGCCTCGCGAACGCGCGGGTGCGGGCTTGGACTCGTTCTTGGGCGAATTCGAGCGTGCATTCGCCAGCCAGGTAGGCCAGCACTTCGCGATAGCCAAGCGCCTGCGCAGCGGTGTGGCTGAACTCGATTCCGCTCGCGAGCAATCCTTGCACTTCGTCGACCAGACCATCGGCGAACATCCGATCAACCCGCGCGTTGATGCGCCGGTAGAGTTCTTCGCGCGGCCAGTCGAGGACGAAGACACGCGCCTGCTCGCGCGGTAGCGCCTGGTCGAACTGTTGTTGCAGCGCGCTGATTGGCTGGCCGGTCTTCTCGTAAACTTCGAGCGCTCGGATCAATCGTTTGGCGTCCTGCGGATGAAGTCGGCTGGCCGCGAGCGGATCGACGGCCGTCAGTCGTTCGTGCAACCAACTCTCGCCGTGGGCCGTTGCCTCGGCGGCAAGCGCGTCGCGAAAGGCCCAATCAGCGGCCGGGCCTGCGAACATACCTCGCAGGAGCGCTTTGAGATACAGGGGCGTGCCGCCTACAAAGATCGGTCGCCGTCCGCGTGCCAGAATCTCGTCGACGGTCGCCGCGGCCGCATCGACGTAATCGGCCAGGCTGTAGGCCTGCGATGGTTCGATCACGTCAATCAGGTGATGCGTCGTCGTCGCGCGCTCGGCCGCGCTTGGTTTGGCCGTGCCGATGTCCATGCCACGGTACAGGGCCATCGAATCGAGCGAGATGATCTCGCCGTTAAGACGCTCCGCCAACTGCAGCCCCACGGCCGATTTGCCGGCAGCGGTCGGGCCGGTCAGAAACCAGCATTCAGAAACGGGGATTTTGGATGACACGATTTCGAGAACAAATCGAGGAACGCGAATGACCACTAATCTTCGCTAATCAGTTTACTCGTGCGTCCATCGGCTTTGCTGATTTATCGGCTGATTCCGCCGAATACTACCCCCGATTGCCGATGTAGGGCGGGCGGCTTAGAGTGGACGAAATAATCCCGGTCGAACCTCTCGGCCAGCGGGCGTGTCCCGCCCAGCAAAGTCGCCAAAGATTCGACCTAGACCAGACCATGACCATGACCATGAGCGAAACCGAGTCGATCCTAGCACGATTGATGGGCGTGATCGAGGCTCGCCGTGACAACCCGAGCGAGCGATCCTACACCAACAAGCTGCTCACTGGCGGGGTCGACGCAATCGGGGCCAAAATCACCGAAGAAGCGGCCGAAGTGATCGAGGCCGCCGCCGAAGCTGGAGAAGAAGGCCGGGAGCACCTGGTCCGCGAAGCCGCCGACCTGATCTACCACCTCTTCGTCATGCTAGGATTCAGAGAGATCAAGCTCGCCGAGGTCGAGGCCGAACTGGCCCGCCGCTTCGGCATCTCCGGCATCGACGAAAAAGAAGCGAGGAAGAAGGACTGAAGGATCACTCGTAGGGTACGCACTCCGTGCGTACCCAGAACTATCGAACAGTGCATTCGGCAGGGCCCTACGAAGCATGGCCCACCTTCAATTCTCTCCGACCTCACAGCCTCAAGTCCTCAACCCCTCAAAGCCCTCCTCATGACCAACCTCCGCATCGGCATTCCCAGCAAAGGTCGCCTGTCTGAACTAGCGGGCGAATTGCTGAAAGAAGCCGGGCTCAATTATCGCCGGCCCGATCGCAGCTTGTTCGCCCGTTGCCGCGACATGCCGATCGACGTTACGTTCCTGCGGACCGAAGATATCCCGGTCCTCTGCGCTGAAGGCGCCATCGACATGGGCATCACCGGCAGCGATCTCGTGGCCGAGCATCGAGCTGACGTGATTACGCGGCTGCCGCTCGACGTCGGTCATTGCCGCCTGGCAATCTGCGTGCCGGAGCAGGGCGCGATTCAATCGCCAGACAAACTAGCCGGTCGGCGGATCGCCAGCAGCTTTCCCAACACCACGCAAGACTACCTGGGCAAGCACGGCGTCTCGGCCCACATGGTGCCACTCTCCGGTTCGGTTGAAGTAATGATCGCGCTGGGCGTTGCGGACGCAATCGTCGACCTCGTCGAAACCGGCAGCACCCTGGCCGCCAACGCGTTGAAGATCCTCGACGAAATCGGTCAGTACCAGACGATTGTGATTCAGAATCGCGAGCTGCGTTATCCGGAACTGGCCGACCGAGTTGTCCGCCGGCTGGAAGGCGTTGTGATCGCTCGCAGTACTCGCTGCTTGAATACAATGTGCCGCGCAACAAGCTGGCTGAGGCGGAAAAAATCACGCCGGGCTTCAACTCGCCGACTGTCAGCGCGCTCGAAGCGGCCGATTGGTGCGCCGTCCGCGTGATGGTCCGCCGCGGCGAAGTGATCGGCATCATGGAGCAGCTTGAAGAGCTGGGCGCGAGCGCGATTCTGGAGATGCGAATCACGAACTGCCGGCTATAAACGCGAGTTCCGATGGATAGCCGACGTCGGCGTCACTGGGTGCCACTGGCTCTGCCAGTGCTCGCGAAGAAGTGCCTGGCGGCAAATGGTGGCGTGGCGAAACCAAACTAGAGTTGCATGATCACGCAAGCGTGAGCATGGCACCCGACATTGAACGCGGTCCACATTGCGCAAATGGTACGCACGGGGTGCGTACCCTACATCGATATTCGCGCTACGCGCAGGCCGCGATAGTACGTTGCAGAGACTTCTGCGTCCGCGTGGAGCACCAGCTCGTGTGGGTCGGCGGCGATTGTCGACGTGACAGGCACGATCGCCAGATTGGCTAGTTTTCCGGCCGTCAGGCTACCGACTTCGTGGTCCAGCCCCAGCGCCTGGGCGCCAGCGAGGGTGCCTAGCTTGAGGATCTCTGCCGGGCGTAGTTCTGGATGTATCGCGGCGACGTGCCGCAACTCCGCTAGCAAGTTCAAATCGGGATTACTCGCGCGGCTATCCGTTCCGATGGCGACGCGGCTTCCGGCCGCCAGCATCTCGGCCAGTGGGTAACGCTCGTGCGCAAAGTAGCTATGCGTGCGTGGGCAATAGACGACACTCATCCGCGCGGCGTGTTCCGCGAGAAACGCACGTTCGGCCTCGTCCAAGTAATTGCCATGTACCACCAGCGCCCGCGGCGCGAGGCCGAGGACTTGCAAATAATCCAGCGGTCGACTGCCGAGCGGGATGGCGTCGGGGTCCCAGGCGCCGAGCGCTTCGAGTAATTCTCGAAAGGGCCCGTCGCCCGTCGACAACAGTTGCAACTCTTCGCGAGATTCGGCCACGTGCATCGCCAGCGGCAGGTGGTTGGCCGCGGCCAGCCTTGCGAGCGCAATCAGCAACTCCGGATGAACCGAGTAGGGTGCGTGCGGACTAAGCCCGGCGCGCCAGCGCGCGGCTACCAGGGCGCGGGTGACGTACTCTTCGGCGTCGGCGATCCGTTCATCGACTCGGTCTGCTCGCAGACCGATCAGTTCGTAAAAGACGTTCAGGTCGAGCGGGGCGCCTTCGAGCATGCCGGGCGTCCAGCCGCTGGTGGCGATTTCGCCCAGCGTGGTGACGCCGTATCGCGCTGATTCGGCGATGCCTCGTGAAATTGCGGCGCTGGCAGCCGCGGTTTGACTCGCAGGGTCGACGCCACGCCCGCCTCGCGCGGCGAGCACTTGCCGGATCCAGGTGGGCAGCGGCGTCCCGCGCTCGCCAAGGGGCGCAGTCAGATCGCTAAACTCGAGATGCGTGTGGGCGTTTACGAACCCAGGCAGAATCGCCACGTCGCCCAGGTCAATCGCGGCATCGGCCGGTCGCTCGCTGACTTCAACGATGCGCTCGCCGCGGATGGTGATGCCACCCCCAGCGATTGGCGGCGCGGCGACTGGAAAAACCCAGCGAGCCGTGAGAGAAATAGCCACAGGGCCACTATCCATCGCTCCGCCTTCTCTTCCTCAAAGCCTCAACCCCTCAAGTCCTTCCCCGCAATGGAAAGAGGTCGTGACGACGGCCAATGCGTTGTAAGCCGGCGCCACGACCTCTACGGTAAATCGATTTGGCCGCTGGGGCCATTTTAGCAATTGCTCAGACGGTTTCGCTCAACCGATCTCTAACCCCAGCATGTACTCATTCAGCGAATTTTGCAACTCGATCTGCTTTGCCTGCAACTCCTTGATTTTGTCGCGGGCCTTTTCGACGTCGTCTTCCTGCGTGCCGAAAATCTTCACGTAGCGATTGTACAGCTCCGTGTTCTTTTCCAAGCGGGTCATGTTTTCTCGAATGCGTCCTTGCTCTTGCGTGATCGCGGCGATCTGCTGCTGGTGCTGCTGTTGTTCTACGGCCAGCGTCTGAATTTCGTGCTTTCGCTTGATGATTTCCGCCAGGGCCTTTTTGACTGGCTCGGTGACGACTTTCGAACGCTGATAGTAGGCAATTAGGTCGTCGTTGACGTTGGTCAACGCGATCTGCTCGTCCACGGTTTGCTCTTCACTCACGGTCAGTTTGGCTGGTTTGCCGGGCTCGGCCGTGACGGCAAACCGGTACATGTCGCGAGTTTTGTCCTCTGGCTCCTTCGGTTCGAGCAGCTTCCAGTTCACGTCGTACGGATACTCGATCAGGACCTTCTTGTCCTTTTTGCCAGAGTTTTTGATCGTGTAGAGCGTGCTCCGTTCGAACTTGCGAGTGGTGATCAACGTTCCTTTGGCGACCTTCACCTTCACGAGCTGCTCAGGCTGCGGCTTTGATTCGGGCGCTACTTCAGTATCGAGGTCAAGGGCATAGCTGATCAACCGCTCGCTGCCTGGGGGCAGGTCTTCAATCCGGGCGTCGCCGGCGTACGTGCCATCATCAAACACGGTGACCGGACCTTGCATCAGGTGCAGGCCGGTCGAGTTCGTCAGCTTCAGACCATTCAGTGGGTGCTTGGCCTGCACGGCGGGGTTGTAGATCGAAACTTTTTCGCCCTTCACAGATCCATTGGCGATCGGCAGCATCGCCGACTGCTGACGTGGCAGTGTGACGGCCGAGTCGATCGTGTACTGGAACAACTCACCGACGTCACCAGCCTGCGCGACGGATTGAACCCCCTGGCCGAGATTGAGCTTTTCGAGTTTTTCTTTGCCCGATTCCTGTCCGTCCGCATAAGCGCCATTGGCAGCGGCTGGCGCGTCCATTGGCGCCGGGGGCGCCTCGGCTTTGGCCATGCCGCCCGCCATGCCTCCCATTCCGCCGCGGGCCATTCCCCTTGTGGGCTGAGCTTTCGCGGCAAACTCCTTGTCAGCCTTGTCCATGTCCTTGCCATAAACCTGTGGTCGCAGTGACGCGAACAGCTCCGTCTCGACCATTGGGCGTGGCACGTAGAGTGGCTGATACAGATTCATCACAAACGAAATCGGCCGACCGCTGACCAGCGTGAGCGAAACGTCCTTCCAATCTTCTTCCGTCGGGTTTTCGACCAGTGCCCAGCCTTGCAGGAACGGGGCCTCTTTATCGGTCAGCACGAGGCGATATGTCGTGCGCCAAATGGGCGACTGCTGGATGTAGCCGACCCGAACCGGCCGCTTGCCGGCGCCGGTGAAACTCAGCGAGACGGTCTTTTTGTCGGTCGCGTGTCCCATCGCCAAAATCGTCAGCGCTTGGCGCAGCTCGCCATCGAGCTTTTCGTCGAGCAATTTGATACGAGTAATGGCCGACATCTGAAAACTGCGCAGGCCGGTGTCGGTCAGCAGGTTGAGATACTCGGTCTCGACGACCTCATTCTTATCGCCGACGCGCTGTTTGCGGACTTCGACACCGAGGATCGACCCGACGATTTTATTCGGCGATTCAATTTCGACCTTTTCGCCGCGGACCTGGTCGAGCAGCTTGGCCATCGTGGGGTTGTCGGTCAGGTCGATCGCGAAGGTCTTAAGCGTCTTGGTGATCGGATCGATCGACGCGTAGGTAACGGTCGAAATCTTGCCGCCTCCCAGGTCTTGCAGGACCATGCTCTTGAGCAGGTCGTTGATATCGGTGGCGTTGAACTTGAGATCGATCTTCGCGTCACCGTCGATCTCGGCCCGGCGTTCGTAGAAGCCGACGCCGGCGTTGTAGAGCACGACTTTTTTGAGCGGCAACGTCGAGGCAGCCTTGTCTTTGTCTTCAGCCCGCGCGACGCCAGACAGCAGAAGCCCGGCGGATAGCGCCACGAGCGCAGCCAGCGATTTCCAAGGAACTGGGAACAGGTTGCGACAAGTCATGACGGGAGTCCTCTTCTCTACTGGGGTCGGCGATATTTCGCTGAGTTGGGCGATCGTGCGGGGCAGGGCATTCCACTGGCGGCGTCAACCCGCGGCCCAGCCTGTAACTAGTCTACTCCGGTTCGACGCCCATCGGCCGCGGAAAGTTCCCTCTGCTAGCGCCCAATCATCTGGGGGCTGGGCACTAATCGCTGCAACGCCCCCTCCTGGCAGGCTGAGGCCGCGTTTTGGTACGATGCCGGGAGTTGATTTCTGATGCAGTTCCACGCCCCTCGACGGGCGATATTCCACCGTCTATTAGAAAGTGATGAGCGACAATGGTTCTTACCCCCAGCACCATGCTCCCCTTGGGCACTCCGGCGCCGAATTTTTCGCTCCCTGATCCGTCTGGCAAGATGGTCTCGCTGGCAGACTTTGCCAGCAAGCCGGCCCTGCTGGTGATCTTTTTGTGTAACCACTGCCCATATGTGAAGCACGTGGCCGATGGACTGTCGGCGCTGGCCAAGGAATATCAGGCCCGCGGCGTAGGCGTGGTGGGTATCAGCTCGAACGACATCGGCGCCCACCCAGACGATGCTCCGGCCAAGATGGCCGACGAGATCAAGCTCCGCGGCTATACCTTTCCGTATCTGTACGACGAGTCGCAGCAGGTGGCCAAGGCATATCGCGCCGCCTGCACGCCTGACTTTTATGTTTTCGACGCGCAGCACAAGCTGGCCTACCGCGGCCAGTTGGACGCCAGCCGGCCGAACAGCGGTGTCCCGGTCACTGGGCACGACCTCCGCGCGGCGCTCAACGCGGTGCTGACCGAAAAACCAGTCGCCACTGAGCAAAAACCGAGCATCGGCTGCAACATCAAGTGGAAGCCAGGCAACGCGCCGGATTACTTTGGTTGATTTCGTGGTCATCACGGGCCCCGAGATGACAAGCGCCGTCGCAGACGTCGTCAATTACAAAAGTTTGTTCCACAAATGCCGCTCATCACACTAACCCGAAGCGCCAGCGAGGGTTCTTCGTAGCGTTCGGATAATGAAGAACCCTCGCTGGCGCTTCGGGCTGGTGATGAGATTTGTCGTGGCGCGTTCATTGTTCATGTTGCAAGGAGCACAGTCGAGTTATGGAATTCTCAGCTAAGATCGAAGGCAACGAACTCGTGATGCGGTTGCCGCTGAACGACAAGCCGGAGCGGTCTGCCAGCGGAAAGACGCTGGTCGTCGCGTCGACCCGCGGCAACAAAGAGACAGACTGCGTTGTGAACGGCAAGCGAGTGATCGTCGGGATCAACGCCTATATCCCGGTGAAGTGAACCGGCCGCCAGTTTTAGCGAGCGAACCGCCGTCGTCTGCTCATTGCGATTGCTTGTTCAGGTTTGCCAGCGCTGCGCGAATTTCTTCAGCCTCCACGGCCGGGCGCGCCAAGACGCGCGTCAGCGTCGTCAGTTCATGCTGGACCCAGGCGATCGCCTGGCGTTTCAGGTCTTCGATGGCCGCGGCAGTTGCGTCGGTTAAGTCGGACGACAATCGAAGTAGGTTTTTCTCGAGCTCCCACGGCAAGCGACCGGCGCAGTGCCGCCGGAACAGGCCGCCGACCACCGGCATGGGAAGCAGCCACCACAGTAGTTCCCAGTGCGTCATAAATGTGGGGCTGATGTGGATTGGCGCCGGCAGCAGACTCGGGCGCCGGGCCTCCCAGACGACCGGCGACAGCGTCACGCCAGTTGCCTGGCTGATGTTGCGGCTGATCCGGTCGCTGAACGCCCCGACGATACGCCTTAAACGCGATTCGGCTTGTGCGACCAACTCGCCCGCCAGTGGTGTTGCAACTTGCGAGACCGGTTGGATCGCGTCCGTTAGATTCTGTTGAAGCCAGGTCTGGTATTGCGCCGTCTGCGTAGCGAGATGGCCTTGCCAAGCGGGCATTTCGGCGGCGAGCGTTTCCATCAGGCGGGGTTCGATTTGGTCGCGACTATCAAGCACGAGCTTCTCGAATGCTGGCCGACAAAGTTGGATTGATCGTCTGGCCGCCAGTTCCAGTTCGTCTCGTAGGACGGCTTCGCTTGTGCTCTCGTCGAAGACGGCGGCGGCCAAGCGTTGACGGTCGGCCTCGGTTCGGTCGGCCGCTTCGAGCGCCACGGCCAGGTAGCCTCGGCAAGCCGCGGTGAGCGAATCGATTTTGTGCAGCACGGTTCGCTCTCGCTCGCGCTGAGCGTCGGCGGCAATCGGTCGCAGCACATCGTCTTTCAGCCGCGCGATCCACTGCTCGGGTTGTTCACGCGTGGAGAAGAACAGCACCGGCGCGCCGGCGCAGCCATCTTCTGCGAGACGACTTTCAACGAACGCGCGCACCTCTTCTCGTTGATCGCCGGTTAGCAGGTCAACTTTGGTCAAAACAACCCAGATGCGTGGCGCGTGTGGGCGTAGTTCGGCGATCAACCGCCGGTCTTCGTCCGACAGCGGTCGATCGACGCTCACGGCCACGAGGGCTACCGCCACGTTCGGCAGCCAAGCATGTGTGCTGCGGGTATTGTGCGCGAACACACTGCCAAGGCCTGGCGTGTCGACCAGTCGAATGTTCGGCAGGTCTGCCAGTTGCGGCGCAAATAGATCGACGATCGCCACGTGGCGACAATTCTTGGGGTTGCGCGATTCGGAAACAAACTCGCCAATGCTCGTCGGGGCAATTGACTCGACAACTCCATCATCGCGGGTGACACTTGCTGCCAGCTCGGTTCCCGCCATCATGCGAGTTACGATCGCAGTGACCGGAAGAACGCCGACCGGCAGCAGCGGCCCGCCCAAGAGCGCGTTAAGCAGCGAAGACTTTCCCGACTTGAACTGGCCAAACACGGCCACGTCGAGCGGCGTGTCGCTCTCGTTCAGCAGCGTCTCGCTGGCCGCCAGCGGGGCCCGGAGCGATTCCAGCCCAAGTCGCGCAATGATCGCGCGGAGCTGACCGATTCGCTCGCCAGTGATTTCTTGCGTGATCATGGCCGGTGGATCGCAGAGGGGGCGCTACATGTTGAATGTAGCTTACCGCCCGGCGATCGGCCGCTAGTTCAATCCACGACTCCGATGTAGAGAAACCGCGGCGTCGGCTGTCCGTGGATCTCAACCGTTTCCAGGAACATCGCTAGAGGTCGCACCCACAGCCCGCGCTCGCCGTACTCTGCCCGATAGACGACGAGTTCTTCCAGCGTCTCGCTATGCCGGGCGATGTCGAGCACGGTGTACTCGTTTCCCTTGTAGTGCCGATAACGACCTGATTGGATGGAAGGAGAGGGCATGAGCGTTCGCGTTTTTTATGGCGACGTGCTGAAACAAACTCGCACCTGCGTGCGCTTCACGCATCACGACGAAGTGTGATGAATACGGAGGATGACGCGTCGATCAGATCATTCGAAGGGGCTGGAGTGAATGACCGTGCCCCCTTTGGGGTCGCCGTAGCGCGTGCTCAGGCCGTTGAGGACGGCCGGGTCCATTGTCTCGCGGAGGTAGCAGACGCTGCCGTCGCAGAACATGAAGTTGGCGCCGCCGGGGTGGAGGCTGCCGAAGCTTTCGGCCAGTGAGCCTGTCTCGCGTGGATCGTCGACGATCTCTTCGACGTTGAAGCCTTCTTTGAACGTGGTCCCCAGCACATAACCTGGTCCGCCGGAGAGGCGTCCTTCGATCATGTTGTCGACGAGTTTCGATCCTGGAACCACGCCCCACAACGTGGGCGTTGACCAGCGAAAAGCCCGCTCGCCAATGCACATCGTATTCGTCAGTCCATCGACGATCTCGTTGGGGCCAATGGCGCGATTGCGGCCAAAGACGCCATCGAACGCGTCGCGGCAAATTCGGCAAGTCGGCCTCACCGTGCCGGTCGAGGCTACATAGCTGGCGGCGGCCATCGTGCAGATCACGTTGTCGGTCGCCAGCTCCGGCACTTCGACCGTCGGCTCGAACTGGCCATCCGATGGGCAGATGAAGCTCGCCACCGAGATCGTGCGAACGTTACCGCTCGACGAGTCCGCGACCGGCGTTGAGAAATTGACAAGCTTGAACGTAGCCTGCTGCTCGACTTCGGGCAGGATCATTGCGCCCCAGGCCCAACCGGGACCGCCATCGTCGCGGTTGGCCGTTGGCTTCGAGATGTAGCCGGGCGGAAAGACGTGGTGCCGATCGACATAGATGTGCATCGCGATGCCGATCTGGCGGAGGTTGTTCAGGCAGCTCGCGCGTCGGCCCGCTTCGCGCGCCATCTGCACCGCTGGCAGCAACAGTCCGATCAGGATTCCAATAATGGCCAGCACGACCAACAACTCGACCAGAGTAAACGCTTGTCGCCGGACGCGCATCGTGGGCCTCGCACGCATAAGAACCATAAGAAGAAGTGACAAACGGCGAACGCACAGGCGGCCGGCTCCAAACACGCTGCTGGCGAGTGGGCCTGCCTCGGCTTGGCCGCTTTCGGGCGTGGCGCCGTCAGAGGGCGCTGCCGTCGTCTCTCTTCGGCACTTGCTGGCGTTAAAGATTAACGACTATGCCGAAGGGATAGGCCCGGCGAGCGAAAGCCTGACAATCCTGATAGGATGGGTAGAGTTACCGACAGGTTTTGACGTGCTAGCGGCGGGCAATTCGAAACGCGACGAGAATCGTCTCCGAAGCGAGCAGTACGCGACGCAGGCAATCACCCTGGCCCTGCGTCGACGAATGCGCAACCAATTCAGGAGGCAGCGATGTTTGGATTAGGGATCATCGAACTCATCCTCGTCGGCGGCGTGGCACTTTTTATGTTCGCTGTCCCGATTGCGATCATTGTCCTGCTGGTTCGCCTGGTCGCGATCAAAGAAAAGAACGATCAGCGGCCTGGGCCGTGAGGGTCCATTGGGTCATTCGACCATTCCAGCCAAACGGCCTCTATGTCGGCTGGCGTTTCACTGGCGGCGAGTGCGGCTGAGCCCGCCACGATCCGCGCGGCGTTCTCGTTGGGGTCCGGGTTGTGCTGGTGGTCGCGGGTCATGGTTGCACTTTGATACGGCTAAAGATGCAGAGAAAGAAGTCTGCGCCTGGAACGCATGGGCGCCAACCCTTTGCAATTGCTTCACGAATTACCAGCGCGACCGTTGATGGAAGCACAGGGCCTTGCGGACGGCGAATGTCAGACTCAACCGCATCGCTAGGACATGGCTCGGCGTCAAAAACGCACAGTCGTTGTCCAAGCGAGGTGGATTCCCCCTCCGCATGAATCTCAATATCCCCGGTCATGTTCCCGATGCCAAACATCCGCCAACGATATCGCCTACCATCTATAACGATGGGACGAAAGCCGCGCTTTTTGGTGGGTCGAGCCATGCCCCGATTCTACATTCCCGGCCGAATCAACGCGAAAAAATCTCAGATTCAAAGTGAACCACTACCTACAATCGCTAAAACTTGACACGTCTCAGAGGGGTATATAAGCTCGTCAGCGGCGTCCGGCGATCTTTAAGTCCGGGCGATTTTGTTCTTTTTGGGACCTCGCGCGAGCACTAAATGCGATTGCCTCGTTGGCTACGCTTTCAACGTTTGCTTGCTACGGCGCTAGTTGGCGCTGCGCTGGTTGGCTTTGTCACGGCCAATCTGGGGATCCCGCTGATCGTTGCAGACGCTGGGGTTGCTGCCGACGGCGCTGGCGGCACGGAGAAGGACAAAAGCGTCCCCTTCCCTTGCCAGGATCGCCCCTGCGGTTGCCTTTCGGCCGACGCCTGCATGCGGAGCTGTTGCTGCTTTTCGGCCGAAGAACGACTGGCCTGGTTTCGATCGCACAATATTACGCCGCTGCCCGAATTGATTGCGGCAGCTAAGGCGAAAGGTCATCGCGAGTCGCACGGGGAATGTGCCCACTGCGTTAAGGCGGAGCAAAAGCCCGTCGCGAGCGGTTGCTGCACGACGCAGAAAGCAACCACGGCTAATGGCGGTTCTCAAGTCATAGACAATGCGATTCCGACGGATGAAACCGCGGCCACCTCGCCGGAGTCTAAGGGCTGGCGGGTTGTTGTCGTCATTGGCTCGTTCGCGGCCAAATGCCACGGTATGGGTCCTTGGTCTGTTACCGGCGTGCTGGCCGTTCCGCCCGCGGCGGAAGTAATGTACGCATTTGACTGGTCTAGCGCCCAGGACGTGCGAATCGTCACTCTGCGCCTTCTCTCGGCAATTCACTCGCCCGCCACGCGCCCGCCCTGTGCCTAACGGCTGGGGACCGGAGTTCTGCGCGCCCATGGTCGTGCGTTTTTTGACGATTTGCGCTGATTGACGATGCGCTTTCGTTTGCATGTCCAGGACGTGACAGAAGCCTTCCCTGCGCCTGGTCTTTAGCCGTCACGGGCTAATTCGGCCTCGGGCTACACCGGCCAACTCCAGATAAATCGGCGACCATTGGCTTGCGCCGTGCGCGCTGCAGATGGCTGCCGATGCGTTCGAGATCTCGCGCCTCGCAATAGGCGTAAGAGCAATCCAAGTGCATCGACTTTACGAAAGATTCCTCGAAGACATTGGAAGACGCTAATGCCAGCTTCCGCAATTCAATACCATCCGGTCGCCGCGCAACTATTTGCGGCAGGCCGTTTTTCCAGCGTGGCGGAGATGTCCTCTGCCCGCTTACGTATTCAAGATTTCCATCCAAACAAAAGTTTTTGCCAATATGAACATGAAAAAGTTTGCAATTCTGTTGGGTTGTGTTGCTCTGCTGACTATGGCTAAGGGGGCGAGTGCGCACGGCATTCCGATGTACATCGGGGCCGACGCCGGGGGCAAGCTCTACTCGCAAAGTTTCCTCACTTATGACCCGACGCAAAGTGCTCTGAAACCGACGCCAACCGGCGCCCCGGTAGCAGTCGTGGGCAACGCCGCGTTGCACTTTTTGGGCGGCAACGGCGTGGTGACTGGCACGGCCTGGACGTTCGACGTTACAGGGTCCAGCGCGCATCCAAACGCGTTGGCCTACTGGGACAATGTGACGAACACGGTGGGAGATTCGCCCCGGACGATCAACCTGTCTCGCGCGGCGAGCAGCCTGAACCTGAACGTGACGCCATCGGACACGTTTTTGACCGGCGTTACACTTCCCCCTTGGAACGGCACGCCAACTGGCCACACGGCAATTACCGTTACTTTGCCGCTCGACGCGCCCGTTGGCTTGTACGCGATTGGGTTCCAAGTGACGTCGCCAGGATTTGCTCGGTCAGAGACGTTTTGGGGCGTGGCGAACTACGGCGTGCCGGCGGACCAGGTCGCCGGAGGTCTGGCGGCGCTGTCTCACGTAGTGCCGGAGCCGTCCACGTATGTGCTGGCGGGTTTGGGCGCGATGATCGGAAGTGTCGTATTCGTACGACGCAAACGGTCCGCACGCGTCGCCACTCGATAACGTTGTGATTTAAGAGCTTGTGGGCTGGCTGCGTCGCTTCCATAACGACGCAGCCAGCCTTGGCTCGACGAGTCGGCCGAACCCGGTCGCATCGATAACCACGGGGATGGAATGAAACCGCGCAACGCTTTCACCTTGGTCGAACTGCTGGTTGTGATCGCGATCATCGGCTTGCTGCTGGCAATCACTTTGCCGGCGGTGATGAAGAGTCGCGAATCGGCCAACGCCAGTAGCTGCATGAACAATCTGCGACAGATTGGACTGGGGGTCACCATGTTTGCCGACGTCCACAACGGCGATTTCCCGCGGACCTTTCACGATGGCATGACGCAATCGTGGATCTACACGGTGGCCCCGTTCATGGAAAACGTCGACTCCGTCCGCATCTGTCCCGTCGATCTCGAAGGAGAAACCCGACTGAAGTACAAGGGGACGAGTTATGTAATCAATGGGCTGATCGCCTACGGAGGGAAGGGCGCCATCCTGAATCGAGAGAGGCTGCAAGCCACCTCGCTGACGATTGTGGCCTTCGAGGGAGCGGAAACTCGCGATCCAACGTCGTTCAATTATGAACATGCCCACCCCAATAACTGGTTTATCGCGAATAAGACCGTCGGTTGGAATGTGCTGCTGAGCGAAATTCAGCCCGACAGGCACTTCGGCGTCGCTGGCGGCGCGCGCACCACCGGCGTGGCCCATTATCTGTACGCCGACGGACATGTAGAAAAAGTTCAAGCCTCGACGGTCCGAGGGTATGTCGACAGCAGCCAGAATTTTGGCTTGCCGCAGTAAACTCCTCGGCATCGTTCGAACGTGTCTGAAGCAATTGACCGAGGGGCGACTAAACTCACCCGCTCGATAGAAATGGAGAATTCAAGTGTTCAAATTATTTACGATGAGCTTGATGTTTGCGTCGGCAGTCGTACTGCCGCGGGTCGCTTCAGCCCATGGCATCCCGGTTTTTCTTACGGTCGGGAGTGACGGCCGAGTCAACACGGACGCTCTCAGCTACACTTCAGACGCAGATTCCATCGGGGGCGGCGCGTTTTTCACGCAGATACCAGGTTATAGCGTGAAGGTTGGGGAAGGCAGCGTGCCCAACGGGACGCAAATTGCCGTCAGTGTGCTGAGTCCGCTCTACTTTTCGTCCGGACTGGAGACGCCGGCGGTCCCCGATGCAAATGGCTCGCTACTCTACTTTGACTCTGTAGACGACGAGCGAGTTGCCAGCGGAGAAACCAACTACCTGCCGCCGATTACGGTCGCCGCCTATAGCCCGTTGCCGACGGCTGATTGGCACGAGCATTTGTTTTACACGCTGACGTCGAGTGAGGCAGAACCGGCGGCGTATGGGGTGCTGCTGCAAATCATGTCCCCTAACCATCCGGAGATGTTGCCATCCGCGCCCTTTGCGATTGTCTTCAACACCGGCATGGATGACGCCTTATTCGGCCAAATTGCCGAACAGATGTCTCGAAAACTGCTTTCGACCGGGGATCTGAACTTCGACGGAATTGTCGATATTCAAGACGTCACGATTGCCGCCAACACTTGGTTGTCGACCAACGCCCGAGGCGACGCCAACCATGACGGCTTTGTCGATATCCAGGACATTACGCTCATTGCGAACAATTGGTTGCACGTCATCGGCCCTGGTCCCGGTGGGTACTTTCCGCCGGTCGCCGCAGTGCCGGAGCCAAGCGGTTGGCTGCTGGCGGCAGCTTCATTGCCGGGACTGGCGTTAGTGCGCAGGGTTGGGAGGCGCCGATGTCAACGGCGACGTCCGGCCGAGTTGCGAGACAATTGAAGCGCGTTTGTCCTGCACCTCGACAAACTTCGATCGTTAGCGTCATAAAGGTCTGATCTGCGGCGCCGGCAGGTCGACCGGGCGGCGTCACTGCCGGTCCTTGCCAATCCCCGGTTCGGAGCCCTATATTGCGCGGAATGTTGCTGCGCGGCTCGGGCGGCAGCACGCGTTTTACCTAATACTTCCACATACTTCCACGCCCCCATTTCTCGGCGGATATTTTTATGACGACGTCTTCTTCGTCCCTGCGGCGCTTTGGCGTCGTCCTGATTGGCGCTTGCTTCGCAATCGCTGCACTGGTTGTGGTCGCGTCCGATACTGGTTGCAAACCGGCTCCCACTTCGCCCCCGGCCCCGCCCCCGCCCCC
>Ga0268266_10000650_pt1 | contig 47092 bp, 43 predicted proteins | sample KBSS13metaG_FD_190356 | JGI IMG/M metagenome (GOLD analysis project Ga0268266, IMG submission 190356) | Switchgrass rhizosphere microbial communities from Kellogg Biological Station, Michigan, USA - KBS S1-3 metaG (SPAdes) (version 2) | ecosystem: Host-associated > Plants > Roots > Rhizosphere...
CATTCACTTCTGGCCGGAGAGCGGCACGGGAAACTCGGTGACGGGCAATACGTTCTACACCGGCTGCACCGCGGCGATGTTTGGCAACGTCAGTTCCGCCGTGACTTGGTCTGGCAACCTGACCGACACCGGCACGGTCGCCAATAAGGGCAGCAAGTAAAGTAATGCCATACAACAGCGGACAAAAGATCGCGTCACTGGATGACATTCCCGGCGCAGCCGCGCAGGTCGAAGTCGCGCGGCTGCTCGGCTACAAGGCGTTCCAGCCGAAGAAGGTTTTACGAATCATCAAGTGCGGTGATTCAATGAGCGGCACGGGCTACTCCGACACGTGGAGCATCGTCTTCTCGACTCAGGTTGAAGTGATCGACGCGTGGCACGGCGGCTTCACGATCGATCAGATCGATGCCGCGTTCGACACCGACGTAGTGCCGTGGGCCCCAATCACCACACTCGTTCCAACGCACGCGTTTGTTCAGATGGGTATTAACAACGTCGCGAATTCAGGCGATGACGCCGCGACTGTCGTCTCGAAAATCCTCGCCTACTGTGCCAAGCTGCTCGCGCTCGGGTTCTCCTTTACCATCATCACAATCTGCGACTACTCGGGCCTGACGAGTGAGCAGCAGACGATCAGGGCTGAAGCTAACGACGCGCTCGAGGCGGCGGCGAGGGCCGGCGGCTTCAACTGCGCCCGGTTCGACGTTCTGGCCGGCGCGGCTAGTTCTCCAAACTACGTCGATCAGGGCTACTTCATCCACCTGGCCAGCGAGATGAATCGAGTGGCCGGCAAGTCGTTGCTGCTCGGCGGCCGGTACGAGGTCAAAGAACTTTACAACGACCCGCCTGTGTTCACCGGGCTCGCTGCGGATGGCGACATATCCGGAACGTCGGGCGTAAACGCAGACACAACGGCGGCGATCGCGGCTGGCGGCGGCGGCGGCTCGCCAACGACTCTCCGCATCAGCACCGACGGCGGCCCTGGATTTTCGGGGGGGCCCGCTGGCGAGCTCGTCTTAATGGCGGCCGGAAACGTGTTTGTCCTCCAATGCTACGATCGAATCGAAAACCACTACATCGACACACGCGTCGACGCTTCGTCTTGGGGCGTGCTCATTGATGGGGTTAACCTAGCCCTCTCGGTCGCCAACAGTGGGGCGGCTTCCTTCAGCGGCGCAGTGACCGTTCCGCTCATGAAGGCTGGCGGATTTCCACAGTACGCCGACAACGCCGAAGCGCTCGCCGACGGCCGCGACACAGGCGACGCGTACATGAACACCAGCACTACGCCGCCGGGTGCGCTTTACGGAGTGATCTAACATGGCTGATATTGAAACCCTCGAAAAGCAACTTCGGGTCCAGGTCGACGCGATCAAGCAGGCGACGAAGGACGCCAATCACGCAAAGTACGTGGCAGACAACGCCAAGGCCGCTGTCAAATCACTGGGCGACGTCATCGCGTTGTCAGAGAGAACCATCGGTAGTCTTCAAACCGAAATTGCCGTTGGGCGAAGACCCGATATAGCAGCAAAGCTTCAGGAACAACTCGCAGCACGCCGAGCGGGGCTGACCAAGCTGAACACCGATCTCACTGCCGCGACAGAGGTGATGGATAAGGCGATTGCGGACGAGCCCGTGGCCAAACAAGCGGCCGCCGATGCGATCGCCGCGGCCACCACACAAATTTTTGACACGCTGCTCCCGGCCTGGCAGGCAAAAACCAAGGCGGCGGGCGGCACGGGCGATGAAATCCCCACAATCCTAAATGGCATTAAGGCGCCTACGGCAACTCCATGAGCTTCTCCGATCCGTTCACCATCGACGTAGGCAGCGGCAACGAAGGCAAGCCCGTCACGGCATTCGTTCTAGACGCTAGCGGCGATCCGACGGGTAGCAACCTCGTCGACTCGTTTTACTACACGACGGGCCAGCCACGGCTGTGCTCGGGCGTAAACGTTTTGGCCGACAGCTTCGTGGGCGTTTTAGCGTGGTTCGTGGACGACACGACAGAAGTCGCCCGAGCCAGCTTTGATTTTCGAGGGGACGGGGCGATCGGCTACATCGCGGGCATGGTGAACAACATCAGTGCGGCCGTCGTCAGCGTCGGCTCGCAAATCGACGCGATCAACCAATCAGCCAGCCGGCGAATCATGGTTCAGACGACGGCCCAGTACGAACGACCGGAATCCGGATCATCTTCGTACACGATCGAGGCGCGAACTTACGACGCCGATGGCGCTGACGTCAATGCCGACTCAACGCCATCGCTCACAGCCACCGGTATCGTCTCCGGCACGCTGGCGGCGAACCTTAGTATTGCCAGCAACCCGTCGACCGGCGTCTATCGCTGGACCTACAGTGTCGCCAGCAATGCCCTGATCGAGCAGGTCCGTTTCACCGTGTCCGCGTCGATCGACAGCAGCACGTTCAGTATCTCCTGCTACACACAGGTCTGTGATTTTGTGGCGGCGACGTGGACAACGACGGATCGAGCGACACTGACCGGAATCAGCACCAAGATTGGAACGCCGGCCGGCGCGTCGCTCAGCGCAGACATTGCTGCGGTGAAGACGGATACGGGCAGCCTCGTGACCCGCATCCCGGCCGCGCTTTTCGCTGGTATCACTAGCCTTGGCAAATGGTTTCAGGCGTTCGCTCGAAGTGATACACCCGACAGCACGGCAATCGGTGAAATCAACGCGGGTGGCGGCGACTTCTCACCGCCAGACCAGTCGCTCGAGGCGATTGCGGCAAGCGCAGCGGGTGGAAGTCCGGCGCCCGGCGCGTTCACGATGACCGTTACGGTCACCAATTCCGAAACGGACCTGCCCATCGAAGACGCGCGAATCACCTGGTCCCAGGCGGGCGTGGCGGTTCAATCGGGCCAGACCAACGCCAGCGGCGTGAGCGAGTTGGGCGTGAACGCCGGCACGTACGTGCGGACGGTCACCGCCAGCGGCTACGGCTCGTCCACGGCAACCATCGTTGTGACCGCTGGTACCTCGGCGAGCGTGGAGCTGACGTCGACAGTGATCACGCCCTCGGCGAATCCCGCGTTGTCGATGGGCTACTGCACCACCTACAACGGGCACGGGGAGACGCAGGAAGACGTGACGCTATCCTTCGCCATGAAGGATCCGAATCCCAACGACGAGGACGGCGACGGGGCGGGCACCAGCTGGACGCGACGCGTCTTCACCGCAACCAGCGACAGCGACGGCGTCGTTCAAACGACATTCAAACGGGGCGGGAGCTATAGGGCGAAGCGGGCCAACGGGGCGTGGATCGATTTCACCGTGCCTGACGCCGACTCCTTCGCTCTGCCGGAAATCCTCAGCGAGGAACAAACGGCGTGAGCGACGACCTGGTCATACCACGCGGACCGATCTCGATTCCCTTGGCGAACATCCGGGCGCTGTTCACTCACTGCGACGTCTGGCGGGATTGGGTCGGCGGTACGGAAGGGCGGGCAACGGTCGCCGATGCGCGAAGCCACATCCATCTCATCCAGGAGACGTCGCCAGAAGGCGACCTGGTGTACGAGAAGGACGAGCTGGTGAACCTCCGACCGTTCATCAAAGTGGATCTGTACGACGATTCTCAGCGGCGCGGTGCTACGGAAGGTCCAACGCGTGTCGCCTTGGGCACGTATCGATTTGCGAACCTGATCGAGATCTGCATTGAGGATAACGTGCCGTCGGAAGACGAGATGAACGTGGCCAACGGGAAGATGCAGTTCATGAACCGCGTGGGGCTACTGCTCGAGCAGGCTTTGGAAAAGGCGCAGATTACCGACTACCTCGACGCGGACGAGATCGCGGCCGGGCTGGGCGGTCCGCTGATTAGCCGGTCGTGGTTCAGCGCGCCGCCAGGGCGAGTGCCAAATGAGCTGGTTCAAACCCAAGGCGACTTCTACGGCTGCTCGATCGTCCTCGACGTCGGGACCTGATCATGCCTGTCCAAGCAACGATCCAGTTCGAGCGCCGGCCGGACGTGTTGGCGGCGGACATGAAGGCAGCGGTCGCGGCTGGCAACCAGGCGGCGCTGCAGTACTGGTACGACAATTTCCGGCCGCTGCACTTTCTGAACATTGCACGGAGCCGGTACGGGTATCAGCCTCGAAGCGGTGACGACGAGCCGCCGCGGATACCGAATCCGATGTACGACATCAATCGCCGGCTGGGGTTTCGCACCACGCCAACGATCAGCAATCCGCATTACAGCTGGGCGAAGCGGCGAATCATGCGGCATAACCTGCCGCTGGTCTGGTCGGGGCGATCGGCGGACGCGTCCAGGACCGTTCGCCTCACGGCGACGCCGCAGCAGGGCAAGCTCGCGTTCATCGCGATGCCGAAGTACTTCTTCCAGTACCTGAAGGCCGGCACGTACATGCGGCGGTACCCGAACTTGGCGAAGATGCGCGAGAAGCATCCGAACGTAAACTTCCCCGACCGGATCCCGTTCATCATCAAACACGATCAGCCCAAGAAGTTCGAGGAACTGATCATCGTCACGCAGGAAGAAGCCGAAGCGATGGCGCAAGCCGGCCAGACGGCCGCCGCGGCGTACCTCAACGCCAAGCACTGAGCATCCCCCAGACATTTGAACGTTCACACTTAGGAGCGCGGGCGAAGGCCTGCGAGCACTCATGTCCACCGCCAATCTTTGGAAAATGCACGCGCTGGTCACGCCCGCCGGCACGATCCCGCAGATCCGCTCGCGTGAGCTGAATCCGGGCATCGAGCGTCTGCTCGTGATCGGCGACGGCAAGATCAATCCGGAGTTCTACGGCCTGATGGCCCGGAACCCGATGATCAAGTGCAGCACGCTCGCCATCAACGCGGCGATGACCGCGATCGGGCAGAAGATGTACTCGTTTTCCGGCGCCGCGACGACTGCTTACATGGCGAAACTCGTCAATGGCGGCGGCTACGCCGGCTCGGGCCACGCAAAGATGAACGGCTCCTACGGGGTCATCATCCCCCGGAAGCTCTCCGTGCGGCATAACAAGGAGGCGACGTTCGACTTCGACCTGTGCTGGCTCAGCAACGACGGAATCACGGACGGCTTCTCCTACACCAACTCGGCGGTTTCTCTGCCGAGCCTGGCGGTTGCGAGCGAAGTATTCACACTCGGGCCGGTCAAAATCAACGGCACGGCGATCAGCGGCCTCACCGGATGGGATTACGACTTCGGTATTCAGGAACGCATCGAAGGTTCTGGCGGCGAGGTATGGCCGACATTCGGCGGCTACGTCTCGCAGTCACCCAAGATCTCGGTGACGAGCAAGGACGCCCAGTTGTACGACCGCGTTGCAATGTCGGGCACTGCTCAGGGCGGGACGGCCAGCACGTTCTACCTGCAGAAGGTGACCAGCACCGGCCGCGTCGCCGCGGGCACCGCCAGTCACATCAAGATGTCGATGACCGCCGGCCAGTTCGAGCCGGGTGGCCAGCGTGAATCCGACGACGGCGAGACGGAGTTCACGATGGACGCCTACCCGCTGTTTGACGGAACCAACGACATCATCGCGGCGAACCTGGCGTCCGCAATCAGCTAAGCGTTAATGCGGGGGCGCGGCACGCTCGTCCGATTTTCTCACCTTCAAACAACAAACCTTTCACGGAGCAAAGACCATGGCCTTTACGCATACTTTCAACAAGGGTTGGACCAACGGCGGCGCCCCGATCAACAAAGCCGTCGACGTCTCGGCAGGCAGCGAAATCAACATCGAAGAATCGGTGCCGACCGGAAACCTGACGATCGGCTTCGGCGTCGATATCTCAGCGCTGAAGGGCCTGTACATTCTCGCCAGCGGCAACCTCACGCTGCGCACCAACGACAACGACTCACCCGACGATGAACTCGCCATTCACGGCAATCAGCCGCTGGTGTGGAGCGGCACCGACGGCTACTTCTCGAATCCGTTTGGTGCGGACATCGCGACCCTGATCGCGGAGAATCCCGGCGCCGGGAACGTGACACTTCAGATCCGGGCGCTGGTCGACCCCACTCCGTAATCGTCGGGCCACCCACTTCCGATCGGCCGGGAGAGGGCCATTCAGTCACTTCTGAGGCAGCAGCATGTTCCTTTATCACGTGCCCGCCGTTGCGGGCAAAACGCGCCCTTCTCGGGCAGACCTGGAAGCACTTGGATTGGGATATATCCTTCCGGCCGACGGCGACGTCGATGCACTGCAGGTGGGCGAAGGTCCGGACAAGCAGGCTGGCACGCTCCTCAGCCCCAGCGGAATTGATGGGCATTGTCGTTACGTGCCCGCCGAGCAGACGTGGGTGAGGGGCCCGGCCGGCAAGTACTGGATCGGCTATTGGAATAACCATAAGCCGACCGAGCAGTGGTTGCGGCGGCCCAAGCTGATTGCAGGATGGCCGGTGACGCTACTCGACGGTGATGCTTGGACGGTTCCGGTGGCCCGGTCGCTGGTCAACGGCGCAACGTTGCCGCAGCGGCTCATGCTCGGCGAAGACGGCGAGACCTGGTTGCTCAAGGATCTGCCGCAGTACTTCTCGCTCTGCAAAGATGCCGACTTCGTCTTTGATCTGCTGGTCACCCGCGCACAAGCGGGCGAGAAAGTCAGCATCGCCTACGCCGACGGCATGCGGATCGCGGTGGGGGCGCTCGCCGTCAACTATCGGATCTCGGCATTCGAAGCCTCGGCCATCGAGCTCTTCACCGGCGATGCGATGAGCGAAGTCCTGTCGGCACTGATCGACATGCCAGGCCTGCATAAGATGTTGGACGCTCAAGCAAAAAAAGAATCTGCCACCGGCTAATCACCTGCCGTCGGTGGCTCGCCGGCCAGCTGCCGGGCTACCTGCCCACGTTCGCCGACCTACAGATGTTCGACCGCGAAAGCACATGATTCATGCCTGACGTCACACTCATCGTCAAAGCCGAAGTCGCGCAGTACCTCACCGCGATCGCCAAGGTCGCGGAGAGCCAGAATGCGCTGGCCAAAGGACAGATGAAAATCGCCGAGGCGGCGGCCGCGACGGAGAAACAGGCGGTCGGTTCGTACGGCCGGATGGATGCGGCCCTGCGCAAGTCCATGCGGGAGTTTGAATCCCGGCAGCGCGTGGGCGAAGCGCGGGAGGAACGGTTCATTGCACCGGCACGGCTCGCCGGCGTCGATGTAACCAGCCTCGCCGCGATTCAGGCCGTGCGATCAGCTAAGGCCCGCGAGCTCATGTTCCAGCGGCAAGGGCAGCGATCCAACGCGTTCTTCTCCAATTCGAACGCAGAAACCGCCGCCAATGAGGCACTGCGCCAAGCATCGCAGCAGCAGTTCGCTGAAGGATACTGGGCGCAGAAGGATCGGGAGGACGTCGGGCGCAAGGCGATCGACTACAACAACTTCGATCTGAAAGTCTCTCAGATGGAGAAGGCGAAGCAGTTGGCGAGGGAACGCCGTCAGAAACTAGTGTCTGGCGTGACTCGTGTGGCCAGCACGATCGGCGTCGCGGTGTACACGGCCGGCCGGTACTACGATCACATCGCCGAGAAGCTCGACCAGGTGGCGGTGAGTGGCGCACAATTCGACACTGAGATGCGGCCGCTGCTCAGCCTCGGCGGGAACCTCAAGGATATTCCGGGACAACGCGAGCGCGTGCGTAGCCTGTCGACAGGCCTGGGCGTGGACACCGCCCAGTCGGCCAGCTCGTTGTTCATGCTGCAGTCGGCCGCGGCGAATCTCGGACCAGCCGGCCAGAAGGATATTCTTTCCGGCGGCACGATGCTCACACAGGTTGCAGGCGGCTCGCTCGAGGTAAACCTCGTCGCCGTCACGAAACTGATGCAGACCTACGGCAAAGAGATGGGGAACGCCCAGATGGCTGCCAGCAAGCTGTTGGCCACGCAGGATCAGGCAGCAGTGACGATGGAAGAGCTGTCCTCCCTCATGCCCGACGTGCTGCCGGCTGCGAAGCTGATGGGCGTCGGATACGACGAGCTCGCCGGGTCGATCATCACGGCCACGCAGGTGATGGGCAAGAACGAGAAGACGTTTACCGGCATCCGCAACCTGTTCCTGCAGCTGCCCGAGGCGATGCAGAAGGGCTTGGTCCACAAGGGGCCGTTCCTCGACATGCTGCGCGAGCTGAAGGCAGCGAGCCCGGAAGAGATGATCACCACGTTCGGACAGAAGACCGTCGCCGTCGTCGCGGCCCTGGCTGACAAATCCGGCGAAGTGGCGGCGAATTTCCGCACGATCCGTGACGTGACCGAGTCGTCAGGCATGGACAAGTTTGTCCTGCGCATGAGCGACACGGTGACGTTTGACGCCGCCGTGCTGAAGTCGGCCCAGGAGCAGATCAAGAACGCCGAGGCGATCAAGTTCGAGGATCCGCAGCTCCGCAAACCGGCGCTCGCGATGAAGCTGGCCGAGGCCGGCTACGAAATGCGCGACGACCCGGTATCGGAGATGCTAGATATCACGGGGCTCGGCAAGAAGTTCAACATCGCCGGGCAGGTGGCCGGCGGCGGTGGAACCGATGCGGCAATCGCCATTGCCGACCAGATCAAGAAGCTCCGGTCGCTTGGCGATCGAGCCAGCGTGTTCCAGGCCAACCAATTGGAAGTCGCCTACGGGAAGTCGTTACGGCTGCCCGGCTTCGATACGGAATGGGGAAAACGGGCAGGCGTGGAGAGCGATTGGCAGAAGAACCTGCACGACATGCTTGGCGGCGACAAACAGCACGTCGGGTTTGGCACCGACGAATCCGACCTGCCGGAGTTCAACCGTCTTTCGGCGATGGGCTACAACCTCGACTCGAGCAAATACAGCGTTTACCGCCAGATCCAGGACAAGAAGGGCGACGCACAGGCGAAGGCGTTTCTGGCAAGATATGCCACGACGGCACAGTCGCAGCTCGACGCGTCCGGTTCAATGGACGCGGGCCAGCGCAGCGAATTCACGAAGAACCTGATCGGCACCAAGCTGGCAAAGCTCGCTGGTTTTAACGTCGATCTGGAGAAGTTTTCGGCGTGGCGAGACGTCAGCTCGGTGGCGCCAGATCAGGCGTCGGGAATGCTCGGCGCGAACCCGAACCTTCCCTCTGCATCCAGCCATAAGCTGCAGCAGGCCAAGGCGTTCGCGTTCACGAAGGACGCGATCGGCGCGGGCTTAAACGTGGTGGGCGATGCAGCCTGGGCGAATATCAAGCACATCTCACAGGTGCCCCTCCGTTCGAAGTTGATCGCCAGCGGACTGGACGCCGCCAAAGCGTTTGGCACGCAGGCGCTGGCGTACGGCTTCGATAAAGGCGGTTCGTCGCCGACTTCAGCGGCGGACGCGACGTCGACCGCCGCGGGCGGCACCGGCGAAGCACACGTGCTCACGAAGTGGGACGCAGTCGCGGACAAGCTCGACGTCACCCTCGATCGTGTTCTGGCCAAACTGCCGCCCACCTACTCAAGCCCATTTGCTCCATCAAACACGCCGTTGCCGGCAACTAAAGACGCTTCCGTTCACCGGTAACCCATGGCCATCATTCGCCCCAGTCTTACGCAAGTTGGCACCGCCGTTGAGGTGCAGTTCATCGTGTTCAGCGGCGTGCTGCAGCCGTTCGGGCACACGATGCGCGACATCACCCGGCCGGGCGTCGACGGCCAAGCGTGGCGGAAGGAGGGTCGTCGGGCCATGGCTTCTTCATTCAGGGCCATGCGAGACAGTACGAACGCTGCGGTCGAGGCGCTCAAGCAGCAGGTGGCCGATCTGAAGTCGGCGATTCACACGTTCAAGGACGAATTCGGCACGGACGTCGGCCGCGTGATCGTCGTCGACACGAAGCTGATCGAGGACCGCCGGCTGGGCGCGGCGACCGGCGGGCTGGCGAACCCCAGCCAGCGGCTGCTTACTTGGGAAATCCTGCTGCAGCGAACTGAAGTACCGGTGGAGGCCTGATGATTTCCGATCTGCAAGCCCGCCTGCTGACGAGCAGTTCGCTCGCCGCGATCTGGCGGGTGAGCTGGACCGGGTCGGCCGACCTGTACTACGTGTACGTGGACGGGGTTCGCGCGGGAACGACGAGCGTGCTCTGGTTCGACGTGACAGTCGCGCCAGGCGCAAGTCCAATTATCGACGTGTTCGACAGCGCTGCGGCCGTACCCGAGCCGGTTTATCCCGACGGCGTGACCCTCGCCTGGTACTCCGCAGGCGACGACGTTGCCACGTACCGCATTGAGAAGTACGTCGGAACCGACTGGATCGTGCAGGCATCGGCAGGGCCAGCCTGGTACCAGACATGGAAGTCGGGCCGGATCGCCGACGACACGACGCACACGTACCGCATCGTGCCGGTGGGCATCAACGGCAACGACGGGCCCGCCGTGCAGTTTGTCGCGCTCGTGGTGCACCACCCCGACGCCCCACAAGTTGATATGACTTACGACGCAGGCGACGGAACCCTCACGATTTCCGCCGCCTGATTTTATTTTGTCTCCGGCCTCGCAGGCCATTCACCGGACCTTCTTATGGCTGAACTTCAAACCCGTGCGGACAGTCTGCGGATCTACCTTACCGGCGCCGCCAGCGACGGCGGCACACAAGCCGATCCCAATGCGAGCCTGGGGCACTACCGCGCCGCCACCGAACTCGAAGGCCTGAGCGACGTGATCACCTCGCCCATTGCCAACATCACGGTCGATTACATCGCTGGTGACAATGGAACGGGCACCGGCTCGCTCACCGCCAGTTCCAGCGACGAGCTGCAGTGGACGCCGCCCGCGCCGAACGACACGCAGGGTGATCCGGTGGAAATTCTGGACGGCGAGAGCAAGATCCTCGAGGGCGGCGCGGCGGACGGCGCCAATCAGTACATCCGCGTCACGCGTACCAGCGCCACGGCACTGACGGGAACCGCCTCGATCGCGATCGACGACCCGTTGAACCGTCTATGGGACAACGTTACGTCGGCGGAGGCCTCGGCCGGCGATGCAGAGTACCGGGCACTTATGCTGAAGAACGAAAGCGCCGACGTCGTCGGCTCGCTCAAGGTTTACTTGGCCACGCTCGGTACACAGGCCGCGTCGGACGTAGCTCAACTCGCCAGCAGCGGATCCGGCACGATTTCGACGGGGGACGACCTCTCCGACTGGCCCGAGTCGGGCTTCGTCCGCATCACCACCAGCGGCGCGACGCTGCGGGAGATCTGCTATTACTCGAGCAGGACGGCGACCGCCCTCACCGTCCCGACGGCGGGGCGAGGCCTGCTCGGTACGTCGGCCGCGGCAGGAGCCGCTGACGACACGCTTGATGCCGTGCCGGGCATTCGGATCGCGAAGGAAGCCCCGTCCAGTTCGCACATCCAGACCATTGCCAACGAGAGTGCGGCCCCGACCGGCGTCACCTTCAATACCGGCATCGTGGCCGGCACGGGACTCAGCATCGGCGATCTTAACCCGGGCGATATGTACGGCCTGTGGATCCACCGGGCGATCCCCGCAGGCGCAAAGTCAGCGGCGAGCGTGCTGGACTCGATCAAGTTCTCCTTCGACAGCATCTAATGGCCACCTACGGCATCACCCTTCGCAGCCGGTACGCAACGCTCTCCCTAGCCTTGGGTGCGGCAGTGCGCACGGCCTACAAGTACCGTGTCGCGGTGACCACGCAGTCGCGGGGTAAGTTCCGGATCGCCAACGACGCGGACGATCGTTACGAGCTGTACCGGGGCGTGGATGCGCTGGCCGATTTGGACAGCTCGCCGTGGGATACATTCACGACGCTGCCGCACACTACGGCCGCCCTGACCCCGCCGATGAGTGGCTCGACCGCATATCACTTCGTACTGCGGAAACGTAACCGCTGGGGGCTGGTGTCGCTCAATGCCAGCGAGACGATTATTACGATCGCCGCCGATGGTTCGCCGGTGGGCGTGGCGCCGAGCAATCCGAGCCCGATTGCGGCCTCCGCCGCGGCCGCCGGCACGGTGCTGATCACGGGTCGATACGCCTACCTCGCCGACGGCGATCGCCAGGCCGATACCTGGCTCGTTTACCTCACGTTCGACGGCAGCGCGCCGGATCCCGATCTCGACACACCGGTTGAGGTGGCGATGAGCAAGGTCGACGGCGTCGCCCGCCTCAATTACACGACCGACCCGCAGACCGAAGGCACGGTGGTGAAAGCCGTGGTGCGTGTCCGCCGCAGCGACACGCCGGCTGTGGACAGCATCAACACGCTGGCCGTCTCGGCGACCGCCACACTGCTCGGCCCGCAGGGCGAATTGTCCGCCGGCCTCTTCCTGGGCGCGTCCCGCCAGATTTAATAGCCCATGCCACCCATCCAGATTCCATCTACCACCACCGATCCCATCGTCCGCGACCGCGGCACGATCACGGTCTACGTCAGGCTGAAGTGGACTGATCCGTGGATGGTTCTCGATTACGCAGAGCCGCTACTGGTCTCCCGGAGCGTATCGCCCGGGGGAAGTCATGCGGCAATCGGCTTCAAGTCCGGCACCTACATCAAGCGTGAGGACCAGGCGAACTTCATCGGCGGCGTGGAGGCGCTGAAGAAGTTGAACTATTTCTGCAAGATCGAGCACACGGCGACCAAGACGTCGACGCAGGAGGCGGGTCAGAGCTCGCCCGGTCTGGACGGCTCGAAGTACCCGCTGTTCATGGGGCGATTCCGCGATGAGGAGGCGGACGTCTTCAGCGGCCTGCGCGGGCTCGGCAACCCACAGGACCAAACGCTCACCGCCTACGGGTTCGAAACCGAGTGGGACCGGCAGCCGATCGACAGCTCGTGGTGCATCAACAGCACGGCCAGCGGATCACGGCCACCCGAGACCCCGTTCGAGATCAAGCACCCGCTCATCTTTAACGAACGCTTCGGCATCGGCCTGACCAACGGCGGTAACCGTTCGCTGGCTGATTTCGATATTGCCGACACCGACCCGCCGCGGAGCTCGCACGTCTTCACGGGGAAGCTGGACTATCTCAACGACAGGCCAGAGCTATGGAGCAATTACAACATCGTGCGGTACGTGCTCATGCGGTTCACGCCGACGTGGATGCCGATCGAGATGGGCGAAACGACCGACGGCGGCGGCAATACAGTGTGGGACGCGCTCCATAAAGTCATCCTGCCGCGGTACTCGATCGAGGGAAAGACGGTCAAGCAGGTTCTGGATGATCTGATCAGCCGGCAACGGGGATTCGGCTGGTACCTGAATACCGGCGAGGAGGCGACCGATCCCGGCGGCGATGGCCATGTCACCACCGTCACCAAGTTCCGCCTGGAGGTCTTCACGCTCGTGGGCGAGGACGTGAAGGTCGACGACGGAATCCTGCCGGCCAACAACAACACAACCGACGTTCCAGTCTATTCGGTCATCAACCAGAAGGTGACCGTCAGCCGGGACGTGCTGCAGAAGTATGGCCGCGTGAGAGTGGTGGGCGAGCGAATGCTGACGGCGTTCACGGCCAGCTTCGCCGACTCGACACTGGAGAAGGCATGGACCGACGTGGAAGAAACAGCCTACAAAAACGTCTCCGGCGACGACTTGATCACCAAAGACCATAATCGAGAAGCCGCCGCATTCGCGCACGTCTTCACCACGTTTCAGGTCCCGCGCAACTGGGACTGGAAATCGGGTGACGGCGAAAACAGCGAAAAGAAGCTCGTCAATCCGCGCATCGACGAAGCGACCGGAAAGCTGAATTACACCAAGGCCAGCGCCGCCCTGTCCCGCGACTGGGGGCATCGGCTATTGCGCCATTTGCCGCTGCACAAGCTGCAGGCAAAAGCCGACACGGAAGCCGAGTTCATGGAGCCCTTGGCGTTTATCAAGACCTCGAAGTACGCCGAAGGGGAGGGCAGCGTTGATAAGTGGCACTACCTGCACCGCATGGGGGCGCTCGACCAGTCCTGCAACGTGCGGCCCCTCGACCAAGACATGGGCATCGAACTGTCTATGTCGCCCAATCATGAGCTGGCGCTGGGTACGTGGACCGACTGGAGCGGAAAGACGGCAAAAGGGCCGGTTTACGATTACCGGAAGGTCGCGGCGACGGTTGCGGTCCGCACTGACCAGCGTCTGATGGTGGAAGTCGTCATCGACGAAAACAACGACACGATGGGCACGATGAAAGTGATCGAATTGCCCGACGCCGAGATATGGCTGATCGTTCCAGGCACGGTCATCGATATTAAGGACGGCAAGCCGGTCAAGTGGACTGCGGCGGAGTGGGCCAAGCGCGTGCCGCCGGCGGATCAGGAAAAGCTCCAGTTCCCGCTGATGCGGGACGACAGTAAGCGGCTCCGCCAGATCGCCGCCCTGGCGAAGGCCTGGTACGGGATCGAGCGGTCGACCGTTCGGATTGAGCTGGAGGTGATGGAGATCGGCCTCGGGCTCGGCACGTACGTCAAGAACATCATTCAGGAACCGCCGTCGGAAGGCCGACCGCAGGGCACGACGTCGGCGGTCAATACGACGATCACACAGCTCTCATTCAACCTGCAGGAAATGACCACATCGATTTCCACCGGCCACTGCGAACTCGACGTCACGATCAGAAACAAAACAGCGATCGGCCGTCCTGAGTTTTCCGGGAGCGTTCGATGACCCGTGAAGAAGCCGCGTTAGCTCGGCAGCTGGCATCGTTGCAGCGCGAAGTGGACATGCTGCGCGTTGAGTTTAACAAGCGACCGGTCCAATTCGCCCCCCAGGAGAACGCCAGGTACTTCTTCCTCGTCAAGAAGGACGGCGGTTTCGTGGGTGGCTCGTGCTCCCCGGCAAGCTGGACCTACTCGCTCTACCTGCTCTCCGACACGAGCTACACGCAGGCGGTCGCCACCGGGGTCACCGTGCAGGGTCGAACGCCGATGAAGTATCACCAGGCACCTGACGGCTCGATCGGTATGGCCTGCCAGCTCGTGGGCGGCGGGTACATGCTGCTGGTGACGGCTGAAGTGCCGTACACCAGTTGCGATGCTTAAATAAATCCAAAGGTATTCGATGCAGTTAGTGACGATCGACGGTGTTTTGCAAATGGACCTGGGCGCAGCCCGCAAGTTCGATTGCCTGTGCACTTGCTGCGCGGTCGGGGATGAGCGCTATACGACCGATACGAAAGTGGATTTTTCGGTGGCGGGCCTCGGTAGTCTCACGTTGGTTGGCGATCCAGACCCGAACGAACCTGCATATTCTCCCCCGTCGATGAACGGCACTGCTGCGACGATGACGGGATCGACCAACGGCTCGTGCGTCTGCGGAGTGTTCTTCGAAGGCGCGACCAGTGCGGCGCCGCCGACCGAAACGAGCAGCCACGGCAAGGCGGTCTTCACCCCGTGGGGGGTGACAAAGACAACCTATTACAGCGGCAACACCACGCTCGCCGTGACCCCGGTGCGGCAGGAAAGCCGGATCGTCTTTCGAAAGCAAACGTACCGACTGGGTCTTACGAGCACCGCGTCGCGGCCGTGGCAATTCCACTTCACGAACATCGACGGCGGCAACGCGACGATCAGCGGCAACACCACCGCATCGCACTACACCGACATAATCGCACTGGCCGCGGCGGCAGACGGTGCATTCCCCGGCGTCTCTGCGTACTGGGTGAACTCATCGGACGCTACTACCGAAGATGACGGCATGGGTGGAACCATCCCCGCGCCGGACATTCACGCCGACCATGTGCTCGTGGTGGCTGACACCGCCGACTGGCAATTCGAGCTAACCACTGCGAACGGCAATGGAACGGTGAGTGTGCTCCCCGGCGCGTTCGTGGGCGAGTACGGCGGCGGCACCGTCGAGGAGTACGACACCGCAACGGTCGTGCTCCGGTCCTGCGGATCATACGCGCCACCGTACGGCTCGGCGCAGATGATCGACATTGATCTCGTCGGGCATGCGCCGGGCAACGTGAGCCTCGCTGATCTCAGTGCCCAAATTACGAACGCGATCAACACAAGTCCGAAAACGCTCTTCCAAAAAGTCTACGCCGTGGACATGACGGATTACGTCTCCGTCTTCAGCCGGTTCGACAATACCCCGATCGACATGAGCGCGTACCTCACGGCGGGGCTTCGCGGCGCGTCGGACGGGCAGGGCATCGTGATGTCCACACTTCAGGAAAACGTGGTCGCGGTGAAGCAGGTGGACACCCTCACGATCGGACCGTGGGGCACCGGCAATGTGACGATCGGTGCAAATGTCACGGTGTCGGCGACGGGCGGCAACGTCACCAACAGCTTCAGTATCATCACCACGAGCAATACCCTCGCGAGCGTGATGGGGCAGATCGTCACCGGATGGACCGGGGCGGGTGTTGCCCCGTTCAATCTGATCGACGCGACCGACTTTTCGGGGGGATCGCTCGGCCTTGCCACCTTCAGGGCGCAGGTCGCGGGGCACGCCTTCACTCTCTCTACGTCGGTGACGGGTCCGGGTGAGCCTTCGGGAAATTGGACGATCACGCGTACGACGACAACGCCGAATGTGGTGGCGCAGGCGCAGGTTGTTCAATTCAGCTTCATCGGCCCGATCGAGGTCGGCGACGAATACAACGTTTGGCTATACAGCGGGATCTTCGAGCAGCTCAACGTCGCCGCATCCACCACCGGGGTGAACCAAACGGCGATCGACTTCACGAACGGATGGAACGCGGCGGGTGGAAACTTCACTCTCGCAACCGCCGTCGCCAGCGGCGGTAACTCGACTGTCACGGCCGATACGCCAGGGGTGGGGTTCACCATCGCCGGTCCTGTAGTGCCTTACGAAACAACCGAAGCCGGTGGGCACATCACCACGCGGGTTCAGCCGATCGGCATCGACATCCACACCGCGAACGTGTTCGGGTCACCCGCCTACGGTCCAGTGGAATACTCCATGACGGCGACCGCGAACGACCCGGCCGACTTCAATCATTGCGGCGGCACCGGCAACGCGACGATCACCGTCACGCACGGGTATACCTATCCGCTCTTTTATCCGCCCGAGCCCATCTATGCGGACCCGGTGCCGATCTACGATGAGGAAGAACCGCCGAACATTATCGGTTACGAAGATGCGGTGCTCATCGGCTACGCCGACCCGCTCCCGATCCTCGACGGCGGCGGCAACCAGACCTACGCCACCGCGAGCGCGACGCGGACCGGCAATGGCACCCTGACCGTCGTCGTCTACAACGACGGATGCTGTCTCGTCACGGAATCGATGAGCTTTTTCCCGCCCCTTGGACCCGACACCGGACCGTCCGGGCTGATGCAGGTCGATGCGGCGTTAGACTATTGCGTCACTTGCGACAAGAAGTGCAGCGGGTGCCCGACGCATTACACGATGCTCGTACCCTTCGGTCCGTACTACGGGGTGTGGGACCTGGTGAAAACGAGTGTGGGCTATCCGACCGCGAGCGAGCGGTGTTACTGGCGATCGACGACGGGCAACGTCGCAATCCAGATGAACGGCAACCACATCCGCATGGGCGGCTATGAGGTCTTCGGCAACACAACCTTCAGTGGAAACACCACCTTCGGAGGCGTCGCGAATTGGATTCTTCCCTACGACGTAAATCAGTTGTGGGATGGATGCCCGCCCGAAGAGGGGTGGCAGCGGGTAGACACCGGCACGGAGCAGGAACCCGTGGTGGGCATCGTCGGCTTCACCGCCAGCGGGAACATGACCGGGACCTGGACGTACCGCATCCCGGTGACGACGGGTGGCAACGCCACCACCGGCTCGATCTCCCTGCACGCGAGCGACACGACCGTGCTGAATGCACTGAGGGCGGTCAATGGGCCGGACGGTGCGTGGTACACCCTGGGCAACGGCACCTTGGGCGCGACCGGCAACGGCACCGTGACGATCGGCTACCGGAAGTACGACGGCATCGGCGAAGTGAAACTCAGCGACGACTCACGCGGCACCGGTGCGAACCACACCCTCACGATCATTGCTGGCAACACCTCACTCACCAACGTCCGCAACAATATCCTCACCGCGATGCAATCAGCCGGCGGGTACTTTGATCGGGTCTCGTGTTTTTTGGTGGGGGGAAATATCACGGTGGAGGCGACCGAGTACGGGCGACCGTTCCATCTGCATGTCCTGTCGCTGGAGTCGGATAATTCCCCGGCCGGGAACCAAACCTTTAGCAGCAGCACGATTACGCCGACGGGCTTCGATGTGTTGCAGAGGGATCGGATTCTCATCGGCGGCACGATCGACAGCAACGATCAATTCCTCGTGTGGCTGGAAGATCCCGGCACCTTCACGGTGGGCGAGGTGTCGTATGGCGAATTGACCTTTACCTTGGTGCGGGCATGACGGTCGCGGGTATCTGTCTCCGGTGCAAATTCCATGAGAAGGGGCGGTGCCAGGTGAGTGGCGGCGACATCCTCTTTCATGTGAACAACAAAGAGTGCCCAAAGGATTTTTTTAAGGATGCTACCGAAGGCTTGCCGCATCGGACGATCACACCCGAAGAAGCTGCAGAAGCACTCCGTGAAATGAAAGCGGGTGGGTGCTGTGGACCGCCTTCTGGCACATAAAAAATGTGAACTATCCAGTCACAGCATCATTAGCACGCATTTGCGCTATGTCGGCATAAATCACCACTTGGCCGCACAGCAGGCAGTTGTCGATGTCTTGAAGGACGCGGCTTTGTGGATCACGACGGACCATGAGCATGCCATCCCCGCAAACCGGGCAAGCGGATGCCCATTTGTTTGATAAGCGGTCTGCCGGATCGAGCCGATAATGCTCAACCTCCATGGCCGGTGCGTTGTGCCGGAGTTCGTTGCCACTCATATCGTCAACCCTAGCACCTTCTTCAATTCCTCGATCGCCTTGGCAGCCTCTTTCAATCCTGCCCCTGGATGCGTCGGTGGCAACTTCCCCTCCGCTACCAGCCGAAGGTTTCCGGCTTCCAATCCCTCCACGATCCGCCGCACGCGTGCAACCGTTGCCGACTCCGACCCAGCGGCGAACTCCGCGAACCGACGCTGTCGTTCTTCGTTCTCATTGCTCATTTAGGTCCCGTGCACAAGACGAAGAGGTATTGGGCCATCGGATGAAAGCCGGTGTGAAGTACCTCGTCATTCATCCCGAACAAGAACACGTTGTGAAAGTACTTCTCGGCCAGTCGTTTGAGATCCATGCCGTCTTTGCAGTTGACGTGACCCTCTTTACTCAACGCCGAAGCATACGACTGCGATTGCAGAGAAGGACTTCCGACGATCATTGTACCGTGGGGCGTGAGTGACTTCGCCATATTTCCTACGAACGCATCTTCGTGTTCGGGCAGAATATGCTCGATGACGTCGAGCGCGAAGGCACCATCGAATGCGCCGTCAACGGGGCCGGAGAGGATATCGTGAACCTTGCAGTCAAATGGCCATTGAGGGTCCATACGCGCGGCTACGTCCTCAATGAACACTGGATCAAAGTCGGTGGCGAGTACTCGCTTAGCACTCTGAACGACGATCCGCGTGGCAAAGGCATCCGCACATCCGACCTCTAAGACACGGCCCATTCCCGTGAACATCTTGGCGACGAATTTGTAGCGGGACATCAGAAACGCGAGTCGTTTCGGATCGTCGTGCCATGCCTGGTTGCTCATGATTCCAAATTGCGTTCGCCCCGAGTCGCGATCGACTTGAAGGCTGTGCTCATACTGCCGTTCTTTTGTACTGGCCATTGATCCCTTTCACCCATCGTCCACGTCGTGGCGGCGGTCATTGTATTTGCCGGAAATGGCGTCTTTTTGGCGCTCGGAGCAGTATAACGGTCTGCAGCGCAAACGAGTAACGAAAATATACCGCTCTATAACATGAGTGGTTGAGGTTTGAGGCATACTGAACAAATCCCTGACGCGCCGCAAGAAATCTCTTGCGGCGTTTTCGTTTGTACGGTAGAAGTTCGGGCATCGTAAGGGATCATTTCGGCGACGGATCGCATTACTCGGGAGGTCGGTCATGTCACAGAAAATTCAAATGGTTTGGGAGTGGGTTGTCGATGCGCAATCGCCGGCGGGGAGGGCGTCTCCGCGTCCTCCGCGTACTGCCGCGGGCGAGGTGCGTGAGCCGGACGGGCAGGTCATTCTCTCGCTCGAGCAGGCCGTGGAACGTAGCGGAAAGACGCCCGCCGCTTTGCAGCAGGATTGGCGCGACACCTTCGACGGCATGCTCGGCGAGGACCAAGGCCTGCTCGTTGCGGCACCGGCGGAGCTTTTGAACGGCGCCGCGGCCGCGACCGAAGGTGTTACGTTTAAGCCTGATCCGCGATCTGCCGAGTCCATTCGTGGTGCGGTGATGGCCCGGTACAGCCCGCGTATGGATCTGATCCGCGCGTGGAAGTACTCCTTCCTCGACGACGACAACTGGGCGCTGTTTCTCACGCTCTGCGAAGACAAGCGACTTAACCCCGGCAGCAACCAGGTGTTCGCCCAGATGGTGCCCGACCGCGACACCAGTAAGTTGAAGCTCGTTCTGATCGTCGGCATTGAAGGCATGCGCCTGTTGGCACGGCGAACCGGCGAGCGGGCGGGTACCGACAAGCCGAAGTTCACGTATGACGGCGCGACGCTGCTGTCGGCCGAGGTCACTGTCTATCGCCGGACCAACGGCCACCGCGACCCCTACACCGCCGAGGCCTCTCGCGCGGAATACCTGGGAGTCGGCCTGCGTGAGTACCACGAAGAAATGCCGCAGCATCACTTGGCCAAGTGCGCCGAAGCGCTCGCGCTGCGCATGGCGTTTCCCGACGAGCTGGGCGGGCTGTACGTGAAAGAGGAATTCGACCGGCCGACGCCGGGCGGCTCAAGTGGTGCAAGTGGATCGCCGCGGTTCGAGCCGTCGGTCGATCGGCGGCCGGGCGTGTACGACGCCGTCGACGAGATCCCGCCGGATGAAGGCACGACGATTCAGAATCACCAGCGCCCGGGCGGGGATTCTCTGCGGTCGGCGAAAGGCATGAGCTGGTGGGAGTTCGTTGCAGAGCTTGAGGAATGGAACTACCCGGCCGGCCACGCGCGGGACGTGCTGATCAGCAACATGCGGATGAAGTATCGGGCGATCTGCGACAAGAACCCACCGCTGTTCTACCGGTCGGTGATCAACGATCTGGAGAATGGCGTCGTGCCGCTGGCCCGCCGGCGGCAACTGGCGTCGGCGTAAGGCGCTGGGGCACGGAGGCCGCAATGCAGAGCGGAGGCCTCAGTATTGAGGCCTCCGCTTTCGCCGGGAGGCGTGGGATTGGCGTCCGGCGCCGGTGGCGGTGGGGGAATCGATCACGAGCTCGACAGGTTCGCCCGAATCCTTCCTTGCTCCAATGTTTTTCCACTTCATCGACGGTCTTTCGGTAACACGGTTGCACGAGGTTTTTCGCCGACCTTCACTATGCCCGCGAGTGTAGCCTGCAGTTCAAGGGAGCGAGGCGATCGCTGACCGAGGCCAAGGGCGGCGAGATGGGATTTCAGTCGCTGCTCCTCAGGTGCGCGAGCGTTGAAAACGTTGGCGGTGACAATCAGCCTTTGGCCGCGCACGAAGTCGCCGACTGTTGTGTCGTCGGTCTGAACGCTAATGGTCGCCTCTGGCATAGACGGGTTGGGCGAAGGATGAGGAATTCTGCCCCAAATCGTATATTTCCCGACACCGGTGACGGGCGATTCCTTGGCGACGTCGTCGATCACGACCGTGATTTCGACGGACTGGCGGATAAGAGATTGACACGCTGCGTGGGCTTTTCCGTATTGAGTCCCGTTGAATTTGTCTAGCTGGATACTGGTAGCTTCGCGGGGCGGAATCTGCTTTTCGATCGCCCTAAGTTCGGCGGCAACGTGCTCGATTTCATCCAGATATGACAACGGCCGCGTGGATGGCCGGGTTGCCGGCTTGGAGGTTTGTCCGAGCGACACGCTGGCAATCCCGGCACATACGACGACCGCGACGATTCGGCAGAATGAATTCATTTGATCCCCTTCCGGTGTTCACTTCTTTTTCGACTTCGACGTGTGCTCGCCGAGCATCTTGCGGTACTCCCGTGCCAACTCCTTCACGCGGGCGTTCGCAGCGTCGGCCGTCGCGATCGCCTCTTCGAGCGTGCCCGGCATGGTGCCGACGGCGGACAGCTGGGCGACGGCAAGCCGCAACAGTTCTGCTTTCGTCGACTCGTCGCGGTTCAGAACCGCAAGTCGCAATTTCGGATCGAGCGATACGTACCACTCGATGATCCGGGTGAGCGCAACTTCCTTAGGTACCCCAGTGTCCTCCCGCAACGTTTCGAGGAAGGTGGCCGCAGGTTTAGTGACGTGCAAACGCAAGGTGGTGCGTTGCGGATCGTTTGTTTGTTCTACCACGTTCCACCATTCTGAAATTAATTTTTGGACATGCAACACCAAATGGGGCCAATAGTTACGCCAGTTACCCATATCCAAATGGCAGCAAATGACACCAAATTGTGTTGACGTACACAAACGCGGTAGTACATTTCCCACCATGCCAGTCCAAAACAACGTCTCGGCAAAGATTCGGAGCGACGATCACGAAGCCATTCAGGGCATCGCGGCAGAGTTCGGGTCGGACGGCATCCACATCATCTCCGCCATGCGGCGGCTGTGGGAATCTTCGTCGGAAAAGAAAAGGGTGGCGGCCATCAAGCGGGTTAACTCGCCTGAGCCAGAACCCTCGCAGCGTAACTGAATCGGATTTTGTCGATCGCCCGCTGGCGCGGTGGCCCATGTAAAGCCCCGCGTCAGCCGGTCGACACAAGGGATTGGAATCATGGACGTTTCCACAGTTTATCCACGGACGGTCAACACCTCGGGCGGGGGCATGCTTCGGCAGGATCTGATTCCCGGCATGAACGCGATCCTCGCTCTGTCGGTCAAGCAGCCGTGGGCCAGCCTGCTGGTCGTCGGCCTCAAGACCGCTGAAACCCGCACGTGGTTCCCCCGTCGCGACGGCGCTCCGATTCGGGAGTCGGTCCTGATCTGTGCGTCGAAGGAGCCCGCGTTCAGCATCCACCAGCTGCCGCAGAATCTGGCTAACCGCCTGGCACTCGCCTGGTGGGACCGCCCGCTGCGGCCAACGGACGAACTGCCCAACAGCGTCGCCTTGGGCACCGTCGACCTGGTCGACGACCGCGTGATGACCTTGGCCGACGAGCCGGCCGCCTGTTGTGCGGTTTACCCACGTGCGGTGGCGTGGATCTGTGCGAACGCCCGCCGGATCAAGCCGTTCGCCGTGCGAGGGGCTTTGGGTTTCTTCCCGGTGCCGATCGCAAACGCCCGCGTGCTGGAACGCCTTTGAATTGTGGTCACTGGTTCGCATGGACAGACGGTAGAGCCGGCCCTTCGCCGAGTGTGACGAATATGCCCAGCAGCACAGAAAATCTCGGCGAAACGACGCCATTCTCACCGGTGATCAACCATGAGATTGAGCGGCAGGGCAGTCGGGCGGCCGTCGAGCAGGTGACGGGCATCAGTGAGCAGAATCAGCGGCGGTGGGGCGAGCAGGGGCAGTGGCCTAGCCTGCGGGCGTTGTACGAAACCCGCGACACTTGGTCGCTCGAGATGCTCTGCGAGTTCGGCGCGATGTTCTTCAGCGGAATCGTGGGCCTGAAGGTGACGTTCGAACGGGCCGACCGCAGCCCGCCGGTCCACGCAACGCTGAGCGGGGCGATGGTGAACGGCGTGCAGCCCAAGGTGCTGCAGCTGGCACAGGCGATCGACCGCATGGACGCCGACGGGATCCGCGAGCCGCATGAGATCGCCAACGTCGAGGCGATTGCGATGGAGAGTGTTGGCGAAATCCAGCAGTTGGCGGTGAACGCCTTGCAGGGATCGACGGTGCACCTGGGCCGTCGGCGGCAGCGGCAGGGATGAAGTCAAACAACGGAAGGAACCGGACATGAGCAACTTACATCGGGCACTGGTGATCAGATCAATGCTGGCCAAGTACTCGGCCGTCGGCGCCGAGGAACTGGCGATCGACACGCTGTTTAACGGCGCGGTGGCGGGATTGGCGATCGTCCATCCGGCCAGCCGCAGCGACGACGAGGACGGCGAGCGATGGGACGGCCTGTCATGAGCGGCCTGGCGTTTGTCATGCTCGCAGCGGTGCTGCTGGGTGCCCTCAACATGGGTGCCGGGTTGTTCCTCGGCCTGCTGATCGGCGCGCACGCGGAGAGACGAAAGCAACATCATCGACGGACCGGGAAGCCGATCGCCCGTCGGATGTTCGAGGCGCAGGAGAATGTTCCGCCACGGTGGCGGTCCAGTCGGCAGTGAAGTGAACCGGGAAGGAGCCCAAACATGCTGGTGCTGAGCAGACAACGCGATGAAACGATCATGATCGGTGACGACGTCGAGCTGACCGTCGTCGACATTCGAGGCGACAAGGTGCGGCTGGGGATCAATGCCCCGCGTGGCGTCAGTGTGCATCGCAAAGAGGTGTACGAAGCCATCCGCCGGGAGAACCAGAAGAAGGTTCGGGACGAGGCGGCGGCACTGGACGCGAAGAAGTAACGCTGGGGCGTCGGGCGGTGGGGCTCTTCCCCTCTCCATCGCAGCGACTGGGGTCGAACCCGTTCCCTGGCCTCGAGCCTGGTTGGTTCCTTCGACTGTGGGACTTCACACGGTCGGCTGGTCGCGAGCAACGCGACGTACGTCACGGATGGCAGTTGGCGGGAAAAGGTGAGTCGACGGTTCGATTCCGTCTCCCGCATTAGCAAAACTCGGCCCCGGATCCTCGGAGTAAGGTTCCCCCCCCTCCTTCTCCAACTGGGGCCGAGTTTTTTGATATTGAATGGTCGGGGGTCACGAAAGGATTTTATGCCACGGCAGACGCTTACTCTCGACACGATCGGCGATGTCGAACACGGAACGCTGCGGATCGCGATGAACAAGGCGCTCAAACTTGTCACTCAGGATCTGCACGATCGACCGCTCCTCGAGAAGGCCCGGCAAGTCATTCTCAAGATTGAGTTGAAACCCACCGTGAACGACCAGAGCCAATCCCGCGAGCTGGAGGATGTGCAGGTCGCCTGGCAGATCATGTCGAAGACGCCGGCAATCGGCAGTTCAGACGTGACCATGAAGCCCGACTCGAACGGCCAGCTGTATTTCCACAGCGAACTGCCGACCGAACCGGACGAACAGGATTTGAACGACGAGCTCGAACGCAAACGCCGCAACCCGACCTAAGGGGTCAGGCCGCGACGCACTAACAATGAACCCAGTTTTCAGGAAGGAATGACCCATGAGCGTGAATGAATCCAGTTGGTTGGCGGATGGCGTGAAGGAAATCGAACGCATCACCAAGGCGTCGATGATCGTTAAGCCGGAGATCGTGAACCTGCCACAGGAGCGGCCCGGCGTCTACGGCGTAATCGTACCCGGGCCCGCGGGCTCACTGATGGAAATTAAAAAGCTTCTTGCCGATCCTCTTTGGCACAACGAGCGGCTCGATGATCCGACGCAGCTGATCGCTTTCATCAATTCGATGGAGGCCCGTAAGGTGAAGGCCGTCGACGGAGCGGTCTACATCAGCGAGACGCACATCATGTACGTCTACAGCTTCGAGGACCGTCGGCACCGTGCGATCTGCCCACTAACGATCAGCGAGCCGTGGGCCTGGCTGTCGAAGGCTCAGCCGCCGCTGTCGCAGAAGGAACTGGTCCGGGCCCTGCGCATCACGTTCGACGGTGCGCTCAATCGCGATTCGAACTTGATCAACATCATCCGCAAAGTGAAGTGGCGGGCCGACAATACGGTGGACGTCGATGTCCAGCGTGGCCGCGAAGCCCTCGGCGCACAGATCATGCGGGAGGCGACGGGGATCGCTGACTTCCCCGAGGAATTCATCCTCAACGTGCCGGTGTTCGAGAACGTGAAGCAGACGGTCACGGTCCGCGTCGCGCTCGAGGTCAATATGGACGTGTGCAAGTTCGAGGTGATTCCATTCCCGAACCAGATCGCCGACGGCATGGCCCAGACGTTGGGATGGCTGCAGACCGACATCGCAGCGACGAAGGTGCCGACGTTCATCGGCGCGGTGCGGAACGACACAAAGGACGCCTGATCTTCGGCGGTGCATCGCCCTGGGGCGATTCCCGCCAGCCCTCCCGCGATAGGGTAAATCGTGGCGCTGCCGGGCGTTCCGGCGTTGGTACGCGGTCCAACTGAAACCCCGCGAGGTTGCCGCACCACACGCGGGGTGAGTGGAAGTCACCTAAATCGAAACCGCGCGACACCTGCGAAATGCAAAGTGGTGCGACGGCCGGAAGAGACCGGCAATTGCAGTGAGTGGCTGTCACCGTTGGTGGCGGAAGCCTGCGTGGCGCTGGTTGCGCGTATTTCCACGCGGCGAGGCTGGTTCGACTCCAGCCCACTGCATTCGTCAGGCCGAACGCCAGGCACGAAAAGGTTGATAGACGGTATGAGCCGTCGACAGGCCATCAGGCGTGGCAGCTGGAGAGACAGCGACATTTTAATAGCGACACCCGCTACTACGAAAAATTGGGAATCGGTGTGACGGCCGGGAGAGACCGGCATTTGAAAACTGAATACACCATAGGCCCTTTGCCGGAGACGTTTTCCGGTTGGCAGTCATGGCAGCCGGGATCAACTGTGGATGATCTGCTTCCCGGCCTCTCCGACGAGAAAGCTACGTGGTGGTCGTGAGCCAAACGTAGCGTCAGACATCGGGAATCACTGCGTGCATCCATGCCAGGGCCACACACGCGAGGGATCGGCTGATCACGACTAGGCCGATTCCGTTTTGCAGCGGCGGCGTGGAGAGACACGCAGGTTGTTACGACTCCCCGGCCTTGGGCCGGTTCAGCCGGATCGATCCGGCCCGCTGCATTGAAACTTGAGAGGTGAGATATGGCGCTGCTGAAAATCAAAGACGCGATGACCCGGCTGGGCTTCAAGAGCCCGCAAAGCATCTACAACCTCAAAGACCGCGGTGAACTCCGGATTGTTCATCTGCCGCCGGCCGGCGGGAAGAAGCGCAAAGGCGCACCGCGCATCCCCAGCGACGACGTCGACCGCCTGGAACGTCGGGCCCTCAGCGGCGAGACGTCCAAGGCGGCCGACATCCCGATGCCTAAGCGGCAGTCTTCCCGTCCGAAGGAGCCTTTGCAGGCTCGGAAGGTTGTCCCGCATTTTGAGTAGTGCGTTTGATGATGGTGCCGCCGTCGGGCGGGATCTCAGTTTTCTCCAGCAGACGCTGGGCGATGAGAAACAGTTTATGAGTGTCGATCTCTTCCACGTACATCTTTCGCACGCCGCCGATCGAGTGACCCTCGAACAGGGCGCGGGCGTCGCCGTCGGCAACGCCGGACGCGTACGTGGTGGCGGTGTGCCGGAACGTGTACGCCCCGAGCTTGCGCATCGCCTGGGCGACCTTGCCGCAGGTGGGGCACTTCTTCAATGCCTTCGGCCGCTTGGGCGCGAGCGGCTCGCCCTTACGCTTCTTGTCGCTGCGGAACCCGGCGCCCAGCTGCGGCGGGGTGATCCAGCCGTGCTTCTCGCAGTGGCTCAGCCGATCACGCAGCCTACGAAACTCCTGGCCGACGGCGTCGGCGCGAACGGTGCGCAGGATCTGGTCCGGCACGTTCGGATCGTAGTAGATGACGTCGCGCACCCACGGGTTGCCGAACGGCGTCAGAAACAGCCGGCCGGCCAGCGACTCAACGATGGGCTCCGGCCGCGTGTCGAGGCACTCCTGCAGGTCAGTCATGACGAACGGCGGCAGGACGGCCGCCCGGTCGATCTCGGTCTTGGGTCGCTGGAAGTTCACGATGCCCCAGCCCTCGGGCAGGGCGAGCGACTTGTCCGGCTTCCAAACGACGCACTGGATGGGCAGATCGCTGCAGTCGCTGAGCCCGAATCCCGCAAAGTACATCAGGCCCAGCATCGCCCGGACGGGGTTGCGGGCTGCACCGAAGAAGCCACGCAGCTCGAGGCCTGTCCATCGCTGCTTGCCCCTCGTCTCCTCGCGGATCCGCTTCTCGCGGCGGCGGAGCAGGTCTTCACGCTTGGCGAAGAAGCTCTTCAGCCGGTAGGGCCTGCGCAGCACCCCGGTCACCGGGTCCTCGGCCCAGGTGAACAGGCCGCTCATGATGCTGACGCGCTTGTTGTACGCGTGCCAGCCGAAGCGGGTCTTCTGTTCGTTGATCCACTGGACCACGATGCAGTCGTTGGGGTGGCCGGGGTCGAAGACCTCCAGCTGCTCGATCGTCGTGTCGGCGCCGACGTAGTCCCGGAAGGCGGTCGTTACCGCGCGAACCTCCGCGAAGTAGACGGCCGAGATCTCCTTGATCTTGCCGGCGGTGCGGTCGTGCTGGTAGGCCAGGTAGTAGTCGACCAGCTCGCGGGCGGTGATCTCGCTGCCCTTGGCGACGGTCAGCCGGCCGTGGGCGCGGTCCTCCAGGTACTCGTTGTAGCTGTTGAGAGCCTTCTTCCAACTCGCCTCGTAGGCCTCGGGATCGGGCCACGCCCAGGGGCCGAAGGGCACCTGCTTGTTGTTGATCTTCTTGCACCAGTAGCCGCGGGAGTGCGGGAACAATGGAAAAAGCGGATAGGGCTTGGGGGCCTTCTCGGACATGCTGCTTCCTTCTCGGGGTGTGGGCGCGAGGTGTGGGAAGCATACCTAATGGATACCGAACATTCAAGAATCATTCGGCGAATGCGAGCGATTCGGCGCGGCGAAAAGCCGGAAACGGTCGCATTCATAAGCCCAAGGTCCCCGGTTCGAGTCCGGGTGCTGCTATTTTCCTTCATTAAAACGCAATTCGCTGGTCACGCTGCGTATGCGCGCCGGTGTCGTCCTGGCCTTCGCGAACGCGGTTGGTGCGGTACGCGTCGATCAGGGATTCGAGCATGTCGATCTGGCAGCGCAGCTCGCGGCCGCGTTCGGTGTCGCCGATGCGGCGGGGCTTGTCCCATTCGCGAATCGTGGTCATCTCCGGCACGATATCCACGCCATCCCGCACGGCGGCTTCCACTGAATCAAAATGATGGTGCTTGGCGAGCAGGGTGCGGTCGGTCTCCAGAACCAGGGTGTAACCGTGGTCGCCGTAGGCTTCGGAGAACGCGCCGTCGATGGTGATGGCTTTGCCGCCTTGCTTGAGGGGGGATTCCCCTTTCTCGATCTTCACCGGCACGTGCCCGTTCACGATCAGCCCGCGATCGGGGTCGGCCTCGAACGCGTTCAGCACTTTTTCGCAGAACGACGCTTCGTTGATCAGCGAAAAATACGGGTCCTTGGTTTCATGATGCGACGTGTGGTCGGCGATTAAGTCGCGCTCCAGCGTGGCAATGCGGTCTTTGCCGAACAGCGGCGACCGCGGCCCGCACCAGAGGTACCAGAGCGTGTCCAGGTCCGCCAGGTGCTGACGATCAAACGCCCGCCGAACCACGCGCTCGATGGCATCGAACAGATCGCGGCCGGCATGCGGCGCGCCGTCGATGTGCTCGGCAAGGAAGCCTCCATACGCGTCGCATGGCACGCAGCCGTGGAAGATCAAATGATCGTCGCGCACCAGGTACATCGACCCGTGGCCGACGAGGTACTTCATGTGCTCCCACAGCTTTTGGCTGCTGACGAACGAGTGCCGCAGGCGGTCCATGCACATGCGCTCGTCGGCCGACAACTCGTACGGGTTGTTCGGATCGATCGTGGGAAGCGAGGTGTCGCGCAGCGGATAGGTGACGCCATCCACCTTAACGGTGCCGGCCTTTTGATCGATGCCGTGCAACAGGCGGCGGTGATCAAGGTTCCACTGCGGGTTGCGCTCGATGAGTTGCCCTTCGAGCTTGAACTGCATGACGGCGATCGCCTTCTGCATGCGGGCGATCAGTTCTGGCGGGCGCGTGCCCTTACCCTTCACCTTGAAGCACTCGGCCGGGTCTTTTGCGTAAACCGTTCTCGCCAGATTCTCCAGTGGCGTGAGCGGGATGCTGTACCCTTCATCAAGCTGCCCCAGGCGACGGTACCGCAGGGAGATGCGCAGGACGGTGCAGATCAGCGCCTCGTGCCCCATGGCGGCGCCGAGCCACGACATGTCGTGATTGCCCCAGATGAACGAGACGTTGGGTTGCTGGCGTAGGTAGTCGACGACCTTGTCGCCGCGCGGGCCGCGGTCCCAGCAGTCGCCGCCGATGATCAGTTCGCGGATGGCGAGGTTTCGCACCATGCGGCCCACGAGGTGGATGAGATGCAGCACCTGCCCGCGGCGGCCAAGCTCGTCGACGATCGCCTCGAGAAATTCGTCGCCGCGTTCGGTGGTCGGCGCGTTCAGCATCTCGAAGAGCAGTTCCTTGTACTCCGGCGGGAAGACGTTCATCGCCCGCTTCAGGCTATACCTGGCGGTGAGGATGCGCACCAGTTCGAACTGGCATTGCAGCGTGCGGATGGCGAACGCGCGCAGTTCGGCCGGGTCGGTCAGCGACTTCTCAAGCTTTTTAACCATCTCTGCCGGATAAAACGACAGCGTGATAAATTCTTTGAAATGCTGTGGGCTCATTCGCCCGGCGAACTGCTGCTCGATGAGTGGCCGCAGCGAGCCCGAGGCGTTGTTCACGACGTGGCGGAGCTTGCTGTCTTCGCCGTGAATGTCGCTGATGACGTGGACGGTTCCCTTGGGAAGCGTGAGCACCGCGGCCAGTCGTGCGATCTCGGCAGTGGCTGAATCGACATTGGGGAACTGCGTGGCCAGCGCCCGCAAAACAATCAGCTCGTGCTCGCGATGATTCGACCCGGAAGACATTCTTGAACTCATGACCTCACCCATTTCAGCTAAGACGATGTGATTGCGATTCTATCGGCAATGCCGGAAGATCACGACAACTTCCTGCGCAAGCCGGAGCGCCGTTTAGGCCGTTGCCGCAAATTCTGCAGGGGCCGGCTTGCCGCCGGTGGGGCGGAAGCTTCGCCAGTACTGCAGCGGCAGGTTGCCGATAGCGATGATCACCAGCTGCGACACCACGAACACCAGCAGCCAGAAGAGGGCTGAGTCCATAAAGCCGTACGAGTGCAGGCCGACGCCGAGCATGTTCGTGCCGAACCAGGACCAGCTGGTGACGACGTTTCCGAAGACGGCCAGCAGCATCACGCCGCGCCGCTGGGCAAGGCCTGACCAGCGGGCGTGCAGGATGAGCGCGTTCCACAGCACGATGAGCACCGCGCCGTTTTCCTTTGGGTCCCAGCCCCAGAACCGGCCCCATGATTGGTCGGCCCAGATGCCGCCGAGGACGGTGCCGACGAAGCTGAAGAGCATCGCGAAGCAAAGGATGGCGTAGACCATGCGCGGAAGAACCCGGCCGGCGGAATCCTCGGTCATGCGATTCGGCTCGCCATTCGTGAGGGCCGTCGTGAACACGCCCATGAAGATGTACGCGATCGCCAGCACGCCGGCGAGGAACGTCGCGGAGTAGCCGAGGGTGATCGCCACCACGTGCGTAGCGAGCCAGAAGTTGGTGTCGAGGACCGCCTGCAACTGCTTCATCGTGTCGCCATCACCGGCCAGGTGATGGGCGATCAGCAGCGACGTGAATCCCATCGCCGCCGACATGACGGTGGCGATCACATTGCGGAAGTGCAGTTCGAGTCCCACCGCCAGCACCACGCCCGCCCAGGCGATGAATACGGCGGACGAGTAAAGATTCGTCACCGGCGGTCGGCCGGAAATGTAGATGCGCGATGCCAGGCCGAACGTGTGCAGCAGCAGCGCGATCACCAGCAGGACGAACGCGGACCGGCCGAGCGGTTTCGACCAACCCAGCCACGAGCAGCAGCCGAGGATGAAGATCAGCACGTACAGAATTTGCGACTGAAGGAACGGATCGAACCGGTTGAAGAATGCCTCAAACCCTGCCCGCGTTACGTCGGCCGGCAGGCGGGCGTCGAGCAGCGCGCGGTATTGGGCCACGTGAGAGTTGAACTCACCGATGTTATTGCCGCGGAAGGAGAACATGATCTCGACAAGCTGTTCAGAGGCTGCTGTTCGAGGCGGCGTGGTGTTGCTGGCGGTCGGCAGGAACGACGTGATCGGCTGCCACTGCTCGCCCGGCGCGAGCGGCGGAACCAAGTAGAGATCCTCCATCTGCGCCAAGCGGAAAAATAGCTGCAGGTGGTTGAACAACTCGGCGACCTTGCGTTCGAAGAGTCCTCGCTTGTTGGCGGGAATCTGTGTGACGCGGGCCATCTGCTCCTGCAGCTTGTCCTGATGGGCGAGGATTTCGTGGAACGAGAAGAGCCGCGGGCTGCGGTCCTGGTCGAGCCCGAGCAGGCCGAGCAGCTCGGGGTTATCGATGCGGAAGATGCGGTATTGGTCGGCCTTTTCTGTGCCGGCGAAGGTATCGAGCAGCCACCGCGTGGCGGGGACGGGTTTCCAGTCGCCATACGGGATCTTCGACCACTGATCGGGCGCAACGGTTTCCGAGCCAATGCGCGTCGACTCGCGGCCGAGGATCACCTGCAGCGACGTGCGGGCGAGCGTATCGAACGGCAAAATGCGGCCGTCGTGCGTGATCGGGATGTCGCCAAAGCCGGTGAAGTTGAATTCGTCGGATTTGGGCGGCGACATCGCTTTGCCGAACATCGCGAGCACCACGAGAAGCCCGATCGCGCCGGCGATAAACGGCGCTAATCGCCCAGCGAATGAGGGTATCTCGGGGATTGGCGGCGGCAGGCCTCGCTTGGAGTTTGTCGCCGTTGCGGCCGCAATGCTTGCCTGTCGGGCTGATTTCTTGCGGAGCGCGGTAATCAGCATCATACCGAAGTGCAACACCATGCCGAGCGCGCCCAACACGCAGGCGATGTACGGCATCGTCCACGCCGGGTTGTGTACCACCTGCAGGATCGTCGTCTTGTCGTCGGGTTTGAAGCTTGCCTGGTAGTACGTTTCGCCGGCGTAGCGTAGCGGCTCGTTCATGCGGATGAGGACTTCGCGGTCGACGCCTTGTGTCGGGTCGACGAGTTGGATGCGGCTGGAGAAATTCTTCGGGACTTCCGTGCCAAGGTATTTGTCGTGTGAGAACTTCAGCAGGTGCATGGAGTACGGCTTGTAGTTTCGCTGGAACCGCAGCTCGAGCAGGTAGGTTTTGCCGTTCACCATCACTTCCTGCCCGCCCTCAAAGAGGTAGGAGAGGAGGTATTTTCCGATGTCCTGCCCGCCGGCCGAGACGGTGACGTACGCCGACGCCATGTCGACCTGGCCGCCATCAGTGCCGGATGCGGGCGCTTCGGGCGCGAGGATGACTCCCTTGCCGAAGCCGGCGGTCGCCTTGCTGGTCATGCCCGGCCCGGCCTGCATGGGGCCGAGCAGCTGGCTGTTCGCGTAATACTCGTCGACGTTGATCTCGAACGGCAGGAGCGCGTGTTTGATCGTCGCGCCCGGGTGCAACTGCGTTTGCGGAAACGTGACGACCAGATCGCTCTCGGCCGACGCGGAGGGATCGATCACCGCCAGTTCGCCGAAGCGCGTGTCCTGCGAGTAATTCGTGGTCGCGCCTTCGTCGATCACCATCTGGCTCTCAACGGCGAGCACGCTGGTGAGCAATTCGCCGACGATGAGCAGGATTAGCCCGACGTGGATGAGGATGACGCCGGTTCGCTTCCATGTGAATTTGAACCGCGTGATGTGGGCCGAGAGCAGGTTGATCAGCATCAACCCGCCGAGCGCGTAGCCGCCCAAAAACGGGAAACCGCCGGGGATTCCCGGTTGGCCGGGTGCGGGGCGCGGCAGGAACGTCTGGAAATCGATCCACAACCACAGGCTGTGAAAGTACTTCTTCTGAACCGTCCAGATGCCCGTATCGATCTGCGCCCACGTGCCGGCGTACACCAGCAGAATCGACATCGCGAGCAGTGCGATCGTCAATTTGAGCGACGCCAGGGGCGAGAGCAGTTTTTTTAACAAGCGATCACTCCGCAAACTGAATCGACTGAAGAAGCGAATCGAGGGCCTTCTTCTGCGTCTCCACCAGCTTGGCCGGGCCGACCAGCTTGAAGAAGTAGGTGCTGCTGCCTTGCGTCACCTGGGCGACGACGAGTTCCGGCGCAGGCTGCCCGTTGGCTTCCGGCCCGACGAAATCGATCATGAACCCTTTCGCGCCGCCGACGGTGATGTCCGTCGGCTTGATCGTTGTCGGATCCGCCACCGGGGCCAGGCCAACCTGCCCGCGCCAGCGGTTAATGTTCGCCTCAGGCGTGCCGAACTGGTTGGCCGGGAGCGCGGAGATAATCAGGTCCGCCGTTAAACCATCAGCCGCGGCGGTGTGGAAAGTTGCGACGCGCATCGGGCGTTCCTGCGGATCGAGCGTCCAGCCTTGCGGCGTGGTGAATGCCTTGAACGCGGGGATCGACGCCGCGCCCGCGCGGGGCGCCGCCGGAGCGGGTCCTGCGCCACCGGCCGCGGGCATTGGCGGATGGCCGGCCGGCATGGCGGGCATCGCCGGCATGTCAGGCGTAGCCGGCAACACGGCGGGCGGTGCAGCAGCGGTCGCGCCGCTGAACGAAAGCGACTTCATGAACGCGTCGTACTCAGCCTTATGAGCTTCAACCTTGGTGGCCGGGCCGACGAATTTCAAAAACCACATCTGTCCCTGCGCGGGAATAATCGCGGCGAGCATCCGCGTGCCTTCGGTCTGACCAGCCGCGGGCGGGCCCTTGATGTCCACCGATTCGATCTCCAGCCCGTTGCTGTGGAGGTGCGTGACGACTTTCGCCAAATCAGCGGCCGCCGTTGGCGTGGCGCCGATCTGCTGTTCCCAGCGGTTGACGTTCGGCAGCACCGCGCCTGATTCGGGGCCGAAGGTGTAGACGATGACGTTCAAGCTCGGATCGTTCGCATCGACGCGAAAGGTTGCGTAACGCATGGATTGCGCGGGGAGCTGAGTCCATCCCTCCGGCGCGAGCCACTGCGGCCCGCCGGCGTTCGCTGCGGCCGGCGCGCCCGCAGGCGCGGCGGGCGAGTTCGAAGCAGGCATCGCCGGCACGGGCATTTGCGGTGCGGCGGCGGTTTCCTTGGGCGCCTGATATACGCGCACAGAGTTGCGGTCATCACACCCGCCGACAACGAGTCCGAACAGTCCGAACGAACAGGCCAATGCCAGCATTTGAGAGGACGATTTCATATCGAACCACTATAGCGGGCGTGCCTGATTGACGACACCTTTCCGGCCTAATGTCATTGTTTTTGACGCGTCCGACGCAATCAACGCGGGTGGTCCGTCTTACAAGACCGCCGCTGCGCATGTTTTTCACACCGCACTGTCGCGGACCGCTTCGTCGAATCGCCTCTAAGCGACCGCACCTGCAAGTTAACCGTGCAACGCCGGTCAAGGCGACATTTTCAAAAAGTTTGTTTCCGTCGCACCAAAAGTTTTGGCAGAATGCCGGCTCGTTTCCTTCTCGGGAGGCTTGGTATGCGCAGCAGGTCCGGCTTGATGGCTCGCGTGTTCGTTTGTGGAATCCTTGCACTAGGGAAAATCACCCATGCGGAAATGAAGGTGACGCAAACCGTCCTCGGCCCGGCCACCAGTGACGTGGTGTACGTCGTCAGCCCCGCTGGCGGCCACGTGGCGGCGGGCAAGATGAGCGGCAGCCGATTCGTTGTCGCGCTCGACGGCGTTGATGGGCCCAAGGCCGATTCAGTGATGATGGTGCTGCCGGCGGCGGGCGTGGTGTCGCCGGGCGATCCGAAGTCGGGCCTCCCGGGGTACATCGCCAAGCCGATCAACCAGACGCCGGTCGTCTTCAGCGAAGACGGCAAGCGGTACGCGTACCTGGCCCGCGTTGGGCAAGAGTACCTCGTGATCGTCGACGGCAAGGAGCAACGGCGGTTCCCGGTGGCATCGGGCCAGCAAATTCGAATGCAATTTACCGGGCCGGACGCGAAGCATTTTGTGATGACCGTCTCCAATCCTGCCGGCGTGTTCGACGTGTGGGTCGACGGCGAACAGAAGCCGTCGCACGATCCGAACACGGTCATGATCTTCAATCGCGACGGCTCACGCTACGCCTACGTGGCGCTGCCTGATGCGGCCAATCGACAAAAACGCGTGACGGTGGTGGACGGGAAGGAAGCAGGCGTCGCGATCAACGATCCGCGCTTCACGGCCGACGGCAAGCACGTGATCACGCTGGCGCAGTCGGATAAAGGGCAGGCGGTCCTCGTCGACGGCGTGCCCGCCGTCACCGCGATGAGCATTCAGCGCGTGTACCTCGCGCCGGCGGGCGACAAGTTTGTCACGGTCATCAGCAAGCCCGCACAAGGCGGGGCGCATTACGTGTGCGTGGCCGACGGGAAAGAAATCGCCGCGACTGAGGGAACCGATTTCCCATTCGTCGCGTTCAGCCCCAACGGCCACCGATGGGCCGCCCGCTGCCGCACCATGCAAGGCGCAGCCGTCACCTGGCTCGCGACAGACGACGGCAAAAAGAGCCAGGAATACAACGGCATCGATGACGCATCGATCACTTTTTCGCCGGACGGCTCGCGCCTGGCGTACGTGGCCGGCAGCGGATCCAAATCGTTCGCGATCATCGACGGCAAGGAATCTGACGGCTTCAACTACAACCTGAAAGTCGGCTTCAGTCCCGACGGCAAGCAGGCCTACTACGGCGGCCGACAGGACGGGGCCACCGTCACGCGGTCGCTCGTGATTGAAGGAAAGGTCTATAAGGGCGATCACAACTTCAACAACGAATCGATCACCTTCAGCCCCGACGGTTCACGCTGGGGCGCGCTCGGCAGCGGCCTGAAGGCGGGCGGGCCGACCGGGTTGCAGACGGTGGAGAATTTCCTGCTCGATGGAAAACTCGTCGAAGGATTCACCGTTTCTAACTTTCTATTCGCGAACAACGGTAGCCACGTTGTCTTCCTCGCGCAGCGCAAGGTCGACAACGCGTCCGGCCTGTTCCTCGACGACGGGAAGCCGCTCGGGCTGGGCGTAGGCACGCGCGGCCGACCACCGATCTTTTCGCCGGATGGGAATCACCTGTTCTGGTCCAAACTGCAACAGGACCCGGCCAACAACAATAAGCCGACGCATTTCATTTACGCCGACGGCAAGGAAATCGCCAAGTTCGACAACGTCTCGCTAGGCAATTTTGAAACTGACCCCGCCGCCTGGCGGACGGAACCCGATGGCACGCTGATCGCCGTAGGCGCGGTCGGCGAGCAGGTGATCTGCTACCGCGTTACGCCCGGCGACGACACCAGCGTCGCCAAAGCCGCAGACGATCTAGCCGTCGCCGAAGCCAAGGCCAAGACCGACGCCGAAGCCGCCAAACAAGCCGCCGCCGACGCGGCCGCCAAGAAGAAAGCCGACGCCGAAGCCGCAGCGAAAGCCAAACAAGAAGCCGCCGCCAAAGCCAGGCAGGACGCCATCGACGCCAAGAAAGCCGCCGCCGCCGCCAAGAAAAAAGCCGCCGAAGACGCGGCTGCAGCGAAGAAGGCGAAGCAGCTAGGGAAATAGATCGTTCGCTACAGCGCAGCCCATCGTTGCGAACTCGCATCGGCCCGATAGGATGCTGACGCCCCGGTTTCACCCTTGAAAAGGACCCCGAATGACCCCCGGCCTGCTCTCGGTCATCCTGCCAAATTACAACCACGCCACCGTGGTGGCCGACCAACTGCGAGCGATTCTGACCCAAAGTTATCGCAATTTTGAGTTCATCATCATCGATGACAAATCGACCGACAACAGCGTCGAAGTAATCGAGTCGGTTATCGCGGGCGACTCACGCGTCAAGTTCATTAAAAACGAGAAAAATCAGGGCGTGTTGAAGGCAGTAGACGATGGCCGGCGGCTTGCGCAAGGAGAATTCATCGGCTTCTACGCGTCCGATGACCGGTTGCTGCCGGGTTTTTTTGAAAAGTCGATGAGCGCTTTATCGCAGGCCCCGCAAGCGGGTTTGGCGACGTCGGTGACGGCCGTGTTTGACGCGTCGATGCAGGTGCGAATGGATCAGGGTGTGTGGACCGACCGCCCGACGTATTTCAATCCCGATCAACTGTGCGACGTCATCTGCGGCGGATTCGTCGGGTGCCACAACTCGATTTTTCGTCGATCCGTCTGGGAAGAGTGTTTTCCTCCGGGAGACGGTTACCAGCGCCTGAAGTGGCACGGCGACTGGTTTCATACTCTGACCATCGCATTTCGACACGGCATTTGTTACATCCCGGAAATTCTGGCGGCCCTGCGAATCGATCCGAATTCGTACTCCGGCGCGAAGATGTACGATCCGGAGCATCAAGTAGATGTGGTTTGGACGATCATCGAGCTTTTGAAATCAGATGCGTACCGCGACGTGCTGCCGTACTTCGCCCGCGGCGGCGTGATGGCGACGCCGGCGCATGTCGTGCGGACGGTAATGGCAAAGCCTGAACGGTGGGATCCGATCACAATGATGCTGATTCAGCGACCTCTGCTCGACTGGAACCTGCACGCCGCACAAGTGCAAAGCCAGCGCCGGCAGCGAGCGCAGGGCAACGGATAGTTTGCATTATTGTTAAGCAGGGAGCGGCACGGGCGGAACGTAGGTGACTCCGTGTCCGGCAAGCCGGCGGCAGACGCTCTCGGCAAGGACCGGTGCGAGCCCCACGAACACCCGGCTGCCCGCGGGAACGTCCGCGGGGCGGTAGACCGGCCGGCCGTTCCAGTTGGCCTCCGTGCGGTTCACATCCTCATCTACGAAGAACGCGACCGTCTCGCCGAGTTCGGCGAGGAGCCACGTCGCCGCGATCGACGTGCCGAACAACCCAATGCGACCACCGCCGGCCCGCGCTGTTTCTACCGCCTGCGCGAGCCACTTCAACCGACTGGCGACGAATGATTTCACTTCCTCGACGTTCCGCGCTAAGGATGTCGGACGGTCGGCGTTCGGCGAAGTCGCAACCCGCGCCACTACCGAGAGTTCCTTGGGAACCCATCCTTCGACAGACGCAGGCACCTCATATCCGGCGCGCTGCAGCAAATCCCGCGCAGTATCGGCGCTGAAGTGCGAGGCGTGGTCGGCCACCATCAGTTCGAACGGGTTGTGCTGGTAGCTTGGGAGTTGAGCAAGTAGCAATCCGCCGGGCGCGAGCTTGGCTTTGAGCAACGCTAGGAACCCACGCGGCTCGATCACGTGCTCCAGCACGTGGCTCATCGTGATCAGATTGAAGGTCCCGGGGATCTCTTCCAGCGGGCAGGTGTAGAGCCGCTCCACGCGGGGGATGGCTTGGATCGAGTCGCGATAACGATCGGTGAGATCCGACCCGGCCAACGACCAGCCCGCGGCCATCTGGCTGAAGGCGCGGATCATTGCGCCGTTTCCACTGCCTACATCCAGCATGCGGCCGGTCGCGGCAAGGCCGAATTCCTTTGCCAGGCGCTCGAGCACCCGCCGCGAACGCGGGGACGATTCTCCGGAGGTGGTGTCGAACACGGCCTGCTCGGCGCCGCCCTTGGCCTGATAGTAGGGCGTGTACGAGTTGTAGATCTCGTCACATTCGCTGCGAAATTTGGCGTCGGCGACTTTCTGCACGCACCCGCACCGCGAGCACATCAGCATTCGTCCACCCGCCGGCCACGGGCGGCAGTCGGAGGTTACGCGGTGAAACGTGCGATACACCGGGAATTCCACCAACGCTTGTTCGAGGCAGACGTTGCACGGCACGGAGGCCAGGTCGCCCGAATTTTCCATTGATTCACTCATTGGACGATGCCTCTTGCAGGTTGCAGCACCGGGCGCTGAACGATGGTGTTTACAAACTCGGCGAATCCTTCGTGATCACCTTAATTCGCGGATAGCACGTGACGAACGTGCCACCTTCATCGAGATATCGGCGGTGGTTCTGGATGATCGGCTTGGAATGCACCCACGCCAAGATGAAGACGGTGCCCGGCTTTCGCGTGTACAACTCCGACGTCGGCAGCACCGGGATGTGATACCCGGGGCTGTAGAGGCCCTGCTTTTCCGGGCTGTCATCGACGATGAAATCGAGCATTTTCCCAAGACCAAAGTGGTAGATGAGAAGCGTTCCACCGCGGGCCGCGCCGAAGCCCGCGATTTTGATGCCCTTGTCGCGCATCGGCTCCAGCACACCGGAGACTTCGGATTTGAGCGCTTCGATTTTCGCGGAGAATTCTTTCAGCGTAGCCGGGTTGTGCAGGTCGCGGGCATCTTCCATTGCCTTCAGCTCTGCGACCGATGGGGTGGCTTTTCGCTTTCCGCCCACCCGTTGTGCAGTGCAGACGATAGAGCCGCCTTGGATGGTGTTGCGTTCGATGTCGATCAGTTCCATGCCATGCTTTTTCAGAAATCGGTCGAGCGGGTGGACAGAGTGATAGCAGTAGTGTTCGTGGAAGATCGTGCCGAGCAGCATGTGGTCGATGACATCCGGCAGATACGACACCTCGAAGACAAACACCCCATCCTCGGCCAACAGCGAGCGCACGGCGTCGGCCATGCCGGCGAGGTCGTCGTTGTGGGCGAAGACGTTGTTAGCCGTCACAACGTTCGCGGCACCGCGCTCACGGCGAATCTTGTCGGCAATCGGCGCATTGAAGAACTCCGGCCAGGTCTCGATGCCCGAGGCGTTGGCGGCCTTAGCGATGTTTTCGGCCGGATCGATCCCCAGGACGCGCATGCCGCGGGCCTTAAACATACTGAGAAACGTGCCGTCGTTGCTGCCGATGTCGACCACGAGCGAGCCGGCCGGGAGTGAATTCTTGCGGATCACGCTGTCGGAGTATTCCGTGAAGTGCTTGACGATGCCGCCGGACCGCCCGCTGAAATAGCTGTACTGGCGGAAGATGATCGCTGGATCGACCACATCGAGCAGTTGGACATGCCCGCAGGTGCGGCACATGTATAGATCCAACGGGTAGCAGTCCTGCACCTCGCTGAGAGCCTCTTTGGGCACGTAGGCGTCCGCGATCGGCGTGGCCGCGATGGGGACGACGAGCTCCAGATTGTTGCCGTCGCACAGGCGGCACGTCGTCCGTCGATGGTGATGCTTGATTGGCTGCTGACCCATGTGTCGTTTCCTTTTCCGTTCAATGTTTCCCAGAATTCACGATGCCGACCCCGCCACACGCAGCGTCTTGGGTGGCCGATCCAGTGGCGGCAAATCAGCCGGCCCGAGGGCGTCGATGACCGCCAGCTCCCGCGCATCCAGCCGCGTGTGCGCCGCCGCGAGGCAGTCCAGCACGTTCGCCAGCTTACTCGAACCCGGGATCGGCAGAATACAAGGCGACTTCGCCAGGTGCCACGCGATCATCAACCGATGCACGCTGATCCCTCGCTCCCGCGCAATCGCAGCCAGCGGTTTAATTTCACCTAGCCGCTGCGCCAGTCCCTGCCCGCCCATCGGCCGCCAGGGGAGGAAGGCGATTTCGTTCCGCTCGCAGTATTCGAACATTCCGTTGTGTTCCGGGTCGCGGTGCCAGAGGTTGTACTGGTTCTGTACCGAAGTGATCTCTATCACATCACATGCTTCTTTGAGTTGATCGAGCGTGCAGTTACCAATGCCGACGAATCGGATCAGTTTTTCGTCCTGTGCCCGCTTTGCCGCGCCCAACATCTCAGGCATCGAATATCGCGGATCCGGCCAATGGAGTTGCCAGAGAGGGATCGGTTCACGCCCGCCGAGGGCTTCGTGGCTTTCACGGATGGTTCGGTAGAGCCGTTCAGGCGTGCCGTCGATTTCCCAGCCTCCCTCGATCCGCACGGTGCTGCCCTTTGTGGCGACGATCAGTTCGCCAAATCCCTCACCGCGCGAGGCCAGCACTCTGGCGATCATCCGCTCGTTGTGATGCAGCTCCGATGGCCCGAGGCAATACGTGTCGGCCGTGTCGATGAACGTGACGCCGGCGTCCAGCACGCGGTTCAGCAGGTCGATCGCGTCAGCTTCCGGCGGTTTGCCGCGCAGCGACAGCGACTGAGAACCGTATCCAAGGATGCTCACTTGCACGCCGTTTTTTCCGAGCATCCGGGTCGGCATGGGGTAGGCGTTGGGTGCGGTAGCGGATTCGAGCTTCTGCATGTAAGCCGCGGCGCCCGCGGTGTCTTCTATCGTCGGGGACCATGGCGCAAACTCGGCGTCGCCCGGTATGAACGGCCCGTTGGTCGTCTCGTGAAACGCGAACGCCGGCGAGTGAATCCGCAGCGTGTGGTACCGCATCGGCGGCAGGCGGTAGAAGAACGACTTGCCCGAGGCGTAATCCCCCATCTCAATCACACGCTCGATGCTTCCGTTTTCATCAAAGATCAGCACGTCGGCACGCCCCTCGACGACGTGAAACGATTCGCACTTGGTCAGGTGTCGATGCGGCCGCACGTACGAATCCTTCTTCAGCACCACGATCATTTCGTGAAGCGCGTTGCCGACGGCGTCGTGGGCGCACAGCCGCATACGACCCTTGGGGCTTTGGTTGGCGCCGGTGCGCAGCATGTCGACGTCGTCGCGGTTCACCTCGACGATCGGCTCATCGGGATAGAGCACTTCCGGGTTGTGAGCCTTCGTACGCATATCAATCCGAACTGACGCGGCCTCCGATGAACCGTGGGCTGGCGGGGAAGATCGATGCGAACTTGCCGCCGCGGGAAACGAACGCCTGATTCTTGTCAACGACCTTCTGTTCGATCTCCGGATTCACACTCAGCAGGCAGAGCGAGACAGTTCCATCAAGCAACGCCGACGACGGTTTTATCGGCAATCGCGAGCCCGGCATGAAGAGACCCTGCTTGTTGGGGTTATCGTCGACCACGTACGTGAAACGATCTTGCAGACCCAGATAACTGACAAATGCGATCGTCAGATGCCCGGCCCCGAGAATTGCGGCGGTACCATGGTGTGAGAGCGCGTCCACGATCTGCTGTCGACGTGGCGCGAGTCCGTCGCGAAATTCGGTGAAGCGCATCACTTCGCCGTCTAGCGTTTCGTGTTCAGCGGCGGATGGCGCGTCTGAGCGCGCGGATTCTGCTCGGCCAATACCCACCAGGATGTTTTCCGGCCGGTTTTCAAAAGTCTGCAGGGAGACACACGTCTGCCCGAGCCGGCGAAAGACAGCCGGGAATGTCGCCGGTGTGAAATACGCCGCGCGTTCTTCCCAGACGGTGGTGTAATCGCCGAGTCGAAATGCCACCTCGCAGTCCGGAATTTCAATGACGCTGTAACCGCCGGTAGCAAGGAGAGCGCGAATGGCGTCGAGGAAATTTCCCAGGCGCTGGGCGTGTTCAACGCAGTGCCGAGCAATGATGACGCCGGGTCGCCCGTGGGAGGCAGCGAGTGACGTCGCGCGATCGGGGGTAAAACGCTCCTGCATCACTTCAACGCCGGCGCCGGGGACCTGCACGTCCAGATCCGTCGCAAGGTCCAGCCGGTGTGTCGTCGTGAATCCCAGTTCCGCGAGCCGGCGAAGCAGCGAATCGTCCTTGAAACTCAAGCCCCATACCGGTTGATTGCGGTCGATCCCCGGCATAGCCGCAATCGTCGCGGCCAATTCATCCAAATGCCGTTCGGGTTCGTTGTACGTGATCCACGAGTAGCGCGGGATGAGCTCCGCCGCCGGGATCGGATGAAGCATCTGCACCAGTCCGCACGCGCGGCAGGCGCCAAGGGCGAGCGGAAACCGCGCCTGGGTTCCATTCTGATCGCGCAGGAACCGGTTGCTGATCGGCTGCGGGCCGAAGTCGAGCGCATCGGTCATGGCGGTCTCGCCGCAGAGTTGGCAGGGGGTGACGGTGATGCTCATGCTTCGGCCTTCGGACAACACATCGATTGCTGAAATTATACCGGCCGACGATTCACCCCGACAGCCGCCAAATTGTCATCAGGTTGCAACGGCGGCAGGCTGCGGCGCTGGGGCGGTCATCGCGAACACTGCGGACTTCTCGTCCAGTCGGGCAACGACCTCGCGCGTGCCGAACGTGCGAATGAAAGTTTCGATGATCGTGTTGACCAACTGCTGCGACACGTGAAATGGGCTGCCGTCGTCGTTGCCAAATACCTGACCCATGTGCCCGCCCAGCCAGCGCACCACTTCGTACGACGGCCAGTACATCACACCTTCGAGATTCTTTTGCATCAGCTCGTGGGCGGTGACCCGTAGCGTTGATTTGGACACGCAGTCGGCCAAAATCGCCGACGGCCGCTCAAAGGTGGCCTTCAGCGGAACCGGCGAGACGGTCAGCACCAGCTTAATGCCCGGCCGCAGGCGGCGGAGGGAGTCGACGATCGCGATCAGGTTGTCGAGATTTTCTGAAACGGATGTCGTGCGGAAGACGAAGTTCTTCATGCGCAGCGAGATGTGCATGTTGTCGCCGAGCGTGGGGGCGAATTCGCCTGACTCTTTATGGAAGAAGCACGGCGCCACGCCGAGCGAGAGGACGGCCAGGTCAGATGCGGCCAGGAATTCGAGCGTTTCTTTACGCTTGTCGCTGCCGAAGAATTTCTGGAACGGCTCGGTCTGCGCGTTGTCTTTGCCTTCCAGCCATTCCATCAGGTAGCGGTTGGCGTAGGTGGAGTTGATGTCCTCGAGTTGGCCGAAGTGGCGCGCTTCAATGCCGTACCGGTTCAGGCCGTTGGCGATGTTCTGCGCGAAGCACGACCCGAGCGTAAAGACCTTGGTGGACGGCTTAAATAATGGCTCGGGATTCGGAAACTCCGTGAGGATGTAATCGCGAAGGATGCTGCGGACGTCCGCAAACTCGCTGGCTGCGTGCGGATACCGCGCAAGCCTCGTTCGGCTCGAGCGCGTCTTGGCGGGGGCGAGCTTGGCGAGCCATTCGGTCGCACCGGGGTGATTCGGAACGATCTCCAGCACGCGCTTGAGCGAGGCCATCGCGTCGTCCACGCGGTCTTGCTCCAGCAGCGGGTAGGCGAGGAAGTAGTGCGCGTCGGCCCACTGCGGCGCCATCTCGGTCGCCTTGCGGAGGGCGACCTCGGCCTCCTTGTCCTTGGAACTGTTAATGCACGACAGGCCGAGGAAGTACTGCACGTCGGCGCGGTTCGGGTCGAGCTGCGTCGCCGCGCGGAAGCAGAGCGTCGCATTTTCGTGATCGATCGGATTGCCGTTCTGCGGGAAGTAAAACGCCAAACCCAAGAAGTAATGCGCGTCGGCCGACTGCGGGGCGAGCTCGATCGCCTTGCGGAGCACTTGTGTCGCTTCGGGGAAGGCCCGCATTTCAACCAGGATTTTTCCCAGGCTCATGTGGATTGAGAAGTTGTTCAGAACCGCCGCGCGCGCCTGATTGAGCAGGTTGGCTGCATCCTGCCCGCGATTCTGGCGGAGCAGCAGCGAGGCGCCGATCACCCACGGGGCCGGATCGCGCGGATTAGCGTTGATCGCCTGCTCGCAGAGCTTCACGGCCTCTTCCAAATTCCCCTGATTCATGAAGACCACAACGCGCTGCCCGTTTTCGGAACCCTGTAGCTCGTTGTCGGCCAAGTTCAGTGAGATGTTTGCCATGGGGTAGCCCATTCCTTCCGGCCGCGCGAGTTAAGCGCGCGGCACAATGCCCGCCTACGCAAGAATATACCACTGTATTTCAGCACCGGCCAAAGCGATTTCCGGAATTAGGAAAGGGTCATATCGATGATGGTTCGTCCGGCGATCTTCCCGGTCCGAATATCGTCAATCGCCTCGTTTATTTCGCGAATTCCGTACCTTTTGCCCACCAGCGGCGCGAGGTTCAATCTTCCGGTCTTGCAAAGTCGGACGTAGTTGGGAATGTCGAACTCCGGCATCGACTCGCCGCCGTGGGAGCCGAGGAGTTTTTTCTCAAAGTGCAACGGCAGGGTGTAGATGCTGGCGGTGCTGTCTTTGGGGGGAACGCCGACGAGCACCGTCCGGCCGCGGTTGCTGGTCAGGCGGTACGCGAGTTCGATCACCTTGGTGTTACCGGTGTTGTCGACGGCCACGTCCACACCGGCGGGGCCGATGATCTTGCGGATCTCGGCCTCGGCGTCGAGTTTGCCTGAATTGATCAGGTGCGTGGCGCCTAAGGTCTTGGCCAGCTCCAAGCGGTTGTCGAACAGGTCGATCGCTATGATCGGATGCGCCCCGGCCAGCGCGGCGCCCTGCACGATGTTCAGACCGATCCCGCCGGCACCGAAGACGACGATTGATTGGCCGATCTTCAGTTCCGCGTTGTTATTAATCACGCCGAAGCCGGTCGTCACGGCGCAGCCGAGCAGGGCCGCCGCTTCAGGATCGAAATCCTTCGGCACGGCCGTCACGCGATTTTCTGACACTACCGCGTATTCGTTAAACGTCGTCACCCAACCGGCGTTCACCTTGCCGAGCTTAGACTGGTACACCGGCGCGAGCGATTCCATCCCCGTGCCCTTCCGCCAGTGCATGACGACGTGATCGCCGACCTTCACGTGGCGCACGCCTTGGCCGATCTCCAGCACCTCGCCGGAGCCTTCATGTCCGAGTAAATGTGGCAGAAATTTGTCAGGCCCCTTCACGCCGCTGATCTCGCCGAGCTGCGATCCGCAGATGCCGCTGCAGCGGACCTTCACCAGCACCTGGCCGAAACCGACCGGCGGAATCTCCACGTCCTCCAGCGCGAGCGGAGCTTTCTGCTGAACCAGGATGGCGGCCAAACCCTTCATGCGTTACTCAAAGTAAATGAACGAGTGGTCGCCGGTGTACCCGGTCTGCTTGAACCACCACTCCCACTCGGCCGGCGTGCAGAACATTTCGCAGGTGAACTGCCAGTAGAGCAGGTTCGCCTTCTCTTCTTCCGTCCGCCATGATTCGACACAGAGATATTTGTTCTTTTTGCCGACACGCTCCATCTCCTTGAGCGCGTCGAACAGTTCGTAGCAGTACAGGTTGTGCAACGTGGTGATGGAGAACACCAAGTCGAAAGTTTTGTCGGCAAACGGCAGCTTCGTTGCATTCGCCACCTGAAGGAACGGCTTCACTTCTTCCTTGGCGTGCTCAATCGCGTAGGGGGAAATATCGATGCCGTGCACTTCAACACCCGGGCAGGCCTGCGTGAAATCGTAGAGGAGGAATCCCTTGCCGCAGCCGACGTCGAGAATTTGGTCGCCGGGCTTGATGCCATAGTGCTCGACCATCGCGTCGGCGACTTTTCGCCAGCGGCCGTCG
>Ga0268266_10000651_pt1 | contig 47027 bp, 19 predicted proteins | sample KBSS13metaG_FD_190356 | JGI IMG/M metagenome (GOLD analysis project Ga0268266, IMG submission 190356) | Switchgrass rhizosphere microbial communities from Kellogg Biological Station, Michigan, USA - KBS S1-3 metaG (SPAdes) (version 2) | ecosystem: Host-associated > Plants > Roots > Rhizosphere...
GTGCTCACTGTCCTCTACGACAGCCGGTGCGCACTCTGCCGCCGGGCCCGGATGTGGCTGGAGGAGCAGCCCAAGTACGTCACCCTGGCGTTCGTCGAGGCCGGGTCCGCGGAGGCGCGGAAGCGCTTTCCGGATCTCGACCATGACACCACCCTCGAAGAACTGACGGTCGTGGGGTGTGGGGGAGAGGTCTACCGGAATGCCAAGGGGTGGGTGATGTGTCTCTGGGCGCTCAAGAACTACCGCTCGGCCGCTCTGCGCCTGTCGACCCCCGAGATGATGCCCATCGCCCGGCGGACGATCGCCTGGGTCTCCAGGCACCGGTTTTCGATCCCGGAGGGCGCCGGATGGCCGCGGTGACGGACGATGAGATGCCCGTGGAATCCTCCTCTCGCGAGCCGAAGAAGACCCGCAAGGGGGAGCAGACCCGGGCCCAGATCCTCGAAGCGGCGCTCGAGCTCTTCCGCGAGCGGGGGTACGACGAGACGACCATGCGGGCCATCGCCGAGCGGGCGGGGGTGGCGGTGGGGAACGCCTATTACTACTTCCGCTCCAAGGAGCATCTGATCCAGGCGTTCTACGAGCGCACCCACATGGAGCACCTGGAGGCGAGCCGCGAGATCCTGGCCCGGGAGCGCGGCCTGCGCGAGCGGCTTCTGGGAGTGATGCGGGCCAAGCTCGACACGATCATGCCCTACCACCGTTTCTCCGGCGTCCTCTTCAAGACGGCGGCGGACCCGGCGAGCCCGCTCAACCCGTTCAGCGAGGAGTCCAGGCCGACCCGGGAGCAGTCGACCGCGCTTTTCGCCGAGGTGGTGGCGGGGGCGGACACCCGTCTCACCCCGGACCTCGCGGCGGCGCTCCCGAACCTGCTCTGGGTCTACCACATGGGGATCATCCTCTTCTGGATCCACGACAGCTCGCCGGGGTGCGCCCGCAGCTATCTGCTGATGGAGCGCACGGTGAAGCTGATCCTGCGGCTGGTCTCGCTCTTCCAGTTCCCCCTTCTGCGGCCGTTCCTCAAGGAGCTGCTGGGGCTGGTGGCCGAGCTGCGGCAGCCCGCCCGGGTGGAGCCTCCGAAGGAGACGTAAGGCAGCTCGCCTGGGCAATTAGAGAGTGATGAGAAGGGGCCTTTTTCCTCCCCCTTCAGGGGGAGGTCAGGAGGGGGCGCCCCAGACAAGGAGCGGTCCCGGACTCCGCAAAGCCCCCCTCCTGGCCTCCCCCCGTTCCGGGTGGAGGAAAAATCCGGGCCTCGCGGATGTCCACACTTCCTCAGGAGGAGAAGGAGCTAGAGGAGGAGGTCGCAGGCCACGGACGCGTAGAATAGGACCGTGATTGCCTCACTCGTTCTTTTAGCCGCCCTCGCCCTCCCGATGCAAACCCCGGCCGCGGACGCGCCGCCGCCGGTTGTTCCCCAGGCCTCCGTCTCCATTCCGGTCCAGATCCTCGATGCCAAGGGGGAGATCCCCCGGGCCCTCAAGCCCGGGGACTTCACCGTCCTGGATGGCGGCCAGGCCCGGCCGGCGCTCGCGCTGGCGCCGCTCTCCCGCCCCTGGCGGATCGTGGTCTATGTCGACCGGGTCCTAACCGGCTCCCGCACCCTGCGCGCCGCGGCCGGCACTCTCGCCGAGCAGGCGGCGGCCCTCACTGCCCTGGGCTCCGTGGAGGTGGTGGTCGCCGAGCCGCGCCCGCGCGTCGCCGCCGGGCCGACCCGCGACGTCCAGGCGATCGACGAGGCGCTCTCCAAGCTCTGGCTGGAGAGCGAGGGGAGGGACGACGTCCGCGTCCTCCGCCAGCGCTTCCGGGACGAAAAGGACAATGGCGCCGACCCCGCGGAGCGGGCGTCGCAGGGGATCGAGGACGAGGCGCGCCTCGTCCGCCATCAGCAGGACGCCTTCGCCGAGTGGCTGCTGGCCCAGGAGGGGGACGCCCCCCGCGCCGTCTTCCTGGTGAGCGACGGCTTCGACGTCAATCCGGCGAAGTTCTACCGCGGCTCTCTCGCCGAGGGGGATGGCGCGCTGGAGAGGACGGCGCTGGAGACCGCCCGCACGGCCGCCGCCCTGGGCTGGATCGTCTTCCCTCTGCCGGTGGGGGATTCGACCCTGCCGGACCTGCGGAAGGTCCGCCCCCGCTCGACCCCCCAGGTGCCCATCGGCGGCACCATCACCCTCGGCGGGAAGAAGCCGGCGGCGAAAGACCAGCCGCCCCCGCCGCCGCCCCCGCCGCCGGCCCTGCTGGCGCCCCAGGAGCCGCTGAGCTGGATGGCGGAGGCGACCGGCGGCGAGGTCCTCGCCCAGCCCTCGGCCCTGGCCGTCGCCCTCACCCGCCTGCGCTCCCGCTTCGAGCTGCGCTACGAGGCGCCTCGCGCGGTGAACGGCCAGCCGCTCCCGGTGGAGGTGCGCACCTCCCGCTCCGACGTCCGGGTCCGCTCCCGGCGATGGGACGTCGCCGGCACCCCTGAGTTCGTGGCCGCCGAGCGCGCCCTCCGCCTGCTGGAAGGGGAGGACGAGGGGATCGGCCTGGAGATCTCCTCGCGTGTCCAGGCGCCCGGGACTCTCGATCTGCGTCTCGAATCGGCGGAGATCCCCGCCGGTCCCCTGCGCGTCACTCTTGCCGCTCTGGCTGAGGGAGGAAGACAGCAGCCCGCCTTCCATCACATCCTGAGCGCCGCCGACCGGCCCGGCCCGGAGCCCAACGTCTACCATCTGCCGGTGACGCTGCCGGCCGGGGCCGAGACCGTGGCCGTGCTGGTGGAGCCCCTGGCTGGAGGCGGTTGGGGAGGGCAGGTGGTGACCCTGGGCGGCGGAGCGCCGGCCGAGCCCGCCGCGATCTCGGTGGCCCGCCCCGGCATCCGGCTGGTGGCGCCGGCCGGGGCCTCGCTCGCCGGCAAGATCCGGCTGCGGGTGAACGGGGACGGCAAGGGGATCGCCCGCGTCGACGTCAAGCTCGGCGACCGCACGGCCGCGAGCTGCGCCCAGGTTCCCTGCGAGGCCGAGGTGGATCTCGGCCGCCGTGTCCGCCCCCAGATCGTCCAGGGGGTCGCCTACGACGCCGCCGGCCGGGAGCTGGCCCGCGACTGGGTGCGCCTGAACGATCCCGACGAGAGCTTCGGCGTGCGCATCGTCGAGCCCGCCGTCCGCCAGGCCGTGGGCCCGGTCGACGTCGAGGCCGACGTGCGGGCGCCGTCCGGCCGGCGGATCGAGAGGGTGGAGATCTATTGGAACGACGAGCTGGCGGCCACCCTCTACGCGCCGCCGTTCCGGCATCGCATCACCGTGCCGCGCAACCGCCCGCTGGGCTACCTGCGGGTCGCCGCCCGGCTCGACGACGGCTCCACGGCCGAGGACGCCATGCCCCTCAACGCCTCCGACCTGGGCTCGCGGATCGACGTCCGCCTGGTCCAACTCGCCGTGGTGGTGACCGACGCCAACGGCCGGCCGGTCCCCGGGCTGCCGAAAGAGCTCTTCCGCGTCCGCCAGGACGGCCAGCCGCAGGAGATCTCGACCTTCGAGAACGCCGGCGAGCTGCCGCTGACCCTGGCGCTCGCCATCGACAGCTCGGCCAGCATGTTCCTGAAGCTGCCGGACGTGCGCAAGGCGGTCGCCTCCCTTCTCGCGACCGGCCTCACCGACCGCGACCGGGCGATGCTGATCGATTTCGACACCAAGCCGCGGCTGGTGCGGCCGGTGACCCGCGACCTCAACGCGGTCTCCGCCGCCCTGGACCAGCTCCAGCCCGACGGCGGCACGTCGCTCTGGGAGGCGATCTCCTTCTCGCTCGGGCAGTTGCGGGGGATCTCGGGGCGCAAGGCGCTGGTGGTCTACTCGGACGGCATCGACGAGGCGGAGCGCGCCACCTTCTCGATCTGCCTGAAGGCGGCCCGCGAGAGCGGCGTCCCGATCTACCTGATCGTCTCCAACCCCCGCGCCGAGCGCGGGGAGGACGGCGGCTTCCTCGCCGAGCCCGCCGCTGTGAAGTTCCAGAAGCTGGCCGACGCCGGGGGAGGGCAGGTCTACTTCATCCACCCCAACGAGGACCTCGCCGGCGTCTACGGCCAGATCCTCTCCGAGCTGCGCAGCCAGTACACCGTCGCCTTCTACCCGAAAGACACCGCGCCCCCCGCCGCCTGGACCAAGATCGAGGTCGAGGTGACGGGAAAGAAGGGGCTGACCGCGCGGACGGTGAGCGGCGTGCCGTCGCGGCCGTAAAAAAGCGGGCGACGGCCCTCGGGGCCTCGACCCTGGCCCAGAAAACCGGGTTTCCGTCCTGCAAGCTGAGACTCCGCGCCGGAAACCCGGGATTGCGCTTCCGAAACTCGAGATTCCACTTCCGAAACCCGAGATTCTGCGCCGGAACCCGGGATTCCAGGACAAAAGTGCCGCATTCTCGGACAGAAGCACGAGATTCTGGCGCTGAATTCATACATTCCCGGACAGAAGTGGGGAGTTCTCGGACAGAAATCACTCCATCGGCGCTGGAAAAGCGAGATTTTCACCTGGAAGCATGAGGTTCTGACCCGGAATTCATACAATCCCGGACAGAAGTCACACCCCCTCGGACAGAAAATCGAGTTTCTGCGCCGGAAATCCGGGTTTCCGGCGTCGATCCGGAGCTGCGCGCGGGTCCGCGGAGAACTCGGCTTCGGAGGCCAGGGGATCAGGCCCGCTTTGGCCGTCACGGTCCTGAGCCGGATCTTGCTGGGGCTTATGGCTGGAGCAGGAGCCGGCGCCGCTCCCTCTCGAACGGCGCGAGGTCGCCGGCGCGGCGCATCACATAGAGCTCGAACTCGTCACAGCGGTCCGGATCGGCGCAGAAGACTCGCTCGCCGCGGATGATGTCGAGCGCAAGGAAGGCGCTGGCCTTTCCAGCGTCGATCAGATCGACGGGCAGGCCCAACCGCCGTTCGAGGGCGTCTTCGAGCAGCAGGACCTCGCGCAGGGACTCTTCCTGCCGGAAGAGGACGCCGACGTCGACATCGGATTGCTCGGTCTCCTCGCGCCTCCCACGGGAGCCGAACAGATAGGCCGCGAGAATCCGGGGGATCGCTCGCCGCGAAGGCGCGGATCTCGCCTTCGATCTCGGCGTTGGAGAGAGTTCTGGCCGCGGCGCCCGCCATGGCAGCAAGCCTACCATTACGGCGCTCCCGCGGGCTCCGCCTCCGTCCCTGCATCACCACCCTCCGGTGCCATGGCCTGCCCCGAGGGGATCGCCCCCGAGCGCGAGCGGTGAATCTCTCGCGAGGAATCCCGGTTTGGGTTGCCAACGGCGGCTCTCCGTCCCGGGATGGAGCGTCTCCGTCTCGGTCCGGCGTCCTGCGTTGGTCAGCCACCCGAGGGGGAGCGACCGCCGCTCAGCCCACCGATTGTCCGCTACACCTTATCTGTCCACTGGCAAACGGATAAGACTCCCGTCCTTCGGACGTCGCTCTCCGGCAACTCCCTGATTGGACGGAATGTCGGCACCCAGTCACCCCGAGCCGAGCCCTGCATATCGGCACGTATAAACATCCGTGCACCTCGATCTCTTTGGAATCTTATACGCTTCGAGAGATCGGCAAACCTCTCTATTTAGTGATAAATGGCTTTTTCTCAATGCGGGCTGGATAAGCCAGGGTAGCAGAAGGGGGCCACGGCTTCTCAATCCGTCTTCGCTTTGTGGTATTGACGATCCTGATGAAGAGGTATAGGATCCAAGTAACCTGGAATCAGTAATATACTTTCCGTCACGCCACCCTTCTGTGCATTCAGCAAGTAGCAAGAAGGATTCTGGGGTGGGGCGGTGAAACGCTAATTCGTAGGTTGGGCGCCTTACTGAGACTGAACCAATGACAAAGATACGTGTTAAGTCGACTTCAGCGTCGTCTGCGATGGTCTCAGCGATAGTTCTTCGCGAGACTGAGACCGTTCGGCTACTATTTCGTCCTCTGATTATAGACAATGTCCATGACGAACGTGCGGCAGTGAAGGGTCGGTTTGTCTACCAAAAAAAGGGACGAACCGGGAAGTGGGAGGATGTCGAACGAACTAGCCTGGGAACCTTGAAAAAGGGGGAGGAGTATCAACTTGAACTCCATTCTGACGAACTCCTGAGGTTCTATGAGGAGGTGGGCGCTCTCTACGACCTTCACACGAGGGAAGGAGTGCCGCGGGGAGATCTGCGGTACCTTCGGCTAGGTGGGGGACTGTCACAACTGGCGCAGATGGAACCACAACAACTCTCTGAGTATCTGAGAGTCAACCAAGCTCTTGGGTCGAAGCTAGTATCTCAGTTGCTCACATGGGCTACAGAGGTTGAGGATGTGCAGTCCCTGGTAGAGCGACTGTCTGACCTCGGCATCGAGACGATCAAGAAGTTGAATATTGCGGCGGGAGTGGGGAGCTTAAAGGCCGCCCTGGAGATGTGGAAGGCGAACGCAAGCAACCCATCAGAGGAGTTCTGGCAAAGGGAGCTTACGTCAAACTCGTTTGTGCTGGAACAGGTCTATGCTTGGCCCCTGACAATCGTAAAGGGAAAGGCCTATGTTGGTGGCAAGAGCATTATGAATACCGGTGGTGGCATTGTCGATTTTCTGGTCAAGAATGGAATGACGGGGAGCGCAGCATTGATTGAAATCAAGACGCCTGCAACATCTCTGCTCGGACGAGAGTACAGACAGGGCGTATACAACGTAGGCGAGGAGTTGTCTGGAGCCACGCTACAGGTACTCAGCTACAAAAATGATCTGCTGCAAAACTATCATGCGCTTACTCATGGCCAAGGTAATCTCTTTGACGCCTTCGATCCAGGTTGTGCTATCATCATCGGTAATGCGTCAAACGAACTTGTGGGGCAAGAGCAGAGAAGGAGCTTCGAACTTTTTCGGAGTCAGTTCCCAGGCCTTCATATAATCACCTTTGACGAGCTATTTGCAAAGACGGAGAAGTTGATTCATGTACTTGAATCAGCATCCGACGGCGAGCCTGTCAAAACTAAGTCGAAGAGGCCATTCTGAGCGGCGCCCAACCCGGCGCCTACAGTCGGATGGCCGGCTTAGCCGTCTGCCGCTGAGGCGCAACCGACGTTGGGCGCGAGGTGACTGAGTGGCTTGCATTGCCTTTGCTCACCGATCATTCTGTCCGAAAAATCAACATAAACCACAACCACGGAGGTCATATGTCCAGCGACAATAAGAGAAATCTGCTGTATTTCGAAGCACCGTCGATGAAGGAACTATACTCAACGATTGACAACTGGCAGGCGGAGCACCGGAAGCGTTTCGCATCGTTGCATGTCGAGCGTGACGGCGGCAACTTTTGCTGTATCGCCATGACCAACCCGGCCGAGGTAATGATTGTGGATGGCTATATGTGCGATGGTGACTCGGGAGCGCGAGTCACAGATCACGCTCTTCATGTTTCCACTTAGTGAGGAGCGGATCTCATGACGAAAATGCCTAACCAGGGCGCTGCAGCGCATGCCTAAAAAGAGAATCTTCTGCCGCCCAACTCTGCGCCTACAGTCGGAGGGCCATCCACCGCTGAGGCGCAACCGACGTTGGGCGCCGAGCTAACGAGAAGTCGAAAGTTGGTCGGCGAGAGCCAAGAGAATCTCGCGATCGCTGCTCTGAAATCTGTCAGGCCTCACAAGCGGTCTCATGACGAGATAGTAAGCTGGCCCGATCACATTACTCGACACCGTAAAGCAGAGGAAGCGAACGATGAGTAGAATCCCGACAACCCTGGTATCGACGAAATTCTTCCATGGCTGTCCGAATCTGCTGTCGAAATCACGAATGACCTCTATGACTGCCTCGTTTGGAGAATCGCCCGGTTCCAAACGAAGGATCTTGCCTTCAAGATCCATCACTTTTTCCAAGGTTAGAGAAATAAGTCCGCGATGCTGGTCAGTACTGAGGCGGCGATGGAGTTGTCCATATGCCTCTTCAACGTTGTACCGGACTCGCCTCCGGCTCACGAGACGCTTACTCTCAAGCGCAAAGTCAGTCCCGCGAAAAGAGAATTGGAGATCATCAAAGCCAGTCGGTATGATTCCACACTCGGACATTTTGGCGGCGAGCTCAAGTTCAGTGAAGATGTTTCGTGCGTTCACCGATGAATGGCCTGCAACCTCATCGGTAGGGACTAGTGGGCCCTCAAGGATTGTGCGCAGTTTTCTCCGAGGAAGTAGATTGGGGCCAAGCTTGCCAATTTCTCGGGCGATCCTCCCGAAGGCCACGCCATCACTAAGGACATAGTACGTGTCGGTGTTACTCCAGCGCTCGACGACTTCCTCCCTCGGCAATCTCTCCATGTCGCCGAGAAGCAAGGTTGCTCTTTGCTCGATAGTTTCGAGCCTAGTGCCGGCGGTGTTGATTCCAAGCTCTGAGTACCAATCTCGTGCCTCCCGGATATCCTCGAGAACTCTGTCAAATGCCCGGAGAGTAAATGCCATGTGTAATACTATATCACGGCCATCGGGGCCGCCCAACACCGGGCCTCCAGCGGACGGAAACCGCATACTGCGCGGTTCCGCCGCTGAGCCCCATCGCGCTGAATGACATTCGACACTTCAAGGTGCACTGACATTATGGGTGACGCGAAAAAAACAGTTCCGGACATGGCCGAGTTGCAGAAGCTTACAGGAGACCCCAAGAAATTCTTGGCAGCCATGAAGCAAACAATCTCCTCGATCAGTAGAGAGTTTAAACCAGTCGATCTCATGGAGAGTTTTGGATACCTTAATAGAGCTGTTGGCCTGCTGCGCAAGGACTCTGATCGGAGCTTTAGTCTTTTTGAAGAGTCGTTCTCGAATTGGGCAGATGATAGCCAGAATACTGAACTTGTTGAGGAGATGCAGTTTAGAGTTCGACAGCTTATCCGTACTTTTTTTGCCGAGGTTGAGGGGACGCTATACGCCGCACGTCGAGTCATTCTATGGGCAAACGAGCGGGGCGAACTCCCGCTAAATACTGCTGAGATCGCGGTCCTTCGAGAAGAGACTTACAAGTTTAATACCCGGACGAGGGAAGTAGAATCTCGGTCAGCCTTCAACACGACCAAGGAGGCGTTACTTCTTGTCTTCACTTTTCTTCCACGGCTAACAAATCCTGGGTTTCAGCCTGATCTTGCAAATAATGGCTGGGAGCACTTCCAAAAACTTCTTGAGGTTAGGCATGAACTGACACACCCCAAGGAGGTGGTCCGGCTTATACTCGATGCTGATACCATTATGAAGATCATGCCGAGCGCACGGGTATGGTATTACGAATCCTTGAAGCAGGTCGTGGGGTATAAAGGACAATAAGGCCAACCCGATGCGGTCGAGCGGACGGAACCGCAAACAGCACGGTTTCCGCTCGCTCACCTTTGAACGTTATGCATCAAGGCATGCAGGGCAGAGGGGGTTAAATGGAAACTACAAGGAAGTCTCCACCTTCAGATGACGAGATGCTCGAGTTGGTGAAGCGAGATATCCGGCTTAGTCTGGGATACCTGAACCAGATGAACGGGCTTTTTCACTATGACACCATGCGTGCACTTGAACTCTGTCGCACCAAGGAAGAGGAATTTAGGCAAGAAGCGGTAACCTACGAAGAGTACGGATTCTGGCTTCGTGGACTCATTCGGACCTCCTTCGCTCATATCGAAGGAGTTGCATTCCTTATGCGCCAATTCGCAATCTGGGCCTGGGAACGCTCAGAGCTTTCGTTAACCGAATCCGAGGCAGCAAAGCTTGCTGAGGAAGAAGTCATCGGTGAGGGAGACCAGAAGCGGCGGAAGAAGCGGTTCAATTCGTTCCAAGAAAATTTCGAGTTGGCGTTTAGATACTTTCCTCAGGCATTCGGGGCCAACTTCAGGCTGAACAAAGGTGATGTAGGGTGGCCGACCTTTCTGCGTGCCATTCAGGTCCGTAATGCGGTTACACATCCCAAGAAGCCGAGCGAGTTTATGATCTCAGGCACTGCGCTAAAGGACGTTCGTGATACGGTAATATGGTTCGGAGAGACAATGTCTTCGGTATTAAATGCATGCGCTGGGGCTTCGCGAAACCGCGCATAATCACGCTGCGCTGGACGTCAACTGCGCTTTGCGCGCTCGCCGTGGGGTGAGCGTCCAAGGCTTAGCCGCCGGAGGTCACGCTATAGTGGAAGCAAAGTTCCGTCCAATACCTATAACCATAATGGATTTTCTTGGAGTGCTTGTCCCAGGTTTCCTGTGGTCGATCCTTCTGCTGAAAACGTACTACGCTCTCTCCGAACCCTCGGCTAGGGTCTCTGGAATCTCTGAAGTTTGGGCCAGAATCAATAGTCTTGCCCAAATGGAAAGAGGTTGGCTGGGTCCTCTGACGGCAATATTTGCGTCCCTTGTGGCAGGCTATAGTTTAAAGCCGCTTGCCATGCCTGCTTCAGGTATTCTTTGCAGGCCAGTTTTTTTCCTATTGTCGTCGGTGCGCCAGCGTAAGGTGCACTGGTGGAAGATGAGCTTCCCTTTTCGTGATTATTTTGAGCATCAGGAATACTACCCTCGTGTTATTAAGATTCTCGCAGAGGCAACAGGATTTCAACGGGTGGACAAGTTGCCGGGAACCGTTCCTTACGCGGCTGCGAAGCGATATCTGCATGCCACTTTACCGGCACTATGGGAAGAGAGTGAGCGGATGGAGGCAGAGGTTAGAATGTCTGGAACCCTTTTTCTTGCGGCAGCATATTCGGTCCTGCTTCATTCAGTCCTATATGCTTGGGGTTACCCGAAGGGAATGCTTTGTGCCATTCTTTCTGGCTTAGCCGCTTTGGCTCTAGCCTTTGGGTTTTGTATACTTCGTCTCCGGGAAGTGGGCTACACTTATCTGAATTTGCTGTTAGCAGATGGGCTCAAAATTAAAGATCAAGGTATTTCCGCCCAGGGTAAGAACGACAATGAGTGAATCTAGTAGAAGGATCGGCTAACACAGCGATCGAGCGAACGACAGAGCCGCCGCTCATCGGCAAACCCGCTGGGCCTCACAACGAACGCCAAATGCGCAACCGGAGAACCGAGCAGTGACGAAGTTTCTGATCTCCTTCCCTGCTCCGGCGATGAACGTACCCGAGAAGGACTTGGCAGATGTCGGCGAAGCGGCGCATGCGGTCATCCGCGAGGCCAAGAGTGCTGGCGTCTACGTGTTCGGTGGCGGTATCAATGAGGGCGTCCTGCCGCTGTTGGTCGCCGCCGACGGAACCTTCACGAACGAGACGTACCCGCAGACCAAAGAGTTCAACGGCGGCTTTTGCGTCTTAGAGCTTCCGTCTCGTGAGGTCGCCATTGCCTGGGCTGCCAGAATTGCCAAGGCCTGCCGCTGCTCGCAGGAACTCCGCGAGTTCCAGTACGACGCCGAAAGTTGAGCGCCGGAATTTGAATAGCCTGGGTTTCAGCCCCAGATATCCGGGTTCTCATCAATATCCGCCCCGAGGGGGCGGTGCCTGGGGTGAAACCCACCCCTTATACACATCTCTTCCTCCAGCCCGTAGGGCGACAGGAATTAGCCCGGTGGCGTAAGCCCCGGGAAATAAGGAGCTTCAGTCTCTCCGAAGCCCCGCCAGGGGCGGCAGGTCTTCTTCCATAAGGCCGGAGATCGCAGAGCAAGATCGGGTACGTCGAGGAATTCCTGTCGCCCCTGGCGGGGCTTCGGAGAGACTGAAGCTCCTTATTTCCCGGGGCTTACGCCGCCGGGCTACTTCCTGACGCCCCTGTGGGGCTGGAGGAAGATGTGTATAGGAGGGTGGGTTGAAACCACAGGCTATTCAAATGCCGCCCCTTCGGGGCGGTCTACGGCAATCACAAGATGTGTGCGTACCTGATGTGGCGGTATCTCGGCAGGAGCGACCGCGAGGGCCCTCCCTCTCCGCGGAGTGGAGAGGGATCGAGGGTGAGGATTCGAAGGCCGTACCTGCCGGGCAGGGTGTTTTGAGCCCCGCCCCTACGTTTCCGCTCCGGTGGGCTCCTGCTTGGGCTGGACGTGCGCCGGGCTCTTTTTCCGGAACCTCCCTCGGATCTTCTCCCGCGTCTCCACCATGATCTCGTAGACGGTGGGGATCACCAGTAGGGTGAGCAGGGTCGAGGTGATGGTGCCGCCGATCACCGCGCGGCCGAGGGGGGCGCGGAAGTCGGCCCCCTCGCCGGCGCCGAGGGCGACCGGGATCATGCCGGCGATCAGCGCCACCGTGGTCATCAGGATCGGGCGCAGGCGCACCCGGCCGGCCTCGATCAGGGCGTCGCGCAGCGGCATCCCCTTCTCGTGGTTCCACTTGGCGAAATCGATCAGCAGGATGGCGTTCTTGGCCACGATGCCCATCAGCAGGATGACGCCGATCAGGCTCATGATGTTCAGCGTGTCGCCGGTGATCAGCAGCATCAGCACCACCCCCACCAGCGACAGCGGCAGCGAGAGCAGGATCGCCAGCGGATCGAGGAACGAGCCGAACTGGACCACCAGGATCAGGTACATCAGCAGCACCGCGAGCCCGAGGGCCGCGAAGACCTTGCCGAAGACGTCGTTCTGGCTCTCCACCTCACCCCCCTGGGAGAGCGTCACCCCCGGAGGGAGCCGCAGCTTGGCGACCCGCCGGTTGAGATCGCGCGTCACCTCGGAGAGCGAGCGACCCTGCGTGTTGGCCTCCACCGAGACCACCTTGTCGCGGTCGAGGTGGTCGATCTGGGCCGGCCCGACGCCGCGGGAGATGGTGGCCACCTGCCCCAGAGGGATCAGGACCGGCGCGCCGCCGGCCGCCGCGCCGGTCACCCCCGGCACCGCGCCGCCTGCCGCCGCTCCCTGCGCCGCGCCGCTCACCAGCAGGGGGAGCCGTTCGAGGTCGGTGAGGTTGGCCCGCGCCTCGGGGGCGAGGCGGACGGTGACGTCCCGGGTCTTGCCCAGCGGGTCGACCCAGTCTCCCGCGTCGATGCCGGCGAAGGCGGGGCGGAGCGACTGGGCGACCTGGGCGACGGTGAGGCCGAGGGTCCCCGCGAGCCCGCGGTTGAGCTGCACCTCCAGCTCCGGCCGGTTGCCGCGGGTGGAGAGGCCGATGTCGGTCGCCCCGGGGACCTTGCGCATCTCGTTCTCGATCGCCAGCGCCGCGCTGCTGAGGGGGCCGATGTCTTGGCCGCGGAGCTGCACCTGGATCTGCCGCTGGCCGCCCCCCGGTCCGCCCTGCGACAGGTAGGCCGTGGCGCCGCCGATCCGCTGCGCCTCCTGGCGGATCTGGCGGGCGAGCTCCTGCTGGGAGACGTCGCGCTTCTTCTTGGGCACCAGCTTGATGTAGATGCTGCCGGTGTCGACGTCCCCCGAGCCGGTGCTGCTGCCGAGGCTGGTATAGGTGTAGGCGACCTCCTTGTGCGAGCGGGCGAGGTTCGAGAGCTGGCGCGCCTTGAGGGAGGTGTAGTTGAGGTTCGAGCCCGGCGGCGTCTCCAGAGCCAGCGAGATCTCCGAGCGGTCGCTCTCGGGGATGAAGCCGCCGCCGCCGAAGAGCATCTGCAGGGCGATCGCCCCGAAGAACGACACCGTGACGATGGCGATGATCGCCAGCCGGTGGTCGAGCGCCCAGGCGATGACCCCCTTGTAGCGGTCGGCTTGGCGGTCGAACCACTGGTTGAAGCGGTCGAGCGCGCGGGCGATCGGGTTGCGCCGCTCGTGCGCCTCGAGCTGCGGATCGGGCCAGTACGCCGACAGCATCGGGTCGAGCGAGAAGGAGACGAAGAGCGAGACCAGCACCGCGCAGGCGATGGTCAGCGCGAACGGCTTGAACCACTGGCCGGCGATCCCCTGCATGAAGGCGACGGGCGCGAACACCGCCACGATCGAGAAGGTGGTGGCCGCGACCGCCATCGCGATCTCGTTGGTCCCCTCGAACGCCGCCGTCATGTGGTCTTTGCCCATCTCGACGTGGCGCACGATGTTTTCCCGCACCACGATGGCGTCGTCGATCAGGATGCCGATGGCGAGCGACAGCCCGAGCAGCGACATGGTGTTGAGGGTGAAGCCGCAGGCCCAGACCGCGATGAAGGCGGAGAGCACCGACACCGGCAGCGCGAGGCCGGTGATCACTGTCGAGCGCCAGGAGTTGAGGAACACGAAGACCACCAGCACGGTGAGCAGCGCCCCCTCGATCAGAGCCTCCTCGACGTTGCGCACCGAGTTGCGCACCCGCTCGCCGGCGTCGCGCACCACCGACAGCTTCACCCCCGGCGGCAGGGTCGGCTGGATTTTCGCGATCGCCGCCTTGACCGCGTCGGAGACGGTGGTCGTGCTCGCCCCCTTGGACTTGGTGACGTCGATGCCGACCGCGAGCTGGTTGTTGAACAGGGCGAGCGAGCGCTGCTCGGCGGTGCCGTCGCGCACGTCGGCCACCTGCCCGAGGCGGACGAGCTGGCCGTTGCGGGAGCTCACCACGAGCTGCGCGAAGTCCTCGGGGCTTTCCAGACGCCCCTTCAGGCGGATCGACTGCTCGGTGAGGCGCCCCTGGAGCTGCCCCACGGGAGCCGCCAGGTTCTGCCCCTGCACGGCCTGGACGACCTGCGCCATGGTAATTCCCGACGAGGCCATGTCGCCCGGCCGGACGTCGATCGAGATCTCCCGGTTGGCGCCGCCCACCACGGTCACCTGCGAGACGCCGTTGATGCCGCGCAGCGACCGGGTGATGCCGGGATCGGCAAGCAGGGTCATCTCGGGCGGGGACATGCGGTCCGAGGCCAGCACCAGCGAGACGATCGGCTGGTCGTCGGGATCGAACTTGCGCAGCACCGGCTCTTCCATCTCCGGCGGCAGGTCGTTGCGGATCCCGGAGATGGCGTCGCGCACATCCTGGGTCGCCTGGTCCGGGTCCTTGCTGAAGACGAACTGCACGACGATGGTGGCGAAGCCGTCGAGCGAGGTGGAGCTGATCTTGTCGATCCCGGACAGGCCGCTGAAGGCCTCCTCCATGCGCTCCACCACCTCCTGCTCGACCTGGGTGGGGGAGGCGCCGGGGTAGGGGACGGCGACGAACACGATCGGGTTGGCGAGATCCGGGAACTCGTCGATGTCGAGATTGAACAGGGCGAAGATGCCGAAGATGACCAGCGCCAGCATCGTCACCACGGTGACGATCGGGCGCTTGATGGCGAAATCCGAGATGGTCATAGCGTCTGCGCCAGCCTTTCCGCAGCCTGCTGGACCGACGGCGCCAGCGTGACCGGCGTCCCCGGCGCGATCTCCTGGGCGGCGCCGAGGAGGACCACGTCCCCGGCCTGCACGCCGGCGCGGACCTCCACCTTCTGCTCGCGGTCGTCGACCAGCCCCAGTTGCACGTCGACCCGCGCCACCTTACCGTCGCGGACCAGCAGCACGGCCGGCCGGGCCATGCGGCGGTCGATCGCCGCGGTCGGCAGCGTCAGCCCGTTGCGGGACTCGCTCTCGATGCGCCCCTCGGTGTAGAGGCCGGCCACCAGATCGTTGCCGGGGTTGGGGATCTCGGCGTAGACCCGCACCTGCCGGGTGGTGGGATCGGCGCTCGGGTTGATGCGCGAGATCTCGCCGCGGAAGGCGCGGTTGCCGTAGCCGGTGACGGTGAACTCCACCGGCGCGCCCACCCGGATCTGGCCGATCTGCTCGGCGGGGATCGACGCCTCGAGCTGCAGGCTGGAGGGGTCGACCAGGGTGTAGAGAGCGGTGCCGGGCTGCACCACGTCTCCCGCCGAGACCGGCCGCTCGCTCACCACGCCGGAGAACGGCGCGGTCACCACGGTGTAGCCGAGCTGCTTTTCGGCGCTGGCGACCTGTGACCGCGCCTGGGCCAGGGCGGCCTGGGCCTGGACCACCGTCTGCTGGGAGGTCTCGACGTTGCGCTGGGCCACGGCGCCCGCGGCCACCAGGGTGCGCTGCCGCTGCGCCTCGCGCTGGGCCACGTCCAGATTGTTGCGCGCGCTGGTCACCGCCGAGCGCGCCGAGTTGTAGGCGTCGGTCAGCGCCGCCGAGTCGAGGCGGGCCAGGGTCTCCCCCCGGCGCACCGCCTGGCCGGGCTCGGCCGTCACCGTCAGCACCGAGCCGGCGATCTGCGCCCGGATCGCCGCCTGCCGCTGCGCCGCCAGCGTGCCGGTGAGCGAGGGACCGCTCTGCAACGGTCCCTTGGAAACCACCGCCGTGTCCTCCGGGCCCAGCACGATCGGCTGCGGAGCGGCGTTGGCCTTGGCCGCCGCGTCCTTGGCTCCCTTCCGGCAACCCGCTCCGGCCACGAGAGCCAGGGCGAGGAGGATCAGCAGGATGTGTCGATTCGAATGGCAAGATTTCATTGGAACACTCCCCCCGGACCGGGCTGTCCCGGCACCGTCGTCCCACCCGCGCCCGCCGAGGGTGTTGCCGTCGTCTGGTTCGGCTGCATGCTCTGTGTCGATCCGAACGTCGTCCCCGTGGCGCCCGTGCCGGCCTGGGCCGTGGACTGGCCGCCGTTCAGGGGAAGATCGCGGATCAGCGCCAGCCGGGCGCGCGCTACCTGCACGTTGCGGAGCGCCTGCGCCCGGTTGACCTCGGCCTGCTCGGAGAGGAGCCGCGAGTTCTGGAGCTCGATCTGGCTCGAGATCCCCTCGCGGAAGCGGATCTGGGCGATCTCGTACCCCCGCCGCGCCTGCTCGACCGTGCTCTCGTTGCTCTTCAGGAGCGCCTCGGCGTCCGCGAGGTCGAGCTGCGACGTCCGCACGTCGAGCTCCGCGGCCTCGCGGGTCTGCTTCAGACGCGCCCGCGCCTCGGAGAGGTTCCCCCGCGCCACCAACTGGTCGCCGGTGATCCGGCCGCCGGTGAAGATGGGGATCGACAGGTTGAGCGTCACCGTCCAGTCCTCCCGGAAATCGCCGAACTCGGGCAGGCCGTTGGCGGGGTAGGCGACCGGGTTGTAGCGCGAGTTGAACGAGATCGACGGCCACCGCTCGGCGCGCGCGCCGGTGAGCAGCGACTCGTTGGCGTTCACCTCTTCCTCCGCCTGGCGCACCGGCGCCCGCGCGTCCGCCGCCAGATCCGAGGGTGTGGCGAAGCGCGTCGGCAGCTCCTCCAGGGGGGTGGTGAGATGGATCTCATCCGCCAGCGGCACGTTGAGGAGCTGCTTGAGCCGCAGATAGGCCTCCTGGCGCCGGCTGCGGTTCTGGAGCACCAGCGGCAACTGGTTGTCACGCGAGACCCGGGCCTGGAGCTGCTCGAACTCCGATTTGTCCCCCACCTGGAAGGCGACGGTGGTCTGCCGCAGGATCTCCTCCTGCTGGGCGAGCGAGGCCTCGGCGATCGTCACCAGCCGCTCGGTGAGCAGGGCGTCGAAGTAGGAGCTGGTGACGTCCAGCAGGGTCTCCGCGCGGGCGGCGTCGACGCTGATCTCGGAGGAGCGCCGGCGGGCCCGCGAGGCGCGCAGGCGCGCCACCGTCTGGCCGCCGTCGAAGATGAACTGCGAGAGGGTGAGCCCGAGGCTGTACTGGTTCGTCCGCCCGAAGGGGAGGTCCTGAACCTCGCCGCCCGAGCCGCTCCCGCCGCCGCCGGAGAAGAGGCCGCTGAACTGCGAGCGCAGCGTCCGGGTATAGGAAGCGGTGCCCGAGACCTGCGGAAACAGGCCGCTCCGCGAGACGATCTCCGAGCCCACCGCCCGCATCACGCCCGCCTCGGCCACCCATACGGTCTCGCTCTCGCCGGAGCCGATGCGCAGCGCGTCCTCCAGCGACAGCAGGACCACCTTCGGCCCGCTGACGTCCTGAACCGGCGGCGCCGACATGTCCGGAAGTGGCGTCTGGGCCACGCCGGAGCCGGTCCCGGTCAATGCCATGACGATGAAGAAGCTGCCAGTGATTTTTTTCAAGACTGCCCGATCCACCCGTGAAAGGAACTGCGAATCCCAGGATTTTGTAGGGGTCCCGACGTCCTTACCGCCCCGCGCTTCCACACCGCGGCAGATTGTAAGCGAAGGTGATGCCAGGGTCCCTCATAACCCCGGCCCTCTTCTCCCGTTCCCTCCCCCCTCCCTTACCGGGAGAGGGGAGGGTGATTCCTGAAGTGACTGATCTGAAAGATCTTACAGAATCTGGCCCGGGTAAATGCTGGGATTTCCTCTGCCTGGACTCTGAGCGTATTGGTCACGCCGGCTTGCCGACTAGACCTCTACGAGCGCTTCAGGCACCCGGCTTCAGGTATCGCTCCAGCCAGTGCACCATCTCCGTCGTGGCACGGATGCGGTTGGGGAGCTTGAGCAGGCCGCGCGCCTCGTCGGGAAAGGTCGTGAGCTGTACCGGGACACCCCGCTTCTGAAGCTGATCGGCGATCTCCCTGGCCTCGGCCACTGGGACCGCGGGATCCTTCTCGCCGTGGAGCAGCAGGAGGGGGGTCTTGATCCTGTCGATCCGGTGGATCGGCGAGAGCTGGCGCAGCAGATCTTTCTGGGTGGCCGGATCCCCGTACTCCTTGATGTAGACGTTGGCGAATTCCGTCTGCTGGAAGAAGGTCTCGAGATTGGTGGTGCCGAAGAGGTCCACCCCGGCCGCGAAGAGGTCGGGGAACTCGGTCAGGGCGGAGAGGACCATGTAGCCGCCGTACGCGGCGCCCATGATGGCGACCCGCTTCGGGGCGGCGACGCCGCGCTGGACCAGGAAGTCGGCGCAGTCCTTGAGATCCTTCACCGCCTCCACCCGCAGGGGGCCGTCGTCCAGCCCGAGGAACTTCTTGCCGAAGCCCGAGGAGCCCCGCACGTTGGGAGCGAACACGCTGATCCCGCTGGCGAGCAGGGCCTGGTACGTGGCGCTGAAGAGCGGCCGCTCCTGCACCTGGGGACCGCCATGGACGTTGATCAACGCCATGCCGGGCTGGGCGCCGGGGGCCCGGTAGAGCCAGCCGGAGATCTCCACGCCGTCGTGCGCCTTGAAGCGCACCAGCTCGGGAGCGATCAGCTTGTCGAGATCGACCCCGTCGTGCGGGCTGAAGGTGATCTGGCGTACCGCGCCGGAACCGATGTCGAGCATCCAGATGTCGCTGGGGAGCTTCGAGCCGCTGACCGCGAACGCCAGGCGCTTGCCGTTCTCCGAGAAGCTGAGACCGTCGATGGTCTCGCCGGGGAGCTGGACCGGCGTGCGCCGCATCGTCGCCAGATCGACGAGCACGAGCTCGGAGCGGCCGGCGACGTTGAAGGACAGGGCGGCACGGGTGACGTCGGAGGTGACCGCCATGGCGTCGACCTCGCCCTCTGGGTGAGCGATGAGCTGCTGGATCGGCCCCGGTGTGCCGTCCTTGCCGAGGACAACCTTGGCGAAGACCAGCTTGTCCAGATCCTGGTCGGACGTGATGTAGACCACGGAGCCGTCTGGGGAGAGCTTGCCGCCGCCGTAGAGCGAAGGCGACGTGTGGGGCGTGAGCAGCACCTCCTTGCCCGTCGTCAGATCGGTCAGGTAGACGTTGTCGTCCGTGCCGCGGGTGACGAGGCGGATGAACACCGCCCGCTTGCCGTCGAGGCTGACGTCGGTCGGGTTGGCGAAGCCGGAGCTGGAGGCCACCTTGCGGCTCGTCCCGGAGGCGGAGTCCCAGATCCAAGGCTCCAGGGTGCCGGGATTTTCATGGCTTGAGCGATAGCGCATGAACCGGCCGCTCCAGCCGGAGAGGCGGTTGCTCTCCTTGCCGCCGCCGGTGATGCGCTGGAGGCCCGAGCCGTCCGGGTGCATGACGTAGACCTGCTCGAAGCCGCCGGTCACCACCGACACGGCGAGCCACTTGCCGTCCGGGGACCAGGCGATGTTCGTCACCGGGTCCTCGAGCGTGCTCACCTGCCGCGGCTGTCCCGGCTTCTCGGTGTCGGCAATCCAGACCTGCTGCACGCCGCCGCTCCGGTTGCTGGCGAAGGCGACCTGCTTGCCGTCGGGAGACAGGCTGGGCGAGAAGCTGGACTTGATCTTGGCCATGCGCTCGAAAGTGGCGGCGACCTGGTTGGGATCCGGTTTGCCGGCGGGTGGAGACGCCGGGGCGGTCGCACCGGCGAGGGCCAGGAGGGCAAGGGCAAGACGGCAGAGCATGGCGGCATCTCCTTCAGAATATTTTCAGAATATTCTCGGGAACGGGGTGTTTCTCAGCGGCTTCCAGGTTGTCATGTAGACTCTTGGATCTCACGGGCGGCGCGGTTGCCCGACTCCAGGGCGCCTTCCATCGTGCGGCCGAGCCAGGAGGTGTGCTCCCCCGCGAAATGGACCCGCCCTGCCGGCCGGACGAGCTCCGGCAGCCAGCGGGTGAGCTCCCCCGGTTTCCAGAAGGCGTAACCTCCCCCCGCCCAAGGGTCGGTCCCCCAGCTCACGGCGGTGCCCCCCTCGGCGTAGCGTCCGACTCCGGGGTGGACCTTTTCGAGCTCGGCCAGGGCGGAGGCGATTTGGGCGTCCTGCGCCTTGCCGGCGAAGCGCTCCGCCTCGGCGCCCTTGATGTGACATTCGAGGATCGCCCGCGGCCCGAGGTCGGCGGGCCGGGCGAAGGGGTGCTCGGTCACGAGCTGGATGGGCAGATCGGTGAAGGCGTTGGCGGCGGTGCCCGCCTCGGTCCAGAACCGCCGCCGCACTTGCAGGTAGATGCGGGTCACCGGGGTGTACTCCAGCTTGCGGAGGATCTCGCGCTTGGGGGCCGGCAGCTCGGGGGTGATCTCGATCTTCCGGAGCGCCGGGCCGGGCACGGTACAGATCAGGCGGTCCGCCTCGAGAACCTGTTCCCTGCCGCCCTCCCGGAAGACGGCCCGAACCTTCCCGGGCTCCTGGAGGATCCTCACCACCGGCGCTCCATAGTAGATCCGTTCCCGCAGGGTCTTGGCGAAGGCGTTCGGGAGCAGATCCATGCCGCCCTGGATGACGCGCGCCGCTTGGTTGCGGTAGAGAGCCAGATCGGAGAGGAGGCGGTGAAGGGCGGAGATCCTCGACCACCCATAGCCGAACCACAGGCATTTGCCCAGGAGCTCGACGGCGCCGGCGGAGGCCCCCTGGCTCTTCAGGAGCTCGGCCATGGTCATCTGGTCGTAGCCGGCGAAGGGGGCGGCCTGCCAGGCCGGGTCCGCGGGGTCGCCGAGCTTGTCCGCGGGCGCGAAGTACCTGTCGGACAGTTCCCCCAGTGCAAGGCCGCGCTCCGCCGGTGCGAGCTCGAAGGGCCAGTCGGCCTTCCCTCCCGGCTTGACCTCCAGGCGCTTGCCGCGGAGATGATAGACCGTGGGCAGAGGGTTTCCCCGCAGCGGTGAGGTGGGGAGGCCGAACGCCTTGACGTAACGGAGAAGATGACGGTAGCCATCCGAGAAGCTGACCGCCCCGGCTTCCGCGTAGAGCCCGTCGGAGAACGGGCTGCGCAGAGTGAGGACGCGCCCGCCCGGGCGCCGCTGGGCTTCGAGCACGGTGACGTCGTGGCCGCTCGCGACCAGCTCGTAGGCGGCGGCCAGGCCGGCCAGGCCCGCTCCCACGATGATGACTTTGCGCGGGGTGGCGGCGCGCTCCGGCTCCGGAGTCTCGGCGGCGTACGACAGGCGGTGGACGGCGGCCACCGCCGGTACCGACAAGGCCGCGCGCCGCAGGAAGGCGCGGCGCGTCAATACGGTGGGCGCGGATGGATCGTCCATGCTGGCCGCCTTCATCAGGACCGCAGGACCGCCGAGGGATCGACCCGGCTGGCGCGCCAGGCCGGCACATAGCTGGCGATCAGCGTGACCGCGATGAGCACCGCCAGGCTGAGCATGAAGGAGAGCGGATCGAACGGCTGGATCTCGAACAGGACCCCGCGCAGGACGTGCGTCAGGCTCATCGCGGCGAACACTCCCAGGGCGGCGCCGGCCAGGGAGAAGAGGAGCGCCTGGCGCAGGACGAGCCCGCGGAGGGAGAGCGCGTCGGCGCCCAGTGCCATGCGGATGCCGAACTCACGGACGCGCTCGCCGGTCACGTAGGCCATGAGACCGTACAACCCGACCGCTGCCAGGATCAGGGCCAGGATGCCGAACCCGCTCATCAGAACGCCGAGAGCCCGTTCGGGCGCGACCGAGGCGGCCACCATCTCCGAGAGCGGCCTCATGTTCAACGGCGGCATTGTGGGGTCCATCTGTTGCAGCACCGCCCGCACCGGCCGGACGAGCTGGTTCGGATCTCCCGTCGTGCGCAGCACGATGCCCATCGGCCGCAGCGGGAACTGGGCATGGGAGAAGTAGACCGCGGGGGACTCCGCCTTGGCCAGGCCGAAGCTCGTGGCGTTTTTCACCACTCCTACGACGGTGAAGGAGTTCTTCTTCGATTTCAGGACCCTGCCGAGCGGATCCCGATCCGGGAAGTACTGCTTGGCCAGGGACTCGTTGATCACGGCGATGAACGGGGCTCCCATCTGGTCCCGTTCCTCGATGCCCCGGCCGCGCAGAACGGGCAGATGCATGGCCTCGAAGTAGCCAGGGGTGGTGGCGCGGTACCAGATTCTGATCGTGCCTTCCGACGCCGGGCGCCCCTCGATCGAAAAGCCCGTGTCCGTGTTGTTCTCGGTCAGCGGGAGGGTGGAGACTCCGGCCACCGCGGTCACTCCCGGCTGACCGCGCAGCCTGTCGATGAGCTCGCGGTAGAAGTCGCTGACCTGCGCGGGTTGCGGATAGTGCCTGGAGGGAGCCAGCAACCGGAAGACGAGCACCCCCTTGGGGTCATAGCCGGTATCCACCTGCCGCAGCCGCTCGAAGCTGCGCAAGGTCAGTCCCGCCCCCACCAGGAGCATGAACGCCAGGGCGGTCTCCACCACCACCAGCAGCCGTCCGGCCCGCCAACTGGAGCCGCGCCCCGCGGAGGCGCCGGCCCCCTCCTGCAGCACCCGCCGGATGTCGGCGCGGCGGATCTCGATCATCGGGGCGAGGCCGAAGAGCAGGCCGGTGAGCAGCGAGACCCCGATGGTGAACAGCAGCACCGTGGCGTCCACCGTCACGTTCTCTACCTGCGGCAGGGGGAACGAGGCCAGGACCGCGAGGCGTTTGAGGAGTTCGACGCCGAGGAAGGCCAGGAAAACTCCCACTCCGCCACCCATGAGGGCCAGCACGACCGACTCGGTGACGAACTGCCGCGACAGCCGACGGCGCTCGGCCCCGAGGGCGGTGCGGATACCCACCTCGCCGCGCCGGGACACGGCCCGCGCGAGCAGCAGGTTGGCGACGTTCACGCAGGCGATCAACAGGACCAGCCCCACCGTCGCGAGGAGCAGCAGGAGAGCTGTCTTGACCGGGCCCATGATCTCGTCCCGCAAGGGCGAGGCGAAAGCCCCGACGTCGGCGTTGGATTCCGGGTATGTGCTGGCGATGCGGGCGGCCATGGTGCTCAGGTTGGCCTGCGCCTCGGCCAGCGTGACCCCCGGCTTGAGGCGGCCGATCGTGCGCAGGTTGACGTTGCCGCGTTCTTCCGGGCGCGGCTCGGGGACGCGGAAAGGGGTGAAGAGGTCCGCCCCGGTCGCCAGCGGGAAGTAGAACTGCGGCGGCAGCACGCCGACCACGGTGCGCGGTGTGTCGTCGACGGTGATCCGCTTGCCGACGATGTGCGGATCGCCGCCGAACCGCCGCTGCCAGAAGCCATGGCTGATGACGGCCACCGGCAGGTGCTGATCGCCCTCCTCCTGGAGGAATCCGCGGCCCCTCTCGAAGCGGACTCCCAGGACGTTGAACATCGACGGGGTGACGACTTGGCCGAGCACGGCCTCCGCCTCGCTGCCGTCGCCGGTCACGGTGTAGAGGGAGGAGTCGAAGCCGGCGAGATCGGCCAGCACGGAGCTCTGGGCCTTGTAGTCGATCAGATTGGGGTAGGAGAACCATTCGCGCTGCGGTCCGTCGCGCTTCTGGAAGTCCTGCCAGACCATGACCAGCCGATCGGCGTTGCGATAGGGGAGCGGGTCGAGGAGAGCCTTCTTGAAGAAGCTGAAGATCGCGCTGTTGGCGCCGATCCCCAGGGCCAGCGTGAGGATGGCGATCACGCTGAAGCCGGGCTGCCTGACCAGCTTGCGAAAGCCGTATCGCAGATCGCTGAGCACCGTTGCGAGAAAAGGATTCATCGCAGTCTCCTGAAATTGGGTGGGTCGACTGGCCTCATTCGAGGCTCTCGAGGAGCCGGCGGATCAGTCCGATGTTCGACATGTACTCCCGCCAGCAGGGGGGGAGCGGATATTGCGACGGATCGAAATCGTTGATGTCGCCGGCCAGCCGGCTGGACAGGTAGGAGTAGAGCGCCCGCTGCTCCGCCGAGCTTTCCGGGGCCTCCGAGAACGGCACCGGGGACGTATTCCGCCACAGGTCCGGATTGACCACCTGCGTCATGCGGCCAACCCTCTCGGCACGGTCGCCGTCCGTGCCCGCGAACTCGGTGTCGAGGAAGCGGCAGATCCTCGCGCACTGCTCGGCAGGAGAGGAGAGGAGCGCCTCATAAGGGATGAAGAGCTTGCTGCGGACGGTCTTCAGCTCCGCGATGACCGTATTCATGAAGTACTGCCAGCGCAGGAAGAAGTAGGCCACCAGATGGACCTGCCCCTTGAGGGCTGGAGGCAGGATGAATTTCTCATAGGACTTGGCGGAGTGGTAGGGATTGCGCAGGGTCACTAGGCAGACCGGATCGGGGACCAGCTCCCGCCAGAAGGGCAGGGTGAAGGCGAAGTTCGGCTCCTTCCAGAGCCACGGCCGGTCCGCCGCCTGCATTTCCGAGATCATGGCCAGAGCCTTGTCCCGATATCGCGGGTCGAAGGCGCACTGCCGGACCTGCTCCTTGAACCCGGGGTCCCAAGGGGAGACTCCGGCGCCCATGAGCAGCTCGCTGACCAGCTCCTGCATCGGCCTGTACTCCCAGTATCCCTGGGGATTGCCCTCGTCCGGGGCCCCGAGCAGCGCGGGGTCGCCGGCATAAGCTCCCCAGTGGAAGACGATTTCCGAGAGCAGGGAGGTACCGCTGCGGTCGATTCCGAGAACGAAGATGGGCCGGCTCCGTGACTCAGCGGGTGCGGCTTCCAGAGCCGCAAGGGGGACCGGCTTGCGCCGGGTTCTGGTCAGCTCCACGCGGGCCATTATCGTGAGCTCTCTATAGGTCGTCAAGCAATCTCAGCGGCTTCCATCCCCGCTCCGGAGAGCCGCCGGCGGATCCGGCGTCCCTCTTCCCAGAGTGTCGGCAGCACGCCAGAGCGAGCCCGCGGCTCGTTAAAGTCCGCGACTCGCACTCTCCTTTCTGACACGAGAAGATATGCGCAATATTATTATTTTAAATGACATTCTAAACGGAGGTGGAGGATGAATTTGCGGGAGGTCCGCGCCGTCGTCACCGGCGCCGCCGGAGGCCTGGGCAGCCATTTTGCCCTGGAGATGATGCGTCAGGGCGCCAGGGTGGCCGCCGGGGACGCCAACGCCGCGAAGTTGCGGAGCCTTCGTGCCGAGGCGCAGGCGCAGGGAATCGAGCCGCCGTTCGTGGCGGTGCTCGACGTCACCGACGAGGTGTCGGTCCGGGAGTTCATGGACCAGGCCGAAGCGGATCTGGGCCCCGTCAATGTCCTGATCAACAGCGCCGGGATCCTGCGCGATGGGCTGATCCTGCAGCGCGAGGATGGAGAGGTCCGCTCCCTCACGCTCGCCCAGTGGCGGAAGGTGCTCGACGTCAATCTCACGGGACCCTTCCTGATGACCCGGGAGGTAGCCGCGCGCATGGTCGCCGCCGGCCTCGAGGAGGGAGTGATCGTCAATCTCTCTTCCATCGCCCGCGCCGGCAACCCCGGGCAATCGAACTACGCGGCCTCGAAGGCCGGGTTGGATGCCGCCACGCGCACCTGGGCCCTGGAGCTGGCTCCGTACCGGATCCGGGTAGGGGGGGTGGCCCCAGGCGTTACCCGCACCCCCTTTCTGAGCGGCATCTCCGAGACGGCCCTGAGGGACTTGGTGGAATCCACGCCGCTGGGGCGCACGGCGGAGCCGGCCGAGGTCTGGATGGCGGTCAGATTCATCATCGAGTGCGGCTTCTTCACCGGCAGGATCCTGGAGGTCGACGGCGGTGCGAGCATGGGGCACGCCCTGCCGGGAGAGAGGCCGGCTTAGGCCGCGAAACCGATTGAGCTGGAGTGACCCGCTTCCGTCGGCCGCTTGCACTGTGAATATGGAATGCAGCACAATCCACTGGCTTCACGGGTTAGGAAGAAGTATTTGAGCAGTAATTCAGCTTCACGCCTCATGATTGTCGAGATTGTCCGGCAGGGAATCGCCGAGCATCCCAACCGTCCTGCCTTTACCTTCTTACGTGACGGTGAGGTGGAAGCGGAGAGCTGGAGCTTCCGCGAGCTCGACGCTCGCGCCCGTGCGCTCGCCGCCCGGCTCCAGGGCGGCGGCGATGTCCTCGGCGAGCGCGCCCTGCTGCTCTATCCTCCCGGCCTGGAGTTCATCGCCGCCTTTCTCGGCTGTCTCTACGCGGGGGTCGTGGCGGTGCCGGCCTACCCGCCCCGGCGCGCCCGGCCCGGCCGGGGGCACTCCGTCGACGAGAGATTGCGGGTGCTGGCGCGGGACGCGAGGCCGCGGCTCGTCCTCACCGACGCCGCCACCGTCGAGAAGCGAGAGGCGTTGCGGGCGCGGGTCCCGGAGCTGGCGGGGATCGACTGGCACGCCACCGACGACGGCACCGGGCCCGGCCCCGAGCAGTGGCGCGAGCCGGCGCTCTCCGGCGATTCGCTGGCCTTCCTGCAGTACACGTCGGGCTCGACCTCCGACCCCAAGGGCGTGATGGTGACCCATGCCAACCTGCTGCACAACGAGGAGGTGATCCGGCGCAGCTTCGGTATGTCGGAGGAGTCCGTGGTGGTGGGCTGGCTGCCGCTCTACCACGACATGGGGCTGATCGGCACCGTGCTGCAGCCGCTCTACGCCGGCGCTCGTTGCGTGCTGATGTCGCCCCAGGCCTTTCTGCAGCAGCCGGTGCGGTGGCTGGAGGCGATCTCGCGGTACCGGGGGACGACGAGCGGCGGTCCGAGCTTCGCCTACGAGCTCTGCGCCCGGCGGATCAGCGAGGAGCGGAAGGCGGCGCTGGACCTGTCGTGCTGGACGGTCGCCTTCAACGGCGCCGAACCCGTGCGGGAGCAGACCCTGGGGCTCTTCACCCGGGCGTTCGCGTCCTGCGGGTTCCGCCGGCAGGCCTTCTATCCCTGTTACGGTCTGGCGGAATCGACCCTTTTCGTCGCCGGCGGCTCGCCGCGCACCGCGCCGCTGACGCGGAGCTTCGCGCCGGCGGACCTCGAAGCGGGAAGGGTGACGCGGAGCCGGTCGGCCCGCGAGGGGCGGCGCCTGGTGAGCTGCGGCCGCGTCCGCGGCCTGGAGCTCGCGGTGGTGGATCCGGAGAACCTCACCCAATCCCCGCCCGGGCGGGTGGGGGAGCTGTGGCTCGCCGGACCGAGTGTCGCTCAGGGGTACTGGGGCCAGCCGCAGGCGACGGCTCGCGATTTCGCGGCGCGCCTGGCCGATGCGCCGGACCGGGGTCCGTTCCTGCGCACGGGCGACCTCGGTTTCGTCGACGGCGGCGAGCTGTTCATCACCGGCCGGCTCAAGGACCTCATTATCCTGCGGGGGCGCAACCATTACCCGCAGGACATCGAGCTGACGGCGGAGCGCAGCCACCCCGAGCTGCGCCCCGGCGGCGGCGCGGCCTTCTCCGTCGAGGTCGATGGCGAGGAGCGCCTGGTCGTCGTTCACGAGGTGGAGCGCCGCAACCGCAGGGGGGACGGCCAGGAGGATCTGGCGGCGGTCGCCCGGGCGGTGGTCGAAGCGGTCGCCGAAGCGCATGAGGTCCGGGTCCATGCGGCCGTGCTCCTGGAGCCCGGCACCATCCCCAAGACGTCGAGCGGCAAGATCCGCCGCCGCGCCTGCCGCGAGGACTACCTGGCCGGGCGTCTCGCGGTGGCGGGCGAATGGCGGGACGACGACGGGCTGCCCACCGCCGGCAGCGCCCCGAGCACGCCGACCGAGGAGCGGCTGGCGGCGATCTGGGGGGAGGTCTTCGCGCGGACCCGGGTGGGGGTGGAGGAAGGGTTCCTGGCGGTGGGCGGCGATTCGCTGCGGGCGGTCCAGCTCCTGGCGCGGATCCGCGACGTCTTCGGCGTCGAGCTGGCCGTCGAGGATCTGTTCGCGGCCGGCACTCTGGCCGAGCTGGCGGCCTGGCTCGATGCCGGGTCCGGGGCCGCCCGGGAGTCCGTCCCGCTCGCGCCGGCGCCGCGCGACCGCGAGCTGCCCCTCTCGTTCGCTCAGCGGCGCCTCTGGTTCCTCCATCAGCTCGAACCGGACAACCCGGTGCACAACCTCGGGGCCGCGGTGCGGCTGGCCGGAAGACTGGTGGTGCCCGCCCTCCGTGACGCGTTCGGCGAGATCGAGCGGCGTCACGAGGCATTGCGCACGGTCTTCTCGGCGGGCGAGTCGGAGCCATTCCAGACCGTTCTCCCACCGGTCCCGCGGCCGCTGCCGGTCGTGAACCTGGAGGGCCTGCCCGAACCGGCATGGCGGGACGAGGCCCGCCGGCTCGCTCTCGAAGCCGCGCGCCAGCCCTTCGACCTGCAACGGGGGCCCGTGCTGAGGACCGCGCTGCTGCGCCGGCGGGCCGACGAGCACACGCTGCTGCTGGCCATCCACCACATCGCGGCGGACGGCGGCTCGCTCGCCGTTCTCCTCGAGGAGCTGACCGCCCTCTACCGTTCGTTCCTCTCGGGGCGGCCCGCGGGGCTCCCGGATCTCCCCCTGCAGTACGCCGACTACGCCTGGTGGCAGCGGCATCGTCTGCGGGGAGAGGAGCTCCAGGATCTCCTCGCCTACTGGCGGGGCCGGCTGGGAGGCGAGCTGCCGATGCTCGAGCTGCCCACCGACCGGCCGCGCCCTGCGGTCCTCTCCTACCGCGGAGCCCACTGCGAAAGCCTCCTGCCGGCAGACCTCGTGGAAGCGGCCGCCGCCTTCGGCCGCAACCATGGAGCCACGCCTTTCATGGTGCTGCTGGCCGGGTTCCTGGCCCTCCTTCACCGCTATACCGGTCAGGAGGACCTGGTGGTCGGCACGCCGGTCGCCGGCCGCGACCGGATGGAGCTCGAGGGCCTGATCGGAATCTTCCTCAACAACCTGGTCCTGCGCACCCGTGTCGAGGGCGGTTCCGGGCTGATCGACCTCCTGGCGCGGTCGCGCTCGACGCTCCTCGCGGCCTTTTCCCATCAGGAGCTGCCCTTCGAGCTGCTGGTCGAGGCGCTGCGCCCCGAGCGCGACCTGTCGCGGACCCCTCTGTTCCAGGTGATGCTGGTGGGACAGAACGCGCCTTTGCGCGCCATCGAGCTGCCGGGACTCACCATCGAGCCCGCCGAGGTCGATGCCGGTATCGCGCGGTTCGACCTGGCGGTCTCGCTGGCTCCCGTGGCGGGCGGCTGGCTCGCGGTCTGGAAGTACAGCACCGACCTGTTCGACGGCATCACCCTGGAGCGGATGGCCCGGCACTTCGAAAACCTGATGCGGGCGGCCCTGGCCGACCCCGGGCTGCCGCTGTCGCGCGGCGAGTTCCTGGACGCGGCGGAGCGGCACCAGTTGCTGCGCGACTGGAACGACACGGCGGTGGTCTACCCGCAACGGGCCGGCCTGCTGCACGAGTTGATCCGGGAACAGGCGGAGCGCACCCCGGAAGCGCTGGCGGTGGTCTTCGGTGATACCGGGCTGACCTACCTCGAGCTGGAATGGCGGGCGGGCCGCCTGGCCCGCCACCTGCGGCGCCTCGGGGTGGGCGCCGAAAGCCTGGTGGGGGTCGCCATGGAGCGCTCGGCCGAGCTGGTGGTGGCGCTCCTGGGCATTCTCGAAGCCGGCGGCGCATATCTGCCGCTCGACCCCTCCTACCCACGCGAGCGCCTGGCTTTTCTGCTCGCCGACTCCGCGGTCGAGGTGGTGCTGACCCAGAGCCGTCTGGAGGAGGGTCTCCCCGCCTATGGCGGGACCGTTCTGCGGCTCGATCCCGGAGCGTTCTCCGGCCCCGGGGAGGACGGCGGCGAAGCTCCGCCAGCCGCGTACCCGGGGCCGGAAAGCCCCGCCTACGCCATCTACACCTCGGGCTCGACGGGCAACCCGAAAGGGGTGCTCGTCTCCCACCGGAGCATCGTCAACCGCCTGCTCTGGATGCAGGAGGCCTACCGGCTGGAAGCCGCCGACCGGGTGCTCCAGAAGACCTCGTTCAGCTTCGACGTCTCGGTCTGGGAGTTCTTCTGGCCGCTGCTGACCGGCGCGCGCCTGGTGGTGGCTCCGCCGGGAGCGCACCAGGATCCCGCTCTGCTGGCCGGGCTGATCCGCGATCATGGGATTACCACCCTGCACTTCGTGCCTTCCATGCTGCAGGTGTTCCTGGAAGAGCCGGAACTGGCGCGGCGCTGCGCCAGCGTGCGCCGCGTCGTGGCCAGCGGCGAGGCGCTGCCGTACGCGCTCAAGGAGCGCTTCTTCCAGCGGCTGCCGGCGGCCGAGCTGCACAACCTGTACGGTCCGACCGAGGCCGCGGTGGACGTGACCTTCCACGCCTGCGCGCCGGGCGGCTCGCGACCGGCGGTGCCGATCGGGCGTCCGATCGCCAACACGGCTGTTCACGTGCTCGACCGGGAGTTGCAACCGGTGCCGGTGGGAGTGGCCGGGGAGCTGTTCCTCGGCGGCGTGGGTCTCGCGCGGGGGTACCTGGGCCGGCCGGAGCTGACGGCGGAGCGGTTCGTGCCGGACCCGTGCTCCGCGGCACCGGGGGCGCGTCTCTACCGGACGGGAGACCTGGCGCGGCGGCGGATGGACGGGGAGGTGGAGTTCCTCGGCCGTCTGGACTTCCAGGTCAAGGTGCGGGGCTTCCGCATCGAGCTGGGGGAGATCGAGGCCGCCCTGGCCGCGCACCCCGCGGTGCGGGAGGCGGTGGTGGTGGCCCGACAGGGGGAGGGAGCGGGGGAGCCGCGGCTGGTGGCCTATCTGGTGCCCACGGAGCCGCCGGCGCCGGTGGCGGAGCTGCGCCGGTTCCTGGCGCAGCGGCTGCCCGACTTCATGGTGCCGGCGGTCTTCGTCCCACTGGCCGCCCTCCCTCTCTCGCCGAACGGCAAGATCGAGCGCCGGGCGCTGCCCGCGCCGCCGGCGGAGCGCGCCTCCGACGCCCTGCGGGTCCTTCCCCGGACCCCTCTCGAAAGCCGGCTCTCCGAACTGTGGCGCGAGCTGCTGGGAGTCGCCGAGGTCGGCGTGCACGACAACTTCTTCGAGCTGGGGGGCGATTCGATCCAGGGCGCGATGTTCGTCAACCGGCTGCAGAAGGAGCTCGGCGAGACGGTCTACGTCATGGCTCTCTTCGAGGCGCCGACGATCGCCGGTCTCGCCGCCTATCTGGAGCGGAGCTATCCCGCCTCCGCCGTGCGCCTGGGCGGACTCGGCGGCGGCGCCGACGCCGGGGAGGTGCCCGCGGATACCGCCGAGGCCCTGGCGCGGCTGCGGGCCGCGGTGGCGCGCCGGCTCGGCCGCGGCGAGGGCGCGGCGCAGCTCCCCGCGGGAGACGGGGAGAGGAACCCGCCGGCGGTCTTTCTCCTCTCGCCCTTCCGCTCGGGCTCGACCCTGCTGCGGGTGATGCTCCAGGGGCACTCGCGGCTGTTCGCGCCTCCGGAGCTCGAGCTGCTGGCGTTCGCCACCCTGAAGGAGCGGCGCGAGGCCTACTCGGGGCGCGACGCCTTCGCCCGCGAAGGCCTGCTGCGCGCGGTCATGGAGATCCGCGGCTGCGGCGCCGAGGAGGCCGAGGCCATGGTCGCCGGCCACGAGGCGGCGGGCACCTCCACGCGGCGCTTCTACGGCCTGCTGCAAGAGTGGATCGGCGGCCGGATGCTGGTGGACAAGACCCCCAGCTACGCCCTCGATCCCGCCACCCTGGGACGCGCCGAGGCGCTGTTCCGGGAGCCGCTCTACATCCATCTCGTGCGCCATCCGCGGGCGGTGATCCGCTCCTATGTGGAAGCCCGCATGGACCGCGTCTACCACGATTTTCCGTTCCCGCCGGGAGAGCAGGCCGAGCTGGTCTGGCTGCTCAGCCAACGCAACATCGGCGAGCACCTGGCGGGGGTTCCGCGGCATCGCTGGCTCCGCCTGAGCTTCGAGGATCTGCTCGCGTCGCCGCGCCCGGTCCTGGAGGAGCTGAGCGCCTTCCTCGGCCTCGAGCTCGAGCCGGGGATGCTCCAGCCGTACGCCGCGGGCCGGATGACCGACGGCATCCGCGAAGCGTCGCGGATGATGGGCGATCCCAAGTTCCACCTGCACCGGCGGATCGATCCGGAGGTGGCGGAGCGCTGGCGCCGCGAGGACACGGGCGGGCCCTTGCGGGAGGAGACCGCCGCGCTCGCCGAGCTCCTGGGCTACTCGGAAGAGGGGGACCGGGCGCCGGTGGCCGTGGCGCCGGACTTCGCGCCGCGGCCGGTGCCGCGGGACGGTCCGGAGCCGCGCCTGCCGCTCTCCTTCGCGCAGGAGCGGCTCTGGTTCCTCGCCCAGCTCGACCCGGCCAGCCCGGTCTACAACATGCCCGCCGCCGTGAGCCTCGAGGGGCATCTGCGGGAGCCGGCTCTGCGCCAGGCCTTCGCGGAGGTCCGCCGACGCCACGAGGTGCTGCGCGCCACCTTCTCCGATGGGATGGAAGGCGCGGTCCAACTCGTCTCCACCGCGCCGGCGGCCCTGCCGATCGTCGACCTGGGCGGACTGCCGGCCGGCGCGCGCCGCCGGCAGCTCGACCGTCTCTGCCTCGCGGAGGGGCGCCGCCCCTTCGACCTCGCCCACGGGCCGCTGCTGCGCACCCTGCTCGCGCGTCTCGGCCCCGAGGAGCACGTGCTGCTGGTGACGATGCACCACATCGTCTCCGACGGCTGGTCGATCGGCGTGCTGATGCGCGAGCTGTCGGCGCTCTACCGGGCGTTCGCCGCCGGGCAGCCGTCGCCGCTGCCGGAGCTGCCCCTGCAGTACGCCGATTATGCCGGCTGGCAGCGCCGCTGGTTCGCCCGCGGGGTGCTCGACCGCCACCTCGACTACTGGCGGCGGCGCCTGGCCGGCCCCCTACCGGCCCTGCAGCTCCCCACCGACCGGCCGCGGCCGCCGGTGCAGACCTTCCACGGGGCGCGGCTGACCCGCACCCTCTCCACCGGCGCCACGGATCGGGTCAAGGACTGGAGCCGCCGCCAGGGCACCACCTTCTTCCTCACCCTGCTGACCGCCTTCACCGCGCTGCTCCACCGCTACAGCGGGCAGGACGACCTGCTGGTGGGCATCCCGGTCGCCAACCGCACCCGGGCCGAGGTCGAGGATCTGATCGGCTTCTTCCTCAACATGGTGGCGCAACGCACGGAGGTGGGCGGCTCTCCCACCTTCCGGCAGTTGCTCGCGCGGGTGGCCGAGGGGTTCCAGGGCTCCTCGCCGCACCACGAGGTGCCGTTCGAGCAGGTGGTCGCCGCCCTGCCGCTGGAGCGCGACCTCAGCCGCGCGCCCCTCTTCCAGGTGCAGTTCTCGCTGCAGAACACTCCGGCGGAGACCCTGGAGCTGCCCGGACTGCGGCTGCGGCTGCTCGAGGTGCACAACCGCACCACCAAGTTCGACTTCACGGTCTTCCTGTTCGATGAGCCGGACGGTCTGCGCACCACCCTGGAGTACAGCACCGGCCTGTTCGACGCGGCCACCATGGACCGGCTGCTGGGGCACTGGCAGACCCTGGTCGCCGCGGTCCCGGCCGAGGCCGCGCTCCGGCTGCCGGAGCTGTCCCTGCTGACCGCGGCCGAGAGCGCCCAGCTTCGCCACCAGTGGAACGACCCCCTGGCCCGGTTCACCGCCGAGCCCACCCTCCACCGCCGGTTCGAGATCCAGGCCGCGCGCGACCCGCGCGCCGTGGCGGTGGTCTGCGGTGTCGCCGAGATCTCCTACGGCGAGCTCGAGCGGGCGGCGAACCGCCTGGCCCACCGGCTGCGCCGTCTGGGGGTGGGCCCCGAGGTGCCGGTGGGTCTCTGCGTGGAGCGTTCGCTGGACATCGCGGTCGGGATCCTGGGGATCCTCAAGGCGGGGGGGGCCTACGTCCCGCTCGACCCGGCCTACCCGGCCGAGCGGAACGCCTACATCCTCGCCGACGCGCTGAGCGGCAGCCGCGCGCCGGTGCTGGTGACCCGCGGCGGCCTGGCCGGGGCCTTCGCGGCGGGCGGGCCTCAGCGGGTGGTGCGGCTCGACGACGCGGAGCTCCGCGCCGAGAGCGCCGAGGCGCCGGCGGTCGAGACGTCGGCGGCGAACCTCGCCTACGTGATCTACACCTCCGGGTCGACGGGCCGCCCCAAGGGAGTCGCGATCCCGCACGGCAACGTGGCGCGGCTCTTCGCCGCCACCCAAGGATGGCTCGGGCCTGGCCCCGCGGACGTGTGGACGCTGTTCCACTCCTATGCGTTCGACTTCTCGGTCTGGGAGATCTGGGGCGCGCTGGCCTTCGGCGGCCGCCTGGTGGTGGTCCCCCACGCCGTCAGCCGGGACCCCGGGGCCTTCTACCGCCTGCTCGAGACCGAGGAGGTGACCGTCCTCAACCAGACCCCCTCGGCGTTCCGGCAACTCGTGCAGGCCGAGGGGGACGAGGGGGTGGGCCGCCTGTCGCTGCGGCTGGTGATCTTCGGCGGCGAAGCTCTCGATCTCAGCGCCCTGGCGCCCTGGATCGCGCGGCATGGCGATGCCCGGCCCGCGCTGGTCAACATGTATGGGATCACCGAGACGACCGTGCACGTCACCTGCCGTCCGGTCTGCGCCGCGGACCTGGCGCGGCCGGGAGTGAGCCCGGTCGGCGTGCCGATCCCCGACCTGCAGGTCTACCTCCTGGGGGCCGGCGGCGAGATGGTGCCGGTGGGCGTCCCGGGAGAGATCCACGTGGGAGGGGCGGGGCTCGCCCGGGGGTATCTCGGCCGGCCGGAGCTGACGGCGGAGCGGTTCGTCCCCGACCCGTTTGCTGCGGAGGCGGGGGCGCGCCTCTACCGCAGCGGCGACCTCGCCCGCCACCGGCCGGACGGCGACCTGGAGTACCTGGGGCGTATCGACCATCAGATCCAGATCCGCGGCTTCCGTGTCGAGCTCGGCGAGATCGAGGCGGCGCTCGCGGACCATCCGGGGCTGGGGCAGGCGGTGGTGGTGGCGCGCGACCTCGGCGACGGAGAGCTGTCGGTGGTGGCCTATCTGGTTTCCCGCGGCGCCGAGATCTCCGCCGGCGATCTCCGCCGCCACCTCGCGGCGCGGCTCCCCGACTACATGATCCCGAGGTCCTTCGTCACCCTCGACGGCTTGCCGCTGACGCCGACCGGCAAGGTCGATCGCCGGGCACTGCCGGATCCGGCCGCGGGAGCGCGGCGCGAGCGCTCGGCGGTGGCGCCGCGCACCGCGCTGGAGACGCGGCTCGCCGCGATCTGGTGCGAGGTCCTCGGGGTGGGGGAGGTCGGCGTCGAGGACGACTTCTTCGAGCTCGGCGGCCACTCCCTGCTCGCCACCCGGGTGGTCTCCCGCCTGCGCCAGGAGCTCGCGGTCGAGATCCCGCTGCGGGCGCTGTTCGAGGCGCCGACGATCGCCGCGCTGGCGGTCCGGCTGGAGGGCTCGGGGGTGGAGCTGGCGGCGGCGCAGTCGCCGCCCATCATCGCCGGCTCCCTGGAGGGGGACCTCCCGCTCTCCTTCTCCCAGGAGCGCCTCTGGTTCCTTTCGCAGATCCGGGACGACGGCGCCTCCTTCAATATCTTCGCCCCGCTGCAGCTTCGCGGCCGGCTCGACGCCGTGGCTCTGGAGGCGAGCCTGGGCGAGGTGGTGCGCCGCCACGCGGCGCTGCGGACCGTATTCGCCGCGGTCGCCGGCCGGCCGGTGCAACGCATTCAACCCCCGGGGTCGTGGCGCCTCCCCCGGATCATCTCGGCGCTCTGCCCGAGCGACTCCAGGCCGCCGCCGCGCGCGCGCTCGTCCATGAAGAGGAGCACCGGCCGTTCGACGTCGCCGTGGGCCCCCTGTTCCGGGCCTGCCTGCTGCGCCGCGGCGACCAGGATCACCTCCTGCTGGTCAACATGCACCACATCGTCTCGGACGGCTGGTCCATGGGCGTGCTGGTGCGCGAGGTCAACACCCTCTACCGCGCCGTGGTCGAGGGGCGGCGGGCCGAGCTGCCGCCGCTGCCGCTCCAGTACGCCGACTTCGCGCGCTGGCAGCGGGAATGGCTGAGCGGCCCGGCGTTCGAAGAGCACCTCGGCTACTGGCGAGAGCGGTTCGCCGACGGTGGCAGACCGCTGGAGCTGCCGACCGACCGGCCGCGGCCGCCGGCCAAGAACTTCCACGGCGGCCACCGCTCCCGGCGGCTGTCGCCGGAGCTGCTGACCGGGGCCGAGCGGGGAACCGCGGAGGGGGGCACGACGCGCTTCATGCTGCTGCTCGCCGTGCTCGCCGGGCTGCTGCAGCGCTACAGCGGCGAGGACGACCTCACGGTAGGCACCTTCATCGCCAACCGCAACCGCGCGGAGACCGAGGGGCTGATCGGCTTCTTCGTCAACAACCTGGCGCTGCGCATCGACCTCTCGGGGCAGCCGACGTTCCGCGAGCTGCTGCGGCGTGTCAAGGGAGTCACCCTCGGCGCCTACGCGAACCAGGATCTGCCGTTCGAGAAACTGCTGGCGGAGCTCAAGCTCGACCGCACCCCGGACCGTACCCCCCTGTTCCAGGTGATGTCGGTGCTGCAGAACACCCCGATGCCGGCGCTGGAGCTCGCGGGCGTCGAGTCCCGCCTGCTCGCCCCGGAACACACCCGCGCCAACTTCGACCTTACGCTCTGGCTGGAAGGTCAGGATGAGCTCGCGGCCAACCTCGAATACGACCGCGACCTCTTCGACGGGGTCACGATCCTGCGGATGCTCGCTCAATTCGAGGCGCTGCTGGCGGCCGTGGCCGCCGATCCCGACCGGCCGGTCTCGGCGCTCCCCCTGCTCACGCCCGCCGAGCGCCACCAGATCGAGGTGGAGTGGAACGACAGCGCCCGGCCGGAGCCCTGGGAGGGGGCGGTCCACGAGTGGATCGCCGCGCAGGCCGCCCGCACCCCGGACGCCATCGCGGTGGCCACCGAGCGCGCGGCGCTCTCCTACGGCGAGCTGGACGCGCGGGCGGACCGGCTGGCCCGCTGGCTGCGCCGCGCGGGGGTCGGTCCCGAGTCGATCGTCGGCCTCTTCGTCGAGCGCGGCCTCGAGATGGTCGTCGGCCTGCTGGCGGTGCTCAAGGCTGGCGGGGCCTATCTCCCGCTGGACCCGGGCCATCCGCGGGAACGGCTCGTTCTGCTGCTGTCGGACGCGCCGGTGGCCGCCGTGCTGGCGCAGTCGCATCTCGCCGTCCGGCTGCCGTCCGGACCCTGGCCCATGCTGCTCCTCGACGACCCGCTGCCGGAATTCCTCGCCGCCGAGGCCCTGCCGGAAGCGGACGCGCCCTCGCCGGAGCGGCTGGCCTACCTCATCTACACCTCCGGCTCGACCGGCCGGCCCAAGGCGGTGATGGCCCTGCACGGCGGCCTCGCGAACTACACGCGCGCCGCCGCCCTCGCCTACGGCCTGGCGCCGGGAGACCGGGCTCTCCAGTTCGCCTCGATCAGCTTCGACGCCAGCGCCGAGGAGATCTTCCCGACCCTGGCGCGGGGCGCCACCCTGGTGCTGCGCGACGAGGCGTCGCTCGGCTCGACGGCGGCTTTTCTCGCCGCCTGTGGGCGCTGGGGCGTGACCGTCCTCAACCTCCCCACCGCCTACTGGCACGAGATCGCGGCGGGGCTGGACCGGGGCGAGGCGCTGCCGGCCGCGGTCCGGCTGGTGATCCTGGGCGGCGAGCGCGCCTTGCCGGAGAGGGTGCACCAGTGGCGGCGCGCCACGCGGGGCTACCCGGTGCTGGTCAACACCTACGGGCCGACCGAAGGGACGATCGTCGCCACCTCCTGGCCGGTGTCCGAGCCCGCCTGGAACTGGGGGCCGGTGCCGATCGGCCGGCCGGTCGAGAACGTCCGCGCCTATGGCGTCGACGCCGAGCTGCGGCCGTTGCCCCTGGGCGCCGTGGGCGAACTGGTGATCGGCGGCGCCGGTCTTGCCCGCGGCTATCTCGGGCGGCCGGACGTGACCGCGGAACGGTTCGTCCCCGACCCGTTCGCCGCCGTCCCGGGGGAGCGGCTGTACAGAACCGGCGACCGGGTGCGCCACCTGCCCACGGGCGACCTCGACTTCCGCGGACGCAGCGACGATCAGGTCAAGATCCGCGGCTTCCGCGTCGAGCTCGGCGAGATCGAGGCGGCTCTGCGCGGGCATCCCGGTCTCATCGACCAGGCGGTGTTGGCCGAGCGAGTGGGGGCGGGCGACGCCAGCCGGCTGATCGCGTATGTGGTGCCCGCGTGGGAGCCCGCGCCGACCGTGGAGGAGCTGCGCGAATTCCTGTCCGCGCGGCTCCCCTCCTACATGGTGCCGGCGTTCTTCGGGATCCTCCTGGCGCTGCCGCGCACCGCCAGCGGCAAGGTCGACCGTCGGGCGTTGCCCCCTCCCGACGCGGTGCAGACCGAGACCGCCGCGCGCTATGTGGCACCGCGCAATGAGACCGAAGCCCGGCTGGCGGCGATCTGGGCGGAGGCCCTGGGCGTCGAGCGGGTGGGCGTCGAGGACAACTTCTTCCAACTCGGCGGCGATTCGATCCTCGGCATCCAGGTCGTCGCCCGGGCGGCCCAGGCGGGGCTGCGCCTGCAGCCGCAGCAGCTCTTCGAGCACCAGACGGTGGCCGAACTCGCGGTCGCGGTCGGCACCATCGCGCGGCCGCGGACCGAGGAAGGCCCTGTGGTGGGGCCCGTTCCGCTCGCCCCCTACCAGCGCTGGTTCTTCGAGCAGGACTTCGCCGGCGCCTCGCAGTGGAACATGTCGGCGGCGGTGGACCTGCGCCGCGACGTATCGCCCGCGGTGCTGGAGGCGGCGCTGGCGCGCCTGCTGGACCATCACGACGCGCTGCGGATGCGGTTCGCGCGGCAGGACGGCGACTGGAGTCAACGGGTCGAGGCCGCTGGCGGCGCGGTGCCCTTCCACCGGCTCGATCTCGCGGCGCTGCCGGCCGGCGCGCGGGCGTCCGCGTTGCGGCAGGCGGCGGAGCAGCTCCAGGCCAGCCTCGACCTGCGGGCGGGCCCGCTGCTCCGGGCCGCTCTCTTCGACCTCGGGCCGGGCGCCCCCCCTTGCCTCGTCCTCGTCATCCACCACATGGCGGTCGACGGCGTCTCCTGGCGCATCCTGCTGGAGGATCTCGAGACGGCTGTCCGCCAGCTCGGCGAGGGCGAGCCCGTGCGCCTGCCCGCGAAGACCAGCTCCTACCCGGCGTGGGCGCGCAGCCTGGAGGGCGCCGCCGCCGCTGCCGCGGGCGAGCTCGCGACCTGGCTCGGCCAGCCCTGGGACGGCGCGGCCGCGCTCCCCCTGGACCGGCCGGAAGCCCTGGACGAGGACGTCGAGGGGGCCTCGCAGAACCTGGTCGGCGTCCTGGAGGCCGAGGAGACCCGGACGCTGCTCCAGGAGGTGCCGAAAGCCTACCGGACCCAGATCAACGACGTGCTGCTGGCGGCGCTCACGCGGGCGCTCGCCCGCTGGTCGGCCGGCTCACGGATCCTCGTCGACGTCGAGGGGCATGGGCGGGAGCAACTGGCCGAGGATCTCGACCTGTCGCGCACCGTCGGCTGCTTCACCGCCGTCTTCCCCGTCCTGCTGGCGATGGCGGACGGCGAAGGTCCGGGCGAGACGCTGAAGCGTACCAAGGAGAGCCTGCGGCGCATCCTCCGCCACGGCGTGGGTTTCGGCCTCCTGCGCTACCTGAGCCCGGATCCCGAGGTCCGCGGGCATCTCGCCGCGCTGCCGCGACCCGGCGTGAGCTTCAACTATCTGGGCCAGCTCGACGCCGCGCTCCGTGGCGATCCCCTGTTCGGCGTCAGCGCGCACTCCTCGGGCTCGGTGCGCGGTCCGCGGGCCCGCCGTAGCTACCGTCTGGAGATCCTGGCGAGCGTCGTCGAAGGGCGGCTGCGGGTGGTCTGGAGCTACGGCGAGCGGGTCTATCGCCGCGAGACCGTCACGGCGGTGGTCGAGCTCTTCCTCGATGAGCTGCGGGGGCTGATCCGCCACTGCGTCACCCCGGGGGTGCGCGGCTGGACACCCTCGGACTTCCCCCTCGCCGGCCTGGAGCAGGCCGGGATCGACCGGCTGACCGCCACCGGCGAGCTCGAGGACGTCTACCCCCTCTCGCCGATGCAGGAAGGGATGCTCTTCCAGAGCCTCTTCCAGGCGGAGACCTCCCTCTACCTCAACCAGTACGCCTTCTTCCTGGCCGGCGACGGCCTGGACGCGGCGGCTTTCCAGCGGGCCTGGGCGGAGGCCGTGACGCGCCATCCGATCCTCCGCACCGCCTTCGTCTGGGAAGGATTCGACCGGCCGCTTCAGGTGGTCCGGCCGTGGGTGGCCCTCGAGTGGAGCGAGCGGGACTGGAGCGGCGTCGCGGCGAGCGAGGCCGAGGAGCGGCTGGCCACCTTCCTGCGGGAGGACCACGACCGCGGCGTGCGGCTCGGTGAAGCGCCGCTCTGGCGGCTCGCGCTGCTGAAGGTGGACGGCGGCCACTACTTCGTCTGGACCATCCATCACCTGCTGGTCGACGCCTGGTCCGGAACGCTGCTGATGCGGGAGGTCCTCGATCTCTTCGCGGCGTTCCAGCGGCGGAGCGAGGCCGCGCCGCCGCCGCCGTCCTACCGGGCCTTCATCGCCTGGCTCGACCGTCAGGATCTGGCGGCGAGCGAAGCGTTCTGGCGGCGGACCTTCGAGGGTTTCGCCGGGCCGGTGCCCCTCGGGCTGGCGCGCCCCTGGAGCGCGCCGGCGGACAGCGACTCCCTCGGCGAGATGCGGGTGCTCCTGCCGCCGCAGAACGCGCGCCGGCTGCGCGAGCTCTGCCGCCGGGAACGACTCACCTTGAGCACCCTGGCCCAGGGGGCGTGGGCGCGGCTGCTGGCCGTCTATGGCGGCGGCGAGGACGTGGTCTTCGGTGTCCTCACCGCCGGCCGGTCCGCCGACCTGCCCGGCGTCGGGTCGATGATCGGGCTGTTCATCAACACGCTGCCGGCGCGCGTCCGCCCGGAGGCGCGGAGCCCCCTGCTGCCATGGCTGCGGGACCTTCAGGCGCACCAGGTCGAGGCCCGCCGGTATGAGTTCACGCCTCTGGTGCAGGTCCAGCACTGGAGCGGCGTGCCGGCGGGCGTGCCGCTGTTCGAGAGCCTGCTCAGCGTCGAGACCCATCAGCTCACGCAGGGATTGCGGGAGGCCGGCGCCGGCCTGGAGGTGCGGCAGCTCCACTCCCGTGAGGCGACCGAGTACCCGTTGAGCCTCACGATCGCCGAAGAGCCGGAGCTCGCCATCCATCTCCAATACGACCGTCGCCGCTTCGACGGGGCGACGGTCGAGCGGTTGCTGCGGCATCTGGGAAACCTGCTGGCGAGGATGGCGTCGGCCCCGGAGAGCCGTCTCGGCGACCTGCCGTTGCTGGACGAGAGGGAGCGGCATCAGCTCCTGGCGGAGTGGGGTTGCGGAGCCGCCGTGGGAGCTCCCTCGAGGACCGTGCTGGAGCGGCTGGAGGAGGGGGTGCGGAGCCGTCCGGAGGCATTGGCGGTGGTCAACGGAAGCGGCGAGCTGACCCATGGGGAGCTCTGGCGGCGATCGGGGGTCCTCGCCGCCCACCTGCGGTCGCTGGGGGTGGGGCCGGAGGTGCGGGTAGGCCTGTGCGTGGAGCGGAGCACGGAGCTGGCGACTGGTCTGCTGGGGATCTGGCGAGCCGGGGGAGCCTACGTGCCGCTGGACGTGGAACTGCCGGCGGAGCGGCTGCGGACGATCGCTGCCGACGCCGGGATCGGCGTGGTGGTGACGGCGGGAGCCGTGGCGGAGCAGTTGCCGGGCTGGGGAGCACGGAGGGTGCGGCTGGACGCTCCATGGACCGGCGGCGATCCCGGCGTTGGGGTGCTGGAGGCGCCGCTTCCGGAGAGCCTGGCGTACGTGGTGTACACGTCGGGATCAACGGGTGAGCCGAAGGGTGTGGCGGTCAGCCACGGTTCGCTGGCGAGCTTCGCGGGGCAAGCGGCGGTCCGTTTCGGTCTGGGTCCTGAGGACCGGGTGCTGCAGTTCTCGCCGCTGTCGTTCAACGTGGTGCTGGAGGAGCTGCTGCCGGTCTGGATCGCGGGCGGAGCGGTGGTGCTGGAGCCGGGGGTGGACCGTCTGTCGCCGGCGGAGTTGGGGGAGCTGATCGAGCGCCGGAGGGTGACGGCGGTGGAGCTGCCGGCGGTGTACTGGCACGAGTGGGTAGAGCATCTGGAGACCGAGGGGTCGCCGGCGCCGTCGTGCCTGCGCTCGGTGTGGGTGGGCTGCGAGCGTCCGGACCCGCGGCGGGTGGCGGCGTGGCGCCGGCTCGGAGTGCCGCTGGTGGTGGTGTTCGGCCTGACCGAGACGACGGTGACGACGACGGTCTACCGCAGCGACGAGGGGGACCCGGAGCGGTTGGATCTGCCGATCGGCCGCGTGCTGGGCAACAGCCAGGTCCGCCTGCTCGACGGCGGTTTCGCGCCGGTGCCTCTGGGGGTAGCCGGGGAGCTGGCGATCGGCGGCGAGGGGTTGGCCCGCGGCTACTGGGGCCGGCCGGAGAGGACGGCGGAGCGTTTCGTGCCGGACCCGTTCGCGAACGAGCCCGGAGGACGTCTGTACCGCACGGGGGACTTGGCGCGGTTCCAGGCGGACGGGAATCTGGAGTTCCTGGGGCGCCGGGACCAGCAGGTGAAGGTGCGGGGGTTCCGGGTGGAGCTGGGGGAGGTGGAGTGGGCGCTGCGCCGGCACGCCGGGGTGGGGGAGTCGGCGGTGGTGGTGGACCGGGACCGTCTGGTGGCCTACGTGGTGCCGTCCGTGGCGGGTCTGGAGGGGGGCGGCGCGGCGTTGCGGGAGTTCCTGTCGGGGCTGCTGCCGGAGTACATGGTGCCGTCGGCGGTGGTGATGCTGGAACGGGTGCCGCTGACGTCGACGGGGAAGGTGGACCGGTCGGCGCTGCCGCGTCCGGAGTGGGGAGGCGGGGAAGGGTCGGTGGCTCCGCGGACGGCCCGCGAGCAGGTGCTGGCGGCGGTCTGGGCGGAGGTGCTGGGACTGGAGCGGGTGGGGGTGGAGGAGAACTTCTTCGAGCTGGGCGGGGATTCGATCCTCAGCATCCAGGTGGTGTCGCGGGCGCAGCGCGCGGGTCTGCGGCTGACGCCTCGGCAACTCTTCCAGCACCCGACGGTGGCGGCGCTGGCGGCGGTGGCCGAGGAGGTGTCGGCGGCGGCCGGGGCGGCGGAGGTGGTGTCCGGGGAGGTGCCGCTGCTGCCGATCCAGCGCTGGTTCTTCGCGCGCCTGCCGGAGCATCCTTGGCACTGGAACCTGCCGGTGCACCTGGCGGTGCGGCGGCCGCTGTCGGCGGACCGGCTGAGCGAGGCCTTGGAGGTGCTGGCCGGGCATCACGATGCGTTGCGCCTGCGCTTCACGCCGGAGGGCTCGTCCTGGCGTCAGGCCTATGGTCCGGTGGCGGGGAGCTGGCCGCTGACGGTGGTGGATCTGAGCGCTCTGGGCGACGGCGGGCCGGCGGCGCTGGAGGCGGCCGGGAGTCAGGCCCAGGCGAGCCTGGATCTGACCCGGGGTCCGCTGGCGCGGGCGGTGCTCTGCCGGTTGGGGGGCGAGTCCAGGGACCGTCTGTTGCTGGTCGTGCACCACCTGATTGCCGACGGGGTCTCCTGGCGGGTCCTGCTGGAAGACCTGGAGACGGTCCACGAGTCGCTGTCGGCGGGGCGCCGGCCGGCGCTGCCGCCGAAGACATGGTCGGTGCAGCGCTGGGCCGAGGGTCTGGTGGGCTATGCCGGCTCGCCGGTGGCTGAGGCGGAGCTGGCGTACTGGACGGGCGGCGGGCGCGATGAGGTGGCTGGAATCCCGGTGGACTTCCCCGGCGGCCGCAACACGGAGGGCTCGGCCGGTACGGTGACGGTGGCGCTTTCTCGTGACGAGACCAGGGCGCTGCTGCGGGAGGTGCCCGCGGTCTACCGCACGGAGATCACGGACCTGCTGCTGGCGGCGCTGGCGCAGAGCTTCGCGTCGTGGACGGGCCAATCGCGGCTGCTGGTGGATCTGGAGGGTCACGGACGCGAAGAGGAGGCAGTGCCGGGAGCGGACCTGACGCGCACGGTGGGGTGGCTGGCCAGCCTCTACCCGGTGCTGCTCGACCTCGGGGCCGGCGCCGGTCCGCGGGCGGCGATCCAGGCAGTCAAGGAGCAACTGCGCGGAGTGCCCGGGCGCGGCCTCGGCTACAGCGCCCTGCGCTACCTCGGCGAGCCCGGCTCGCCGGCCGCCGAGAGCCTGTCACGCCTCCCGCAGAGCGAGGTGCTGTTCAATTACCTCGGTCAGTTCGACGGCTTGCGGGAGCTCCAGGACCGGTTCGTCCTGCTCGGAGAACCGTGCGGCCCGGCGATCCACCCGGGCGCGGAACGCCGCTACGCACTGGAAATCAACGCCGGCGTTGCCGACGGCCGGCTGCAGGTCGGCTGGCGCTTCAGCGCCGGCCTGCACCGGCGGAGCACGGTCGAAGAGTGGGCGGCGGGTTTTCTGGAACTCCTCCGCGCTCTGATCGATCACTGCCTGTCGCCGGAGTCGGGGGGCTGCACCCCCTCGGACTTCCCGCTCGCTGGTCTCGATCAGGGGGCCCTGGATCGCCTGCTGGCGGCGTGCGGGCGCGACCGCGTCGAGGACCTCTACGCGTTGAGCCCGATGCAGCAGGGCATGCTTTTCCATGCGCTGGCCGAGCCCGAGCGGAGCCTCTACGTGGGCCGGCTCGCCTTGGACCTCGCGGGCCGGCTCGAGCCAGAGCCGTTCCGGCAGGCCTGGGAGGAGGTGGCCGCGCGGCATCCCGCCCTCCGCACCGCCTTCGTCTGGGAGGGGCTGGACGAGCCGCTGCAAGTCGTCTTCCGCCAGGTGCCTCCCGTCTGGCAGGAGCACGACTGGCGCGGGCTCGCCGAGGCGGAGCGGGAGCGGCGCTGGAGCGCGCTGCTCGCGTCTGGCGGCAGCCTCGATCCGGCGCGTCCACCGTTGACGAAGCTCACCCTGGTGCACGCCGGCGAGGGCTCGTACCAGCTCCTCTGGGAGCACCACCAGGCCATCCTGGATGGCTGGAGCCTACCGCTGGTCTGGCGCGAGGTCATGGAGATTTATGAAGCGCGGCTCGGCGAGCGGCCACCGCGGCTGGTGGCGAGCCACCCCTATCGCGAGTACATCGGCTGGCTGAAACGCCAGGACCTCGAAGCTGCCCGGCGGTTCTGGACCCGTGAGCTGGCGGGGTTCGCGGAGCCGACGCCCCTTGCGGCCGACCGTGCCGCGGCCTCCGGGTCCGCCGGTGGAACCCTGGGCCTCCGCGAGCTGGAGCTCTCCGAGGAGACCACCGGCCGGCTGACGGCCCTGGCGCGCCGCCAGGGCCTGACCCTCAATACGCTCCTGCTGGGTGCTTGGTCGCTGCTCCTGGGCCGGTATGCGGACCGCGAGGACGTGGTCTTCGGCGTCACGGTGTCGGGCCGTCCGGCCGAGCTGCCGGGAGCGGAGTCGAGCGTCGGCCTGTTCATCAACACGCTCCCCCTGCGGGTGCGGTTGCCGCGGCGGTCCGAGCTGCGCCACTGGCTGGCCGACCTCCAGGAGCGCCAGGCGGACCTGCGCCAGTACGAGTACTCGCCGCTGGCGCAGATCCAGGGCTGGAGCGAGGTGGGACGCGGCCGGCCGCTGTTCGCGAGCTTCCTCGTCTTCCAGAACTACCCTGTCGGTCCGGGTCTGGCCGGCGGTGGAATCCATATCCGCGGCGCCCGGGAGATCGAGCAGGCCAACTACCCCCTCGGGGTCATGGTGACCCCCGGCCGGAGGCTGCGGATCCAGATCGGCTTCGACGGGGATCGCTTCGATCCCGCCACGGTCGCCCGCCTGCTCGGCCATCTTGAGGCCTTGCTGGAAGCGATGGCGAGCGAGCCCGGCGCGGTTCTGGGCGAGTTGCCGCATCTGCTGGCCGGCGAGCGGCACCAGGTGTTGCGGGAGTGGGGCGGCGGGTACGCCGTGGGAGCTCCCTCCAGGACGGTGCTGGAGTTGCTGGAGGAGGGGGTGCGGAGCCGTCCGGAGGCATTGGCGGTGGTCGACGGAAGCGGCGAGCTGACGCATGGGGAGCTGTGGCGGCGGTCGGGGGTCCTCGCGGCGCGGCTGCGGTCGCTGGGGGTGGCGCCGGAGGCGCCGGTGGGCCTGTGCGTGGACCGGAGCGCGGCACTGGCGGTGGGCCTGCTGGGGATCTGGCGGGCCGGCGGGGCCTATGTGCCGCTGGACGCGGAGCTGCCGGCCGAGCGGCTGCGGACGATCGCAGCCGACGCCGGGATCGACGTGGTGGTGACGGCGGGCGAGCTGCCTTCCGCGCTGGCGGCGCTGGGCGTGCGCGGGCTGGAGGTGGAGGCGGCGTGGGGGGGCGGAGAGACCGCGGCGGCGTCGACGGTGTGGCCGGAGAGCTTGGCGTACGTGGTGTACACGTCGGGATCGACGGGTGAGCCGAAGGGTGTGGCGGTCAGCCACGGTTCGCTGGCGAGCTTCGCGGGGCAGGCGGCGGTCCGTTTCGGTCTGGGTCCTGAGGACCGGGTGCTGCAGTTTTCGCCGCTGTCGTTCAACGTGGTGCTGGAGGAGCTGCTGCCGGTCTGGCTCGCGGGCGGAGCGGTGGTGCTGGAGCCGGGGGTGGACCGTCTATCGCCGGCGGAGTTGGGGGAGCTGATCGAGCGCCGGGGGGTGACGGCGGTGGAGCTGCCGGCGGTGTACTGGCACGAGTGGGTGGAGCATCTGGAGACCGAGGGGTCGCCGGCGCCGTCGTGCCTGCGGTCGGTGTGGGTGGGCTGCGAGCGTCCGGACCCGCGGCGGGTGGCGGCGTGGCGCCGGCTCGGAGTGCCGCTGGTGGTGGTGTTCGGCCTGACCGAGACGAC
>Ga0268266_10000652_pt1 | contig 46990 bp, 34 predicted proteins | sample KBSS13metaG_FD_190356 | JGI IMG/M metagenome (GOLD analysis project Ga0268266, IMG submission 190356) | Switchgrass rhizosphere microbial communities from Kellogg Biological Station, Michigan, USA - KBS S1-3 metaG (SPAdes) (version 2) | ecosystem: Host-associated > Plants > Roots > Rhizosphere...
AGCCGTTGTAGGCTATCTCTTGCTCGAAGTTGCGTGCGGTATTTAACATATGAGAACTAACAGGGTTCCAAGATCCAATGGTACCGTCAGCATTAATGGGAGCGTAGAAATTACTAGTGTTTGCACCTCCGTTTACACCTCGGTAATACATATAACCGTTGTAGGCAACCGGAACATGGTTATAGGCAGCGTTAGTTAAGCTGGCCGTGGGAGTACTACTACTAGTGGAACTATAGGTATAGAGCCAACTGCCAAGGGTTCCATTCGCATTCACTGGAGCATATTGCACGTATGCAGTGGCGGCGCTCCCATCGTAACCGCCTACTACATATATGTAGCCGTTATATACCACCGCACCGGTTAGGCCAACTCCTTGCAAGAGGCTAGAACCGGCAGTCCAGCTGGCGCCTAGCGTACCATTTGCGCTGATCGAATTGTACTCAACATCTTGCTGATAGGTACTGCCTGAACCTTTAAATCCCCCCAATACATATATATAGCCGTTGTAGGCAACTGTAGCTGCTGCGGTAAGGGTAGTAAACGAGCCTGACGTTATAGATGTAGTAGTACTATAGGCTGAGCTCTGGCCGGCGGGATCAATTTTAGCGTAGCGGGCGTCATTCTGCACTGAACCGTTGGTGCCGGCAACTATATACAAATAACCGTTGTAGCTGGCAACACCCTGCGCTCCCCGAGCAACTGAAAAGGTGCTACTGGTGATCCAACTTCCCAAAGTGCCATTGGCGTTTACTTGGGCATACTGTGTGTCGTTTTGGTAGGAACCACTGTAGCCGCCCATCAAGTATAGATAGCCGTTGGAGGCAACAACTCCTTGATCGAACCGAGCAGTCGCAAAGCTGGTAGTAGTAGCCCAGCTGCCAGTAATGGTGCCACTGGCGCTGAGGGCAACATACTGCACATCTGCCTTATAGGTCGAACATGTGCCAGCGCTACAGCCGCCCAGGACGTAGAGGTAGCCATTGTAGGCGACGGCGCTGAGGCCGAAACGGCCGGTGGTGAAGCTGCTGCCAGCGGAGGCCCAGCTGCCCACTGTACCATTTGCATTAAAAGTGGCATACTGGACATCGCTGTAATAGGTAGAGCCGTCATACCCGCCCAACACGTAGAGGTAGCCGTTGTAGGCAACAGCCGACTGGAAGTAGCGCGCGTTCGTAAAGCTGCCAGCGGAGGCCCAGCTGCCGCTGAGTGTGCCGTTTGAGTTTATGGCGATGGATTGGATGTCGTTTTGATTACTGCCACCATTGCCACCAAGAATATACAAATAGCCATTGTAGGCGACGGCGCTGAGGCCGAAACGGCCGGTGGTGAAGCTGCTGCCAGCGGAGGCCCAGCTGCCGCTGAGTGTGCCGTTTGAGTTTATGGCGATGTACTGCACGTCGCTCAAATAGGTACCGCTACAGCTGGTGAGCGTTCCAGCCGTGCAGCCGCCAATCTCATATAGGTAGCCGTCGTAAGCAACCGTCGCGGCGCCGTAGCGAGCGGTGCCGAGACTGCTACCAGCACTCGACCACCCACCGCTGACTGCACCACCCGTAAGACCACCGCGAGTCGCCTGCCCGCTGATGCCAAAATCGATATTATCTTCGGCATTGCCGGCCTGAAAATCACTCGTACTGCTCACCACTACACTCGGGTCAATAGTAACCGGGGCAGTTTGGCCGCTCAGCCCACTCGCCACTACCGATAACCGGTTACCGTTGAGCACAAAGCGAGCAGTGCCCACTGTGTTGCCCTGTATGTTTTTGATAACCGGGCTCGGCAAGCCAAACACCAGATAGGTCTTGGCGCCGTTTACGCGAGCTTTTTGTACCGAAGCGCGATCAGCATCGCTACCGTAGCTGATGTTGCCAAACAATGCCGGATCAGCGCTGTAGACACCAATGGCACCATCGCTATTCGGAATAACCTTTGCCTGGAGCGTACTCGGCAGGTTGAGCGTATAGCCAAAGGTCATAGTATCTTGCACGGCCTTTTGCACCACGATGTCTTCTTTGAGGCCGTTATTTTTGAGTGTGTAGATTGCCTGCGCTCCAGCACTTAGCGGAAACACCAGGTGCCCCTGCACTTCCTGGCCTTCGGCCGCTCGAAACTCCGGCACCAGGCTAAAGCTGAGCCCTGAGTTTACATCATGATACGTCACCCCCTTGCTGAGCGCCTGCGGCACATCAAGCGCATACAGGCTTTTGTTCTTGCCTTGCCCGTTGGCCGTTCCCACTTGCGACTCTAGCTGCGCCGCCGGGCTGCTATCATCACTCTTGATCGCAGCCTTGTTAAACTGGTAGGTTTGCGTGCTGCCATCGTAGGTTAGCTGCTTGGCTAGAGTTTGATCGGTAGCCCCAACTAGCTTGAGTGTATCGGCACTGAGCCTATAGGCACTAGCATTCGTGAGCTGCTGGAACACCGGAATCACCACAGCTACCAGAACAAGCGCCGCCATCGCCGCATTGCCCACGCGCCACCACAAACCGTACCGCATGTCGTTGCGGAACCACCAGCGCTTGAGCCGAATATATCGTATCCGCACCCACAGCCGGTTTTTCTTAAGCTGTTTTTTATTTAGTCTCATACCGCTAATACTTACTGTTATAGTTTAGCGTAATATTGCCCACTTTTACATTGGCACCGCTCTTTGCACTCAGGCGAATCTTGAACGTGATGGTGCTACCCGCAGTATACGTTCCATTGAAGCCAGTTGAACCCGAATCCGCCCACGAGGTTCCCACTGTCCAAGAACCGTAGTTGTAGTAGCCGTCTGCAGTGCCGCTGCCGTTAAGTATCTCGAAACTCACTGCTGAGTTGCTGGTGTTATCGGTCTTGGTTTGGATGTTGATGGGGTCGCTCGAAGCCCATGACGCCCAGTCGTTCGGAACAGTTACCTGGGCGACCACGTCATAACACTGGGTCGTACCACTGGAAGAAGTCCAGTTGTAATAGTTCATGTGGTTGCTGCTATCGAAACCGCTTGTCATCGTACCGCTGTTATTGGCCGAGCAGTCTACCGGCCCGGCCGTGTCACTTTGCGCATCAAGCACCGCGCCGGCATATTCGGCGCTTAGCGCAATACTCTTCACATGCTGCGCAGTGCCGCTGGCCTGTAAGCCGCCGCTTGCCGTAAAGATGACCGTATTACTGCCCGTGCCAAAGGTGATGGTGCCCGTGCTGGTATCAGCCGTAAACAAGATGTTGCTTGAGGCGTCAGTCACCTGGAAAGCGGTGGAAGACGTATCCTTCACCAATGTGTCACCGCTAAAGGTCTTGGCGCCAGCAAAAGTCTGCGTCGCAGTATTGACCAAGCCAGCGTAAGTGCCGCTCGCACTCTGCAAATACAGTGTAGTGCCCGAGATGGTGGCACCAGTAGTGTTTGCCGTCCCCCCATCCAGACTGCCAATAGCGGTAACACCGTTGCTGGCTGCCGCGCAGGTGCCACCAGTAACGATGCCGCCAGCCACAATTTGATTCTGCAGGAACTGCCCCCCGCTACAGGTTACATTTGCACCAGCCGTGCCATTTACCGAGTAGCCTGTAGTTGCGTTAAAGTTAGCCGCTACCGCTCCGCTGTTCGTAACCGCAAAGTACGTACTAGTCGCCGCACTGTTCTGTATCTGCAAGATGTTGCCCACCGTGCTCGCCGCGTCCTTTAGTGTCAGGCCGTGTCCGCTGCTCAGCTGAATCTGCGTGCTAGAGCCTGAGTTATCATAGACATTCTGCAGGGTTGGCGACACACCGCCGCCGTTCGTCGCACAACTACCACCGGTGATAATACCGCCACTGATGGTGATATTACCCAGTACATTCCCTCCCGTACAGGTGGTCGTTGCGCCGGCCGTACCATTGATCTGGAAGCCGCTGGTAGCATTAAGTGTCGCCGCCTTACCGGTGCCATCGACGTTGAAGTTGGCACCCGTCTGCACGCTTGTGCCATTTTGGATGTAGCTGCCGCTGCCACTCGAGCCCGCACAGGTGCTGGTAGTACAGAGCGTGCCGCCGGTAGTTGGCAGCGAGTAGGTTTGATTACTGCCGATAGCACCCCCTAGCTGCAGAGCTCCGTAGTAACCATCGGCAGTACCATCAGCAAAGCGCAAAGTGCCAGCCACCCCTTGGCCACTAGTGGTCGTCACATTACCCAGGGTCGCGTAATCCCCATTAGTGGAGACATTAAAGACGTCATAGCCCGAGGAATCCTGTACCTCAAAGGCGTTCGCAAAGCTACCCATGCTGTGCAGCAGCGCGCCGCCGCCATCGGTTATTTTGAATATATTAGTTGTGCCATTTTGCAGCTGTATGAGGTTCCCGTTGGAAGCAGTAGAGCCAGCCGGCGCCTTTACGATTACGCCGTAGTAGCCCGAAGTCGTGTCTGTGCTCCCCGTAAAATCAATCTTGAGCCCTGTGTTGGTGTTATTAATAGAATTAGACGAGGTGTCGTTAACGACAATGCTCTGGCCGATAGTATTACTGTTGCTAGTAGAACTAATGTTCTCGATGTTATAGCTGTTGGTATAGGTACTACCACCAGTGCCCGAGACACTTTGAGCTACACACAACCGGCCGCTACAGAGCGCTCCACTGGGGTCGCCAATGTCAACCTGGCTGGCCGAAGTATTAACCTTGAAGAAGGTACCGCTGGTATTTTCTATGGTAAATGCAGATGTGTCGGATGGATCATTAATATCCACGCCGCCACCGCTATCTACACTAAATTGCCGGGACGAGCCAGCGTTTAGCGTAGTCGATTGCAAAACACCAGCCATCCCCGTGCCCGTAACGTTAAAGCTGCCTGTCTGCGCGCTACCCGGTGTGCCCGACTGCAATTGCACACCCGAAGTGTTAGTCAGCAAGTTGTATGTACCTGCCGCACCTTGGTCCTGAATGACAAAATTCTGATTGCCGCTGCTGGAGCCCTGGAATGTCAGCGTGCTTGTGCCGCTAGCATTGGTACTGGAGAGCGTGCCAGCCTGCGTAGCCTGCGCCGCTTGGAAGGCATAAGGCACCGCAGTGAGTGGCAGACGTGGGTTCATTTCGCCGTCCCAGCTCGCAGTGCCTGTGCCGCCGATATTCATTGTCAACCACAGTTTTTGGCTCCAATCGATTGTCGTCGGGAAGCTAGTAACACTGCCCAAGCTTACCGATAGGTAACCGTTCTTCACCGTGACTTTGTTGGTGCTGGTACGCGTTTCGGTCCACAAGCAGTGCGTATCACTACCGCAGGAGCCCTGGCTACCGCCGGTAGAAGTAGCGGCATCGTACAGTTTGAATTCAACGTTGTAATCACCATCTGGCACGATGGCGCCAGAGTTAGTTTGCAAGCGAGCTTGGAAGTTAACAGTGTTAGCTGCGGTCGCATAGGCCAGATCTGTAGTTCGCAGGTTTACCAGCAGCAAAGAAAAAACACCGAAAAGAGCGAGTAGCACAGGGGTAAACCTGCGCACAAAGAGTACTCGCTTTTTCGGTGTTTGTTTGAGCATTTTGTTTGATTTTGTTGTTTTGTGCTAGACGGAGTTTTTGTTTAACACACCTCTATTTTCCGCCTTTCGCTTCCCTGTTTCAATAGACAACTGAGTAAATCTTGTGGCCATTGCCGGCTGTATGGAATGCTATTTTTGTATTACTTTTTGATGTATTTGCCACATCATTTGGTAGTTTTTACCCTCGTTTCGTGCCAAAACCGACATGTATACATTTATTAATTTTGACTACTTAATGTGTTGTGGCTATAACTACAAGCGGTTTGCCGTCCTAGAATCCACTTGGCAGTTATCCACAGCCAAGTACCGCGCACAGAAGCTTTAACCAAAAAACAATCCTCTCTGCCGCAGCAGAGAGGATTGTTTTGGCCGAAGCCAGCACGAAGGTGCTTAGCTTAGGCGATCTTTTCGATCTTGAGAACCGTCTGCAGCTGACGGTGGCCGTGCAGCTTGTGCACGCGCTTCTTGGCCTTGTAGCGAATAGAAGTGACCTTGTCGGCCTTGGCTTCGTTGTCGACTACGCTGGCAGTGACGCTAACGCCGCTTACTAGCGGTGTACCGACAGTGGTCTTGTCGCCATCGATGAGCATGAGAGCTTCAAACTTGAGGCTCTTTTCGGCATCTTTGAGGCGTTCAACAGTAATAGTCTCGCCTTCTGCGACAACGTACTGGTGACCACCGGTTGTAATTACTGCTTTTTTCATCATTTATTCCTTAAATTTATCTATGAACAAGTGTCCAGAAATTTAAATACCATCACATATTAACAGATGTAGCCGCCCCTGTAAAGACTTATGAATGTATGACAAAACATCAAAAGATGATACAATCGCATATCTTATGATACGTTTTGGCGAAAATATCGGCATTGTGGGCATTCCACCACTCGATGGCCATGGTAATCCTACTACACTTAGCGAAGCAACCCTCCGGCGACGCGCTGAGCAAAAGAGCGCCTTCATGGATTCTGTCCAGCGAGATTTCTACGTTGGCAAATTAGGCGTCACACGATTTCCTGGTCGAGATCCCTACCCCGCCGACGATCCAGAAGATGTGCCCTGGCGCATGGGCCTGATCCTGGCCGCTGGCCATGTCCAGCGGACCGGTCTGCAGTATTTTGGTGCGTTTGAATTAACCAAGAGTGGTCAAATCTCTCAAAGAACCACGGCGATGCTGGGTATAATAGTACTCGGCAAACCCAGAGACGAGCAGACCAAAAAACCGCTACTCTGCACACCGGGTAATCACACCGCTACCGAAATCCTAGAGTGGGACGTACAACCCCGCCTCGAAGGTAAAACAAACAATCAGGACCGATACCAAGGCCTAGGCGGAGCACTGCTACGAGCAGCCATGCCTTTCATACACCCGGCAGACGAGGTAATTGCGGATGTCATGGAGCCAAACACTGACGCCTTTACCAGCTATGAACGTTACGGCTTCACCCTAGATACTACCATTCCACCTATCGAACCCGACGAGGACAGCATTTTTGACGCTCGACAGATCCGTGTCCATATTCCGGGTATTGTGCTCCAAGAAAGATTAGCGAGAACACCTAGGCTTTGGCAAGGTTGATCGCCACCGAGTAGCCATCGACTGTCAGATCAACTGAGTACTGCTCCGGTTCGCTGTCATTCAGGCTCGTAGCCAATGTCTCGGCCTTGATGGTTTCTGCGTGCTCAGTGAGCGTCTGCAGAACCTCTTCGTCGCTCGAAACGACAGAAAGTGCTATGCGGTCGTCCACGTTGAGCCCGGCAGCCTTGCGAGCTGTCTGGATCTGGCGGACCAGCTCGCGCATCAGGCCTTCGCGTTTGAGTTCCGGGGTGATCTCAAAGTCGAGCATCGGCTCATACTTTTTGCCTTCTTCACCTTTGGTGAGCACTTCGCCAATACTCACTTCTTTGACATTCAGCTCTTCTTTGACGATCTGGCTGTAGTGCCAAGCGGTCTCCGTGCTATCAGGCAGCTTGGTCATGTACAGCTGGGCGCTTGCCAGTGGCTGGCGGACTTTGATTTTGGCAGCGGCACGCTGCGACAGCCCTTGTTCAATGCCATGGCGGATATCTGCCATTTCACGCACCACCGTTTCATCTACCACACCGGCCTTTGGCCAGTCCAGCAGGTGCACGCTCTCGCCGCCGGTGAGCTTCTGGTACAGTTCTTCGGCCAGGAACGGCGTGAATGGCGCCAAGATCATACTCAAGCGCGTCAGCACATAGTGCAGCGTCCTGTAGGCATCGTTCTTATCTTGATCGTCGGTCTGAAGATCGCCAGCATCTTGCAGCTGAGTGCCGGAGTGAGGCTTCTCGTGAGCAGCGGAGGGAGCGGTACTTTCGGTACCGTCAGCGGGAACCTCGCTTCCAGTGCCAGCAGCGTCGGCAGAGCGGACGGCTTTGTCGGCTGAACTGTCGACGTGGTGCATGGTGCTGGTTCGCCAGAAACGACGACGCGAACGGCGCACGTACCAGTTACTGGCATCATCTACAAAGGCCATTACCGGCTCCAGCGCACCCGGGATGTCATAGCCGTCCATCTTTTCGGTGATGTGGTTTTGCAGCTGGTGCAGGCGCGATACGACCCATTTGTCGAGGGGGTTCGTAAGGCCAGCAGATGGATCATCCAGTGAGCCCTTCCATTCCCAACCATCAACCGCAGCGTACATAGTAAAGAAATCGTACATGTTCCAGATCATGGCCAGCTTGCGCTGCACGTCCAATACTTCTTTATCTTGCAACGCAAAATCTTCGCCGTTTAACAATGGCGAGCTGAGGAGCAGGAACCGCAGTGCGTCGGCGCTATAGAGGTCCATCAGCTCATTCGGATCGGTGTAGTTGCCAAAACTCTTGCTCATTTTGCGGCCGTCATTGCCGGCGACCACGCCGGTAACGATCACATTCTTGAACGAATTTCTGCCAAACAGACCGATAGAAACGCTGTGTAGGTAGTAGAACCAAGCGCGAACCTGACCCACGTATTCGGCGATGAAGTCACCAGCCGGTGTGCTCTCATCGAACTTATCCGTGTTTTCGAATGGATAGTGGAACTGCGCGAATGGCATAGAACCACTTTCGAACCAACAGTCCAGTACCTTATCGATGCGCTTGTAATGCACGCCGTCCAGATCGAATTCGATGTCGTCGACCCACGGACGGTGGTAGTCGTCCAATTCTACACCAGAAAGCTCTTTGAGCTCAGCATAGCTACCCACGACTTTCACCAGCTCTTTGCCCGATGCATCGGTGCCTTTCCAAACCGGCATAGCCGTCGCCCAGAAACGGTCGCGGCTGAGATTCCAATCTGGCGCGCTCTCCACCGTCTTTTTAAAGCGACCTTCTTTGATGTGTTCCGGGAACCAAGTGATGTTTTCATTCTGCTCGAGCATCTGCTCTTTTTGGCCCTGGACGTCCATGAACCAGCTCGGGTGAGCGCGGTACATCAGCTTGGTGCCGCAGCGGTGACAGTGCGGATAGCTGTGCTTCACGTACTCGATTTTCCATACCACGCCGCGCTCATGCAGTGTTTTGGCAATTGGCTTGTTGGCCTCCCAGACGTTCATGCCCTTCCACTCACCACTTTCGTAAAAGCCATTATCGTCAATGTTATTTACAAATGGGAAGCCCATTTCTTTGCTGAGCGCATAGTCTTCTTCGCCGTAGGCCGGTGCAAGATGTACGATACCTGTTCCCTCTTCCATGCTCACGTAATCGGCGTGCCAGACTTTGTGGGCGTTTTCGCCGCGGTCTTCGAACAATGGTTCGTAGCTCTTACCCACCAGGTCTTTACCCTTCAGGCTGCCCACCAGCGTAAATGATACGGGCTGGTGCTTTTCATCTTGCAGTACCTTCTCCATCAGCTCTGTTGCTAAAATAACAACACTACCATCTTCCAGCCGTATCTCGCTGTAATCGGCATCTTTGTGCACCGCCGCAGCGGTGTTGGCAGGCAATGTCCATGGCGTAGTCGTCCAGGCCAACAGGTACTTCGGCGAGCCGTCATCCTGAACAGTAGTGAAAGATCCCTTGCTATCAGATTCTTGGCCTTGAGGCCACGTTTCACGAGCGCTTCGCTCAGAATGACGCTGGTCTGGAAGCAATTTGAACTTTACGAAGACACTTGGGTCGGTCACATCCTGGTAGCTGTTATCCATGGCCACCTCGGCCTTAGAGATCGGCGTGGCGTCACGCGTGCAGTACAGCAGCACCTTTTCACCTTCATAGATTTTGCCATCGTCATAGAGCCGCTTAAAGGCCCACCAGACACTTTCCATGAAATCTTTGTCCATGGTTTTGTAAGCGCCGCGGAAGTCTACCCAGCGGCCAATCCGGTCGATGGTGTTTTCCCACAAATCACCCGTAGCCACCATGTTGTCGCGGCAAGTAGTAATGTATTCTTCCAGGCTTATCTTCGTACCGATGTCGCGCTTATCAACAATGCCGAGTTTCTTTTCGGTAAAGACTTCCGCTGGCAAGCCGTGACAATCCCAGCCCCAGACGCGCTCGACGCGCTTGCCCTTCATAGCTTGGTAGCGCGGCACAGCGTCTTTCACGACAGAACTCAGTAGCGTACCGTGGTGTGGCACACCGGTGATGAACGGCGGTCCATCGTAAAACACGTAGGCGTTATCGGCCGGACGTTGCTCCACGGATTTCTCGAACGTCTTGTTCTTTTTCCATTGCTGCACCAGGTCTTTCTCGTACTCTAGTGCCTTGCGGCGGTTGTTTGCGGTGAATTTCATGCCGTTACGTCTCCTGTAGTGGCCTTACGTCTTTTGTTCTGTCCAATATTATGGTTGGGATTCCATCGTCAAATGTACGCTCACTGCCCTTTCTAAGCTCATAGCCCCAACGATCATAGAGCTTCTTCCCGGCTACGTTACCTTGGGTCATATAGAGCATCATGGGCAAATTTGGATCTCGCATAGCCCAGCCCATATAGCCCAACATCAACGAAGAAGCGACACCCCGCCGTTGCCAACTCGGATCTACAAACATCCGAATCAGCTCTTGCTCGTCAGGGTGCTCGGCAGGACGTTTTTCGGCATGCAGCGTACCAACGACAACTTCACCGATCTTGGCAACTAGATACAGCAGCCGCTCTGGCTCACTCTGCGTTTCGCATATCCTATGCTCGCACGCTTCTACTTGCTCACGACTATTGATGTGGCACCGGATCTGTTCCGCCCACTCCCCATCAAGGCCTTCGACGTATGAATGATAGCCTGCACGGCCATCAGCAACCAGTGCGTTGATAGCGACAGCATTAGCAGGCGTTGCGTCTGAAACAACTACCGCGATATCTCTTTCTGCAATTTCTAGCATATAAAAACCTCTGTTAGACACCGGAGCCCTTGCGGGCGGTACCATCCGGTTTCTAACAGAGGCTTCTCTATCTCTATTAGCACTTCATTACAGGCTATAACGGGCTTCCCGTCGGGTTTTACTGAGGTGGATATTATAATGTTATTATAATCCCTTGGCCTGTTCTTCCCGATGCATTCGCGGTTGATAGCCGCTCATGTGGTGTTGTAACCACAACGCATTTCCCTTCTATGATACCAGGGGTGCAAGCAAAGAACAATAAGCAATCAACAACCATGACCTTCCGGTCGTGGTATGGTTGGAACTCCGCGTTCACAGACTTTGTCTGTAAACCTGGCGCGCTACCACACACTTGGTCTAAATCCACGACCTTACGGTCATGGATTTGGCGCGAAGTATAAACCACTCTGACTTGCCGACTCTAGCCTGACGTGTGCCGCAAGCAGATTCATGTGCCATGCTTATTGCCTGCTGTTTATTGATAGCTCAGCGTATAGCCAACCACCTCATCCATCAGAGGCAAATTGCTACCTTCCCAGTGTTTCACATAGCCGCCATCATCGCCGACCACCAAGATGGCGGGTTGCGACATCAGGTCGTACAAGCTAGCGGTTGCCGCGCCATCGCGACTATCATAATCGAGTACCTGCAAGTGGCGCTCATCGACGTTGTGCTGGGTTTGCAGATCGTGCACGAACTCTTCCACTGCCCGTGCAAACTCGCTATTCGGCCGGTAAAGCACAACCACCTTCATAAGCACTTCTAGTGTAGCGCACTTACGTAATCGTTTCCATATAGACCTTATGCTTATTTAAGCTTCTGGGAATATATTCAACCCTGCATCCAAAAACCTTTGTCATCCCGGGCTAGACCCGGGATCTACAGCCATCATTCTTGTAGATTCCGGCTCGGGGGCCGGAACGACACGGGCACGATTAAGTATCCTTGAGCTGATAAAAAATAGACCCTGCTGACGCAGGGTCTATTTAGTGAGCCGCCTAGTGTCTATGAGCAGCCAGTGGTCGAACCACAGCCGGAGCAGACGTAGCCGTAGCCCTGGGCATACAGCCCAGGTCCAGGGCGCAAAAGCTCATCTGCTACTAGCTACATCCTGTGGTAGAGCCACATGATGAGCAGACATAACAACTGCCGGAGCGCTGGGTCTGGTTGCCACAGTTGTAGCACAACGGTGCTGCTGGGTCTTGCACGGGCGACTTCTTTTCGCCGGTGACTACAGGCGCAGCTACAGCCTGTGGCTGTGGAGCTGGAGCAACCGGTTCCTCGGCGACGACCGCCGTGACGGCGACAGGTTCAGTCACCTCTAGCAGGCTCGTCTGAGCCTCTGGCATGTCCTCGAAGCTGGCCAGGCCAAGTTCCAGGCGGTCGTCAAAGCTCAGGTAGTCCAGAGCCAGACGGCGCACGATGTAGTCCGTGATGGAGCTAGCGGTGCGGATATCGGGGTCATCGGTGATGCCCGATGGCGCAAACGAAGTACCACGCAGCGTGCGGACATAGCTCTTCAGCGGCACACCGTACTGCAAGCCATGGCTGACGCTGATAGCAAACGAGTCCATCAGACCGCTCAGTGTGCTTCCCTGTTTGCTGACGTAGATGAACAGTTCGCCTGGTGTGCCATCCTCGTACTCACCGACTGTAAAGTAACCTTCCAGATCAGCAATTTCAAATTTGTAGGTCTTGCCGCTGCGGGTCTTTGGCAGCTTGCGGCGCACGGCGCCCTTTACCACGATGCGACCATCGAGGGATGCATCGGCGGCTGGGGCAGCGGCAACAACCGCAGTGGCAACCGGGGCAGCCGCAGCAGCGCCAGCGGCGGCAGCTTGTGCGGCATGCGCTTCTTCGGGTGTTTCTTTCTTATCGCCATCTTTCTTGGCCATGCTGAGTGGCTGTGCCACCTTACAGTTGTCGCGGTAGATAGCAACGGCCTTTAGGCCCAGCTTCCACGAATCGAGGTGAATCTGCTCGATGTCTTCGATGGTAGCGTCTTCGGGCATGTTCACTGTCTTGCTGATAGCACCAGACAGGAACGGCTGCACGGCAGACATCATCTTGACGTGGCCCAGGTAGTGAATGGCGTTGTCACCCATGGAACAAGCGAAGACCGGTTCGTGTGCCCTCTGTAAGTGTGGTGCACCCAGAATGGTCTTTTCGGTGTCGATGTAAGCCACGATGTCGTTGACTTGCTCTGGAGTGTAGCCCAGGGCCTTCAGGGCGCGTGGCACCGTCTGGTTGACGATGCTCATGGTGCCGCCACCGACGAGCTTCTTCACCTTAACCAAGCCGAGGTCCGGCTCGATGCCAGTCGTGTCGCAGTCCATCATCAGGCCGATGGTGCCGGTTGGAGCCAGTACGGAAGCCTGCGAGTTGCGTACGCCGTACAGCTCGGCGAGTTCGTTCGCTTCGTCCCAAGCCTGCGTTGCAGCGCTCAGCAGGTCTTCGGCGACCAAGCTGGCGTCGATGTGGTCAACAGCCTCGCGGTGCATCTGCAGCACGTGCAGCATACCATCGCGGTCTTTGTGGAAGCCAGCGAACGGACCAACCTTGCGGGCAATCTTAGCACTCGTAGCGTAGCTGTGGCCAGTAAGCAGTGCGGTGATAGCAGCCGCCTGTGCACGGCCTTCGTCGCTGTCGTAGGGCAAGCCCTGAGCCATCAGCAGTGCGCCCAGGTTGGCATAGCCAATACCGAGCTCGCGGTAAGCCTTGGCGTTCTTGGTGATGCGTGGGGTTGGGTACTCGCTGTAGCCGACCAGGATTTCCTGGCTGGTGAATATCAGCTCTACCGTGTGTTTAAACGCTTCGATGTCAAAACTGAAGTCGTCATTCAAGTACTTGAGCAGGTTGATGCTGGCCAAGTTACAAGCCGAGTTGTCGAGGTGCATGTACTCGCTGCAAGGGTTCGAGCCATTGATGCGGCCAGCCACCGGTGTGGTGTGCCACTTGTTGATGGTTGTGTCGAATTGCAAACCTGGGTCGGCACATTTCCAAGCCGCTTCGGCGATCTGACGCCAGACGGTGCGAGCCTTTATCCTACGGACAGACTCACCAGTGGTAACAGCGCGCAGGTCCCAGTCTTCGTCGTTCTCGACAGCTTTCATGAAGTCGTCAGTCACACGGACTGAGTTGTTGGCATTCTGGTACTGCACACTAAAGATATCCTTACCATCCAAGCTCATGTCGAAACCAGCAGCCTGCAGTACGCGGGCCTTGTCCTCTTCGATAGACTTACACCAGATGAATTCCTCAACATCCGGGTGATCGACGTTCATGATGACCATCTTGGCAGCGCGACGGGTCTTGCCACCACTCTTAATAGCGCCGGCGCTGGCATCAGCACCACGCATGAAGCTAAGCGGGCCGCTAGCCGTGCCAGCACTCTTACCGAGCTTTTCAACGCTAGAGCGGATAGAGCTCACGTTTACACCCGAACCCGAACCACCCTTAAAGATCATGCCTTCGTCGACATACCACTGCAGAATGTCGGTCATGGTGTCTTCGACGCCCAAGATAAAGCAGGCACTGGCCTGCTGGGCGCGTTCTGGAGCGCCAATGTTGAACCACACCGGACTGTTAAAAGCAGCGCGCTGGGTTGCCAGCACGTATTTAAGCTCCTCGCGGAACGTCTCGGCCTCGGTGTTGCTTTCGAAGTAACCCTCTTGCTGACCCTGGCGCACTACAGTGTCAACCACGCGGTCGATGAGGTCTTTGAGTGATGTTTCGCGCTCAGTAGTACCCGGCGTACCAGTGAAGTACTTCTGTGCCACGATGTTCAGTGCATTAAACGACCAGCCTTCTGGAATCTCAACGCCTTTCTGTTCGAACACTGCCTCACCCGTAAACGGGTTCTTGAGCAGCGAGTCGCGCTTGACCCACTTGAGGCCGTCGTAGCCTTTCGTCTTTGGCTGCGTAAAGAACCTACGCACCGAACTGTTAGTTGCCTGTCCCATGTTGTTACCCTCCTAGGTTGCCACCCCTGACAACCCGTCTTATTTTGATATGTTTTTGTTAGAGTCACCCCTAACCTGTTTGCCCACACATTTGGCTTACCAGGCTAAAGCAAGCTCTCCATGGACCTTAAGCTATCGCTTGAAGATTCAGGGAGAGCCGACTAGTTGCCTTCGTCGCCTCTGTTTATTTTTGTTTCTAGGCAGTGACCGTATCGGTCGTTTTGCGTTCGCGTATCTGCGAAAGTTCGCGCTCGAAGCTCGCGATGTCCTTAAACCGCCGGTAGACGCTGGCGAAGCGCACATAGGCTACTTCGCTAAGCTCCGGCAGACGCTCCATCACCAGCTCACCTATCTTGCCCGAAGGCACTTCGGTCTCCGCACAGTTGTAGAGCTGCTGCTCCACGCTGTTCACGAGATGGTCGAGCTGCACGCTCGTTACCGGCGTCTTCTCACACGCTCGGTACAATCCCGCCAGGAGCTTGCTGCGGTTGTAGAGCTGCCGTGTGCCATCGTTCTTTACCACGATAAGCTGCGGCCGCTCTACACGCTCATAGGTAGTGAAGCGATACTCGCACACCACGCACGCACGGCGGCGGCGAACTGCTTGGCCAGCGTCCACATCTCGGCTTTCTATGACTTTGGTGTCGTCGCTGCTACATTGGCCACATTTCATGGTGCCTCCTTATTTTGCTGGGGGCAACGCCTGCTTGGCACATTTCGGGCGGAAAACTGCGCGTCTCTCTCCGTCGTACCTCTGGTACGCCTCCGCTCGACGCTCGTCTTCCATCCCAAACTGCATTCAAGCAGTCGCCGCCCAACCTTTTACCCTTAATGTGCGGCTAGGTGTTGTGTCTGGAGTCTGTTTTTTTGAGTCTCCGAGCTACTACATATAGCGTTCTACTGGTTAATAATACCCCCATGCATAGCGGATGCACAAGCATATTATCGGTGTATTATTTAGTACGAGTGCGATGACTTCACCCCTGTTATATATCTGGAAATTAGCAATTGGCTAATGACAAATGTTGATGCATCACCGAATAGCGAAGGGTGATTTTGAGCCCCATAGCTATTAGGCAATGGGTAATGCATTGCAATTCGCTATTTGTACTTGGCCAATTCAAAACCCCACTTATCTGCTGGCTTTGTCGTCGCCGGTGTCTTTGCCTTCGGTGGATTCTTCTTTGCGCGCAGCGCGCTTGGTAAGACGGCGCAGGAACGAGGGGCGCTCCAGTTCATCTTCGTCATGGTGCGATACTACCGGCTCGGCGAGCTTTTCTTCGGGCATGTCTTCTTCAGGAATAGACCAGATGTTAGGCATAGGCTCATCATTATGGAAATCGGTAGCAGCAGCTTCGACATGCTCCTTCAGTTCCATATCTATATTTTCCATGTCTTGATCGCTGGCGGTGACCGCAGCCGGTGCGATAGCAGATGGCTCGGAAGCGATTTCGGCGTCGACGTTAGCAGCCTGGCGCTTAGCAAAGTAGGAAGCATCGAAGCCGGTAGCGACCACAGTAATGATAATCTCACCCTCCAGGTCAGGGCTGATAGTAGCACCAAAGATAATGTTGGCATCGGGGTCAGCCGCAGTGGTAATAGCTTCGGCAGCCGAGTTAATCTCGTGCATGCTCAGATCATTGCCACCGATAACATTGAAGAGAATGCCGCGAGCACCGTCGATACTCACCTCGAGCAGCGGACTGTCAATAGCCTGCTGGGCTGCCTGGACGGCGCGGTTTTCGCCGCTAGCGCGACCAATTCCCATCAGGGCACTGCCGGCATTGCTCATCACGGCCTTTACGTCAGCGAAGTCGAGGTTAATAAGTCCGTGGACGGTAATAAGGTCCGAAATGCCCTGCACGCCCTGGCGCAATACATCGTCAGCCACCTTGAAGGCTTCCATAAGCGGTGTCTGGCGGTCGATAGTCTGCAGCAGGCGGTCATTAGGAATGATGATGAGCGTATCCACTGAGCTACGCAGGTTGTCGATGGCGTCTTCGGCGTTGCGGCGACGCTTCTCGCCTTCAAAAGCGAATGGTTTTGTTGCGAAACCTACAACGAGTATGTCGAGCTCCTTGGCAATCCTAGCAACCACATGGCCAGCACCACTGCCAGTGCCACCACCAGCACCCAGCGTTACGAATACCATGTCGGCGCCTTCGAGCGCCTGGCGGATTTCGTCGGCCGATTCTTCGGCAGCTTTTTCACCAACACCTGGGTCGGCGCCGGCACCAAGGCCACGGGTCGTATCACGGCCGATGTGGATCTTGACGCTGGCCTTGGAATTCTGCAAAGCTTGAGCATCAGTGTTCACCGCCACGAATTCGACGCCTTCGATGCCGGCGTCGACCATGCGGTTGATGGCGGCGCCACCAGCCCCACCTACGCCCACAACCTTAATACGTGCGAACGTCTCGATAGCCGGATCAACTGCTTGTGCCATGTGCCTATTTCCCCTTTAACTCGACTTAATACAAGTAGTATACCGGCTGTGCCTAATCTGTTCAAGCACCCCCGGATACATTTGTTGTATACACCTCTGCCGCCCGAACAATACATGCCGCTCCACGATTTTCCCAGCTCCTACCACCCAAAATCCCTGAGTACTATTCCGGTTCATTTCGACAGAAAAAGGGGCTGGCGACTACCGAGGCTCCAGTCCACCCCCCAGCAAACAAAGAACAAACAACAATAAGCAATAAACAGGGCTTCAGTTCACTATCACCGATATGCAGCCGTAGGCCCGGCCATTCGGAATGACCCCGGCGTGGTGTTGTAAAGCTACAACGATCCAGACGACTAGTCGTGACGATTCGACTTGTCTAAAGCCCTATCCAAGGGCGAGTTGTCGAATCGGTTGTACTGTTTGACAACAACCACCCGAGTGTCATGGAGTCTGGCCGGGCTAGTTCACCTCCACCGACTTCCCTCTGAGGCCCGGCCATTCGGAGTCACCCTGGCTCGATCTGTTAGTCAAACGCACAATGCCCCGACCGCTAAGGTCGGGACGACGAAACTTGTTTGAGGAGCTATGGCGACGAGTTGTTTCGGCGGTTGTGCTGTTTGACAACAGTCGACCAAGGGGACGGAGTTTGGCCGGGTGGTTTTGGTTACTTTTGCCATACAAAAGTAACGTATCACCAGACAGAGAACACCAGGTCGGTGAGACAGGTGGTGGTTCGGGCGATACCAAAAACAGGGAAGATCTCTCCGCTTTGGTCGAGATGACGAGAGGAGAGAGCTAGTGAGTGGTGAGATGGTGACGCACGTCGGAGATTCCTGGATTCCAGAGGAAAGCCTGTGCTGAACGGTCCGGTGGATGATCGGTGCGTGGTTTAGGGATGAGATGACAAATACAGTTAAATTACCCCTTAAAACGGCCGAGGAAACGGCCGAAAGCGGCGGGCATGCTGCCGCCCATCAGCTGATGGCCACCAGATTGCTCAGCAACATAGGGCGTCAAAAGAATATCAAGCAACATCAGGCCAGCCGCCGTCGCAAAAGCAGGCTTATCCACCGTGTCTACGAGCCCTGCCAGGCCACGAACTTTGCCGATGCGAGCCGGCAGCTGCAGCTTATCACGCGTAAACTCCGCCAATCCTGGCAACGCAGCGCTACCACCGACGATCACAACGCCGCCCGGTAACTTACGCGCCCGGTGTATCCGCTGCAATTCTTTCTCGACAAATTCCAGCAGCTCTTCCACGCGAGCTTCCACTATCATATTCACCATGCCACCAGAGAAATTGTGCGCCACATCGTCTACCACCACTCGTAGCGGCTTGTCGCTATCATCACCTAATCGTGCGTGTTTGACCTTCACGGCTTCAGCCACTTCCAGATCGGTCTTGAGGCCAATCGCCAAATCGTTAGTGATGTGTGTGCCGCCCATAGGTATCACCGCCACGTGCTGGATCTCACCATCTTCGATCACGCTGAGGTTAGTTGTACCAGCACCGATGTCGAGCACGCACGTACCAGCTTCTTTCTGTTTGCGATCGAGTGATGCTTCGGCAGCTGCCAAGGCCGAAACCGTGTGGTGCTGCGGCCGCACCTGGGCTTTTTCTAATGATAAATCGAGATTTCGCAGGTTTGGCGATGCAGCCGTCACGATGTGACAATCCACTTCCAAACGCACACCATGCATGCCCACAGGGTCTTTGAGGTTGTCCTGGCCATCAAGCCGGTAATTTTTGGCAAACACTTGGACGATTTCGCGGTTCGGTGGCAGTTTGACGATGGTAGCCGCCTCTTCCACTCGCTCGCGGTCTTCGACACTAATTTCGCGGTCCGGGCTGCTAATGGCGATCACGCCACGACTGTTCAGACCCGCCACATGTGCACCATTCACGTTCACGGTAGCTTGGTGAATCTGCACGCCACTGATACGCTCGGCCTCGGTGATCGCCTGGATGATCGCCTCAGCAGCATCATCAATGTGCATCACCACACCTTTTCGCATACCCTGGTTCGGAGCCGAGCCATGACCAATAACCGAGATGAGACTCGGGTCGGAGGCATCGCGCGTCCCTACGACACAACGGACAGTAGAGGTACCGATATCAAGGCCGACATAGGTTGGAGCGGCGGATCCTTCGCGCATACCTCAGAGTATACCGCTTATTCTTCACCTTACGCAACAGTAGTATAGTTAAGCTTCCGGCTCAGCCCGTTCTGGTGGACGTTGTCTAAACTGTTCCATCTGCGCCCGATACTCGTCCAACAGACCCAAACCAACAACCGCTCGGCGCTCATCTACATGCGCTTCATCTTCGATAGGCCGCGGGCCGAATTCATCCCCGCTGCCCATGAATTGTGTACCATACAGCTGCGGTCGGCCCGTGTTTACCCGCACCCGATCCTCCAAATAAGCCAGGTTGGAGGCTCGATATTCATCTGCGGGCAACTGCCGAATGGCGATTAAACAGCTTTCTTGGAATGCCACATCGGCATCAGCATGCTGCGCCAGCAGCCAAGCATCTTGCGCCGCTTCGAAGCCTACTTGTGATATTCGGGGCCAGCCGATTTCACCAATAATTTGTTTGAGTCGTGCTGTGTTGTGCTCATCCACACTTGCGTCCCACTCACCCGTTTCCGTCGATTCGTTGCGCATCTCTTGGTCGATACGCGCCATTTCTATAAGTTCGGCACGGGTCGCATCGTAATCGGCCTGTCGCTTCATATCGCTCAGTATAGCAAGCTATACCTGCGTAAGAATTTCGTGGCCGTCTTTGGTCACCAGAATAGTGTGCTCAAACTGCGCACTGCGCGAGCCGTCTTGCGTCAGCAAGGTCCAGCCGTCGTGCGCCTGAAAAATACGTGGGCTGCCAAGCGTAGTGATGGGTTCGATGGCGATGGTCATACCGGCTTTTAGTGTTGGGCCAGTACCCTTGGTGCCGTAATTGGGGATTTCGGGGTCTTCGTGCAGCTCGTGGCCCACGCCGTGCCCTACCAGCTCACGCACAATGCCCAGGTCGTAACTTTGCAACACCGCCTGCACGGCGGCAGAAATGTCACCCACACGCGCACCTTCGCGCACCACATCTATGCCGGCGTACAGAGCACGCTCGGTGCCCTCCAGCAGGCGCTTGCCCGCCTTGTCGGCTTTATCAACCCCGCCAATGCATAGCGATATGCCGCTATCGGTCACCATGCCCTTGTACGTCACGCCAAAGTCGAAGTTTACGATGTCGCCATCCTGGAATGGACGGTCGTTCGGGATACTGTGCTGGACTTCGTTGTTGGTGGATATGCAGATGATGTCCGGATAGCCCTCGAACCCTTTGAATGTTGGCTGGCCACCAAGCTTTTCCAGTTCCTGCGCCGCCAAAGCTGAGACGTCTTTGGGCGTCATCCCGGCTTTTACTTCGTGCTTTATCAGCTGAAGCACCGTGGCGAGCATCCGCCCGCTTTCGCGCATAGCTTGTAATTGAGTATCCGTCTTGGGCTGCATATATGTTAGATTATACGTTATTTTTACAGCGATTAGATACCAATGCCAAGCGCTTTTGAGATGCGCTCATGTACCTGTGCCGGCGAGCCATCGGCATCCACCGGAATCACCTTAATGCCATTTTGTTGCATGTATGCCAGCAGCGGGTGGGTAACAGCCTCATAATCGTTGTGGCGCTGCGAAATGGCTGTATCGTTGTCGTCCAACCGACCACGCTTCTGCAGACGCTCGCGTACCAATTCTGCGCTAACTTCCAAGTTTACAACTACCGGTAGATCCAACCGGCCAGCTTCTACTTGCATCAGCAGCCAATCAACCTGTGGCTTGGTGCGTGGAAAACCATCAAGAATAAATTGCTCTTTGGTGTCGATGAACTCCAGCACACGGTCTACGACGCGGATGACCTCGCCGTCACTCAGCAATTTGCCCTCAAGCATTTCGCGGCGGCGATGACCTGTAAACAGCACCCGGAAAACCTCGCCGGTAGAGATGTACGCATAGCCGTACTCATCGGCCAATTGATGACCCTGAATGCTTTTTCCCGCGCCGGCGGCGCCCATGAGTAGAATCACGCTAAACCTCCGTTCACAAATTCGTTTATTGTTTTTTGTTTATTGTTTAAAACGGCTGCGAAGAACAATGAGCAATAAACAATAAACAGGGACCACACTATGCTCACGCCAGCCGTTCCTTGACCAGACGGGCAACAACACTCCCATCGGCACTGTTCCCTACTTGGGCTTTTACGGCCGCGATGACTTTACCCATAGCTTGCATACCTTCGGCGCCCTGCTCTTTTATGGCGGCGTCAATGATTTCGGCAAGTTCGGCTTCGCTCAGCTGTGTTGGCAGATACGTTTCGATAATTGCCTTTTCGGCCAGTTCTTTGTCGGCGCGCTCCTGCGAACCACCCTGCACGTACAGATCGGCACTTTCCTGGCGCTTCTTCACTTCTTTGGCAAACAGCGTGAGGATTTCGTCATCAGCAATGCCACCGGTGTCGCGCTTTTTGGCAGCCACATCAGCGTACAGAATAACGGTCTTGAGTCCGCGGAGCGTTTCTACGCGCAGCGAGTCACCAGCCAGCATCGCCGCCTTCACATCGTCATCAAGTTGCTGCCGTAGACCCATCTTAGTTCACCTCCACAGGCACAATCGCGGGCACAAAAAATGCGTACGCAAGTGCAGTTTGGGATGATGTGCGATATTTGGAGCGATCAGCGACAAATATATGCCGAACCCGACTCATTCCATAATCTAATAGCTTAAGAATGAGCCGGCGTGAAGCTATAAGCCCGCAAATGAGCCGTACTAAAGGTACGGTAAATGCGGACTGGAGATATTCGCCCGAAATGCGCCAAGCACGCATTTTCTAGCGTTGGCCCAGTTTGATTTTTCGAAGCTTCAGAGCCTTACGCTGCGTGCGGATAATAGCTTTCGCACGACGTTCACGCTTGCTGATAGACTTTTCGAAATACTGTCCTTGTTTTACAGCGATAACTAGACCGGACTGCTGCACGCGGCGGTTAAAGCGACGTACCAGGTTTTCGGTTGATTCTTTGCTGTCTTTGCGGGTTACTTCAATCATATCGAGGACAATTATAGCGTAACAGAGGCGCTTAAGCAACCACTATCTCTACGTTTCTACAGTACAGGCCCTCGGTCGCTCACCGGAAAGGTAGCGGCCCCAAAACCAACTCTCGGTCGCCGACCAGAGGAGATGCCAAGCCCAACTCTACCACGGGCTATGTAGCCGCGTTCACGGGCTCCCGGTCTGCAGAACCGGAAAAGTAGCTAGGCCAGGCGAAGCCTGGCCGTAGCGTAGAAAAACCCTTTAGGGTTTGTCTTCAGACCATGAGGAGTGTAGCTCAGGCAATTTGCCTGAGCGAGCCTGCAGTCTCGCCGGGAGGCGAAGTGCACCCCGCCCCCCCCTCGCGTTCCGCGGAGCTGCAAGCAATGCCCGCGCCGAAGGCGCAGGCATTGCCCCGCATCGTTACAAGGGGAACCTCCGTAGGGGTTCCCCTACGCTTACGCCCGCTGACGCGGGCTTGCTACCTCCTCCGGTCGGCGACCGAGAGTTGGCGTGCGACCTACAAGAAATAGTGCAGTGTGAGATGGAAAGCGAGTAGCAGAACGGAGCCGTACTAGAAGTACGCTGGAGCGAGGAGCGGAGGCTTTCGCCCGCGATGTGCCGTTTTTAGAAAGCCGCTCTAGGCGACGTGGCGTTTTTGGGTAGTGCGCTGACTCTTCAGCACAATGCTCTGCAGTTCTTTAAAGATCACAAACTGCTTGTTGGTGTGATAAATCTTGGTGTTGCCCTGCTTTTCGCTGATAAGGAAGCCAGCCTTTTCGAGCCGCTTTAGCTCGCGCTGAATATTACCGGCATCTTCCTTGATAAGTTTGGCCAAGCCGCGGACATGCGTCTTGAAATCAGGGTATTTTGCATAGATAACGATGATCTTGCGTCGCACTCGAGAAGTTATAAATACGTCTAACATTATTATTCCCTGATTAAACCACTTAAGCCTTATTGTCTTTCCAACAACGTACAACGGGTAGTATAGCCACCCGGTAGGTTGTTTTCAAGCCCAAATCAACGATATTTGACTATAAATTATGAAATTTTTGCGTTTCTACCTCAAAATTACAGCGTTATCTGTTGCCAAGATTTAATAATTACCCTTGGGGCTCTAGACCCCAGCCAGCAAACCCTATACCCTTAGAATCATGTACTACTACGAGGTGTTGGTGGGGGCGATGGCCTACCATGGGAGCGAGGCGCTTACCTACAGCGCAAGCAAACAGCTACAGCCCGGGGCTGTGGTCCGTGTAAGCCTGCGTGAACGCAGCACACTCGGGCTAGTGCTGCGCACAGTCGTCAAGCCTAGCTTTGATGTAAAGCCACTCGGCGCCATAGCACCGTTCCCGCCCCTACCAGCTCAGAACCTACAGTTGCTAGCCTGGCTGCGCGCTTATTACCCGGCACCACTTGGTGCGGTGGTGCGACAATTTGTGCCACCTACAGAACTATTTCCGAAGCCATCTGAGGTACTGGCGCCAACCCCACACAAACCTGCCAGCCTGCCGCAGCTTAGCCCCGACCAAGAACGCGCGCTAGCGACCATCCAGGGCCCAGGCACGTTCCTGCTGCACGGCATCACCGGCAGCGGCAAATCACGCGTCTATGTGGAGCTGGCCGCCCGAGCCATTGCCGACGGCAAATCGGCCCTGGTACTCACGCCCGAGATCGGCCTCACGGCCCAGCTCACCGCCACCTTCCACAAAACGTTCGGGCATGATGTGGTGTACGTGCTGCATTCGCAGCTCACTGCCGCCCAGCGCCGCAACATCTGGTACGAACTGCTGGCACGCACCACACCGGCCATTGTCATCGGCCCGCGCTCAGCGCTGTTTTCGCCCCTGCGTAACCTCGGCCTAGTAGTGCTCGACGAGTCGCACGACAACGCCTACAAAAATGAATCAGCCCCGCATTATCAGGCCGGCCGCGTGGCTGCCAAACTAGCCCAGCTACATGACGCCACCATGGTGCTCGGTTCGGCAACGCCGGCTATCGAGGATTATTACCTGGCGCAGGCTAAAGATCGCCCCATCATCGAGATGAACGAACTCGCTATGGGTACTGATATCCGCATGACGAACGTTGAAGTATCAGGGAAAGCAGCGGCCCAACCGGTAGTCGACACTCGTGATTCGACATCTGATACTCCCGTGCGCACCATCGAGATAGTCGACATGCGCAAACACGAATTGTTTAGCCGCAGCCCGCTGCTCAGCAATGCGCTCATTGCCCGCATTGCCACTGCGCTAGAAAACGGCGAGCAATCACTGTTGTACCTAAACCGTCGCGGCACCGCTAACATAGTGCTTTGTAACGCCTGCGGCTGGCAATCGCTCTGCCCCAACTGCGACTTAACGCTCACCTACCACGGCGACGAACACGTGCTGCGCTGCCACGTGTGCGGCTTTAGCAGCGGACTGCCCACGAGCTGCCCGGTGTGCCAAAACACCGAGATACTATTCAAAAGCGTCGGCACCAAGGCCGTGATGGACGCGCTCAAAAAGCTCTTCCCAGCCGCCCGCTTGCAGCGGTTCGATACGGACGCCAAAAAGGCTGAGCGGCTCGAACAGCACATTGATGCGTTGCAGACAGGCAGCGCAGATATCATCGTGGGCACGCAAATGATTGGCAAAGGCCTGGACCTGCCCAAGCTATCGGTCGTCGGCATCGTGAACGCCGACAGCAGCCTGCTCATCCCCGATTACACCGCCGCCGAGCAAACCTACCAGCTCATCAGCCAGGTGGTAGGCCGTGTGGGACGCGGCCACCGGGCCGGCACTGTGGTCGTGCAAACATATGACCCAAAAAATACTACTCTGGATGCCGCACTCCACCGGAAGTGGCAGCATTTTTACGATGCCGAACTCGCCGAGCGTCGCAGCTATCACTTCCCGCCGTTCACCTATCTGCTCAAACTGCGCGTGCTCCGTGCTACCAGCAAATCGGCCGAGAAAGCCGCCAGCGCGCTGGCGGCAAAGCTGGAGCAAGCTTTCCCTACCGCTATCATCGAGGGGCCCGCTCCGTCATTCCATCCGCGTGAGCGCGGCAAATACAGCTGGCAATTGCTACTAAAGGCACCAAGTCGGCAGCTGTTGGTCGATATAATTGCGGGGTTACCGTCCGGCTGGAGTTACGACATCGACCCCACCAATTTGCTGTAAAGCTCGGCGGCGACCAAAAATCACGTTTTTATTCACGACGAACCACTGACAACTCACTACTTGTTCAGGTATACTGATGCCAGATGAAAAACACACTCATTACCCTACCCAACCCCCACCTGCGTCAGTCCTCCCAAAAGGTTGGCTACATAGACGAAAACGTGCAAAAGCTCATCAAGCGCATGGAAGCCATAACGCTCGACTGGGAAGCCGGCCGCGAGCACGAAGTCGGCGTAGCTCTGGCCGCAATCCAGATTGATGTGCCAATGCGCGTCGTGGTAGTACGTAGTGATTTTGACAACAAAGAAGACAAGACATTCCACACCTTCATCAACCCGGTCATTACCAAATACGAGGGCGAGCTGGTCGAAGATTTTGAGGGATGCTTGAGTGTAAAGGATCTGTACGGCAAGGTACCCCGCTACAGCAAGGTCCGTATCAAAGCGCTTGACCTTACAGGGGAAGAAGTCCGTTTTAGCGCCGAAGGGTTCCTGGCCCGCGTCTTCCAGCACGAGATCGATCACACCAACGGCAAGCTGTTTATAGACCACATCAAAGACTCTCCGCTCGCCTTCTACACATTGAACTCGGAGGGAAATTTACAACAACTTGATTACGAAAAAGACGTGCGCGATAGCACCGTCTTGTGGGGAAACTAATGGAAGCTGTCAGTGAGCCGATAGTCTTTTTCGGCACCGGCCCTGTAGCAGCAAAATCACTGCAATTGCTGGCCGAAGACTTTACTATAGAGGCAGTCGTGACCAAACCGCGAGCCGAGCATCACCATGGCAGCGTCCCCGTCTTGGAAGTTGCACAGCAACTCGGCCTACCTGTCGTGGAGGTCGTGAATAAAAAAGAAGTTACCGAGAAAGTTATCGCCGCCAAGTTTAAAAGCCGTGTGGCCGTGCTGATAGACTTTGGCATCATCGTTGAACAAAAAGCTATCGACGCCTTCCCACTCGGTATTGTAAACAGCCACTTTTCGCTGCTGCCTGAGTGGCGTGGAGCCGACCCCATCACGTTCAGTATCCTGAGCGGCCAGGCCCAGACAGGTGTCAGCCTGATGCTGCTCGTAGAAGCTATGGATGCAGGCTCCCTCCTCGCCCAAACCACCTACGATCTTGATTCCGAGACCACCAACAAGGAGCTAACCAGCAATCTTATCGCCCTTAGTGATCTAGCACTCAAAGAAGTGCTGCCGCTTTACCTCGCCGGCAGAGCCAAACCCGCCGCCCAAGAAAAGGTCACCATGGCCGCCAGCAAAGAGCCCAGCTACAGCCGCAAGCTCACCAAAGAAGATGGCATATTAGACTGGAACAAGCCCGCCGTACAGCTCGACCGCGAAATCCGCGCCTTCGCGGAATGGCCCAAGAGCCGCTGTATACTCGGCAGCCACGCCGTCATTATCACCAAAGCCCACCCAGAGGCCGGCGAAGGCACGCCTGGCACCTTGTGGCAGCAAGACAGGCACCTCGGTGTCTACTGCGCCAAAGGCGTGCTGATGATAGACGCCCTCAAACCTGCCGGCAAAGGCGAAATGACCACCGCAGCCTTTCTGAACGGCTACGGCAAAGATTTATAATTCACGCAGGCACGACCAAAGGTCGTGGTGTATGGTGCGCAAGCACCAGTAGCGGGCGCAGCCCGGCAGTACGAAAATCAATACTTGCGAACAGCGCCCTTACCCATCAGTGCAGCCCTGAAATAAATTCAGGATAAACTTCGCCAGGGATGATGAGCTCAGGGGCTGGATTGTCGGCAGAATTTACCCAAGACTTAACTAGCCAACTGTAATGGCAAGAGAACTAGAGAACCAACTGCACCCTACTGCCGGGGATAGTTGCCAGGACCGGCCGGTGGTTGTTGCTGGGGGAAGCTGGGAGGATAGCCGCCCGCACCTGTATTGTCTTGTGGTGCAGCTGGTGGCTGCTGCGGAGCCTGCTGCGGCACACCACTGCCATTCTGAGGGTCGGCTGGCGCACCTGGATATACTGGCGGTTGCTGAGGTGCCATTGGGTCGGGTTGCTGCATAGGTGCCGGTGATGGCTGCGAAGGCATTGGTGGCTGGTAACCTGCTGGGGCTGGTGTAGCCGGCTGTGTAAACTGTGGTTGCTGACCATACCCAGGCTGAGGTTGAGGTGCCTGATATGGCTGTGCCGGCGGTGTCATAGGCTGCTGTGGTTGTGGCGCGGCATAGCCAGTATAACCACTGCCCGTTGGTTGCGCAGAATATGGATTGGCAGGCGGCATAGCCTGCTGCGCAGGCATCGGTGCCTGCGGAGGCTGCGACGTGCTGGCCGCCAGCAGCTGTGGCGCCATCTGCTTTATCTCGGCTTTCAGAGCCTCAAATACATCATTAACGACCTGCTTGTAATTCGGCAGGTTGGCTTCGAGCCATTGCAGTGCCTGAGCCTGATCGGCACTATTGCCTTCATCATCTATAAATTTCTCGAACTCTTCGAGCTGTTCGTTGGACATTTGGTTGGCGAGGTTAGTGCCCACACGCAGCTCCAATGTTTCGTAGATGTGCTGGAGCATCGCCCGTTTCTGGTCTTCGGGCAAGCTACCAAGGCCAAGTTCATCGAGTAAAGTATTATCGAGTTTCAACATACTTACATTGTATCAGATTACTTTCGACAGATGAGCCTTCATTTGCAGACCGGAGGAGGTAGCAAGATCCCAGGCAATACTCAAGTCCCACCATAGAAACAACGTTGGGAGCAGAGACGGAAAAGTAGCAGGTCGGGCGCAGCCCGGCCGTCGCGTAGAAAAACCCGCAGGGTTTGTCTTCAAACCATAGAGCACCCCGCCGAAGGCGAATGCAGCCCTTTCTCCGCCTTCGGCGGGGCTGCCTTATCGTCTAAAGGGGAACCTCCGCAGAGGTTCCCCTAAGCTTACGCCCGCTGAAGCGGGCTCGCTACCACCTCCGTACTGCGCCCGAAGGCCTATCTACAGCGTCCGTTCGACGGTTTCGCGCGTGTAGAACTCTACGCGGTCACCAATTTCGAGCAGCAAGCGGTTATTAGTCTTTAGGCTGATGCCGCCGAGTTCGCTAGTCGCCAGGTCTTTGGCATCGTTCGGGCCACGCTTGAGGCCGGTCAGCTCGGCATCACCGATCTGCTCTTTGCCGCGGAAGATACGGGCGAAGGCTGGAACCTTGAGCGTACCGCTCTTAACTTCACCACCAGCAATGATCTCGCTCTTGGTGGTCTTGAATACACCCTTCACCTCTAGCTCGCCCATCTCTTTTTCGATAATTTCGTCGGCTAAAAGCCCACTCAACTCGGTCTTAACGTCATCAATTAACTCATATATGACGTTATAGAGGCGAATCGAAACTTGATCACGGCTGGCCAAGCGGCGGATGTTCGGCGCCACCGTGGTGTTGAATCCGTAGATGATAGCTCCGGCACTGTGCGCCAGGTGAATGTCGTTCTCGTTCAGTGCGCCAGCACTAGAGCTCACTACACGCACGGCCACTTCGTCGGTCTCGACGCTCTTCAGGCTGTCAGCCACAGAGGCGATAGACCCCTGCACATCGGCTTTGATGATAATAGGCAGCTCTTGCAGCTTGTCGGACCGGCTGATGATACGCAGCAGCTCGCTCCCACTCATATCACTGCGGCCACCACTGCTTGCCCGCTCGGCAGCGACGTTCTCTGCTTGGGCGCGCGCCAGCTTCTCGTTTGCTACAACCTCGAACGGATCACCGAACTCGGGTAATGTTTTGAAGCCACTGATAACAACAGGGGTTGATGGCCCAGCAGATTTGATGGCTTTGCCATCGGTAGAATCCAGATTACGCACCTTGGCGTAGGTACCACCACTCACCACAAAGTCACCGACCTTCAGCGTGCCTTCTTCGATGAGAGCGTGAGCGATCGGCCCGCGGCCGGTTTCCACGTGCGCCTCGATGATAAGCCCGCGAGCTGGCACCGTAGCGTCAGCCTTGAGTTCTTCCACATCAGCCACGAGCAGCAGCATATCAAGCAGCGCCGGTACACCTTGCTTGGTCTTGGCGCTCACCGGCAATGCCACGATATCACCACCCCACTCCTCGACGAGCAGATTCTGCTCAGCCAGCTGTTGCTTTACCAGCGCTTCGTTAGCACCTTCTTTGTCGATCTTGTTGATAGCCACCACGATGCGCGTACCAGCGTTGCGAGCAAAGCGGATAGCCTCAATAGTTTGCGGCTTAATGCCATCATCGGCCGCCACGACAATGATAACGATGTCGGTCAAGTGTGCACCGTGCTCGCGGATAGCCGCAAAGGCTTCGTGCCCTGGCGTGTCGAGGAAGGTAATGAGCCGACCGTTGTGCTCCACCTGGTAGGCGCTAATGTGCTGGGTAATGCCACCAGCTTCACCCTTGGCAACCTGTGCGCCGCGGATCGCATCGAGCAGCGATGTCTTGCCGTGATCCACGTGACCCATCACGGCCACCACTGGTGGACGCTGGGTAGCGTTGGCGCCGGCTGGGGCCTTTTCGCGCTTTACCGGCTCTACGCTTACTTTTTTGCGCTCCAGGGCGATGTCGAGCCCCAGTTCGCCAACAATAATCTGAGCGGTGTCAAAATCGAGCCGCTCATTGATAGTTGCCATAATCCCGTTTTTCATCAGCTCGCCGATCAGGCGCGTGACAGGTAGCTTAAGCTCTTCTGCAAGAGCTCCGACGGTAATGTTATCTTCGATTTGGATGGTCGTTGCCATTTCGTCGGATCCTTCCTGCCCTTAACCTCGGGCGGCTAGCTGATGTTTACGACATTATAGTTGAGTAGGATTTTTCCAGGATAGTGCAGTTTGGTTCAAAACTAAGCACCGAAGCGCAGCCGTACTAACGGTACAGCGCTCGCGTAACGTGCCGGAGGCAGCATCGGAGCGGAGGTTTTGGGCCGAAATGTGCATTCTGGGAAATCCTCTTATTTGCGCTTCAGGCTGAGCGAAATTTTGCGAGCGTCAGTGTCGATTTCGAGCACTTTAAACTCTTTCTTTTCGTTCAGTTGGAAGATTTTTTCTGGGTCGATGTTGTCGTCGTCGCCCATTTCACTCACATGCACCAAAGCTTCTACGCTAGGGCTAAGCTGCACGAATGCACCAAATGGCGTGATGCGGGTAACCTTACCCTCTACCACGTCGCCCTTGCTGAATGCTTTGACTTCTTTGAGCCATGGATCTTCAAGCATTTGCTTGAGGCTCAGGCTCAGACGGTCTTTGTCGATAGCGATGATCTTAGCCTTCACGGTCTCGCCAACCTTCACGTAGTCACGTGGGTTTTCCACGCGCTCCCATGAGATTTCCGAGATGTGAATCAGGCCTTCGATGCCATCAACATTCACAAATGCGCCGAAGTCGATTACACCAGTTACGATGCCTTCTACTTCGTCACCGACTTTCAGTTCCGCAAAGCGGGCCTGCATGTCGTCCTTAACAGCTTCCTTCTCAGAGAAGATCAGCTTGTTGTCCTTGCGGCTGACATCCAGCACGCGAACGCGGATCGGCTTTCCGGCCAGGGCGTTCAGCTTCTGCAGGATCTCATCCTTGTCGGCGCCACTTACGCGTGGGTAGTGGCCAGCAGCCAGTTGGCTTACGGGCAAGAAGCCACGGATGCCTTCCAGCTCTACCAGCAGACCGCCACGGTTGGCGTCGTATGGAGAAACCTCGATGATTTCGCCAGCGTCGAAAATACGCTGCAATTCGTCCCAACCACGGTCTTTGGCGGCGCGGCGCATGCTGAGCAGTGCGTAGCCCTCTTCCATTTCCGGGTCGATGACGCTCACGGTGACCGATGAGCCCTGCTCCAGAGCCTGGCCGTGGCCAACTTCCCTGCGCATGACTACACCGACGCCGCGTGGCCCCAAGTCAATCCAGACCTGGTGCTTGCGTACAGACGCGATGGTTCCCTCGATGACGTCTCCCGCCTCGAGTTGTTTGACGTCGCTCCCAGCGAGCAGTTCGTCCATTGTTATAGATGTATTCTTTGGCATTTTCTTACGATGCCTCCTTCTGTAGTGTATTTCTCGCAGGCTCGCCACCGATGTCGGAGACACCAATAGACACACCCGTAAGATTACTCTGTATTATACCGTAGGAGCACAGATAAGGCAAAGCTTGCTTAGCCTTATCGAGCACCGCCCGGTATTTCGGAGAAATAACAGCAGAACAGAGAAAAATGAAGCTTGCTTTGTTTCACCAAGTACCGGGGTTATGTCGCAGACATATCTGTTTTCACCCCAGAGGTAAAGTAATGCGTTTAATAGTAGCTTCGGCCGCAAGGCGTAGCTGTTTCGCCATTTGATGCTCAGCCCGCGAGGCTCTCCACTTAGCAAAAGGAGGGCGATCTTTCAGCAGCGCAAGCACTCTTTCGCCTAACAGCTCAGCCCTCTCTGCATGCCAAGTGCTCTTCTTTTCCAGGTATATGGCCACATCGGCCGGTTCCCTGGTTTGTGACGCCCGGTCGGAAAGCTCACGCACATAAACCCTGTTGTCAGTGTCATATAACCCCATGTCCTCAAACCCCTCGCGTGCCCACATGGCTAACCCATATCCCCAAAGTTCAGCGCGCAAAATACTATACGAAAGCCGGCCGACAGCATTCGCAACACGCGTCCGAACCCCATCACCATCGCAATGATAGGGGCTGTCCGCAAACGGCTCCCCAACCATCTTCTTCAGTAGTTCTGCTCTGTCTGGGTCCATAGCTGCACAGTATACTATTCACTCGCGCCTCAAACTGTAAGCTCACCATTATGTACTGTTTAAATACTAGTGTCCGCTCTTTCATGGTAAAGTCGTGTGCTTCTGCAGGAAGTCATAATAAGCCGGCAGTCAGATAAGTACTGCGGCGGGCTATGATACACTGTGTGCATGTACGTGGGGGTTGATATTGGGGGTACCAAGACGCTCATCGCAGCGCTGACAAACGATGGGGTGATCCACGAATCACTCAAGTTCCCCACGCCCGAAAAATACGATGATTTCTTGATAGAATTGAAAGAAAACGTTGCTAAACTTACAACGAAGGATTTTCGAGCTGGCGCGGTAGCCGCTCCGGGTGCCATCGACCGTACAAAAGGCGTTTTTGAGCGCGGTGGCAACCTCAAGTGGCACAACGAGCCAGTCCAGCGTGATGTTGAGCGCATCACCCACTGCCCCATGCTTGTCGAAAATGACGCCAATCTGGCCGGCCTGAGTGAAGCGATGCTTGTCAAAGACAAGCATGCCAAAGTGCTCTACATCACCATTAGCACTGGCATCGGCACAGGCTTTATCGTCAATCAGCAGATCGATCCGACCATGGCGGACAGCGAAGGCGGCCAGATAATGCTGCAGCGCGGCGACAAGATCGTAAAGTGGGAAAGTTTTGCCAGCGGCAAAGCTATCTATGAGCGCTACCACCAAAAGGCGTCCGAGATTGAGGATCCGGCTATCTGGCAGGCCGTGGTCAAAGATTGGACGGTTGGCTTCCTGGACCTGATGGCGGTCACCGAGCCCGATGTGATTGTCCTAGGAGGCGGTGTTGGCCACTACCTGGAAAAATATCACGACCTATTGGTTGCCGAGCTCGAAAAGTACGCCACGCCACTAGTGCCGGTACCACCCATCATCAAGGCCCAGCGCCCCGAGGAAGCCGTAGTGTACGGCTGCTATGACCTCGCCCGGAGCGTGTATAAATAGGTAGCAAGGAACAGGGAGCAGATGACAGAAATTGAGCAGGTTGCAGATATCAGACGAGCCCGTCTGCAACCTGACATCTGCTAAATTTCTGCTCAATGCTACCTGACACCTGCTAAATAACTCATCACACTCATGACTAATCAAACCCCATACGACAACCAAAATTCGATTAAGCAACCAGACCTGGACAGCCTGCTGGCGCTCATTGCGGCCGATTACCCCGACCTGCAATTCATAGAGAGCGCCCACTTTTCGTGGCATGCCGGCAAGAAGCATGTGTCATATAAAAAAGCTGGTGAAAATAGCACGCACAGCATGTTCGCGCTACTTCATGAGCTTGGACACGCTATTTTGGGTCACAAAGATTACACACACGATATAGAACTACTCCAAATGGAGGTCGCAGCCTGGGCAGAAGCCCGTGGCCTGGCCAGCCATTACGGCCTAGCCATCGATGAAGATTACATCGAAGATTGTCTAGACACCTACCGCGATTGGCTACACCTGCGCGCCACCTGCCCGACCTGCTTCGCACGCTCGCTGCAAGCCTCAGAGCGCCGCTACCGCTGCTTTAACTGCCAAACCGAATGGAGTGTCACCCGAAGCCGCTTATGCCGTCCTTACCGTCTCAAAACACCCCAGACAGCCTAATTACCTCAGCACTCGTCACCTCCCACTGAACCAGCCCAGGCTCCGCCTGAAACCCAGCCAACACACCCTCCCTTCCCGTCATCCCAGCGCTAGATCAGCCCCCGCCCAGGCTCCGGCTGGAATCCAGCCAATAATTTCCCCTGTGCTGTCATTCCGGATGGCCGGGCTTCAGAGGAAAGCAAGCGGAGGGGTGAACTGGACCCCTGTTTATCGCTTATTGTTCTTTGTTTGCTGGGTGGAGGTGAACTGGAGGCTATGTTGCTTTCGGGGTTCTGATTCGGAGCAAATAGCAAAAAGAACCTCCGGAGAGGTTCTTTTTTATGCTTCTGTCGCCTTAGGCGTTCTTTTTGGTGCGGCGGCTAATGCGACCACCGATTGCACCGTAAACACGGGCGCGTTCGCGACCTGCGTCGCCAGCGGCAAAACCACCGGTGCGGCCGTTCTGGCCACCTTTGGCACCGATCTTTGCGTAAAAGTCGTCACCGTATTTTTTCCTGTTAGTTGCGGCAGCAGCTTGGCCGCCAGCTTTAGTTCCAGCCATTATATAACACCTCCCAGTGTTGTAGCCTCCGCGCTTAGTACATTGCGTTATCACTTTGGCTGCGGTATGTCCTCGCCGTATTCATCATACGGCTCCGGTCGTCCCTCGCCAGCTCCTAGCGCTGCACTCAAGCCTGAACTCTACAACGGCTTTAGTATTGTTGCTCCGAAATAAGAAAGAGGGTCCGCGTACTGCACGAGTACTCGGAAACCCTCTTATCCTTTCGAATTGTGCTTATGATATCATTTTAAACTGCTCATGTCAATACTAGCATACTAATTGTTTGTGGTATGCTGGAATTACATTTCCTAACCATACCTAAGGAGCCGCTATGCCCAACCCAGACGTTCAGCCATTTGTCCCGTTAGAACGAGTAACCAACAGCGTGGTGGACGATTTTGTGCCCTTGCTATCGGAGCTTAGCTCTTCATTTGCCGAAATGCCCGAAGACAAACAGCGCACCGCCGTTTGCCAAAACCTTGAAGCTGCAGTTAATAACCCATCCGCGACAGTATTCGTCCACTACGATACCGACACTGGCCGAATCATATCAACCGCTACCGCCAATTGGGATAAAGAAGGCTGGGTAGACGACGTAGTCACCCTGGAACAGGCCCGTGGCCGGGGTCTGGGCGGTATGGCTATGAATGCCCTGCACGGCTGTTTCGCAGAAAACAATGTTACAGTTGTGCGACTTACCTCAAGCCTTGGACGCGCTGCGGCCGGAAACCTGTATGCTAAGCTTGGCTATCAAGAAGGCGGTGATGTCTGGCGAGCTCCATTAAATGAACAGACGGCTAATTTCAGCCAAGCCGCAAATGGCCTTTTTACGACTAATAACTGCACTATCCCTATTGGTAATAAAGCCTGGGTCTCCGGGCCAGATCACAGCATCGATATTGACCCTTCTCAGTTGGAAAAAGGCCTAACGCACGCTAATTATATGCTGTGGCAAGAAGGTGATACAGGTATTACATCAGCCAACTACTTCAGTGAAACCCCTACAAGCCCAGGGATGGCAATCGCACTTAAGTTAGCGGGCTATGCGCAACGCCCAACTCGGCTCTACACACTTCAGACTAACCAACCCTTGTAGGTGTTTCCCTCTCGCGCTACTATCGCATAAACAGTAGCCTTAAGCTATATACCAGCCAAACTGCTAGGTTTGCGATGATTACACAGAGGACTATTGGCTGCAAGATATACAGGTAAACTCCTATCAGCACCAGCTGTCCCCAACCGGCAGGATGGAAGATAAGCATGACAGCCCCCAGAGTAGCGGCCGCCAATACGATAAACACCAAGCACGAGCTAGCCGCTCGGAGGCGTCTCTCTCTGGCTAGTTGGTAGTAGTGCCGCATATCTGACTGCATACGTCCAGTGTATCCCGCAGACGACGGCCAGTAGTGTGCCCGTTCGTACACAAACATCGTACGGCCACATACATGAACAAGACCACCCTATTCGGATGGTCTTGTTACTTAAGAAATTGGTGACAACAGAAAAAGGACTTCCTAATAGGAAGTCCTTTTTACTATTGGCGTAGAACACTTCAGCGTACGACGATTGCAAGGCAATCGTCTAGATCACGAAGTGATCCGCGCGCCAACAGAAAAAGACCATCCTATTCGGATGGTCTTTTTATAATACGGCACCGTGCTATTTTCCCAGGGGTGGACCCCAAGTATTGTAACCGCTGAGAGGCTTAACTGCTGTGTTCGGCATGGGAACAGGTGTTTCCCTCTCGCTATGGGCACCGATATGCGCGCTTCGCCTAATAGGACACCCACTTCGTGGGTTTCCCATCGCGCCGGCAAAATGTCACCATTTTGTCGGGCTGCGCTTCCCAGCCTGCAATAGGTTGAGAGTTAAGCGTATTATCGATGTCCATACAATGCGTATTGGATTGGTCACTTATAAAGTTCGAAGCGAAGTTTTAAACAACCGTCGTTGATGTGTGATACACACCAATAACTAGTCAATGCACTCCTCAGACCCGTCTACCAACGGGGGCAAACGAATCTGAGAACGTAAAAAGTCGATGGACCTATTAGTACGCTTCGGCTACACACGTTACCGTGCTTCCACCTTGCGCCTATCAACCAGATAGTCTTTCTGGGGTCTCATAGGGAAATCTAATCTTGGGACTAGTTTCGCGCTTAATATGCTTTCAGCGCTTATCTATTCCGCACGATAGCTACCCAGCCATGCCTTTGGTAAGACAACTGGTACACCAGCGGTGCGTTCACCCCGGTCCTCTCGTACTAGGGGCAAATTCCCTCAAATTTCCTGACGTCCACAGCGGATATAAACCGAACTGTCTCACGACGTTCTGAACCCAGCTCACGTACCTCTTTAACCGGCGAACAGCCGGACCCTTGGAAGGTGCTCCCCCTCCAGGATGAGATGAGCCGACATCGAGGTGCCAAACAGCGCCGTCTATGTGAACTATTGGGCGCTATAAGCCTGTTATCCCCGGGGTAACTTTTATCCGAAAGCGCTGCCGATACCACACTCTTGTACAAATGTACTGACAGCGGAAAACTTACTCCGACTTTCGTCCCTGCTCGGCTTGTAGGCCTCACAGTCAAGCTAGCTTATGCGTATACACTATCACTACGATTTCCATCCGTAGTTAGCTAACCTTTGAACGCCTCCGATACTCTTTAGGAGGCAACCGCCCCAGTTAAACTACCCGCCAGACACGGTCCCCGAACCGGAAGACATATTGGAGAGACAACCTACGGTTTTCTCTCAACGCGCCGGGCAAAAATGTGATTTTTGCTCGGGCTGCTCTTTTTCCCTCACTCGGGAATTAAAGCTTGCTGAGAAATCCTATAGGAATTTCCAATACATTTTGCGGTCCAGGTAAGAACAAGATCATAACAAGGGTGGTATTTCACTGATGACTCCACCTAGACTAGCGTCTAAGTTTCAAAGTCTCCCACCTATCCTACACATGTTATAACCCGGCTCAATGTCAAGTTGTAGTAAAGCTCCACGGGGTCTTTTCGTCCTGCTGCGGACAGCCGGCATCTTTACCGGCAATGCACTTTCACCGAGCTCTTCGTTGAGACAGTACCCATATCATTACGCCATTCGTGCGGGTCAGAACTTACCTGACAAGGAATTTCGCTACCTTAGGACGGTTATAGTTACCGCCGCCGTTCACTGGGGCTTCAGTTCAAAGCTCTCACTTCTCCCCTTAACCTTCCAGCACCGGGCAGGCGTCAGCCCGTATACATCCACTTTCGTGTTAGCACAGACCTATGTTTTTGGTAAACAGTTGCATGGGTTCCTTAGCTGCGGCCCCCTCACCGTATCTACCACGATACAACCATGAGACAAACCTACGGTTTTTCTCATCGCGCCGGGCTTCGGCAAAGCCAAAGTCTCGGGCTGCTCTTTTCCCTTTCGGGTTCAGAACAGTATCTTAGTAAAGGTGACTGGGTCAGCTTTCTTTTCGATATGTCTCAAATAGATTACTTGGTTGGTAGTTCCTGCATAAGAAGTTATAAACTTATGCGTTTCCTACCGGTTTCGTTTTCAAAAAGAAAACTGGCATACTTCACCGTGATATACACAGTGAGGGGGCAGACCTTATCCCTAAGTTACGGTCGCTAATTTGCCGAGTTCCTTAACGAAGAATCACTCGTACACCTTGGTCTACTCGACCTGAGCACCTGTGTCGGTTTGCGGTACGGGTGGCGTGAAACACGCGTTAGTTTGCTTTTCTAGTCAGCACTTTTATCGGAATTCAGCCTAAAGGCTGTTTCATTCGTACACATTTCTTGTACTTAGACGGATATAACCATGAATCCGCTCCAACTAATATGCCGCGCACAGCTAACAATTTCACACCAGTACGGGAATATTAACCCGTTGTCCATCGTCTACGCTACTCGCCTCGACTTAGGACCGACTAACCCTGGGACGATTACCGTGGCCCAGGAAACCTTGCTCTTTCGGTGGGCAGGATTCTCACCTGCCTTATGGTTACTCATTCCAACATTCTCACTTCCTCACGCTCCACCAGACCTCACGATCCGACTTCAACGCAGAGAGGAACGCTCCTCTACCACTGCCACAAAAGTGACAATTCATATCTTCGGTAGTATGTTTAGCCCCGTTACATTTTCCGCGCAGGGTCTCTTGACTAGTGAGCTGTTACGCACTCTTTAAATGAATGGCTGCTTCTAAGCCAACATCCTAGTTGTTTAAGAAACCCCACCTCGTTTCCCACTTAACATACATTTAGGGACCTTAGATGATGATCTGGGCTGTTTCCCTTTTGAGCGACGAGCTTAGCCCCGCCGTTCTAACTGCAACGATTCCACAAATAGTATTCGTAGTTTGTCAAGGGTGAGTAAGCTTGCGCCCCCCAGTCCGAAACAGAGCTCTACCCCTATTTGCTACCACGTCACGCTAGCCCTAAAGCTATTTCGAGGAGAACCAGCTATCTCCGGGTTCGATTGGCATTTCACCGCTAACCACAAGTCATCCGGGCGTGTTGCAACTCGCTACGGTTCGGTCCTCCACGTCGTTTTACCGACGCTTCAACCTGCTCATGGTTAGGTCACCCGGTTTCGGGTCTATTCACTGCTACTTATTCGCCCTATTCAGACTCGCTTTCGCTATGCCTCCGTCAAATGACTTAAGCTTGCAGCAGCAAATAACTCGTTGGATCGTTCTACAAAAAGCACGCCGTCACACCACGAGGGTGCTCCGACTCCTTGTACGCACACAATTTCAGGATCTATTTCACTCCCCTTCCGGGGTTCTTTTAACCTTTCCCTCACGGTACTTGTTCTCTATCGATCGTACTATATATTTAGCCTTGGAAGGTGGACCTCCCGGATTCAGACAGGGTTTCACGTGTCCCGTCCTACTCGACAACATGCGCATCTCACCAAAGTGATCTGCAGTAGTATGGGGTATGCAGCAAGGGGTATGGAATAAATCCCATTGCCCATGCTACATACTACCTTCTACTGTGGCTCACCTTAGTGAGACACACAATTTGCAAATATAAGGTTGGTAAACCTTGGCGTACCAGACTATCACTGTCTTTGGTGCAGCTTTCCAACTGCTTCTGCTCGATTTACCAATTTCTGACCTTATGCAGGCTAATGGTAGCACCTGCCGCCTAGTGTGGAGTCTCGACGAATCGAAACCTCACACAAGGTTGTTTGCAATGTCACAACCCCTGTATTTACATTCGTCTACCAACTTATTTGTCTAGTAATAAATTACCAAACAAAAGCAAATAAGGTTTGGGCTCTTCCGCGTTCGCTCGCCACTACTAACGGAATCTTTGTTTAATTTCTCTTCCTCGCCCTACTAAGATGTTTCAGTTCAGGCGGTTACCTACTCCCTATCCTATATATTCAGATAAGTGTGACTGGACATGACTCCAGCCGGGTTTCCCCATTCGGACATCTCCGGATCAAAGTATATTTAGCTACTCCCCGGAGCTTTTCGCAGCTCATCGCGTCCTTCATCGGTATAGTACGTCAAGGCATTCTTTGTGTGCGCTTATGTAACTTTTTACGAATTATGGAGACAAACCTGCGATTTTTCTCATCGCTTCGCTGCTCTTTTCCCTTGCGGTTCAGATTTTTCACGAAATAAATTCGTAAAAAATCAGCATTGATTGGACGAGAAGCACAAGTCGCTCCATAGTGTGCAATTGACTAGTTATTGGTAAATACCAGTAACTTCGCCGATTGACTTAAAACTAATATCAAATGTATTTGCTCGTAAAAACAAATACACGATGTCTTTCTCTTCTCTATATGTGACCAAATTGTTAATCTGCGAAACTCTAGCACACTCCATCTAAATGATTCCACCTGAATGGGATGTACACGCTTGAGTTTACGTTTGAAGCCTTTTCGTCTTTCCGGCCAATCGTATGATTGATGCCTCTGACCTAAACTCAAGTGACTCGCGTTATTGTAGCATAGGAAAACAGAGGCGGTCAAGACTTATATGTAGCAACTTTTGCTACGTTTTAACAGGGGTAGTTTTGGCGCTAATTGCTTCGTTCCGTCTATTATTATCTAGACACCTTTACGCTTCTCCGCCAAATATATGTCCATGTAAAAATGCTTACAGAGCCCGCCGGAGCACGAGCCTATTATGCTTATAAACCTGGTGACAATAGCCATCAGACGCATAAGTGGAGGGAGTCAAGCATGCAGGAATCTCAATTTTCGGTTCACAACCAGTCGGCCGGTGTGCTTGCCGGCGCCCTGCACCACATACGCTCCGTGTTTACCCCACGCCGTCTTGGCTACACGCTGGCGGGTGCGTTTGTTTTTGCTGGCGCCGCAGTTGTAATGAACAGCGGCACGGCCAGCCATCACGCAGTGGAATCAAAAAATGATGGATTCGACGCCCAAACGTCCAGCTCCAATCAAGCCAGCCAGTCAAATAACGATCGTACCATTACCAGCTCACCCTCCTCTACCAGCACCGATTTTTCTAGCAGCACCAGCAGCGATGGCACCACCAACACCAGCCTGAACGTAAACGGTCAGGATATAGACGTCCCTAGCAATGGCAGCACTCACCATACTGTTACCAACAGCGACGGTAGCCAGACCACCGTTGACGTTAGTGGCGACAGCACCAGCCAAAGTTCCAGCAGCAACACCTCACACAGCAATTTCAGCCTGAATGTTCACAGCAAGTCATCATCAGGAGGGGATGCAAAGTAAGCTTGGCCGTCCGATGCCGCTACACCGCCCCGACCTATGCGGTGTACCGGCATCGGGTGATCAAGCCCGGGATAATTCCTACTAACCATACGAAGGAGGTGAGTATGAAAAAACAACTTTACCGTGCAGCAGCAGCTACTGTTCTGGGCTTGAGCCTAACAACAGGGGTCGTTGCAGCCGACACGGGCGGCATTAACACAACGGGGCCAGACTCGTACAATTCTATCCACTCGCACAGGAACAACAGGGTTCGTGTGACAAATAACAACGACGTGGATGTATCGAACCGGAATGACCAATCAGCCTACAGCGGCCGCGCCAACGTTAGCCACAACACCTGGGGCGGTGACGCGACATCCGGTGATGCCAGCAACAAGAACCAAACCAGCGCCGACATTAGCATCGACAACAGCGCATCGAGCAATGCAGGCTCCGACTTCAATCACGGCCACGGCGGTGGTGGCGGCGGTAGCATACAGAACACTGGTCCGGACTCAAGCAACCGCATCGACACGAGCGTGAACAACACCCTGACCATCAAAAACGACAACGATATCAGCATACACAACACTAACGATCAGCGTGCCACCACAGGTTCGGCTAATGTCAGCGGTAACACCCACGGCGGCGATGCCACTAGTGGTGACGCCTACAACAGCAACAGCTCCAGCTTCACTATAAGCGTAACAAACTAATCTAGTCTATTTGTAGCGATCGCAAAGCTACACCTTGGCCAAGGGGATCTGTTTTAGCCCGCCATAAGGCAGACCCCCTTACGGCAAGGTGTGTGCACCTGCCATCATTCCCGCAAGATCCGGCACCAGTCAATACTCACCGAAGTGGAGGTTCCTCATGAACATGTACCGCATAGCAGTCAAACTCAGAAATATATCCATAGCGAGTGCCGTATTGGTGTTGAGCAGTTTTACTATGCTGGCCGCCGGCAGCATGACATTTGCTGATGATGGCCCCTGCACCGCACCTGGTAGTGACCAAAACGGAACACATGCTCCCGTTGGTGCCGATGCCGCAACGTTCACCTATCAATGCAGCGGACCATATGCCGGCGAATGGACGAATCCTTATTACGTGTACAGTCCCGCCACAGGTGCCCGCACTGCCCTCTACAGCCCTGATTACCGTTATGACTGCTCGACCAACAGCTGGACGATGACTAGCTGGAATTATAATCCTGGCAGCGGTAAGTTTGTTTCGAGCCGTGTAGCACCAACGACTGCACCTAATCTGCCTACCGGCTGCCCGACCCCTGCTCCACCTACCCCTAGCACGGGCCCCGCCGGCGACCCAGCCACTAGCAGCACTCCTGGCAGCAGCGGCAGCACCGTCGCCAACACCGGCCCAAGTTCTGGCAATAGTGCAGATAACTCCGTAACAACCAATGGCGCCATCACCAACAATACTGGCGTCAGCATGGGCAACACGATTTCCAGCACGGCAACTACTGGCGACACAAATGTTGTAGGAAACACAACTGGTGGCTCTGCTGGCAGCGGCGATGCTCAAAGCGTCGCCAATGTCGCAAACTTACTACAAACTACCAGCAACGTGTTCGGACCCGATACCGCTGTCTTTACTGCCGATATTAACGGCACCGTTAATGGTGACTTTTTGTTCGATCCGTCAGCTATCTTGGCCAGTGGATCGAATTCAAACAACAGTACCAGCAATAGTCTGCAGGTAAACACCGCTGCCGCCAACACCACCGATGCATCCATAAATAACAACATAGACGTCGGCGCCACCAGCGGCAACGCCACCGTAGCCGGCAACACCAGCGGCGGCAACGCCACCAGTGGCAACGCCGATGCGGTGGTAAACCTCATGAACCTCATCAACTCCACTGTCGCGGCCGGCCAGTCGTTCGTGGGCACTATCAACATCAATGGAGACCTAAACGGTGACATACTGTTGCCGCAAGACGTACTGGACCAGCTACTAGCCAGCGCTGGACCAAGCTCCAACAATAGCGCCACCACCAATCTGAGCAGCACTGCTACCGTCAATAATAACGTGACCGAATCAGCAACCAACAATATCCACAGTACTGCTACCAGTGGCACTGCGAGCGTTACCGGCAACACGAGCGCCGGTTCAGCCACCAGTGGCAACTCGGGTACCAATGTAACGCTGCTTAACCTCACCGGAAGCAACACCGTCGGCAAGAATGATCTGCTGGTGTTCGTAAACGTGCTGGGTACATGGGTTGGGATGATTATGAACGCGCCGTCCGGCAGTACCGCTGCGGAGATTGGCGGCGGCATAACCGACACCGGACCAAGCTCCAACAACGTCACAGCGAACAATCTAGCATCCAGTAGTAGCGTGGATAACAACGTCAACCTCGGCATCACCAACAATGTGAACGTGCACGCCCAGAGTGGTGACGCCACCGTAGCCCACAACACCTCAGGCGGGAACGCCCAAACCGGTGATGCCAACACCGCCGTGAATATCCTGAACCTTATGGGCAGCAATCTCAACCTAAGCAACTGGTTTGGGGTGCTCTTCATCAATGTCTTTGGCATGTGGAATGGCAGCTTTGGCGTAAATACCAGTGCCGGCGACCCGGTTGTCAGCAAGCCAGGCAGACCTACTAACAACCCCGTACAGGCGGCAACTCAGCGAGGTATGCTCAACACCTTTCACCGCCTAGCCGGCTTTACACCCCACAATGCCGGCGCTACTAGCAACAGCCCTGCGGCTCCCGCCGGCTCAAGCACTGGCAGCGATTTCAAGACCGCCGCCGTACTCGGCACCGACACCGCACTAGACAAAGTCGCCGCCGCCAGCAGTACCCACCCCACTCCAGACAACAAATCGCACGCCAGCTTCTTCCTGCCAACGGTAGGCTTTGGCCTAGCCTGCCTGATCCTGCTCGCCAGCGAGCGCGACCGCCTGTTCGGGCACAAGAAATAACATAGTCAATTGGAGACATACGTATGCGAATACTCAAGCTACTTAGCACTAACTTACACATCTTACTCATCTCTATGCTCATCGTAGGGCTTGGGCTAGGTTTGGTGAGTGACAAGGGATCTCCCAAAATCAACAGCAGTAAGCAGGCGCAGGCAGTAGTAGAGCTTTCTACCACTCCTACCCCCACCACGAGTGCTGGTACCGCCAGCAGCAACGCCACACCACCTACTCAGACTTCGGACAACTCTTTGAACGGCACCGGCAACTTAGCTCAAGCGAGTACTAGCGATACTGCCAATCCCGCCACGCCAGTCGTTTCACCGCCCACTGCGTTGCCTATCACCCTAGAGTCACCCAGCCCCATCTGTGACGATAACTGCACCACCGACCCAGCACCCCTTCCAATTCCACCGTCCAATGGCTGTGGCGTATGCGGCACCTTCAACAGCTCTAAATCTCACCATATTATGTGCCCCATGTACTGCATGCGGAGCGATCAGTAAGGGCCGCAGTGGCTAAGCATCGTGGTACCATGATGAGATGAAGACTATAGACACTGCCCTGATCCTCACTGCCGGAAACGGCACCCGCCGCCTACCCATTACTCGCGTTATCGATAAGGTAATGTTGCCCATCGGCAACCGCCCAGCGGTAGATTACGTAGTTGAGCAGTGCGCAGCTGCCGGCATCCGGCGCATCGTATTCGTTGTGCAGCGCCAAGGCTCGCAGATCAGCCAGTACTATGGCAAAGCTATAGATATTAGCCAAGAATATCCCTGGCTCAACATGGAGGGCCAGATAGCTATTAGCTACGTCGTACACGACCAAGCCAAGCTAGGCTACGGCACCGCACCAGCAGTGCTGTGTGCCCGGCAGCTACTCGCAGACACGGAACAATTCATCGTAGTAGCTGGCGACGGGTTCCTGCACGGTTCCGCGCAGAACCCCCTGAATATGCTTATAGCAGGCTGCAATGATGTAGATAGTGCCCTGCTTGGCTTGCAGATACCCGCCGAAGAAGCGAGTAATTTCGGTATCCTTGCCGTAGATAAGGATCATCAGCTAGTAAATCTAAGTGAACGGCCGCCAGAACTGCCAGCCGGCTGGCAACCCTTAGCCAATATCTCTTATTACGCCTTCAGCCAAGCCATCTTCCCTGAACTTGAGGCGGTAAAATCGGTTGGTGGCGAATATCGCCTGACCGACGCCATTCTAAGCCTATCTGGGCAGTCCCCGGTCAGAGTGGTACCGATCGAGGGGGAGTTCCTAGACTCCGGCCTGGCCCATAAGTGGGTAGCGGCCAACCAGCGCGTGCTTGATAGTGGGAAATAGCAGCCTAATACGCCTTTCAGCGGCGTTTTATTAAGCGCGTACCGCTTACTTCAACTTGCCATATTTACCGATGTACCAGCAAGCTACCAAAAGCCAGATGCCGGCGAGGATATCTGGGACAGGATGAAAGAGCCCTAGTGCGTCGACGAATATCGCTACGAACGCTAAAGATATATAACCGTAGACCACTCTTAGGAGGAGTTTCTGTTGTTTCATGGATTCATTCTAACATTTACTATAGCTGCACCTTGTTTTATAGAGGTTTTTTAGGTAAAATACACCGGTAGTTTCGCAGCAATGCGAAGATGTAGACCAGCTAAGTTGTACTAGAGACGCTTCGCTCGTGCCTACAAAAGGCCAAGACATTGGCTTTTCGGGGACATAGCTCAGTTGGCTAGAGCACCTGCTTTGCAAGCAGGGGGTCCAGGGTTCGAGTCCCTGTGTCTCCACCATTTTTTGCATCCTACCGAAGGTAGGTGGCAAAAAATGGTGTTAACAAGTACTCGAACCCTGGAAAATCGTGAAACGATTTAGGGTTCGGCAGAGCGAGGACGCGCGCAGGAATTTATTCCGAGCACGCCGCAGCGGCGGAGGCCAAAGGCCGATCCCTGCGCCATCACTCCACATGGGGGCGCTGCTCTTAGCGAACAGCGTCTCCACCAAGCACATGAGACAAACCTTCGGTTTTTCTCATCGCGCCGGGAAACGAAATAAATTCGTTTCGCGGGCTGCTCTTTTCCGAGCTGCAGAACGCAAAGCTTAGGGCGATTAGCTCAGCTGGTTAGAGCGCGTCACTGATAATGACGAGGTCGGAGGTTCGAGTCCCTCATCGCCCACCAATCAAAAAGCCCACCAAAAGGTGGGCTTTTTGATTGGTGAATAATCAGACCTGGTTCTCTGGCCTACCTTCTACTCTGCGCCATAAACAACCGCGGGTAAGCCGTGGTTGTTTAAGAACATCCTTACGAGCCTGCTAGAGCAGGCTCAGTTTCCGAAAAGGCGTAAAGCCCTTTTCGGAAACAGTTCATTCACCCACGACTAAAGCCGCGGGGCTCTTCTGCCCTGAGGGTGTTTATAGAAGCCTCAAAAGCCTTCAAGGCGCGCAGGTTGTTAGCCTGAGTCCAGAGTAGCGGCATGTGATCGTTTGGCGCCCATTTACTACCAACTCCCTCTTCGTACTCATAGTAATGCAGCTCGGGCCAACGCAAACCACCATCGGCTGTAACCACCAGCTGGCCCAGCGCCCGGTCGAGATACTCTAGCTGTTTGTCCAGGTGCGCCTCTCGGCTGGTTTGCAGATAGCGCCTTCCCCAGTAGGCAGATAGTAGCGGATCAAACAACGTCCAGCGCGGCTCCGTCCCGGATAGTGCTACGCCCTCGGCCTTTTGGTTTCGGAAATCCAGCCTTCCTTCGGCGGAAGTCGTCCGCTCATCAACGGTCATAATGGATGGAAATCGGGGCATCCAATAGGTATCCCCAGGGTAGCGGATAAAACCTTCGGGCCGTTTAAGGTGTTGCTCCACACGGTCCACGACGACCGCTTGCTGTTTATCTGTTAGCACCTGCAGCGGTTCGACCAAAAATAGCGGCGCAGCGTCATACAGCCTGCCCGGGTTACCAAGCTCTGGTGGCGTTTCGTGAGGCAAGGTTCTGTACAGCGACCGTTTACCC